>Ga0310786_10000333_pt1 | contig 77405 bp, 65 predicted proteins | sample AusTroGonzalo_MG_FD_203881 | JGI IMG/M metagenome (GOLD analysis project Ga0310786, IMG submission 203881) | Bovine rumen microbial communities from tropical cattle in Woodstock, Queensland, Australia - Gonzalo_03 (v2) (version 2) | ecosystem: Host-associated > Mammals > Digestive system >... | reverse complement strand
CAACGCCGGCTACTACTCACTCGAGTGCTGGGGCGGCGCTACATTTGATTCCTGCCTCAGATATCTGGACGAAGATCCGTGGGAAAGACTCAGAAAGATCAAGGCTGTCTGCAAAAAGACTCCTCTTCAGATGCTCATCCGCGGCCAGAACATCCTTGGCTACAAGCACTATCCGGATGACGTAGTCCGTCTCTTCTGCCGCAAAGCTGCAGAGAACGGCATGGACATCTTCAGGATCTTCGATGCTCTGAACGATTTCCGCAATATTGAAGTCTGCATTGACGAAGTCAAGAAGTGCGGCAAGCATGCACAGGGCTGCATCTGCTACACAACTTCTCCCGTTCATACAATCGAGAAGTACGTCGAGATGTGCAAAGAGCTCGTAAACATGGGCGTTGACTCTATCGCCATCAAGGACATGGCAGGTATCTGCTCACCTAAGGAAGCTTACGATCTCGTAAAGGCTATCAAGGACGCAAAGATCTCCGTACCTCTCTTCTTCCATACACACCACACGACAGGCATGGGCCCTATGACCCTCATGAAGGCTATCGAAGCAGGTGTTGACGGAATCGACACAGCTATCTCCACAATGGCAGGCGGTACATCACAGCCCTGCACAGAGACCATGGCTTTCACAATGGGCCAGTTCGGTTACGAGTCAGGTCTTGATACAGACAAGCTCAAGGAGATCGCTGATTTCTTCGTACCCGTAAGAAAGAAGTTCCTCGACAACGGAACACTCAATCCTACAGTCTTGGGCATCAAGGCTGACATCCTCAAGTATCAGGTTCCGGGCGGAATGCTCTCCAACATGATCGCAAACCTCAAGGATATGCACGCTCTCGACAAGTTCGATGAAGCTCTCGCTGAGATCCCTGCAGTCCGTAAGGATATGGGTTATCCCCCGCTCGTTACACCTCTTTCACAGATGGTTGGTAACCAGGCAGTTCAGAACGTTCTCCTCGGTGAGCGCTACAAGAACATCTCCAAGGAGATCAAGGCTTACTTAAGAGGCGAGTACGGCAGAGCACCGGGCGAAGTAAACCAGGAACTCATCGACAGATGCTGGAAGCCTGAAGAACTCGTTAAGGGCAGATATGCTGATTCCCTCGAGCCTGCTTTCGAGAAGACAAAGAAGGAACTCGGCAGCAAGGCACGTTCCGACGAGGACGTTCTTTCCTACATTGCTTTCCCTCAGGTTGCAGAGAAGTTCTTCGCTGCTCGCGAGGAGAAGGAATCCAACACTGTCAGCTACACCATCGAGAAGAAGGAGGTCTGACAATGGATTACAGAATCGAAATTGACGGGGAGGAATTCGTAACTCTCGCGGGTGAAGAAACCCAAGAGACTACGAGTGCTGGCTCTGAATCCAACATTTTCACCTTCCTCAAGCCTCAGATGAACGCACGTGATATGTTCATGAATGCAGGCATCGTAATCCTCGTTGTCTTCGGCGTTCTCTTCATCATGTATATCCTTATCTCTCTTGCAGGTAAGATCCTCGCATCTGCTGCTAAGGGCACCGATAAGCCTGAGGCAAAGCCTGCTGTTGCCGCTGCACCCGCAGCTGCTGCTCCGGCTGCCGCTGAGGAGGAATTCTCTTCAGGCACATTGAAGCTCAAGGGATGCGACGAAAAGACCGCAGCCATGATCATGGCTATCGTTGCTGATGATACGGGAATCCCGCTTTCAGAACTCGTCTTCAAGTCCATCACACTCGTCGAAAAGAAGTAAAGGAGAGAACCACACATGATATACAATGTTACGATCAACGATAAGATCTACGAGGTAGAAGTTGAGAAAGGCAAGGCCAATCTCATCAGGACAACAGCAGTAGCTGCTGCTCCCGCTCCCGCTGCCGCACCCGCTCCTGCAGCTGCTCCCGCTGCTGCACCTGCACCCGCAGCTCCCGCTGCCGCTGCTGCAGCAGGCACAACACCTGTTAACGCACCTATGCCCGGTACGATCCTCGACGTAAAGGTCGCTGTAGGCCAGGCAGTCAAGGAAGGCGAGCTCGTCTGCATCCTCGAAGCTATGAAGATGGAAAACGAGATCTATGCTCCTTGCGCTGGTACTGTTGCACAGGTCCTCACCTCCAAGGGCGCTTCAGTCGACACCGGAACGCCTCTTGTTACTATTTCATAAGTGACGGCGGAGGAATTATAAATGTTAGAAGTATTAAAAAATCTGTGGGAGACTTCGGGCTTTGCCCAGTTCTTCATCACACAGGAAGGATGGAAGAACGGAGTAATGATCCTTATTTCATTCGTCCTTTTGTACATGGCGATCAAGAAGCAGTTTGAACCGCTTCTCCTGCTCCCTATCGCTTTCGGTATGCTCCTTACAAACCTTCCCTGGCCGGGCGGCGGAATCTTCCACCCCGAGTGGTTCCAGGGCGATATCAACTGGGCTGCTCTCGGCGGACACTATGTCAACGAACTCGGCCAGCACATCGATCCGGGTCTTTTCGACTTCCTCTACATCGGCGTTAAGATGGATATCTTCCCCTGCCTTATCTTCATGGCAGTCGGCGCGATGACAGACTTCGGACCCCTGATCTCACGTCCTTCATCCTTCTTCATGGGTGCAGGCGCTCAGTTCGGTATCTCATTCGCATTCGTAGTTGCCATCCTTCTCGGTTTCTCACCTGCTGGTGCTGCTTCAATCGGTATCATCGGCGGCGCTGACGGCCCGACGGCAATCTACCTCACATCAAAGCTCGAACCTGAGCTCCTCGGCGCTATCGCCATCGCGGCTTACTCATACATGGCGCTGATCCCTATGATCCAGCCGCCTATCATGAAGGCCCTGACTACCAAGAAAGCACGCCAGGTAAAGATGGAGCTCACAAGACCTGTTTCCAAGGTTGAGAAGATCTGCTTCCCTATCATCGTTACAGTTGTCTGCGTTCTCATCCTCCCTTCCGTCGCACCTCTCCTCGGCTGCCTCATGCTTGGTAACCTCTTCAGAGAGTCCGGCGTAACAGAGCGTCTCTCCGAGACAAGCCAGAACGCTATGTGCAACATCGTAACGATCTTCCTCGGAACATCCGTTGGTGCTACAGCTGTAGGTCAGAACTTCCTGCAGGTAAGAACGATCATGATCATCGTAATCGGTCTCTCTGCATTCGCTCTCGCTACAGTCGGCGGTCTCCTCATCGGCGACCTCATGTATGTCCTCTCCGGCGGAAAGATCAACCCGCTCATCGGTTCCGCAGGCGTTTCTGCTGTTCCTATGGCAGCTCGTGTATCTTCAAAGGTCGGTCAGAAAGAGAACCCTTCCAACTTCCTTCTCATGCACGCCATGGGTCCGAACGTTGCAGGCGTTATCGGTTCTGCTATCGCAGCAGGCGTTCTCCTTACACTCTTCGGCTGATACAGCCAAACCTAAATAACCAACTGAGGCTGTCTTCTGATGAAGGCAGCCTCTTTTAATGGTTTTATCTTTTTTAAAGGGTCAGCAAGTGCCGTAGAGATGTTCAGCTCCATAACCGTCCAACGGGTCGATGATCGATGTTATATAACATAATTTGCCCTTTGAATTGACATATGGAGTTGTTTTATTCAGAGTCTTTTTGCTGATTGCTTTTTTGTATGCTTTTGATTTTGTCGAAAGATCGCCCTTCAAGTATTTCTTAATGGCTTTCTTAACTCTCGAATTGAACTTTTTGCTGGAAATGCCGAGTTCTTTAAGCATTTCAGCTCTGGTCATCTCTTTGCCTGTCCTGCGGGAAATGTTAAATACCCATTCGGTATAACAACCGTCAGCACCGCCATTACAAAGGATTGAGACGTATGTTTTGCCAATATAATAGGAATAACTGAAATCACCACAATCCTTGTAGCTGTTATATATTCTCTTATTCAGCTTAGTAGTATCAATGCCTTCGATATTAACTTTCGGGATCTTATTGACCTGTTTCTCTCCCGTAGCCCAGTTTCTGGTGTTCTTCTTATATGCATTTGTTACCGTGGTCTTTCTGACAGGCAATGGCGTCGGTGTCGCGGCCTTAGTAGTCGTAGTTTCCTCAGTAGTCGATTCCGTTGTCGTCCCATTCACCGGATCTATTGTCTGGTTTGGTTCTGACATACCGGTCTCACCCATTTCCGTTTCTGTCGCACGAGTCATCACCGTGGCCTTGTCATCGATCTGACTCTCAGTTTCAGCATTCTTGGCAGAACAGGCAGCCATAGAAACTGCAATTCCCGTAATAATTGCGATGCTTACGGCTTTTTTCAGCGCAAGCAGCGCCATGATCCTTGGTGTCTTCATAATATTGTCCCTCCTGCTCACCTTAAGGTGATAATATCACTTTTAGTTAGCAATGGCTGACAAAAAACGCGCCCCCGGAGGAGCGCGCCCGTAATGTTCAATTAATTAAGCTTACCCGAAGAAGTAAACGAATCCCAGAACGTGGAGCACTACGCCTGCAAGAGCGAAAAGGTGCCAGACCATGTGTGAGAACTTGAATCTTCTGGATGAAGGTGCGAAGAAGATACCTACCGAGTAAACGATCGCACCTGAGATCAGGAGCCAGAAGCAGTTGCGCGATGCATTGTTGTAGAACTCAACGATCCTGAATATGATCGCCCATCCCATCAGAGCATAGATGAAGTAGGAGAAACCCTTACCGACCTTGGTGTGATAAGCAAGTGCGGTAACGAGAACGCCGGCAAGAGCCATGGCGGCTTCCAATGCCCAAAGTACTGCGCCGGATACGGTGCCCATAAAGTGAATGCATATGGGTGTATATGCGCCAAGGATAGCGAAATAAGCTACCGAGCGGTTAATCTTGTTCATGACGCGCTTGTGCGGTGTGCCGTGCTTCATGAAGTGATAGATCGTTGAGAAAAGGAGTGTCAGGAACAGCGTGATGATGAAAGCTGAAAGTCCGATGACCGACATAACGATTGATGCCGTGGTAGCACCGGGCTTTGCGGCTGCCGTCAAATATGCATTGATGGATGCAAAAGGCAGAAGTCCCAAAAGATAAAGTGCGGGAACGCCTGATGTGATGGAGTTTCCGACTTCCTCACCGAAAGTCTCATAGGTCTTATGAAGACCGCGCTTTACGGCACGGCGTGAATTCTCAAACCAGGTAAGGTCCTTAAGACCCTCTTCAAGCGGATCCTCTCCGGTCGCGGCAGCGTACTTTTTGTCATCGCTCTTCGCGAGGTGGGTTTTCCAGAATTTCGTGTTCTTTGCCATTAGTTGAGAACTCCCATATCTATATTCAGCCGTAATATTTTACAAGGTGTCGTTATCGTTTTCAACTTAAACATCGTTATGCCCGGTATCGCTGTCTGTTCCGGACGAAGGTGACGGAGCGCCAAGTTCTATGACCGTTTCGGAAGCCTTCTCTTCCGGTTCTGCCGGTGCAACTGCAGCGGGAATGGGCGCACCGAGCTGGATAACGTCCGGCGTCTTTGCTTCAGAACTGTCCTCAGCCTTTTTTTCTTCAACGGGCTCTTCGGGTTTCTTGGGCTCTTCTTCAGCGAGGATCGCCGCAAGCGGAATGGCCTCGGGCTCCTTAGCAGGTTCGATAGTCTCAGCTTTAGGCTCAGGTGCTTCCAAAGCGATTGCTTCTTCCTTCTTTTCCTCAGGCAAAGCCTCAGCGTCTTCCTTCTTGTTCTGCGCAAGTGCCTTGCCGGCAACTTCATCAGGAGAAGCTGCTACGACGGGGGCCGTGATTACTGTTCCAAGCACCTCGGGCTTTACTGCAGGACCTGTATGTGCCGCGGCTGCCACGGGCTTGACCTTGGGCATCGGGTTGAGCTGTTCGCTTAAGTATGCGCGTCTGTAGAAACGGATCACTTTCAAGATGAACGGCCAGAAAAGCGCCAGGGGCAGGATCCAGTAGACCATTGCGGAAGCTGCCTTGTCGCCGATCAGCGTGGACAGAGCCGCGAAAGGTGCCTGCATCATGCCGTAGATGCCGCGCAGACAGATGGCGAGGAGCATCTTTGTAAAACTCGGGTCATCGGCTGTAAGAACAGCCTCTGCGGGATAGAAAAACTTCGGAAGGTAGATAAGCACACCGTAAGCCGCGAGGCCCCAGTTGATCCAGACCTTGCTCTTGAATGCTGCAAAAAAAGGAAGGAATATCACGAAGAACACTGCATAGAGCAGGCTCATCAGACGTTCGAACAGACTGAATTCTCTCGGTACTACGGAGCCGTATACGAAATAGAGCGGCGCAAAACAGACGAACATCAGAGCGCCCGCGATCAGTCCGAGAAATACGCAAGTGAAATAATCTCTGCGCAAGAACCTGTCCCCTTTTCTTTTGATACCCTGTAAAAAGGGCTGCCCGAAATTCAATTTCGAACAGCCACTATTTTATAACAAATTATGTTCTTATTAAACCTTAAAGAGCATCGTCCTCTGTAAACGGCCTCAAGTACCTGATCACCATCTTCTTGAGCTTAACGCCGCCGCCCGAGAAATGAGAACGCATTACGCCGTTTCTCGTAAAGAGGACTACCTGGGTCTTTAGCGTTACGTCCTTACCTTCGGTTCCGTTCCAGGTAACGACGCCAAACGGGATGCTCGAAATGTACATCTGCATCGGAACCTGAGCCAAAGAGTTCAGATCGCAGCTACCGGTCATTTCGATCTCATAGAATCCCTGCTCTTTCGCAGTGATACCGAAAACGAAGTCCCTGGAGTCCCATGTATCTTCGGGACGGTCGATCACGAGTTCCTTGTCTACCTCAACAAACATGTCTACGTCGACTGAAACATCGTCGTCCTTGAACAGATCGTCGATATGGTTGACTGTCGCGGGTGTGCCTGCGACCCTGTCCATAGCGGGTGTGTTCATCGCGAAACGCAGGATGTTTGCTGCATTCCTCTGGAGCTCGGCGCGGGTGATCCTCGAACCGTCACCCTCCCTGAGTTCCTTAAACGTGTCCGCCTCATCGAGGCACGATCTCTCAACGGTGGTGCAGACCATATAGATATCGTTCTGGGACCTTGCCATTACCGAGTGATCCGTCATTGAATGCTCTGCGGTATCGCCGCCGGTTACGCCGATAAATGCCCACCAGTCGCTCATTACGATGCCGGTATAGCCCCACTGCTCGCGGAGGATAATGGTATTCAGGTCGTAGTTATTGGCGCTGTAGATGCCGTTTACGCGGTTGTAGCTCGTCATTATGCTGCGCGCGCTGCCTTCCTTTACCGCGATCTCGAATGCGGGCAGGTAGATCTCACGAAGTGCCCTCTCCGAGATTACGGAATTGCTCTCGCGGCGCTGAGTTTCGCGGTTGTTGCCGCAAAGGTGCTTGATCGTGGGCGTTACACCGTGCTTTTCGAAAGCCCTTACCTGAGCGCATGCCATGTATCCGGTAAGGAGCGGGTCTTCAGAGAAATACTCAAAGTTTCTTCCGTTCAGCGGATGTCTGTGGATGTTGATTCCGGGGCCCAGGAGCGAGTCGATCTTGTTGGAGACCATCTCGATCCCGAGGTATGTGTAAAGCTCTTCGACCAGAGCAACGTTGAATGTTGAAGCAAGGCACGTGCCGTTCGGCAGCGAAAAGGCCTTCTTGCCGGAGTCGATCCTCATTCCTGAAGGACCGTCGGAGCAGCAAAGCGTGGGAATGCCCAATGCCTTGAGTTCCTTGCTGATGCCTCCGAACGCTGCAGCCGTGCCGATCGTGGCCTTGGCACTTCCCATTCCCTCTCCCCTTATGATCAGGCAGAGCTCTTCATCGTCAAGCTGGGCGATGAATTCATCCAAAGTGTTCTTTCCCTGTCTGACGTCATTAAGCTTGATGCCCTTGTCGCCTGTCTGGGGAATCTCAGCGGGAACGCGTGACATCCTTGAATCAACGAAGCTGACGTCCATGAGAGGAACGTCTTCATAAACCTTGTCAAAACCTGCTCCTGAAGCGGAAGGTACGGCGGTCAGACGTTTGAAAGCCTTTGTAGGACCCATTGCATTCTCAAGTGCTTCAAGAAGGATCGGAGCGTCAAGATCAAAGGATCCGGCTTCCATGTCAGAAGTTACGTCGCCTCCGAGATAGAAGGAATAGTGACCTGCATCAAGTATGAAGCCCGTGCCGAGGCCCGTTCTGCCGTCATCGTCATAAGACGCAAAAGCGCGGACCGGCGCATTTATCTCAACATCCTCGCTGTCGCCTGCGGGGATCAGTCCTGTCTTGGCGAACCCTGCGAGAACGCGCGAAGGCTTGGAAAGCTTGCCCTGGGGCGCTGATGCGTAAAGCATGACTGCTTTCTTACCCGGAACGCTGCCTGTGTTGGTGACGCTGACGTTAACCTTTACGGTCTTTCCGTCAAAAACGAAACTCGTGAGCTTGATGGAAAACTCCGTGTATGAAAGGCCGAAGCCGAAAGGATAAAGGACCTTTGAAGGCGCGAAGGTGGAAAAATACCTGTAGCCGACAAAGATATCCTCTTCGTAGATATCCTCATGAATGTCTTTGTTTCCGAAATTGTCGCTTGAAGGATAGTCCTCAAGGTTAATGGCAATCGTGTCAGGAAGGCATCCTGAAGGAGATTCCTCGCCCGTTACGATCCTTGCGACCGAACTGCCTCCGATCATGCCGCCCTGCCATGCGTAGAGCACGGATTTTATGCCGTATTTTGAGACGAATGACATGTCGATAATGTTGCCGACGTTAAGGATAACGACGGTTCTTTCAAAAGCCGCGGAAACGGAAGCGAGCATTGCTTCCTCGCTGTCCCTTAAGAAATAAGATCCCTTCTCGGCTGTGTTGTCGCGGTCCTCGCCTGCGGTCCTCGCGATTATAATGACCGCAGCGTCGTTGCGCGAAGCCATGCGCTCTGCGAGTTCTGAAGAGACGGGCATTTCAGTCTGCGACCAGGCTTCCTTGCCCCAGCCCATGCCTTCATCGACCGGGTTTTCCTTTTCCCAGTCGTCATAGATGTCCATAAGTTCGGGATCTAGCGTCAATGCCGGTGAAGAAGCAAGTCCTTCGCGTATATCAACAACGTGACTGACATTTACCATGCCGCCGCTGCCGGTACCGCTCTTATAGTAATTTGCCTGCATTCTTCCGAAAAGAGCTACCCTGGTCCCCTTCTTAAGAGGAAGGGCATCTCCCTCATTCTTAAGCATTACGATGCCTTCTGCAGCAGCCTCTATAGCGGCTTCCTGATATTTCTTCCAGTCAAGTACCAACTCAGGCATATGACGTCCTCCCAATAAAACATTGCACCCGAATAATACAAAAATCGCGGAACGTTTTCTCATATGATAGTGGTTTTTATTTCATTTTTCTGTTTCGACAAATGAAGTTTTTAATAAATATCGGTTAAATAATGGTCAGAGAGCATTTCGTGTTGTAAAATCAAAAAATCTAGATATATTGGGAGGGGTTCAATATGAGCGGTATATCTGATTATTTCTACGACGAAGCGATGTTCTTCGACAGATACATCATGAATTCTCCTGTCCTCAGCGCGAGCTGCTACAATGTCTCGAAAGACACCATGATCAGCAGCCTTGCCACCCGCAAGATCACGCCTCCCCAACCTTCTGCGGAGTTCGTAGAGTATGCGATGAAAGCTTGTCCGTTCCTTAAGGATCAGAGTCCTTTCACCCGCAACAATCTCATTGCCGCAGCTTCGCTCGTCGGCGACAAGGAATCCCGCCTAAACTTCCTCCGCAATTTCAGCATCAAAGGCATCTTGGATCTGTATGAATCCGGTAAGTGCCAGTACTATCTGATCTACGACCTGACTACCTCCGAGGTGACATGCTTTGTCCTTACGCAGATGGTCATCATGAAGGACTCACAGACAGGAGATATTCTCGCAAGCTTTATCACCAAGGACATTTCAAGGCTCAAGCATTTCCGCAAGATCGCGACCATGGCAGTCAATTCGATCTGCGAATGCATCTCCATCATCGACATAAACGAGCGCACGGTAACTTTTGAATCCGTATCCGACGAGCTGACAAGGACCCTGACTGAATTCGGCATTGACGGCAAGCTCGACTACGACACGACTTTCGTCGGAATACTCAACGCATCCGCCAAAGAAGGCGACGCTCCGATAAGTGAGAAGGTCTCCATCGAGAACCTTGTCAGCGAGCTTACCAAAAATGGCGAATACATCATCATCTACGACATGGAAACGAAGCGCGGCGACGTCTGCCGCAAGCAGGTAATCTTCCAGTGGTTCGACAACGATCACAAGTTCATCGCCGCCCTTCAGTCCGACGTTTCAACAACGTACCGCGAAGAGCGGAACCAGCTTGAAAAACTCAACCGCGAGTTAAACCTCAAGCTCGGCAAGGACCAGGTCACGGGTCTTCCCAACAAGAACTCGAGCGAGATCCAGATCAGCGAGAGGTTCAATCCCAAGAGCAGTGCGATCTTTCTTTTCGATCTTACGAATCTCATCTATCTCAACAACACCGTAGGGCGTGACATCGGCAACATGCTGCTCTACCAGCTCGCCCACATCATTTCGGTTTCTATGCCCGCGGGAAGTTTCGTAGGAAGATATACCGGCGCCGAGATCATAGTTCTCTGCAACGGTCTCAAGCATGGCGACGAAGAGTCCTGCCTTGAAAAGATCGCATCAAAGGTAGATCACTACAACAGCGAAAACCCCGACTGTCTCATTGAATACGTTTATTCGACTGTCTTCGCTTCTGAAAATGAAAACTGTGATTTCCCCAAGCTCTATGCCCAAGCTTTCCGTCAGCTGGTCGATTCAAAGAATAAGAAAGGCATCCCCGAAGCTGCCAAGGAAGACCTCAGCTACCAGCTCCGGGAGATGAGCAACAAGAGCCGCGAGCTCGAGTATGCGTCAAAGCACGACGGTCTCACCGGCCTTCTCAACAAGACTTCCGGACTCGAGGAGATCTCCGACATCGTCAGAAAAGAACCTCACAGATATCACGTCATGTTCGTCATGGACATCGACAATTTCAAGCACATCAACGACACGTTCGGTCACGACTTCGGCGATGAAGTTCTCAAGAAGGCTGCTGATATCATCAGGAACCAGTTCCGCCCCAACGACATCCTGGTCCGCTACGGAGGCGACGAATTCATCGCGTTCATGACCAACGTCACGGGTCCCGCGCAGATCGAAGACAAGGCTTTAAATCTCATCGAAGAAGTCGATAAGATGCTCTTCGAGTGCGGCTGCCGCAAGAAGGAAACATCAACTGGTTCAGTTCCTTCCGACTCCACCGGCGTCTCGATCGGCATCGTCTGGGCTGACAAACCCGCCGTTGCTTCCGACATGTTCGTACAGGCCGATTCAGCGCTCTACGATGCGAAACGCGCCGGCAAGAACAGGTTTGAGATAACCCGCAACATGGGTATCACAAGCGAGTAAAACACAAACGGCCGGGAAGTTCCCAGCCGCTTGCTTTTATGCCATTTCTTAATCTGACTTATTCCTCTTTGAGTATCTTCACAGGCTCAAGTTTTGTTATGCTCCTGCCGCTGAAGAATGCGGAGATGACTGCGCATGTGAGGATTATCACTGCCGTAAGTGCGAGCCAGACAGGCGATGTCGAGAACTTGTTCTGCCTTATCCCGAAGGTTGAAAGTCCTATAAGGATCAATTTGTTCGAGAACAGGACGTGCATGACGGTTCCGATTATAATTCCGATTACGATCGTCGGCATGTTTGTCATAAGGGTTCTTCTCATGAGTTCGCCTGATGTGTAGCCAAGTGCCTTGGATACGCCGAGGTCAGTCCTTTCGCGGATGATCTGCGCTCTGGTGAGAAGGACCTGTGTGAGTATTACTACAAAGCATGTTGCGATGATGAATATCACGCAGATGGCCTCCATTGCCTGAGTAATCGTATTGATCGTTGAGCCGATGAGGTCTTCAACAAGGGTGAACTGATTATCGGGAAATTCCTTCTCCCATGCCTTCTTGAGTTCCTTGGCTCTGGAAGGTTCATTGAGGTAGACGAGCACGTTTAAGAACTTGTAATCAGGATCGATCCTTCTCGCGCCTTCTTCTGTCATTACGGCCTTCTTGCCCATGTTGTTGATCTTCTGGTCGATGCCGCATACGGTATAAGCTACGGTGCCGGAATCTGACAAAGATTTAATATTTACCTTATCGCCGACCTTGGCTCCGATATTGTCAGCCTCAACGGTCGAGAGAACGATCTCCTTTTCGTTCCTGGGAGCGTGACCTTCAAGGATGTACTCGTTCTCAAGCAGGGATATGTCTCCGTAAACATCTATTCCGAGTGAAGTGGACTTATCAAGGAAAGTTACTTCCATCGAGTCCAATGTCGTCCAGGTGTTTACCTGTTTTACTTCGGGCTTGTTTCTAAACTTTTCGACGAGTTTCTCATCGCCGATCACGGCTATCTGAATTTCCGAATTCTCAAAACCTACGAGCTTGAGGAGCGCCTCCTGGTCGAGTGCCCAGTTCTGGAAAAGGGTGAATCCCAGGCAGGTAGAAAGTGTGAGGCCTGCAACTATGAGAGAGATCAGAACGCTCTTTTTTCCTGAACCGAAGATGTTCTTGCCGGCCATCGCAAGGCTTAAAGGAAGCCTGCTGGACTCGAGCGGAAAGTGGTTCTTCTTAAAGTTGTGTGATGTGATGCCGCTCTTCAAAGCTTCAAGAACAGTGAGTTTCTTATATGAAGAAGTTGCGATCAAGGCACCGATGAATACCATGACGGGGATTCCGATTACTGTTGCAACGAGAGCGGAAACAGAGATTCCGGAGAAGCCGGAAAGACCCATCATCATTCCTGACAGAGCGCTGAGAGGCTTGCTCAAGAAGATGCCTGCAACTATTGCTGCCGCGGTGGCAAACATGCCGATGATCATCTGCTCCAGGATGCATGCCAGACGGAGTTCTCTTGCAGTGTATCCTGTTGCCTGCAGAAGTCCGATGTTCTGAACGTTGAGTTCGATGAAGTTCTTGATCGAGAAGTGCATGATGATCGCTGCCATGACTACCAGCATTACCGTAAAGATAAATACGATAGATGTCGCAATGTTGGTAATGCCCGTTGTCGCGACGTTCATGGTAGGACGGTCAATGGTGTAAAAAGTGGTCTTACCATGGAATGCTCTCTGGACAGACAGGTCAAACTCATGGATATCAGCACCGTCCTTTACCTCGAACAGAGCAACTGACATTCTGCCCATATCATCGGAATTCCTGTAGATCTCCTCGAACGTATCGTGGCTGACCAGCGTATAAAAACCTGAAATATTCATTGCCGTTGCAAAGTACAGGTTCTCGGCAAAACCTTTAACCTTGAAAGTGTAATCCTTGCCGCATGCATTTATGTGAATGGTGTCTCCTGCCTCTATCTTGTAAGACATGTAATAAGGCATAACGATCTCGTCATCTTTGAGGTTATTGAATTCTTCCGGATAAGCATTGAGATATGTGGGCTTAGTTGAATCAAACATGTAGAAAACATATGAGATCGCATCTTCCTCTTTCATATCTCTGTAGTAATAATCGGAATTTGTCTGAACCGCGGGGATGACCTCGTATCTTTCCATATTGGCCAGATCTTTGACCTTATCCTTCATCTCTTCGACAATCGCATCCGGTGTGAAGGCCATGAGGTCTGCGATGTGATATTTCTCATAGCACTCCTTGATCGTATTGCTGCCGGAGAGCATGAGCGAAAGGCTTGAGAAAAGCAGGGTTGCAGCTATGAAGATCAGAATGAAGATGATGGCTGCCTCGCCTTTGTGCTTCTTTATGTTGTTTTTTGCAATGAAGAATAATGAGTTCATGATTACCACCCCATATCGGAAAGGAATGCGCGGAGTTCCTTGTGACGTTCAATGTCCTGGCCCTTGTAAGGCGATAGTTCGATCTCGTCGCAGACAACGCCGTCTCTTAGGTAGAGGATCCTGTTGCCTCTCTCGGCTGCAGCTACCGTGTGCGTTACCATTACGATGCTCTGGCCTTTTCTGTTCATTTCTGTCAGAACATCGAGGACTGCTTCCGTGTTCTGTGAGTTGAGAGCTCCCGTGGGCTCGTCAGCGAAAAGGATCTCAGGCTCGTTGATGACTGATCTTACGAGCGCCACTCTCTGCTTTTCGCCGCCGGAGAGCTGGTTGGGGAACTTGCCAAAGCAGTTCTCATCCAGGCCTACCTGCTTGAGGAGTTCTTTTGCACGGGCTGCAATAGCTTTTCTGTCGCGCTTCTTAAGGAGGCCTGAGACGATGATGTTATCCAAAACGCTCATCGTGTCGTTTAAGTAGTTCTGCTGGAAAACGAATCCGCAGTGCTTTCTTCTGAAGAGTGCGAGCTTGTCGTTGCTGTATCCTGAGATCTCCTCGTTGCCGTACTTGATCGATCCGAGGCTCGGGCGGTCCATTCCGGAGAGGGAATAAAGGAGCGTGCTCTTGCCTGCGCCGGAGTCTCCCATGATTACCGTGAAGTCGCCTTCCCTGATCTCAATATTCAAATTCTTTAAGACATGCTGCTGAATGCTCTCGTTGGAGAATGTCTTGCAGAGGTCTGTTGCTCTTAAAACTGCTGTAGCTGTTGCCATGTTGTTTATCTTCCTTTCGGTTGGTTTGCAGAATTCTTACACTGCGATTGTACGGCTAATGTGAGAAGAATACTTTACGCAAGCCTTGCTCAATTCTTAACTGTTTCTTACATGGATTTCGAAAAGGTTTACCGCCCGTTTCTTGTGCTATACTCGGAAATATGAATTATAACTGCTTAATAATAGACGATGAACAAGACTTATCCCGCATGACGCAGGAATATTTCGAGATGTTCGGTGTGACCTGCGCGGTCGCATCGACCTCCGACGAATGCCTTGAGTTTCTTAAGGAGAACTCGGCAGACATCTTCCTGCTCGACATCAACCTCGGCAACGAGAGCGGCTTTGCACTCTGCAAGCAGTTACGCGAAAAGTACGACACGCCAATCCTTTTCATCTCTGCCCGCCAGAGCGATGACGACGTTCTCGTGGCGCTCAACATCGGCGGCGATGACTATATAAAGAAACCCTATACATTAAGTGTTCTCCTGGCCAAGGTTAAGGTCCAGCTCAAAAGGCTCGAGGCCGTTAAGCAGGCCGGGACTACTGCAAATAAGGCATCTGACGAAAACTTCACCATTGATCCCGCGACCATGAGCTGCACCGTCGAAGGAAGAACGGTATCGCTCAAATCCAAGGAGTTCGCTCTTCTCTCCTGCCTCTATTCTTACAAGAACACGATAGTCACCAAGGAAAAACTCTTCGATGAGGTCTGGGGCGATTCATTCTACTCGGACAGCACTCTTAACGTTCATATAAGGCGTCTTCGCGAAAAGATAGAATCTGATCCCAACGAGCCTAAGTACATCAAGACCGTCTGGGGTACGGGTTATATCCTGGAGACCGATTAATGAAGATCCGTTATATCGCCATCGTCTACACGTTGCTCATGCTTGTGTGCGGCCTGTTTCTGTGGAGCAGGATCAGCAAAGAAACGGCTTTCGATGTAGACATGCTCGATATGAACACAAAGGTTGATGAGATAACGGACAAGCTTTCCGCGGGCACTTCAAAAGAGTCCATGGAATCAGAGTACAACTGCAAGATCACTTTCCTTACGGACGACAACTATGACTCGGTAAACAACAATTTCATAAGAGAAGGTCTTTCGGTTTTCGACTATACGGTCGATGGCGTTATAAAAGGCAAGATCGCATTTGACGCAAGATCCGCAGAACACGACGCTCTCGTAAAGCATTCTCAGGAGCAGCTCGTCTGGACCCTGGGGATCGTTTATGCCGCAGGCATCGTCCTCATCATCGTGATCTGGTATTTCTACATCAGACCGTTCAACAAGCTTTCAGACTTCGCAGCAAGCGTTTCCAAGGGCAACCTCGACGTTCCTCTCAACATGGACAAACACAATTACTTCGGTGCGTTCACCGAATCTTTTGACCGCATGAGAGAAGAACTGAAACTGTCCAACGAGCGCGAGGCAGCCGCAAACAGGAGCAAGAAAGAGCTCGTCGCTGAGCTTTCTCATGACATCAAGACTCCTGTCGCTACGATCAAGGCGACGTGCGAAGTAATGGAGATGAAGTATAAAGATCCTGACGTTCAGGATAAGGTATCTGTCATCAAGTCAAAGGCAACGTCTGTCGAGCAGTTGATAGACAACATGTTCCGTGCTACTTTAGATGACCTCGATGAGCTCAAAGTTACACCTAGAGAAGAAAGTTCTCTCATCATTGAAGACATGCTCGGAGACCTCAGATTCTACGGTACTGTCGAACAGAAAGGCAGCGTTCCCGAGTGCCTCATATCTGTTGATAAATTAAGGCTGGAGCAGGTCATCGACAACATTGCGGGCAACTCTTTCAAGTACGCCGGAACACCTTTGGAAGTCGAGTACAAGACTGAAAAAGACAACATTAGAGTGATCCTTTCAGACAGAGGTCCCGGCGTTCCCGAAGACGAACTGTCTCTGCTCACATCCAAGTTCTACAGGGGTTCTGCGGCCGAACAGTCTTCCAAGGAAGGAAGCGGCCTTGGCCTTTATCTTGCATCACGTTTCATGGAAAAGATGGGAGGCGGAATCGAAGTCAGGAACCGCGAGGGCGGCGGCTTCACCGCTGAGATAATCATCCGCAAGGTTTAATTCATTCCATTGACGCATAACTGTTTCGCGAGCGTTTCCGCAGGCGCTTATGCGCCGAGGACCTAGCGAGTGAAATCAGTTGTGCGTCAACTCCCAGAACGCGACGGCACTAGCAGCCGCCGCATTAAGCGAATCCACCTCATGCGACATCGGTATTATCACTTTATAGTCAGCGTTGTTGATCGTCTCTGAAGTCAGTCCGTTGCCTTCATTTCCGATAAGAACCGCAAGGCGCGGCTCATCCTTAAGAACAGTCGAATCCAAAGTGATCGAGTCATCGACCAATGCAAGGGCGGCACTCTTGTAACCTAATGAACGCAGTGTTCCGCAGACGTCTTCTTTGCCTATGAACGTCCACGGGAGCTGGAACATCGTGCCCATGGCTACTCGCATTGCTCTTCTTTCAAGAGGATCACAGGTTCCTTCAACGAGAAGGACTGCATCGATATTGAATGCCGCGGCACTCCTGAAGACTGCACCTACGTTGGTCGGATTTACTATGTTTTCGAGCACTGCGATGCGTGATCTCTTTCCTTCCGTGCCTGACAAAACAGTTTCTGCTGAAGGCAACTCAGGTCTCGTCATGGAACAGAGAATGCCGCCCGTGAGGTGGAATCCGGTTATGTTTTCCATTACGTCTATAGGCGCGCGGTAAACGGGCACGTCACCTACACGCGCAAGGATCGATGCTACCTCTTCTTTTTCAAAGACCGCGGTGCTGACAAGGACCGATTCAGGCTTCATTCCGCCGTCTAATGCTCTGCCTATTACCTTACAGCTTTCAGCGATGAAAATGCCTCCGTCAGGATCTCTGTAATGGCGGAGCTGGGGCTCTGTCGAAGACGTGAAGATGCTTATGGAGGCGTCGTTTGCGCTTGTGATATCGATTATGTTCATTATCAGTCGCCCATGCTCTTATAGTATTCCTCGAGCCTGGGCTTGGCTGCTACATAGTAACGCTCAAGCCTCTTGTCGAAGTGCTTGCCGAAGCTTTCCATCATGATCTTATCGGCATCGTCAAACGAGAACTTGTCCTTATAAACACGTTTGCTGACGAGTGCGTCATAAACGTCTGCGATAGCCATGATGCGTGCCTCGATCGGGATCTCCTCGCCCTTTTTGTGCTCGGGATAGCCTGACCCATCCCATCTTTCGTGATGGTAATGAGCGACGTTTCTCGCAACCTTATGGAACTCTTCATTGTCCGTTCCTTCAAGGATGGAATCAACGATACGTGCACCTTCAGTCGCGTGCGCCTTCATCTTTTCATATTCCTCATCGGTGAACTTTCCGGGCTTTCTTAAGACTGCGTCATCGACTGCGATCTTACCCAGGTCATGCATCGGAGCAGCCTGTATGATGTTCTTGCAGAACTCTTCGGTAAGTCCTTCCGTTCCGAAGAGCAGGAGGATGTTTTTCTTATCAGAAACGGCATCCTTCTTTATCTCATCGATCAGGATCCTGATGACGTCGCTCGTACGTCTGATGTGGCCGCCGGTCGAGTTGTCGCGGCTTTCAACCATGGTTGCCATGCCTAAGATCAATCTGTTATGCATCGCAACGATGTGTTCTGTCTTCTCGGCAACCTCTTCTGAAAGCTGGTCGTTATAGTTCGTAAGAAGCTTCATGTACTTACGGGAATCCGTGTCGTCCGTGATGAAGAACTGGTAGCCTCTTTTTTGCTTTCCGTCGTAAAGATAACGGATCGTTATGAGGTAGATCTTCTCGTCAACTTCATAGTAGAAATGGTCCTTCGTCTCATCACGCTTGAACTCCCCGAGCCACTTAAGAAGAGTGTTCTTAACCTGGATATATCTACCGAAATACGTATCGACATTAATGTCCCTGAGGTACGGGAAAACCTTCTGAGCACGCTCGTTCGAGCCTAAATATATCTCATCGAAATCGATCGAAACGAAGCCCGTGTCGCCCTTCTTTATGAGCGAATCAACGCCGAGATCAGCGATGTCGTAAAGGCACAGACGGCGGACGATGATGAGATAGATTATCTGCGCGAAAACATAAGACATCGGCATCGCGTCTAATCCCTCAGGCAGGAACCTGTTTGTGAAATAAGCAAGGAACGCGACAGTCGCGGGAAGCATCAGAAGAACTATCGTCTTATTTGATACTTCCTTCTTCTTGACGAAGCTATATACCATCGCAACGAAGCTTATGATTATCAGGCATGAGATAACGACATAGGTAAGAGTATGGCCAAATCCGTAAGTCTTTACGAGCCTTCCCATTCCGCTGTCCATCTCGAAACTGACGGTCTTATAGAAATACGATGCATTGCCCATCGAGAGCGCGAACGAATAGCTCGTCAGGCACATTATCATGAGCACTGCGCTCATCCATCTTTTCAGGTTTATCCGGCACAGGCCGAAGATGCTCTGCGTAATGAAAAGCGAAAGAAAGCATCCTCCGATATAGGTGATCTTAGCTGCTGTAAGAGCACCCTCTAAAGACCTTGAATGCGCCATCATGGCATATGCAAGGTTGGTCAGCGGAATGAAAGCAAAGATGAGCGAAATATGCGCATCAAAATGCTTGTGCCAAATGGCTACATATACCAGCGTCAGAAGGACTGACAAGCCGAATAATATTTCGTAATAAGCTGCCACTTGCAATCCTTCCTTTATACTTTCTTTATTCTTGATTTTATCATCTTATTTATTCCCGTATACCTCTTTTTCATGCTGTTTGTGGATCCCGATGTGGCCGATCCCGAGTATTACCGCTCCGATGACCATTATTATGTTTCCGCCGTAGATGCCGATAAGGAAAAACGCGACGACGGGATACGTGGCAAGCGCCAGAGGCATTCCCAGGAACCCTCTGTAGAAGTCCTTCATGGTCTTTTCAGACTTGAAGTATCTGACCCACGCGAGATCGTAAACGACAAGATTCAGCAAAGCAAGAATGAGGACCAGGCACCAGAGATTCCATCCTTTCGGATTGAAGTTTGAAAAGATCAGCGCGGAAGTCGTAACGACGACCTGACCGATCCGTTCAAACGCCAAAAGGACCTTGTTCTCGTTTTGAACGTACTTGTCGTAATCCTTCGGCTGATGCTTCGTCCAGATGAAATTCGGGATGAAGAGCATCAGCAGCATGATCAGTCCGATGTAAGAAAACCCGAAAGTCATAAACCCTCTATTCCTAAAGCTGCGGCACCCTTCCGGATGCCGCAAGCTTTGTTCTCTTAATCTATCTTAATATTGCCTGCGTCAACGCTGATCTTGATCGTACCCTTGCCGGAACCCTTTGCTTCGTACTTTCTTCCGCCTGAAGCATTTCCTACCTGAACGATTCCCGCATCGACCTTGCATTTGATGTCGTAGCCGTCGATGTCTTCAACTCCGTTGACATTGACACTGCCGATATCCGTATTGACGTTCAGATCTTCAAATGTCGTGTCGCTGAGATCGATGTTTCCCGCGTCAACGTTTATCTTCAGGATGCTTGTCTTGGTATCAGTAACCTTGATGTTTCCTGCGTCGCATTTAACCTCTGCCTTACGGAAACCGCAGCCGCTGATATTGATGTTGCCTGCATCGAAATTTCCATACATGTAATCAGCTTTAATGCCCTTCATGTTGATGTCGCCTGCATCGATCCTCATTTCGAGGTTGCTGAGGTTAACGTCATTTCCGAGCTTGATCGTAAGCCTGGGTGAATTGATGTTCATGAAGTTGAGCTTGAAAACGTTCTTCTGTGTTGCAACCAGTCTGCCGTTTTCGAAAGTGACCTGAGGCTTAAGAGCTTTTCCTCCGGTGTATTCAACACTGACAAGGCCGCTTCCTTCAACCTGCTCAAAATTAACAGCGCATGCTGAAAGATCGAGCTTTATTGAACTAATCTCACCCTTGAATTCTCCCATGCTTCCGTTTTCCTCCTGGCCGTAAGTTGTTGCAATTGTATTTTTGATGTCTTCACCACTGATCACACCCGTGAAGAACGGGAGAACAAATCTTGTTCCCATTGAAGTGATCATGACACCGCCGACGATGAGCGCGCAGATGATGATCGGGAGCTTGTTGACCTTTCTGTCAGACTTGGGAATGAATTCCTCGCCCATGCCGACGTTGAGCTCAAGGAGCCTGTCGTAGCCCTTCATCTTTGTATGTGCGTATGTGATGAGGAATACGCCGAGGCCGATGAAACCGAACATCATGGCTGCTCCAAAACTGGAGCTCACATAAGGGATCTTGTCGAAGACGATCGGATTGAGAATGCTTAAGATACAGAGTCCGACACCGATCGATGTCAGCATTCCGTAAGAACTCCTGAAGCTCGATCTTTCGTTTCTGACGTATTCTGCGCCCTCAACACTGAGAGAGCATTCCTTTCTTCTGACTTCCACATACTCCTTGCCCCTGATGCCTGCAAGAACGAAAAGTACTACTGCTGCGGCGATCATTGTGAACATGCCGCCTACCCCTAAAACTTCCAAGTCGATGGATAAAGCTTCTTCAAGTATCGGTGCTGCAACGCTGCAGATGCAAAGAGCGATTCCAATAGGGATCAGGAGAGCTCTCATGTTGATCATTCCGAGGTAGGCCTTGATCCTGTCCATTGAGAGGATCGGCTTTGATTCGTCAGCGCTTTCGCTGACCTGCTGGCCGATACCGAGGGAATCCGCGAGTTCATCAAGATTGCCGAATTCGGAGATTACGATACCTACTGCTTCGTTATCGGTCTTGCCTTCCTTGATGAGTTCCTCATACTTATCTTCCATCATCTGCAGGAGTTCAGCCTTTGCTTTCCTCACTGCGTCCGTATTAGGAAGATTACGGAACATGTTGTCCAGATAATTTCTAATGGTATTCATACTACGCTCCCCTCACCTGCAATAAACTTTTCAATAACTTCCTTGGTAAGCATCCACTCTTCGCACTTGGCCTGGTAATATTCCCTGCCGCCCGGAGTGATGCGGTAATAAGTTCTCTTCTTTCCGCCTGCGAGATCTTCATCAACGAACGACTCGATGAATCCGTTCTTCTCCATTCTGGTGAATGCCGAGTAGAGCGTGGTCTCCTTGATAATGTACTTGTCTTCGGATAATGTGCGGATCTGCTTGGAGATCTCATATCCGTAAGACGGATCATTAAGAAGCAGGTAGAGAATGATTATGTCATTGTATCCTCTGATGACATCACTGCTTATCTCTGCCATTGATCTTTCTCCCTTCCCTTATTATGACGGCCGACTTGCTACGACTGCCGTTGCTATGACTGTCGTACTACGACTGTCGGAGTAAATATAACACCGCCCCAAAATGATGTCAACAGGGAATTTTGCTTTTCGCGCGATACTTCACAAACTATTCACGAAATGAGCCTTTGCCTTATCTGCGACACTTATACCTAACTTTTTTATATACAGAATGGCCCCTCGTTGTTATAGTTAATTTGTATTAAAAATCTTTGCGAAAAGAGGTGCCTCCATGGATCTTTACGTAGACATCAAATTCCTTAACAACTCAGGCGACGGCTCAAAAGAGAAGCCTTTCGGAACAATATCCGAAGCAGCCGCGATCGCCAAAGCAGGCGACACGGTTCACGTTGCTCCGGGTCTTTACAGGGAATATGTTTCACCCGCAAACGGCGGTACTGAAGACGCACGCATCACTTATGTCAGCGACGAGCCTCTGGGAGCTACCATCTCAGGTGCTGAACAGATCACTGACTGGGTTCAGTACGACGACGAGGTATGGCTCGCAAAGGTAGACAACAAGATCTTCGGCGACTACAACCCTTACACTACTTTCTGCTACGGCGACTGGTATTTCGCAGGCAAGAACAGACACGTTGGATGCGTCTACATCAACGACAGAAGACTCTATGAGGCAGCTTCCATCGAGGAAGTCATCAAGGCCCAGATCTACAAGTGTTCTTGGGTTCCCGAGGAATCCAAGTACAAGTGGTTCGCCGAAGACAAGGGCGACCAGACCTATATCTACGCAAACTTCGGCGGTCTTGATCCCAACAGCGAAACAGCCGAGATCAATGTAAGGCGAATGTGCTTCTTCCCTGCTGAGACCGGCAGAAACTACATCACCGTAAGAGGCTTTAAGATCTGCAAAGCAGCTACTAACTGGGCTCCTCCGGCAGCATGGCAGGAAGGCATGATCGGTCCTCACTGGTCAAAGGGCTGGATCATTGAAGATAACGAAGTCTATTTCTCAAAGTGCTCCGGCATCGGCCTCGGCAAGTACTTAGATCCCGAGAACAACCACTACTTCACATATGAGCACCTAAAGAGCCCGACGCAGATGGAGCGAGATGCAGTCTGCAGAGGCCAGTATCACGGCTGGCTCAAGGAAAACATCGGCAGCCACATCGTACGCCGCAACAACATCCACCACTGCGAGCAGGGCGGCATCATCGGACGTATGGGCGCTGTCTTCTCGATCATCGAAGACAACCACATCCATCACATCAACAACATGATGGAATTAGGCGGCGCTGAAGTCGCAGGCATCAAGCTCCACGCAGCTATCGACGTCATCATGAGAAGAAACCACATCCATCACAGCGTAATGGGCATCTGGACAGACTGGGAAGCTCAGGGCACACGTATCACACAGAACCTCCTGCACGACAACCAGAGACCTGAATACGCTGAGCCTTTGAGAGGCGGCATGGGCAGCGAGGACATCTTCGTTGAAGTCGGTCACGGACCTACTCTGATCGACAACAACATCCTGCTCTCTGACGCATCACTGCGTATCGCAACACAGGGTGTCGCTATGGTCCACAACCTCATCTGCGGTGCATTCACATCCGTAGGCGCAGGCACAGACTGGCGCTACACTCCTTACCACATGCCGCACAGGACTGAGGTAATGGGCTTCATGACGATCCTCCACGGCGACGACAGATTCTACAACAACATCTTCTTCCAGAAGCACCCAAAGACTTCCCTCGTTTCACGTTTCGAGGGCGGCAGGGTCGAAGTCGAGGAGCGTGTCGTAGGAACCCACGTCTGGGACCAGTATCCCGTTTACGATGAATGGATCAAGCAGTTTGATCTCGACAGCGACACTCCCGACATGATGAAGATCGCTAAGGCTCACTTCGATCACCTCCCCGTCTGGATCAACGGAAACGCATATTTGGGCGGCGCTCTGCACTTCTGCAAGGAAGAGGATTTCCTTTTCGATGACAAGTCCGAAGTCTACGTAAACGTACGTGAGGAAGGCGACAAGGTATATCTCGATACCAACCTCCCCGATGTACTCGGAAGCTTCACTTCAGACCTCATCACGACAGACGTTCTCGGCAAGGCATTTGAGCCGCAGCAGAGATTCGAGGACGTAAACGGAAACGACATCATCTTCGACGAGGATTACTTCGGCGCAAAGAGAAGCGCTATCATTCCGGGACCGTTCGCAAATCCGGATGTCGGCGGCATCAACGTAGTGCTCTGAAACTGATAAACCTTTAATGAAAAGGGCTGCCTCGTTTGAGACAGCCCATTTTTTAACCTTCAATGGTAACGATCTCGGTTCCGTCACCGTTGTAGTAGATAACCACTACTTTATCCGGACGCTTGCCGTATTTCTTTTCAGCCGAGTCTTTAAATGAATCCAGCTTGTCTTTGATTCCACTTGCCTCGAGCGAGTTCTTAATGCTCGCCATCTGCTTAGCGGAGAAGACCTGCTTGTAATAGTATTTCAGTAAATACGTGTTTCCCGAAGCTTCGATCTTATAATCTTTATAGGTTTTCTTGAAATAATCTTTCGCTTTTAGTTTATCTACCTCTTCTTTTACTGCCGCCGGATCCATTACCTCTTCAAGAGTCTTTCCGTCATCAGTTGTCTCTTCTGTAGTCGTAGTAGTGGTAGCCTCAGTAGTGGTTTCCGTAGTCGTTGTGGCAGCCGTAGTCACAACCGCAGACGTACTCCGGGCGGCGATTTCCCTGGAACGTCTGTTTAATTTGTTTATCAATGCGAATGCAAAGACTCCTGCAGCGATAAACAGAACTGATATGATCGCAATAATTATGATCTTGTTTTTGGAACCTTGACCGGACATATTCCCTCCTTCATAAACAGAACAAGCGATATGTAATCATTATATCCTCATCAGCCTGAAAAGCACTTTCTTTATTCCCGTGAAATCCACCGATGAAGTATTCATTATCTGCCTGCACGTCTTGAGAAGTGACTCGTATTCCTTCTTTGAAATATCCTGTCCGGAGAAGGTCGCTTTTTCTGCGAGTTCCTTGACCATTTCGGGATAGATGAATTTGAATACGCGCGACATCATCATGTAGTAATGGTAATGCGCGATGGCTTTCTCATTTATCTTTTCGCTCTTGAACTTATTAGTCCAGTAGATCATGAAGACGGCCCTCGAAATGAGCACTGCCACTATAAAAGCGGCTGCTGCGACAAAGATCCTGAAGAACAGCTTGAATGCGTTGACCAGGAATTCCGGGAGCGGATCCTTGTCTTTCGGAAGGTCATCCAACGTATAAGAACCCGTGTAGTTTTCAGTTCCTATGGGTATTCCGGAAGACGGTTTGGACTGCTCACCCGAAGGTGAGGTTGCTGCAGTCGTCTCACCCTGCGATGTCTCGGAAGTCGTTGCAGCCGTTGTTGTCTCAGCTGTTTCGGAAGACTCGGTCGTTGTCGTGGCCTTCTCAGGATCTTCGCCGGGATTGAAAGATACATCCTTCACTTCAGGGTTGTTCCTGACAAGAGCTTGAACGTTGAAATAGGATTCATCGTGGTTATAACCGGGCGTCGCGTCTCCCATTACCCAGCCGTATTCGGGAACGAAAACTTCAAACCACGCATGCGCATGTGAAGCCAGGACCGTGGTCTCGCTGTCGAGCTGGGAACCGGGGGCTGCATATCCGCGGACGTATCTAGCAGGGACTCCGATCATGCGCAGGAGTACCACTGAAGTTACCGCATAATGAACGCAGATGCCGGTGTCGGCATCGTTTACGAACCACGCAACGAAATCCGATCCCTTGGGAGGATATGCAGTCTGGGTGCTGTAAGGATGAAGTCCTCTGACATATTCAGTTACTCTCTTCACCTTCTCAACATCGCTCATCTGCGTACGCTCATAGTAAACGTCCTGATACCAGTCAGGCAGCTTGCCTCCGAGCATCAGCGCCCTGTCCGTGGAATACGGAACGTTGAGACAGATTTTATAGACGTAGTCTTTCAGATACTGATCCGAATAGATGTCGCCTGCTTTTACCGGTACGTTTGATGATGCGAAGTTTGAAATTCGTCTGTGCGTGTAGTTATAGGGATTAAAATCGGTAACGTCCTTACCCTGGATAAAATAATGATCCGTGTAGTAAGGCACGATATCGACAGACGTGCTCTTCAAAGGAGTAATGCTTATGCCATACGGAGCGGATACGTTCTCAACCTCGACATTCCTCTTATAGGGGGTTATCGTCTTGAGCTTGTCTGTCAAAGTGTTGTTCTGGTAAGTATCGAGCGATTCAACCTTAAGATAGATCGTACTGCTGAAATAAGGCGAGGCCCCCGTGTAATCGGGATTTCTGTACCTGTAGATCTTGAGTATCTCTTCCGAGGTAGGATTGAACGGACCTACTTTGTTGAGGTTTGTAGATGACACGTACAGCGGAGAGAGCGCATCGTAACTGTCGTCAAAGTCCGTGTTTTCGAAACCGTTCAGAGCCCTTTCAAGAATGTCTCTTACGGGATTGTCCCTGCCCGCGGTCTTATCGAGCCAGTCTCTCGTTTCGATAATTATCTTTCTCGCAAGCTTGTCTTTGGTGTAGGTCTTCTGTGGATAGATCCCGCCAAGAATGAACATGAAAGCGAAAACCGGAACGGTCATTATGAGAAGCACCTTTTCATAAGTTGCCTGCTTCTTTTTCCTGAACGCGTGGCACAGCAAAAGCAGTATGACGCCTGAGCCTGCGACAAGGCACGGCTGTGCTTTCGGGCATATGTCCGTGTTTGCTACCGAGAAAAGGAATATAGGCACATAGAAAAGAAGTGCGCTCGGGATCCACCTGCGCTTCATCACGGCAAAACACGTTACGCTGATCGCTATGAGGTTATAAACGATGAAGAAGATAAGGACTGTCCTGCTTGCTTCAACGTCTTCCGCATAGTCGCCCGGAAGCCACAAAAAGACGTAGAGCTTGATGTAGTACATCAGCCCGAGAAATCCTTTTTGCACGTCGAACCAGTCTTTATAAAGGCTCAGTCCGAATATCGTCGGCGCGGCCATGAGCGCGGTAAATGAGAGCCACTTCTTGTTGAAGAAAAAGATGGTGCAGAAAACTAATGCCGTCAGTCCGTATGCGAAAAGCACGCGCTTGATGCTGAAGCCGATCGAGAACGTCGTTCCGAGCATCAGTGTAAATCCCGCGGAAAGCGCCACCGATATTACGATAGCCAGTACCGCCGAGAACAGCAGGGTCGATTTCTTCTCATTTGCAAGAACAGTCTTTTCAGTCTTCATCCGAAGCACCTTCCTTACTGTCCTTGCTGTCTTTTAAAGCTTCGCCTGCCGCTTTCTTTTCGTCTGCAGGCTCTTCTTTCTTAGGACTTTCTTTAGGTATCCTCATGCGGAGGATGTTTGCGATCGCTCTTTCAAGATCAAGCTCTGATTCGACTTCAAATGCCACCTCTCCCTTGTCCGGAGGGATGACCCTGATCCTGTGGGCGGTCTCATGCTCTATGAAGAATTTAGACGTGAAAACTATCTGTCCGAGATGGAGATCGAGCTCATCCCTGTCGGCAGTGAGCTTAAGCAGAACGCGCGAATGACCGCCGTATTCCTCGAGCGGTTCCTTGACGAGGATATCGTCTTTTTTCGCGGACATCTTCCAGTGGATCGATCTCATCGAATCGCCGATCTGATATTCCCTGATGTCGTAGATCTCGGATGTCGGCTGCTTGGATTTTCTTAAGTTCTTCGCCTTGAAGCCGTACATGTTCGGCATCCTCTCAGGCATAGCCGGAACGGGCTTAACGAAGATCTCGTTATTCTTGTTTAAGTTGGTGTTTATGCGGAACAATCCGAAGATATCGTACACCGAAAGCCATGTCAGCTTGTACGAAAACGAGCCGCAGTGCCTGGTGTCCACAGGTATCTTAGAAGTGCCGTTGTCGTGGATCTCGAAAACATGTTTTTTCGATACACCGGTCATGTGATCGGTGACGGTCATCTTTACTCTGCAAAAAGAAAAATACGATGCAAGACCGCTCGTCGTAACGTAAATTGACATGGGCGTTCCGATGAGTACGTTCGTCTGGCACTCGGTATGGAACTTCATCGTTCGCGATGCGACGATGCTCATTATCAGCGACAAAACAGGGACCATCAGGACTACGAGGAGTAAGATCCAGGAGACCCACATCTTGTAGCAGAGGAAAAAGACGAAGGTTGAGAGTAAAGTAACTGAGTACGCGCCCCAGGACTTCAGCATATTGAATCAGACCTTGGGAACAAAAGTAGATGCGAGGATCTCTTTTGCGATTTCGGTTGTATTCTTTCCGTTGACCTCAGCCTCGGGATTGAGCATGAGCCTGTGCGTGATGACCGGCAGGAATACCTGCTGGACGTCCTTGGGAACAACATATTCCCTGCCCTGCATGAAAGCGTGTGCCTTCGCCATTGAAGTGAAAGCGAGCGAAGCTCTCGGGCTCGCGCCTCTCTCGAGGTCAGCATGACCTCTCGTCTTGTTTACGAGCGCGATTATGTAATCAGCGATCTGATCGTGAAGGAAAACGTTATTGACCTGTGCCTGCATCTGAAGCAGTGCGTTTGCATCGCACAGAGGCCTTACGCTGTCCATCGGATTGATGCCGTTCTTTCTCTGCTCGATCATGGCCTTCTCATATTTAGCGGAAGGATATCCCATTGAGATCCTGACCATGAAACGGTCGATCTGTGAGTCAGGAAGAAGCGACGTACCTGAAGCTCCCGTCGGGTTCTGGGTAGCGAAAACGATGAACGGTTCAGGCAGGATGTATGTCTTGCCGTCAACTGTTACGTTTCCCTCCTCCATTGCTTCGAGAAGCGCGGACTGCGTACGAGATGACGCACGGTTCAGCTCGTCGGCGAGGAAAAGATTGTGGAAGATAGCTCCGGGCTGATACCTCATGGTATCGGTATTACGGTCGTATATCGAAAAGCCCGTAATGTCCGAAGGCAGTACGTCAGGCGTGAACTGGACACGGCCGAAGTTGAGTCCCATGGTCTTCGAAAACGCAAGCGCCATAGTGGTCTTGCCGACTCCCGGAACGTCTTCCATCAGGATGTGTCCGCCCGCAAGAATTGCGGTCAGCGTCTCTTCAATGACATTATCCTTACCGCAGATTACCTTTTTAACTTCATGGATTATGCCATCAGTCATACTGCCCATAAAACTATCCAATACCTTCCCCAAATAGTCTCAAACCGTAAAGAGTATACATTACTTTCTCCTTCAGGTATCGTTTTTTTGTGGCAAGAAAATTGCAATTTCCGATATTTTTAGGTATTTCTTCGGCATTGGCACAATTCATCTTCCATCCTGCTTTCGCGGTGATATAATTAGCCGGCATTAAAACAGGCAGGTATATTTCTTGAAAAAACAAATCGCTGCGACATTATTGTCATTGACCTTATTGGCATCAGGGTGTTCTTCAAACAAGGCACCCGCTGCGACTTCAGTTGTAAATACGACAGCCGCTGAAACGACAGCAGAAACTACGGCAGAGACCACCAAAGCTCCAGAACCTTTTAAGTTCAAACGTCATGTCCGCACGGATCTTTTATCTGAATATGTGACAGATGATATGTGGGATTCGCTTGATAATCTCATCGATGCCGTCTACGCCGGTGAGGATTCCTTCAAATGCAGCAGCGAAAAGGCTTTCAAATGGTGCACTGACGACACCGTAATAGGCACGTTCCTTCCTCCAACCTGTACATATGTATCCGGAGGCAGTTTTGAGAACGGAACCGGAACCATTAAGTACAAGATGGATAAAGACAAGCTCAAAGCGCGTATCGAAACTTTCGAAAAAGAAGTCGAAAGAATGATGAACGAAGCCATCCGCACCGACTATTCGGACTTCGAAAAAGTAATGGCAGTCTATGCTTACATGTGCAAAAACTTCCAGTACGATTTCAGTCCGATAGACGGAAATACCGTTGACGAATTCAGCGACTACGCCTGCATCATGACCAAAAAAGGAATCTGCTGCGAGATAGCAGGATCATATTCATATCTCCTTCTCCAGTGCGGTGTTGACGCCATGTCTTTCGGCGGTCACGGCACATCAGGCGATCATGACTGGACTTACATCAAACTCGGCGGAAAATGCTATCACGCAGATGCAACATGGGCTCTTTACGGGGACAATCCTTCCGGAAAGCTTATCCTCACTTACTTCATGATGACTGAGGAAGAACGCGTTGACGGCTCCTTTGAAAAGTCCATCGAACCATCCTGGATATGGCCCTGGAAAAGTGATTTTGACATAAAGAGATATCCGGCAACGGATACCATGTTCAAAGAGCTTCACGACGGCTGTGAATTCATCTCAATGGATACCGAAAAGAACATAATCACTTATCAGGATCCTTACGGAAACCCGGTAAAGGAATTCAGTTACGGCGATCTGTAAGTCCGCTATTTCTTTGCGGATTCCCGGAGTTCACTGATAAGTTTCGTCTTCGCGTTCAGTTCTTCGTGAAGATTTTTGTTGTACTTTTCAATGCCTTCGAGATACTGCTGGTGCGCCGTGTCGTCAGTAACCTCGATAAGATAACCGCGCTTTTTCCTGCCGTCGTAAAGGTCACTTACACGTACCTGATAAATAAAATCACCCTTGCGGTAAGTCTGGTGTCTTGATACCTTTTTGCGTTGGAAATCATCCGTCCACTTATCGAAAAGCTCACACAGTTTCTCGTCTTCTATCGCACGGTCCGCATGGTTTTTGGCGAGCTCCGGGAAGAACCTTTTAGCAACGTCCGTAGCGCTCAGATAGCGTTTCTTGTAATCGAGCGAAATGTAGCCAAACGCGCCTTCTGCGAAGATCGAACTGCCTACCATATCATCAACGCGGTAAAGGCCAACGCTGTTCATTATTATCAGGAATCCGATCTCATCGACCAAGTCTGCCAAAGCCATCCATTCAATGTCTTTGGTGATCAGTCTTCCAACGAAAAATGCGAAGATCGAAAAGATCTGCATGAATGCTGCAATCATCAGGTTCTTTCTCGAAACACTCGGTTTCTTTATCCATCCGTAGATTAGAACGAAAAGCGTGATAACGAGGAACACGCCTATCTCGACATAGAACAGGATGTGCAAAGGCCCGTATTCCTTAACTAAAACGGTTACTCCGTTTTCGGTTTCAATATCGACACTCTTATAAAACAGCGGGCTGTATCCGGCAGACAATACCAGAAGATAGATGCATGTAGTGAACGCGAGCAATAGAAATCTAACCCATTTCGGCGGCTCGATCTTGCATATCGAAAAGACAAGCAAAAGCCCTGCGAGCGGCAGGAAACTTCCGCCGATATAAAGGAACTTGTATATTACCAAAGCCTCCCTGACGTTCTGGGATAACGCAAGCAAAACGTAGCAGAACTGCGACAGGAACGCGAGCAGGAATATCATGGTATAGCGCGTCGAAAAATAGCTGCGCTTGATGAAATAATATGCCGAGCAGCATGCCAGTGAAACAACACATATGATGACGTAATACGCTAGTACCATTATGTGTTCACCACCTTTATGTAATCCACAAATCCCTGTTTCTGAATGGGTTTTGAGAAATAGAACCCCTGGTAATAATCGCACCCGAGCTCTTCCAGGAGCATCTTCTGTTCCACCGTCTCAACACCTTCCACAAGAACGGAATAACCCATGTCCTTCAGCATCCTGATGGTGTTTTCGAGGTAGATGTAACCGTTCTTTTCAGTATCTCCGGTCTCGGGGTTCTTAGCTTTCCATAGAATGCTCTTATCGATCTTTATGATCGAAAACGGAATCTCATACATGTACGAAATGTTTGAATAACCTGTTCCATAATCGTCCAGAGAGAATGAAAAATCACTGTTTTTCAAAACTTCGATCGTATCGTACATGACCTTCAGATTCTCAGTTGTAGCAGATTCCGTGATCTCAAGATTGATCCTGTCAGCGCTCAACTGATACTTCGTCAGGATCTCGTCAAACGATCTCATAAGGTTCTTACTGAGGCACTGTACAACGGAAAGATTGACTTCAACGTACTCGATACCGAGCGATTTCAAGCGCTCTTCCTGATAGAATTTGCACACTTCCTCAAACACGATAAGACCTATATCCAGGATCGATCCGTTGCGCTCTGCAACAGGAATGAATTCATCCGGCGGAATGACTCCGTATTCACTGTCGATAAGGCGGCAGAGCGCTTCCGCAGAAGTGAACTTGCCTTCCTTCGAATTCCAAATCGGCTGATAGTAAACCTCAAAACTCTTATTCTTTAAAGCCTTGTCGATTAGCCTTTCGATCAGGACTCCGCGCTCGTATTTATAGACTGCTTTCTGGACATCCAGGTCGACAGAAACCTTACCGTCAAAAGGTGAATCGATGAGCATGAAGATATCATCCATAGTCTTAACGTCTTCGAGCAGACGGATGACTCCGAACTGCACCGGGAATACGAGCGAAAACTCGCCCTTGCCCCAGGCACGCTCAAACCTGTTCAATGTCTTTTCGCGTGCCAGAGAGATATCCGCGTCGCTTATTCCTTCGCACAAAACCGCAAAGTGACCGCGTCCACAGTCGTACGCAACGTAATCCTTAAACGTCTCATCCAGCCACTTCGAAATGCGCTTTAAGATGCCGTTCATGTTGTCAAAACCGATCATCTTGTTGTAGTAATTCAGGTTCGGGATCTTGATGAGCAAAAGCACGTGACCTTTGCTCACCATAGCGCGGTCCAAAGCTCCGTTCAGCGCGTATCTGTTGAGTGCTCCGGTAGTCGGATTGATAGTTTCTTCCTTGCTTTCGATGGTAAACAGCAGTCCCATGAGACCGATAGTTTCAAAGAACAACGTGAGCAGATAATCCGGGAAAATGATCTGGATCACGACAGGCACAAACGTGATCGAAATGAAAAACAGCAAAGCCTTTGTGATCGAACTCGAAATGCCTTTTCTGTGTCTGATCGTAAGGTATATCGCAAAGCTCATGTATGCCAGCGCGATCGCGTATATGATGAAGAACAGGTTTCCGTGCAGATATTTTCCCGCTTCATCGTAGTAGAAAATGCGCTTATGGAACGGGTTGGTAAACAGCAGGATCATCTCGATAACAAACGGAGTCGCAGAAATCAAAAGCGCCGTTCGCTTGGACTTCTCATAGCCTATGAGATAGAAAACGTACACGACCAAAACGTACGCCAAAGTGTTATGTGATGAGATATAAAGATAGTTCCAGAAATCCTTGATGAATTCAGTCGTGTATTCAGGATGATTATTTGCAAGCGAACCGAAAATATCGGAGATCTCAGCGATGAAGTTGATCGAGATCATGCCCAAGAAGACACGATTGGCATGCTTTCTGATGCCTTTCTTGAAAATGATATAGTAAGCTATAAACAGCGTGACAAACACCGCTGCGATATCAAATTCAATATGATACATATGTCACCGAAGGGAAAAATAGACCCCGAACTGCTATATCAAAACCTACACGCCTACTTCTAGAAGTATTATAGCAAGGTTAGACAGCACTTACCACCACGCCTTTTTTCGCCACTGAAAAGACCTTTTGAAATTAGTTCCGCAGGCGGGCGCTTTCCGCCAAGTGAAAAGACCTTTGCAACTAGTTCCGCAGGCGGGCGTTGTTTGCCCGCCGAGGACCTGTCCGTATGTTGCAAAGGTCTTAGAAACTTGGCGCTCCAAGCAGGAATCGAACCCGCATCAACGGTACCGGAAACCGCTATTCTATCCATTAGACTATTGGAGCGTGCATGTCGTATTATACAGCATTCGTTTTGTTGTCGTTAAGTATCTGAAGTATCCCCTTGATCTCATTGATGGTCTTGCTCTGCTTAGTCGTAGTGGGCTTGTAGAGCAGGTACGGCCTGTCGCTCATCGCGTTGATGGTGACTCGCGCGCCGTAGAAAGGATCACGCATGAGAGCACCCAATGCATTCATGTCGAGCTGGAGCCTGGGATCCAAGTAAAGCCTTACACCGGTATTTCTTACCGATGCGCCTGTAAAGCCCAGTTTTCCTGCCATTGCGCGGATAAGCGAGATGCCTGAAAGGATGTAGATCTCCTTCGGCGGATCGCCAAAACGGTCAGTGATCTCATCCATGAAATCATCGTACTGGGTGAAGTCTCTGATGAATCCGATCTTTCTATAAGTAGACATACGGCTTGCTTCATCGGAAATATAAGATGAAGGAATGTATGCATCGTAATCGACTTCAACAGTGATATCACCTGCAACTGTAGTGTTTTCAACGCCTTCAAGAGCCTTCTCTTTTTCAGCCTGGTTCATGCCGAGCTGCTTGATCTCTTCATCCAGGAGTCTGCAGTAAAGCTCGTATCCGATGACGTCCATCTGACCGTGCTGTTCAGCACCGAGAAGATTGCCTGCGCCTCTAACCTCGAGGTCTCTGATAGCGATCCTTACGCCTGAACCAAGTTCCGTGAATTCACGCAGAGCATTAAGTCTCTTCGTTGCTTCTTCATTAAGCGGAGCGTCCGCATCGTAAGTGATATATGCGTATGCCTGCCTGTCGGATCTTCCTACACGCCCCTTGATCTGATAGAGCTGCGAAAGACCGAAGCGGTCAGCGTTCTCAACGATGAGCGTATTTACGTTCGGCATGTCGACGCCGTTTTCGATTATCGTCGTACAGACGAGTATGTCGTACTTACCTTCCATAAAATCTTCAACTACTGATTCCAGGCCGTTTTCGGGCATCTGTCCGTGGGCATAACTTACCCTTACTCCGGGCATCAGTTCCTCGAGTTTTTCGGCAACTTTATCAATGTCTGAAGTCTTGTTGTAAAGATAGAAGATCTGGCCGCCTCTGGCGATCTCACGCATGCAGGCCTGAACGATTATCTGCTCGTCATACCCCATAACGTAAGTCTGTACGGCTCGTCTGTTAAACGGTGCTTCCTCAAGAACCGAGATGTCCCTGATTCCTGAAAGCGACATGTGAAGCGTTCTCGGAATGGGCGTAGCAGAGAGCGAGAGCACGTCGACGTCTGTCTTCATCGACTTGATCTTCTCTTTGTGGTTAACGCCGAAACGCTGCTCCTCGTCAACTACGAGAAGTCCCAGATGCGGCGGTTTTACGTCGTTTGAGAGCACTCTGTGAGTACCGATTATGACGTCGGCTTTTCCGTTCTTTATGTCTAACAGATTCTGTTTTATCTGTGCCTGAGAAACGAATCTCGAAAGCAATACTACATTGACCGGGAAACACCCCTTGCAGCGCTCAACGAAATTCACATAATGCTGCTGAGCGAGAAGCGTCGTGGGAGCGAGCATTATCGCCTGTCTTCCGTTCATTACCGCCTTGTACATCGCCCTGAAAGCGACCTCGGTCTTACCGAATCCGACGTCACCGCAAAGCAGTCTGTCCATTGGTCTTTCGGACTCCATGTCAGCCTTGATCTCGCGGCATGCGCGCAGCTGGTCCTCAGTTTCGACATAAGGGAATCTGTCCTCGAAAACCTTCTGGTTCTCATCGTCGGGCTGGCACTGGAAACCGTTGTTTACGCTTCTTGCCGCGTACACTTTGAGGAGGTCATATGCGACCTTCTTGATCGATTCCCTGGCTCTTGAGACCTGTCTCTTCCACTCGTCTCCGCCAAGCCTGGAAAGCTTTGGTTCACGCTCTCCCGGACCGACGTATTTCTGCAGTGAATCGAGATTCTCGGGAAGGATATACAATACCTCATCCCTTGCGTATGTGATCTTGAGATAGTCTTTTCTGGTATCACCGACCTTCATGTTGATGAGGCCGTCGTATCTTCCTACACCGTGCTTATCGTGAACGATGTAATCTCCGGGATGGATATCGCCGAAGAACGTGATCCTCGGACCGCCCTTTTTCTTTGGCTTTGCAGCCCTTCCGCTTCCGAAGAGCTCCTGCTCGCCGAGGATCGTTAGTCCAAGCGCAGGGTATGAAAAACCTTGCGGAAGATCCGCATAGATAATGTCAGGAAGTGCGCCTTCAGTGATCAGGCTGTCCCTTAGGTTTTCAGTCCTTCTTCCTTCGGGCAGAACGATCTTGATGTTGTTCGTTCCCTTCATCGTTTCAGCGAGTTCGCTGATCCTTCCGGAATAGTTGTCTGCAGGGAATCCTGAAGTTGAGATATTAACGCCGCCGGGAAGTCCTCCGCCGGTCGATGCGAACGTTGCAAGAGTAACAACTTTAGCAAGTCCGTCTATCTTCTTCATTACGTATGAAGGATCGAAAACTGCTTCTACAGCGCATGAAGGAGCGGTTCCCGCTTCGCAGGATTCAGAGCATCTCTGCAGATACTCCGCAACATATGCTTTCATCCTCGCGTCGGTATCAACTAATTCATCCGCAAACCAGAGCACATCTGAAGCGCCCTCAAATTCAACATAATCAGCAGCGCAAGCGGGTCTGTCGATCAAAAGACTGATCCATCTCGCGATACCCGTAGGCTCGTTTCCGAGTTCTATCTTCTGTGCGTCTGATTCTGCCGTGCGCGTGAGAAGCTCTGCTGCCCGCCTTGCTTCACGCGATTCCTTGTTCATCCTTGAGATGTCTTCTTCAGCCTGAACGCGGATCTTTTCAGCGGCTTCTTTGCGCTCGTCTTCGCCTCCTGCAGGATAGACTCTTACAGGTATTATCCTTGTTTTAGTAAGCTGTTCGGTGGAACGCTGGGTCTCAAGATCGAAGTTCTTGAGCTGGTCGACTTCATCGTCGAAAAAGCTTATTCTGACGGGCTCGGTCATGTCCGGCGGGAAGATATCTATGATGTCTCCCCTTCTTGCGAACTCACCGCGCTCCATTACCTGAGGGACCTTTTCGTAGCCCATCTCGGTGAGCTTTTCGATCATGTCATCGGGATCGGTAGTGCCTCCGATCTCGATATCCAGTATTCTCGAAGCAAATTCAGAAGGCTGCGCGAGCTTGCCCATCAGAGCACCTGCAGTGATTACCGCTGCGCCGAAATCGCCCGTAACGAGCTCTGCAAGAGCTGCGCATCTCGTAAGTTCAAGTTCACGCGAGGAAGCCTCTGCGGTGAGCAGAGAGAGTTCTGCGGGCATAAGAACGGCCACGTTGCCGTCAGTAAATGCAGCGAGAGCACGTGACATCATCCTGGCGCGTGCTGCGTCTGAAACGATCACTACGGGCTTCTTGGAGATATGCTTAGCCAGGGCGCTTATGAGAAACGCCTTCTGTTCGGCACAAGGGCCGGAAATGTTCAGATGTGTACCTGCGCCCCTCGCCTTTTCGAGACCGTCAATGACAGTCTTGTCAGACTTGATGAGGCTCAGCAGGTCAGTGATTTGCTGATTCATTCGCTATGATACCTTCAATGGCCGCGCTAGCTTCGATGAAAGCGTCGTTGATCATGAGACGCTCATCCTTGGGTACTTCGGAGAGAACGTAGTTTACCAGATCGAAGTGCTCCGGTACAGGACCGGTTCCGATACGTACGCGCGGGAAATTCTCAGTTCCCAGATGCTGTATTATGGACCTCATTCCGTTATGAGTTCCGGCGCTGCCCTTGGGTCTTACCCTGATGGTGCCCTTCTTTATGTCTATGTCGTCATACACGACAATGATGTGCGCGGGATCGACCTTGAAAAAGCGGCTCGCTTCGATCAGGCACTCTCCCGAAAGGTTCATGAAAGTCACGGGCTTGATGACGATGACGTCCTGACCCGCGATCTTTCCCTTGCCGTACATGCCCTTGAACTTATCCTTATCAAGGGAGATGCCGTGCTTTTCGCACAGCACGTCAACGGCAAGGAAACCCATGTTGTGCCATGTATACATGTATTGTCTGCCCGGATTGCCGAGCCCTGCAACTATCCACATATCAGAGTTCCGAACGCTTGTCGTCAAGCCTGATGTAATTTGATCCTCTCATGCGGGCCTTGTTGGAAACCCAGTTCTCTTTGTTGACCTGCTTTGAACGGCCGATACCAAGAGCTAAAGGAGCTACGTCCGTAGTGATCGTTGAACCTGCAGCGATGTAAGAATCCTTGCCGAGAACAACTGCTGAAAGGATATTCGAATTACCTCCGATGAAGACGTTGTCCTCAATGGTGCATCCGACCTTGTCCTGACCGTCGAAGTTGCAGGTAACGGTTCCGCATCCGAAGTTAACGTTCTTGCCGACCTTGGAGTCACCGATATAGGTAAGGTGTCTTGCACGGGTATATTCACCGATGTTGGAACCCTTGACTTCCACGTATGCGCCGAGCGTTACGTGATCGTCAATGACGCAGTCGGGTCTGATGTGCGAATAAGGTCCGATACGGCAGTCCTTGCCGACGCGGCTCTGGGTAACGATGGAGTTGTCTACGACGGTCTCATCGCCGATCTCCGAGCAGTCGATTCTCGAGTTCTCACCGATAATGCAGTCGCATCCGATGACCGTATTTCCCATGAGTGTCGTGCCGGGCAGGATAGTGGTATCCATGCCGATCTCTACTGCGTGATGGATCCATGTTGTAGCAGGGTCAATGATCGTAACGCCTGCCTTCATGTGTCTTTCAAGGATCCTGCGGTTCATTATGGACTGGACCTGGGCAAGCTGGATCCTGTCGTTGATTCCGCGCGTATCGTCGAAATCGCAGACAACGGCGCCTACCGTGTATCCGTCACCGATGAGGATGCCGATAGTATCTGTGAGGTAGTATTCCTTCTGTGCGTTGTTGGCGCCGATCCTTCCGAGAGCGGAAAGCAGGAGCGGTGTCTTGAAAACATACATCGAGGAATTGATCTCCTTGATCTTGAGTTCCTCTTCGGTGCAGTCCTTATGCTCAACGATCTTGATGACGTTGCCGTCCTCGCCTCTTACGATCCTTCCGTAACCTGTCGGATCGTCTGCTTCAGCAGTGATGAGGATGGCTGCGCAGTTGCCTTCAGCAGTCTCAAAAGCCTTGAGGGCTCTGTTTATCGTCTCAACGGAAACCATCGGGCAGTCACCGGGAAGAACGATCGTAAGTCCGTCTCTTCCTTCGAGGAAAGGTGCAGCCTGCATTACCGCGTGGCCTGTTCCGCGCTGCTCTTCCTGAAGCACGTAAGCGACGTTTTCGCCTAAGATGCTTCTGATCTCATCCTGAGCCTCGCCAACGATATAGACCTGATCTCTGCAACCCGCATCGAAAAGCGCGTCCGCGACCCATTGGATTATGGCCTTACCGGACACCTGAAACACTACCTTTGAGTGCTTCGACTTCATTCTCGTACTTCTGCCTGCGGCCATTACAACTGCACTGATTTCCATGTTCCAAACCCCTTAGTTCTTTATGTGTTTTAGTTTGTTGTTTTATTAAGGTTCACCCGTCGTGACTTCTTCAGGCTGTGCCTTGGAATCCGGTGACTTAACGGGCTCTGCGTCCTTGTTGGAGGAAGTGGTTTCCTTTTCAGGCTCAGCTTCCTTTACTGCGGGTACTGTCTCTTTTGCGGCAGCTGCTTCCTTGGATTCTGATGAGTCATTTACAGGCTCTTGCGCAGGAGCTTTTGCCTCTTCCTTTGTCTCTTCCTTAGGCTCTGTTTCAGCTTCTTCAGCGGGTTTCTTTTCCTCTTCCTCTGCTGCGCTGTCGCCTTCAGGTGCCTTTACGCCGTCTTCAGGTGTAGCGTTTCCTTCTTCAGGAGCGCCCTCTTCTTCACCGGGTACTGAAGTATCGCCTTCATCAGGCTGTGCTGCAACATCCGGAGCCTGGCTCTCCTTAGGCTGTGTAGCCTCCGTTTCAGGTGTTTCCGTTGAAGGATCCTCAGGCTTTACGGGTGCCTTGGGTGAAGGGAGCCTGTCGATGTATGCTACGTCGAGATCAACGTCGCCGCTGATTCCGGGAACTCTTCCGTGAGAGTTGACCTGCCACATGTAGTAGCTGCCTTTATAAGAAGACTTTGAAACCCAGTGAGCCATCCAGATGGACAGGTTGTTCTTGCCTGCCTTCATGTCCTTGATCGAAGGGCTCCATGTGCCTTCAAGCCTTGACTTGCTGCCGTAGATGGAAGCGGCATAACCGGCCTTGTTGCACTCTTCCTCAAAGATGGCAACCATCTTGTTGAGGTCAGCATCGATGTGCTTGTTCATCGTTGAAGTAGACCAGTTCTTGCTCTTGTGTGCGCGCTTGTAGTAGTCGAAGTTCTCCCAGTCGAAAGCGATCGGGAAATCGATTTCCTTCTCACTGAGCTTGCACTTCTTGATCATGTCCTGGGTGTACTTGCGCATGTTTTCTTCAGTGTAGTCACACGTAAAGAAATACAAGCCGATCTTGAGTCCTGCAGCCTTTGCGTCCTTGTAATACTGCTCGAACTTTGTATCGGGAGCATTGCACCAGACGTACTTCTTATTTGTCTTGTCGTAATAGTTGTTTCTTACGTAGCAGCGGAGGATGACGAATTCAACGCCTGCTTTCTTGGCCTTCTTGAAATCAATGTTGCCCTGATACTTGGAAACATCGATTCCGACCATGGTCTTGGATGTCTTGTGATCTGCCTTGAAGTCTGCAAACTTCATTACAGGGTTGCCGTTTATGAGGTATGAGGATGTGTACTTGCTCGTTACGCCGTTAACGGTACCGGGCTCCGTGCCCTTGGGTACTATGACGCACTGGAATGCCATGATGTAGAACTTGTATTTATCCGTTCCGGACCTCTCGCCGTTCTTAGCCCAGCCGAGCCAGCCCTTCTCCTTAACGCGTGTCCTGTAATAGACGTCGAAATGCTCAGCAAGTTCGCCTGTGAGCCTTACTTCGACTTCCTCTATCCTCTTGCCCTTGGAGTACTTTCCGACCTTGCCGTTCTTTGTGGACCAGCCTGTCCAGGAATATCCGTCGCCTCTTACGCGGTATTCGACGTTGCCCTGATACTTGGATCCTGTTACGGTCATCTGGATGCCTTCATGCTTCTGATAGGAACCTGATGTTACACCTGCAACTGCTCCGTCCTTGGACCACTTGGAACCCCACTTGTACTTATCCCTGTACATGCGGTAAATAACGGAGGGCTGCTCGCCCATCTGATCTCTGGCAACGAGCTTTACCTGAACCTGCTCAAGTCTTTTCTTCTCGCCCTGGGTACCTGCAGCCGCGCCATCGCTGACCCAGCCCTGATTACCCTTGTATGTCTGCATGTACGCGTTGTAAACGACACTGTAATGCTTTGCGAGCTCACCCGTAAGTTCGATCTTGATAGCTTCGATCTTGTACTTGGTGCTGTTTGCGCCTGCCTTCTGACCGCTTGTCTTCCAGCCGGACCAGCCCTTCTTCGTGCGGTAAACGCTGTAGCGGATTCCGCCCTCATAGCCGGTGTTGTTCTTGAAGTTAATGGTTACAGCGTAAAGGTTTCTCTTCTTGCCCTTCTTTCCGAGGGTAAGAATGCCGTTGCTGAAAGATGCTTTCTTATTCCCGTAGCCTTGCATACGGGCTTTGCCTGAAAGAGTATAAGTCGTAGCAGGCGTTGTTGCGGTCGTATCGGCAAAGACCTTGGTCTCATTTAAACGCGTAAATGCGCCCACAAACGTGAACGCTATGGTTAATGCGATAACTGCCGAAGCGAACCTTTTCAGTCCGTTAAGCATAATTTTGTCTCCAATCTCTGCTTTTTGGTATCTGCGGATTGTGAAATCATTATAACACGATAGTTTCTTACTTTATTTATTAGAGGGCCCAGTGCCACAAAATGTCCTTAAAATGCAACAATCAAAAAAGACCCCTCCGGAAACCGGAAGGGTCTGTAATTGCTTGGATTAGATACCTATCAGAGGCCTTCAACGGAAGCGATTGCTTCACGCATGTTAGCCTCAGACTTCTTGAGGAGCTGATATTCCTCGTCGGTAAGACGCATGTCGATGATCTTGTCTACGCCGTTTGCACCGATGAGTGCAGGAACGTCGAGAGTAACACCGCTGATGCCGTACTCGCCGTTAAGTCTTGTAGCGACTGTTCTGATGGTGTGCTCGTCTTCTGTGATGCTTCTGAGAAGAGTTGCAGCGCTTACAGCGATACCGTTGAATGTAGCGCCCTTGAGCTTGATGATCTCAGCGCCGGAAGACTTTGTCTTCTGAGCGATCTCAGCCTTAACGTCGTCACCGAAAGGTACGCCGATTGCTTCTGCATACTCGTCGATGGACATACCTGCAACGTGAGTGTGGCTCCATGCAGGGAACTGTGTCTCGCCGTGTTCGCCGAGGATATAACCGTGAACGTTTCTGACGTCAACGCCGAGCTTTCTGGAGATGAGGACTCTGAAACGTGCAGAGTCGAGGTTTGTACCGGAACCGATGATCTTGTTAGAAGGAAGTCCGGACCACTCAGCAACCTTGTATGTAACGAGGTCGCAAGGATTGGAGATTACCATGATAACACCCTTGTTGTAGTGCTCCATGATGCTGTCTGTGATGATGTGAGCGAGCTTGACGTTCTTCTTTGCGAGGTCAAGTCTTGTCTCGCCTTCTTTTCTCGGGATGCCTGCCGTGATGATTATGCAGTCTGCATCCTTAACATCACTGTAGTCACCTGCGTGAATATACATATCGCCGATGAACGGGAGTCCGTGGCTGATATCGAGAGCCTCACCAAGAGCCTTTTCCTTATTTACATCGATAAGGACGAGCTCAGAGCAAAGCTGCTGCATTGCGATTGCGAAAGCGGTTGTAGATCCTACCGCACCTGCGCCGATAATGGCGACCTTGGTTCCTTCCTGTTTGTACATAAATAACTGCCCCCTTTTGTAGCACTACGAATAATATCAAGAACAGTCTTTCAATTAAAGTTATTTTTCGTTAGGATTTTTACCTAAAAATTTGCCCTGCGGGCACCCCTGAAAGTGTAAATTGATAATTTGATAATCAAAGTTTCTGCCTGATTTTATTAGCTTGCGTGCCATTCCTATGATTCTCGCTGAATGAAAACGGACATCGACCGCGCCTGGCAAAAGCAACAAAAAGAGCCGCACCTTGCGATGCGGCCCTTTGGCTTTGTTTTAGGTTAACTAACCGGAACTTACATCTCCTGAGGGAGCTCCAAAGTCCTTTCCGCGTTGAGCTTCTTGCAGAGTTCAACGAACTTGTCCAGGCTAACTCCCGGAACCTGCTTGTTTGAGCCTCTGACATTGACTGCGACAGTGTTCTCTGCAGCTTCCTTATCGCCTACGACGAGGATGTAAGGATCTTTCATCTGCTTGAACTTCTTGATCTTGTCGCGCATGTTGACGTCTGTGAAATCAGCCTCTACGCGGACTCCTGCAGCCTCAAGTTCAGCTACGACCTTCTGAGCATATTCGTTATGCTCGGGTCTGATCGGTACGACTGCGACCTGGTAAGGGTTGAGCCAGAACGGGAATGAACCCTTGAAGTGCTCTGTGATGATACCGATGAATCTCTCGAAAGAACCGAAGATAGCGCGGTGGATGACGATAGGCATCTTCTGTGCGCCGTCCTTGTCAACGAATGTGAGCTCGAAGTTATGAGGGAGCTGGAAGTCGAGCTGGACTGTTCCGCACTGCCACTCACGACCAAGAGCGTCCTTGATCTGAAGGTCGATCTTCGGGCCATAGAATGCGCCGTCGCCTTCGTTGATCTCGTAGTTTCCGTCACCGTACTTCTCGTCGAGGATCTCCTTGAGAGATGCTTCTGCAGCATTCCAGGACTCGAGGTCACCCATGTAGTCCTCAGGTCTTGTAGAGAACTCAGCGCGGTATGTGATGCCGAAAGTCTTGTAGATCTCGTCTGCGATAGCGATTACGTCCTTGATCTCGTCCTTGATCTGATCAGGTGTAACGAATGTATGGTCATCGTCCTGGCGGAATTCCTGAACTCTGAACAGACCGTTCATCTGGCCTGACTTCTCTTTTCTGTGGAGAACGTCATATTCGCTGTAACGGATAGGAAGTTCCTTATATGAATGCATGGTGCGCTTGTAAGCCATCATTGCATTAGGGCAGTTCATCGGCTTTGCAGCCATTGTGTCCTCAGCCTCGTTGGAGTACTTCTCCTCGGCTTCCTCGCCGTGGATGGCATCTGTAGCATTAACGCCCTTTGTGATGCCGGGAACGATGAACATGTTGTTCTGATAGTGTGCCCAGTGGCCTGAGATGAGCCAGAGCTTCTTATTGTTGATAAGAGGAGCTGAGATCTCTGTGTAGCCGTGCTTGAGCTGGATCTCACGGGAATACTTCATGAGTTCCTGATAAAGGACCCATCCCCTCGGGAGCCAGTAAGCCATGCCCGGAGCTGTCTCACGGAACATGAACAGATCGAGCTGTGTTCCGATCTTCTTGTGGTCTCTTTCCTGTGCTTCCTTGAGCCATGCAAGGTGAGCCTTGAGCTCGTCCTTGGAAGGGAAAGCGAAAAGATATATTCTCTGCAGCTGATCCCTCTTCTCATCACCTCTCCAATAAGCGCCTGAAACGTTCTTGATCTTGAACGCAGCGTTGAAGAGCTCCTGTGAATTGTCTACGTGGGGACCGCGGCAAAGATCGATAAAATCATCGCCTGTGTTGTAAGTTGAGATAGTCTCGCCTTCAGGGAGATCATTGATGAGCTCGGTCTTGAACTTCTGACCCTTGAAAAGCTCGAGCGCGTCAGCTCTGGAAAGCTCCTTGCGGGTCCAGTCCTCGCGGCGCTTGATGATCTCATGCATCTTCTCTTCGATTGCGGGAAAATCTTCTTCGGTAACCGCTCTCGGCAGGATGAAATCATAGTAGCATCCGTCTTCGATCTCCGGTCCGATCGCGTACTGCACCTCTTTACCGAAGATCTCGATCACGGCCTTTGCCATGATGTGAGCCAGAGAGTGGCGGTACACCTTCAAAACTTCTTCTTTTTCCATTGTAAAAACCTCCTCCAGAGTTTTATGCACAGAACCGCTGTGCAGAGTATTTGAGCATTGTATCAAAAGAAATAATATATTTCCACTTAAAACCGCCGTTTTTAACTGGTTTTTCGGCCGTTTTTGCATGTATTCCAAGATAACCTGCCAACTTTCGCGCAAATCTTGGCATGTAAGTTGGAATACCGGCCATATTCCCCCGCCGTTCCAAGATCCGTCTCCAACATTTGAGCCAACCTTGGCAGGTAATCTTGGAATCTTGGCTTTGCACTGCCCAAATGCTCTGTTTGGGTATCACTTTTGCATCAAACAGAGCTGGTAACAGAGCATTTCCGTGTTTTCGGGGCTATATTCCCTGTTACCTGCTCACTTCCGCTTCAAACTGAGCAGGCAACTAAACTTTTGGGCCGCGAATCGGACCAATAACCCCAACCCCAAACAAAAAGGCCGCCCGGAGGCGGCCCTAATGTACACACAAGTATATTAACCGATCAGGTCCACAAAAAACTGCTTCGGCTTGAATCCGAGCGACTGCTCTACGACCTTGCCGTCCTTGAAATAAAGGACTGACGGAATGCTCTCGATGCCGTACTCCATTGCGAGCTCTCCCTCGTCGTCAACGTTGACCTTGCCTACCTTGACCTTGCCCTCGTATTCTTCGGCGAGCTGCTCGATGACGGGTCCGAGCATCTTGCAGGGACCGCACCAGGGTGCCCAAAAATCAACTAATACGGGGATGTCTGACTCTAAAACCTCAGTCTTGAAGTTATCGTTCGTTAATGTAATTTCTGCCATAATTTTGCTCTCCTTTCGGATTGTTTTCGTTTCTTAGCATCAGTATAGTTGGTACGGAAAACTTATCAAGTACGCAGAAATTACTCATCTGGTAAGGAAAATATTACTATGGCTAAAACAAAAACTGAAAAAGACCAGCTCTGCGAGAGCATTACAGGTCAGGGCTGCGGCCTTAAGAAGATCCTGGGCATCATCGGCGGCAAGTGGAAGATCTTGATCCTCTGTTACATAGATGCTAAAGAGATCGGGCGTTTCGGCGAGATGAAGAGGACCATCTACGGCATCACGAATACGATGCTCGCTTCTTCCTTAAAGGAAATGGAAGCGGACGGTCTTGTTGAAAGACACCTTTACGACGAGATGCCGGTCAGAGTCGAATATACCCTCACGGAAAAGGCGAAAACCCTTATTCCGATACTTCTCGAGCTCAAACAGTGGGGCGAGGATAATCTCTGACAATAGTCAAAATCAATAAAGGAAATTTAATGTTTTAAGAAATAATTGGCTTAAATATGCCAAAGGATTTTAAAGTTAGATTAAACTTTCCTCCGTATAATCATCACAGCTAGTAATTTGCGAGGTATATAAACATGGCAAGAAGGAAATCGGTTAAGAAATCAACCATCGTAAAGATCGTCGTCATAGTCGGCGTTCTTGTTGCGGCAGCAGCTGCCGGCGTCATTTATCTGCGGAAATACGTTTCAACTAAATTCGCCGATAACAGCACGGAATACAGTTCCGCAAGGGCAAGCGTCATGGATCTGAGCACAAGAGTCTCAGGTACGGGTTCTCTCACGGACACTGACATCGAAGAATATGAGATGCCCGAGAACGTTGAGATCGACGAAGTAGTCGTTGAGGTAGGCGACAAGGTCACTGAAGGCCAGACGATCGCAAAGATCAACACTAACTCAGTTCTCGCTGCAATGTACGAAGTACAGCACAAGATGGATGAGATAGATTCCCAGCTTCAGAAGGCTTCGGAACAGAAGGCAGCTACGACCATCAAGTCAACGGTCAAGGGCCGTGTAAAAGCTATCTACGTTAAGAAGGGCAGCAACGTTATCTCAACAATGACCGATAAGAACTCACTCATGGTCCTCTCATTGGACGGATACATGAAGGTTGAGGTCGATGCAGGCAATCTTACTGCAGGTAAAAAGGTAAAGGTTACTGTAAATAAGAAGACTTATACAGGAACTGTAAAGTCTGTTACAGACGGAAAGGCTAAGATCTATATCACGGACAACGGTCCCGCACTCGGAGCAGACGCAACAGTTACTTCAACTGACGGAAATACAACTTACGGCACAGCAAAGCTCGAAGTTAACTCCCCCCTCTCCATCGTTTCCTATGCAGGCAAGGTTTCCTCCATCAACGTAAAGGTAAACCAGTCAATTAAAAAGGGTAAGGTTCTCCTGAAGCTTACCAATACTTCATATACAGCAAACTACGACAAGCTCATCAGCGAACGCGCTGACCTCGCAGAAGATCTCGCAGACCTTCTCAAGATCTACAATGACGGCGCTATCCTCGCACGCATGTCAGGAACAATTAAGTCTGTTCCTTCTACAGAAGAATCAGAGGCAACCACTTCCTCTTCTTCATCAACAAACTCCAATTCCGGTTACTCCGGCTACTATGGAAACTACGGTAACCAGTCGTCAAGCACAACAACAACAACAACAACTGATACAACAAAGAGCAATTCATTCACCATCTGCCCTGACAAGAAGATGACTATTGAGGTTTCTGTCGACGAAACAGATATCCTCTCCATCTCAAAGGGCCAGTCTGCTGATGTCACGATCGATTCTCTCGAAAAGACATTCACAGGCACCATCACTGACATCGATAAGTCAGGTACTACAACTGACGGTACAGTCGGATACACAGCAGAGATCACGATCGATAAGGCTGACGGAATGCTCGCAGGAATGTCAGCATCAGTCCTCATCGCAGTAACAGAGTACAAGAATTCGATCGTCATCCCCGTTGAGGCTCTCAACAATACAGGTTCCTCTTACTTTGTATATACAACATATGATGAAGAGACCAAGCAGCTCGGCGGAATGGTCGAGATAAAGATCGGCATCCAGAACGATTCTTATGCGCAGGTAACAGATGGTCTCCAGGAAGGCGACGAGGTCTGGTACAAGAAGCCTGAAGAGAATCCTTTCGAAAGATACATGAACCGTTCCAACGGCAACAGATCCGGCAGCAACGGCAGGTCAGGCAGCAGCGGCAACAGATCCGGCAATTGGAACGGCGGCAGCGGCAACAGACCTCAGGGAGGTCCTCCGGCCGGCTATAACAGAACCGGCAACGGCGGTTCAGGCAACAACCGTTCAAGAAGATCTAACAACATCATCTGATGCAGGAGGCGGCAAATGATCAATCTTAAAGATATCTGCAAGACCTACCGCATCGGTACCGAGGTCGTCCACGCTCTGGACCATGCGACTCTCGACGTTGAAGACGGCGAGTTCGTAAGCATCATCGGACCTTCAGGAAGCGGCAAGTCAACACTGATGAACATCATCGGATGCCTCGACATCGCAGACTCAGGTGAGTATCTGCTCGATGGCATCCCGATCGAAGACTATACGGAGAATGAGCTCGCAACCGTAAGAAACAAGAAGATCGGTTTCGTTTTCCAGAGCTTCAACCTCATCAACAAGCTTACTGCAGCCGAGAACGTTGAGCTCCCGCTCATCTATCAGAAGCTCAAGAAGTCTGAACGTAAACAGCGCGTTAAGGAAGCACTCGAAAAGGTCGACCTCGTAAAGCGTGCAGACCACTTCCCTACCGAGCTTTCCGGCGGTCAGCAGCAGCGTGTTGCGATAGCAAGAGCAATAGCTACAAAACCTTCCCTTATCCTTGCGGACGAGCCTACGGGAAACCTCGACTCGAAAACAAGTAAGGAGATCATGGACATCTTCCACGACCTTAATGCGCAGGGAAACACGATAGTCCTTATCACTCACGACAGAAATGTCGCGAACCAGGCAAAGAGAGCCGTTAACATACTTGACGGCAGAGTATCGGAGGCAACAGATGATTCAATCGTTTAAAATGGCGCTGAAATCAATCAGCGGAAACAAAATGAGATCATTCCTCACGATGCTCGGTATCATCATCGGCGTCATGGCTCTGGTCATCTTAGTCAGTCTCGTTAACGGCACGACAAGCTCCGTTACGGATACCATCAACAGTCTGGGAACCAACATGGTCGGTGTTTCGGTCAGCAACGACTACGGCAACCCCGTTAGAAAAGAAGATCTCGATGAATGGGTAAAGCGTCCCAACATAGGTTCTGCAGCACCTATCGCAAACGGAACCATGACCGGCAAGTACAACACAACATCAAAGAGCGTAACAGTTTACGGTACGACAGAGCAGTATTTCACGATCAGGAATCTTGAGATCTCCATCGGACGTACACTTAAAAATTCCGACTACGACAACCACACCAACGTCTGCATAATCAGCTCGGAAACGGCAGAAAAGCTGGTCGGTTACACAAGCTGCCTTAACGAGGAGATCTCGCTCAATGGTACAAAGTTCAAGATCGTCGGCGTTCTCAAGGAAAACAAAGACGCATCAGCACTCGCTTCCATCATGGGCAGCGGAAACCTTGAAGCTTACATTCCTTATTCAAGCCATGTAAGACTTTCAACCGACACATCAAACTATGTCAAAACGTTTTATCTCTCAGCTGCTGAAGGCTTCACAACGGAATCCGTAAAGACTACGATCAACCAGATCCTGCTCGAGAGATTAAACTACGATGAGGATGCGTACACCGTTTCATCCACAGACACTCTTGAGGATGCAATGGGCAACATCACAGCGATCCTTTCCATCCTCTTGGGCGGCATCGCCGGAATCTCACTCGTCGTAGGCGGCATCGGCATCATGAACATCATGCTCGTTACCGTTACGGAGAGAACGAGAGAGATCGGTATCCGTAAGGCTATCGGTGCTTCAAGAGGCGCGATCTTGAGACAGTTCCTGATCGAGGCAGTCGTTCTCTGCATGATCGGCTGCGCCATCGGAATCTTCCTCTCATGGAGCTTCTTGAGACTCGTTTCAGTAGTCGTTTCAAGCCTCGATCTTTCCTTCGAGATGAACGGTACGGTAGTAGTCGTAGCAGTTACATTCTGCTTCTTAATTGGCGTTATCTTCGGTCTCTATCCTGCAAACAAAGCAGCAAAGATGAAGCCGATCGATGCGCTCCACTATAGCGAATAAGGAGGCCTGTTATGTCTGAGAATAAAGAAAATAAGGCCATTGAAAACAACACTCCTATGCAGAGACCCGGTGCTGCAGCCATGACTCCTGAGATCACCGAACCCAAGGAGAAGGAAGCCGAGAACAAGGCTCCCCTCCAGGATATCGATTCTCCCTTTAAGTCAGCTGTACCTGCAAAGGCAGAGGATAACAAGCCCGCTGAAGTTAAAGGTACGACACCGGTCATCACTCCTCCCGAAACGTCTTCCAAGAAGAAGTCCAAGAAAGATAAGAAAGCAGACGTTTTCCAGGGCATGACCGAGGAAGAAGCTGAAGAAGAGATCAGGAGACAGCACAAGCGCCGCAAGAGAAGGACCATTACTCTCGTAGCAATAGTTGCTGTCATTGCGGCTGGCGCCATCCTTCTGCCCAACCTTCTCAAGTTTGTCGCTCCGCAGGTAGACATTTCCGCGGTAAACGTCAACGAGAAAGTTCTTGACTATAAGGTCGCTAAAACAAACATCGTCAGGGATTTCACTGCTTCCGGCACACTGGCAGCAGGCGAAACATACGATGTAAAGATCGCAGGTGATATCGAAGTCGATGAGTTCTTCGTAAAGAACGGTGACGTCATCAGCAAGGGCGACAAGATCGCATCCGTCAAAAAGTCATCCGTAATGGAAGCTATCGTTGAGGTTCAGAACACACTCAAGAAAGTCGACAAGCAGCTCAACAAGATCAACTCATCTGACGACGAGACAGTCATCAAGGCTGATTCCGACGCACGTGTAAAGAAGATCTACGTTAAGAAGAACAGCAATGTTGAAAGTACCGTCACACAGAACGGTGCCCTCATCCTCCTCTCTCTTGACGGCCTCATGGCAGTAGACATTCCGAGAACTGAGAATACCAAGATCGGTAACTCCGTAACCGTTGTTCTTTCCAACAAGACAAAGGTCTCCGGTTCCATCATCTCAGTCAACACAGATTACGTAACTTGCACTATCTCCGACAAAAAGGCAGCATACAAGGACAAGGTTACCGTCCTCGATGCTTCCGGAAAAGAAATCGGTTCTTCAGAGCTTTACATCCATAACGTTCTCCCCATCATCGCTTATTCCGGTAAGGTAAAGAGCGTTTCAGTCAAGCTCAACCAGCTCGTCGAAAAAGGCGACAAGCTCCTCACTCTCACAGGCACAAAGTACTCCGGTGAGTTCAGCAACCTGATGTACAAGAGAAGCGTCTTGGAAGAGCAGATGCAGGAACTTTTCGAACTCTATCAGACAGGCATCATCTACGCTGATCACGACGGCGAGATCGCAGGCATCAACGAAGGCGACGACGAGGAAGAGGATGAAGACGAAGATACAGAGAAGACCGAGAAGCTCTCTTCTGCATCAAAGAAGCTGGGCAGCCTCTCTATAAAGCTCATTGACGACGATAATGCAAATCCTCCCGACGGCAGCACTTCTACGGACTCATTTACAAATTTCATCTACTATGTCACGGGTTTTAATACGAAAAACAACCCTACCACATATGCGCTTAATACAGCAGATCAGACTGAGACACCGAGTAATCCTAAATCTACCAAAATCACTGATTACACCAAACTTGATTCCAAACTGACCAATGATGAACTGTACAAGTATTCTTTTACAGACAGTTGTCCGATCTCTGATACTGTTCCGGTATATACCTATAATGAATCAACAAAACTGTGGGAAAAAGGAACAACCACAAAGATCGCAGTCGGCGACATCATTATCCTGACATTCGCACCCAACGGTAATGATCCTGTATGGGTCATCAGAATTCCCGCTAAATCTTCCGGTGGTCAGGGTGGTCAGGGAGGCCAGGGCGGACAAGGCGGTCAGGGCCAGGGTGGCCAGGGCGGCTGGAACGGCCAGGGCGGTTTCCCCGGCGGCAAAGGCGGCAGCGGCAACTGGGGAAGTTTCTTCGGCCGCGGCGGCAACGGTTCATTCGGTGGCTACGGCGGTGCAGGCACTGGCGTAGGCGGCAATGCAGGCACAGGTACACAGAAGGAAGAAGAGACATATGAGATGGAAGAAACTCTCATCGCTTCCATCGTAAACCTCGACGAGATGTCCGTAACACTTTCAGTCGATGAGCTCGATGTAATCAACATCAACTCCACACAGGAAGTTACAGTTACACTCGATGCCGTTAAGGAAAAGACATTTACAGGCAAGATCGTTTCAATCGATACCGAAGGTGTCAGAAGCGGCAACGGTAACGCAAAGTACAGCGTTAAGATCAAGCTCGAAAGAACCGAAGAAATGCTCACCAACATGAGCGCTTCCGTCCGCGCGAACATCAGCCAGGCAGAAGTTCTGAGCGTTCCCGCCGAGGCTCTCATCGAAAAGAACAACAAGACCTACGTCTACACTTCTTACGACAAGGAAAAGGACGAGCTCTCCGGCGAAGTCGAGATCAAGACCGGTATCTCCGACGGCAAGAACGTAGAGATCCTTTCGGGCCTCAACGAAGGCGACTCGATCTGGTACAAATACGCTGACGGTCTGGTCTACAGATTCGTAAGATAACGGATTACAACAATTAAACTTTAAGGCCGGAGTTCAAGCTCCGGCCTTTTACTTTTACCTATAAGGAAACACTTTTCGCTTCCCTTATAGGTAAATTTTCTGCCAAAATCCGAAAATGAAACGAAATTTACCTATAAGAGAGCAACTTTTGCTTCCCTATAGGCTTTTTTTGAGCCCGGGCAACGAAAAACAGCCAAAATTTACCTATAAGGAATGCACTTTTCGATTCCTTATAGGTAAATCGGTTTTCGAAAAGCCAAACTCGAACAGGATTTACCCCTAAATAATCAATTTTCTGATTCTAGTGGGTAAAAAGCTACCGCGCAAAACGACCGAAAAAGCAGCACAAAACAGAAAGGTCATCTCATTCCAGTTGAGATGACCCCTGTTTTATATATAAGTTCCGGCCCCAAGGACTCAGAATTTACTTGTTCTGCACTTAACTGCCGAGAAGAGCGCAACGCCTCCGAATACCAGTGCGAATATTGCGAAAGGGACGTTTGTCATGGATGTGAGACCGTTTTCGATGATGTTTGCCGTGGTCAGGAGCGCGAATGTCAATGAGCTGATCGTATTGCAGATAAGACTTACCTTATATGTTTCTTTCGTTGTTACAACGTTATTGGTTACCATATCTGTCATTTCTTTGTCCTCGCTTTGTTTGAATTTGATGGCTCAATTATCACAAGCGGAAAAGACCCGGACAATCAGTAATCAGGGCCATTTCTGATGCTTAAGCAACAAAGCGGGAACAAAGTGTCGCCAAGAAAAAATGTTTATTTCATCAGTTCCCAGAAACTGATGGCGCTGGCAGCTGCTACGTTTAATGAATCGACTCCGTGATACATGGGGATCCTGACGCGGTAATCGCAAGCTTCAATTATTTCTTTCGGAAGGCCGGTGCCTTCAGTGCCAAGCAGGATGGCAACCTTTTCGTTTGCTCTGATCTCATCGTTATCAACGCTCGTGGAATCGTCAGTCAGGGCCATCGCTACGGTCTTGAACCCGTTACTCTTAAGCAGATCCATAAGCTTGTGGCTTTCAGAATCTTCAAGTGATGCCTGCGCCCATGGAATCTGGAAAACAGTGCCCATGCTGACTCTTGCGCTGCGTCTTGTAAGCGGATCGACTGATTTATGCGTCAAAAGAACTCCGTCCATACCGAGCGCTGCAGCAGACCTGAAGATCGCTCCGACATTTACGGGATTAACGACATCGACCATTACGGCAATGCGCCTTTTGCCGGCACAAAACTCCACGGCACTCATCTCAGGTTTTCTCCTGATCGCCATCCACAGACCGCGTACAAGATGGTGGCCTGTCAGATTGGTCACTACCTCACGCGGCGCGACATATACGGGAAGCGAATCAAGTTTTTCCTGACCGCAGTGCTGTTGCAAAGCATCGAAAACAGGCTTCGCTTCTATCTCGATACGTTCAGTCTCGACCAGCATCGATACGGGTTCATAACCATCTTCCAATGCACGCAGGATTACGTTTGCGCTCTCGGCAAGAAACATGCCCTCGCCGGGACCGAAATAACACCTGAGCTGGTTTTCGGTGAGTCTTGCAAAAACGTCCATTTCGGGCGCGTTAATATCATTGATCTCGATAAAGTTCATTTCTCGGATTCAGCGGTAAGAGAATCGATATACTTGTGATACTTCTCTTTTTCGGCATACATGTACTTGTCCGCGCGCTCGATGTAATTGCCGATCGAAGCGTCGTCACCGGGTTCGATTATCGTGTAGCCGACACTCGCATGCAGCGGGAACGAGAGATTGAGCGACTTGAACTCTTCACTCATTGACTCGGAGATATGCTTTAAGATCTGCCCGATATCCTCTTCTGAAGGGCATGGTCCGACCGCGATGAACTCATCACCGCCGTACCTTCCGAAAAGCCATTCATCCGGCGAATACTTCTTGAAAGCATCAGCCGTAGCCCTTATCGCAAAATCTCCGTTAAGATGGCCGTACTTGTCGTTGATGGTCTTCATCCGGTCGATGTCAGCGAAAACGAGCAGCGATTTCTCGTTCGCTTCCTTGCGTGAAGAAATATAATCGTACAGGACATTCTGGCAGCCAAGACGGTTATAAAGGCCCGTCAGGGCATCTCTCATGTAGATCTTTTTGAGCTTGGCATTCGTGCGCTCGGAGAAGATATGGCGGCGCATGCTGAAGAGCTGTGCGTTCATGTTCTTTATGAACCTGTTGAGGCCGAGATTGAAAAGAAGCTTCGGCGAATTCTTGATCGCTATGTAACCGATGATGAAGTTCAGGTAGTTGAGCGGCGCGAATATGTAAAGGTTGGATTTGCCTTCCTCATAAGCATAATCAGGATAGAGCACCTTGGAGTCAAAATGGCTCAGAGAAAGCCTCTTACCGCCGCGGAGCTCATAAAGGACGTCCATGTTTGAACTGTATCCGCGGATCCTCTCCGGGTACTGGTCATCATCCTGCTCAAAGAATTCCGGCTCGGTGCAGAGACAGTAATCAGGGCCCATCAGCGGTATGTCGTTAGTGCTCTGTATTCCCTTTTCAAAGAAATCTTCTTTCTTTTCAGCAAAAGACAACGGAACCTGCAGGCCCATGAAGAACATATCCAAAATGCTCTGCTGCAGATTGTCGAAATATGTGTTCCTGATCGCGTTGAAACGGTTCTTTACGGCTTCATCCGAAGGCGGGCAGCCGCAGCTTTCCGAAGGAACGAAATAAGACTGGTACTCTTCCGTAAAACGCTCATCGGGATGAGCGATCTGATACTTGAGCTTATCGTAGGCAAGCTCGCCGAACTTCTCCCACCCTCTTGAAACCGTTGAGAGGATCGGGAATGTAAACTGGCCGTCCTTGATCATGTCGAAACCTGTCAGCAGGACGTCCTGAGGTACACTGTAACCATATTCGGTCAATGCGGAATTGATGCCGAGCGCCATGTTGTCGTTTGCGCAGACTATGGCATCCGGGAGTTCCTTCCCTTCTTTAAGAAACCTCTTCATCGAAAGATAGGAAGTATAGAAACCGAAATCGCACTTGAATTCATCGTAAAGCTCCAGACCATGTTCCTTGAGGACATCCAAAAGGGCCTGACGTCTCGTGGAATTTTCAACATTCCCCGAAACTCCGTTTACGTAAATGATCTTCTTCGCATTATGGTGCTCGACCAGATGGATCGCGAGATCTTTTACGCCCTTATAGTTCTCTGTCTTAATGCATGACATGTTAGGGACGTCGACTTCGAGCGAAAGCATGGGGACCCCTGCTCTCTGGAAGCGTGCGCAGACACGTTCCTGTTCGTCCGGGAAATTATATGTGTTGGTGAGCATTATCGCGCCGTCGAAACAGGCAGGATCCGGGAGATGGAAAATATTAAGCTGGCACTTATTTTGCAGTTCATGATCGTTGGGACTGCAATAAGTGACAAAGACGAAGATATCTACGCTGTCTTCTTTTGCTTTCTTTTGCAAACCTGTAACTATATGTTCAATGAACTCGTTGCTGAATCCATTGGTAAATATAGCTATCCGATTGTTCATCAGCTTACCCTCCACTCCAGATAAGCCAATTATATCAGGAAAAATAGAGAAAATATTGAAAAAGGTTTGAACAGTTTGTTTAAATGCTCCAACCGCCTGCGTGTGCTGTGCGGCTCTTTCTTTTCGGAAGCCTGTGCGCGTTCCCGTGCCTTACAATGTATACTTCGCGGGATATGTCCATGAGATAAATGTCGTAAAAGGAATCAGTATAAAACGCGTCTATCTGGCGGTATCCGTAGATCGATCTGTAACGGACTACCTTGTTGTCACCAAAGTTGTACCAGACAAGCTTTTTCTGCTTCAGATCGATCTCCGTGCCGAGAATGTTTTTAGTGTTGATCAAGTCGCTGACGCCGTTGATCAGGAAAGACGGACTTGCGGTTATTATGACATCGCCAGACTCGATAAGCTTCACGATATCCTTGTTGAGCTTATGTGCGTGAGTCGCCCAGAACCTGCTGACGAATTCATTAAGTGAATCAGGGTCATCTAAGACTTTCCCGATAAACTCATTGCTGAGAGATTCGAGTTTTTCCTTCTTGATAAGATGGAGCTTGTAGCTAGCAAGGCAGATCAGGATCCTGGGAACGTAACGTACGATCTTCCTGTTGTGCCTGATCATGTAAAAAGTAAAATCCACCGGGCTTTCACCCTTGTATATCGTGCTGTCAAAATCAAATACTTTCATAACGGCCTGTCGCTTTCTTGATAACCTTTTGGCTAATTATCTTCGCAGCGATATGGTCAGACAATCAGTAATAAAGGACCTGTCTGATGCTTAAGCAACAAGAGTCGGTTTAATTGTTGACAACATGAAAAGACCCGGATCACTCCGGGTCAAATATTTACTGGTTCAGCAGGACCTTATCAAAGATCGGGCCCCAGTATTCGGTCATTTCCTTCGACAATTCCTTGTAGTAGGAACCCTGCAATTCCGGGTCAGCGGCTCCTCCCTTATTCAGCACGAAGAAATACCATTTCGAATTGTACTTATATACGAAAACGGAACTGCTGCCATCTTCATATTCTGCGGTAACCAACACTTCAGAATCCTCGATCTTCTTCCATTCTTCAGTCTGAGTCCTGGGATCGATCTTGAGGTCACACTTGTCGAGGTGTTTGTTCATATAATTCGATTCATACGATCTGTCCTCGTTGTAGAGCTTTATGAACATGTCCTTGTCGAATGTAATATCCGTAAACTCAACAGGCTTGTCTATCTTTGAGTTTGATGACGCATGGAACTTACACTTTATGTCACCCTTAATGTTCCAGAGCCTCTCTCTCGGCGTGAAAAGCATACAGCCTGTAAACAGGCAGAGCCCCGTTAAAACAACCAGCAATGAAGTAAGTATCTTTCTCATTTTCCTTATCCCCTATCCGTTTTCCCATTCCGCGAACATGCTGATTATAGCACTTTCTAGGGGGCAAACTCTCAAATCTACACAGATAAAATGCAGATAAACCGCTCATCTAATAATTAATAAAGGCAAATGCTTTTGAGATATTGTATAATTATTTTGACAAACCGATTCGGGTAATTATGGGAGGAATTTTATGTTTTGTATGAAATGTGGTCTGGAACTTCCTGAAGATGCAAAATTCTGCAGGAAATGTGCTGCACCTCTTACTTCTTGCCCGGAATGCGGAGAAGAACTTCCAAAAAGAGCCAAGTACTGCTGGAAATGCGGTAAGTCACTGGCAACAGTATCGGTCTCAAGCGGTCTGAAAGAACCCGAAGAACCCGGCTCACTTTTGGAAGAACCTGAGAACGATCCCGAAAACGTTCTGCCTCAGAGAAGTGACAATGCTTCGATCTTCGCGCGCCTCAATGCCGCAAAGCCCGCTGAACCGGCAGCTCAGAGCGGTGCTCCCAGCCCGTTCAAACAGTCAGCCGGCGTAAAGCACGAAAGCGGATCGGCCGCATATTCACCGGCAGGAATGCCCAGCGCATTCAAGCCTGCAAGCGAAAAGAAAAAGAAAGAAGAGCACGACCAGCCGGCTCCCGTACTTTACGACAGGTTTGCGGATGCCGCCAGTCCCTTTAAGCCTTTGGGTTCAGCGAAAACAGAATCAGCTCAAACAAGACCTGCGGCTCCTGCAAGGCCCGCAGCTTCTGCAAGACCTGCAGCTCCAAGAGGAGCGGCTGCTGTCGGCGGTTCAAGGCCCGCTGCTCCGAGGGGCGCTGCTGCCGTAGCAGGTTCAAGACCTGCTTCTTCACTCAGACCGGAAGCGCCTGAAGCAGAAGAGCCAGCAAAGGAAACTCTCCAGTCTTCAGCTCCCGCCAGCCCCTTCAAGCCGGTTAATTCGGCAAGAACAGGAGCAGGCAGACCGTCAGCACCGAGAGGTGCAGCTGCTGTCAGCGGATCAAGACCCGCCGCACCGAGAGGTGCAGCTGCCGTTAGCGGCTCAAGGCCTGCAGCTCCGAGAGGCGCTGCCGCTGTAGCAGGTTCAAGGCCCGCTGCTCCGAGAGGCGCTGCTGCCGTAGCCGGAACAAGACCCGCCGCTTCAGCACCCAGAGCAGGCATGAGACCTGCTGCTCAGGCTGCAGCTAAGGAAGAACCCGCTAAAGCAGCTCCCGCTGCAGCTTCAGGTCCGTTCAAGCCCTTTGCTCCCGCAAAGACAAAGGCAGCTGAACCGGAAGAAGTACCTGCTGCTACACCTGTAATTTCCGCGGCTCCTGCAGCACCTGCTGCTCCCGCATTATCTTCAAGTCCCTTCAAGCCTTTTGCACCTGCAAAGACTGAAGCTGCTTCCTCAAAGCCTGCCGCAAGCAGTGCGTTCAGACCTGCAGCTAATGAAGAACCGGCGGTCGAGAATGAGACTCCGGCTGAGCCGCCGAGACCGTCTCCTCCGGTAACGTTTGTACCTTCTGGTCTTTTCAAGCCGTTGGATGAACCCAAGCCGGCACCTGCAACATCAGCTCCTCAGACGCCTTCACCTTTTGCGTCTGCAATGTCTTCATCGCCTTTTGCTTCTAGCAGCGCATTCAGTCCGCTGTCTTCAAGCGAGCCTGATCTCGAAGTCCCGAAAAAGTCTTTCGGATTCACAGCTTACAGACCCGGCGTATCAACGACCGAAGAGAAGTCTGAAGATAAGAAGCCTATCAATCCGACAGCAATGTTCCATATGAATTCCAACACCGGAGCCATGTCTTCATTAGGCGAATCAGACTCCTCACTTTCTTCATTGGGCGGAGATGATTTCGGTTCATTGTCTTCACTCGGAACTCCCAATGCAGGTACATTGTCTGACGGTTTTGAAGATTCTGATGAGAAGCTTCCCCAGAGAGACGGCGATCATCCCAGGTTCTTCCGCAGGACAGCTCCCGCACCTGCACCTGAGGTAGCACCCGAACCTTCTCACGTTCCTGACATGAAGTTCAATCTTCCCAAGGCTGAACCCATGAAGCCGAAGACTTTCTCCAACTCTAATCCGAGTCCTTTCAGAACAGTCTTAAATGCCGGCACTGATGATGCTCAGCCTAAGGAAAGAGAACCTGGCGCAAGTCCTTTCAAGCCTCTGTAAATGGTAATAACAGAAATATAAAGCTCCGGATCACCGGAGCTTTTTATTTGGTTAAATCTCAAAACTTTCTGTCTTCAGATCGCAGTAATATCTGCCGCTGACAGCCGTGAATTTCAGGACACAGTAATCAGGATCGGTCACGCCCTGTTTATAGAACATCGTATCTCCCTTTTTCCAGATCATGTTTTTGGATTTCTGGTCCGTTAAGACTTCCATCGTTCCTTTCAGCATAACGCCTTCATATCTGATAAGACCTTTGTGATAGAAATAAATGCAAGCGTTAGGATTCTCTTTATATTGTTTTACCCTCATGGATGAGGTGTTCGTTGAAAGATAGAATTCCTTAAGTCCGGTTCTTTTTCTCGGCTTCAGCATCGCCTTAACGTTTGGATAGTTTTCGCCGTCTACAGAACAAATGAAACAGACTTTCTGCCTGTCTATAAAACTCTCGATTTTATTAAGATCCATCTTACTTCTTTTTTACTGCTTTCTTGAATCTGATCACGAACTGTGTCGGATTGTTTTCGTCATCAAAACCTATTTTAAACTCTTTTGCCTCGTCCGAGGTCAATTCTTTTTCATAGGAGAAGACATAGATATCATCAGCATTGCTGAAATGCTTGAATTTATTGAAATAACAGGGTGTTCCGGACTTTTTCTCATTGCTTCTGCGCTTCGTTACAAAGAAATACTCGTCACCGGATCTATTCTTACCTGAGAAGTCAATAATATAGAAATCCAGAGTTGCAGCCTGCTTTTTCTTTTTATTCGCCGATCGATAATTGGCAACTAAAATACTGGCACTTCTTCCGGTTTGATAACTGTAGGTAAACGTTTCCCACATATCTTTTCCGGAAACGCACTTGGAGTCTGCAAATACCACAACCTGGTTTTCCTTAGACCACCTCAGCGCACCATCAGCTGACATGATCCTGCTGTTAAATTCTTCCAAACAGAATGAACGGTATTTTTCCGGGAATTCTTTTTTGTTTGAAGGTTCTGTGCTTTCGGTGGGTTCGCTGCTTTCCGTGGTTTGGATCTCTACACCTGCAAAGAACTCAAAGAGCACTTTGTTGTCGCAGCAATCGGTTATGATCATAAACCGTTCTGACTGATCGTGATAAACAAGAAACATATCAGACTCGGCACTATTGCGCTTATACTCCACGCAAAAGACTCCGTCATATATAGTCGAGTCTGAATATTGATCATTGGATCTTACCCATGTTGAAAACTTATCAGTTCTTATGATCTTGAAATCGTAGTCCTGATAACGTCCATCACAATACACGTCATCCAACTTGGTTATCTGTTCCAGCTTTGATGCTGAAAAACGCGCCAGATCATCAGGATTAGTTTCGACTGTTGTCCTAAGGTAGAAGTTTGCATCCATGACCTGGTAAGGCGAAACATCAAACTCGGTATTTGTGTGGCCTTTCGGCGGATTAACAACAGTGGTCTCGCCTCCGTATTGTACCTGCGTGGTCGGTGGACCGGCCGTATCTCCGGCATATTTAAGGCGGTCATCATTCCGGCAGCCTGAAACTCCGGTGAGCATGACCGTAGCAGCCAGACCGATGGCATAAAGCGGTTTCTTATAATCTTTCGCGGGTTGAATATTCATTTTTAATCCTCCATGCTATGCTCTGAAACTTCTACGTAAACGTTATTTCGTATATGTAATGCAGTTCCCCCATTGCATAATTCGGTGAATACAGAGTGAACTTTTTGCCCTGAAACTTATCCTTGTGATGCGTGCCTACATCTCCTGTATCCGCAATGATCGATATACTGTCTTTTTCGATCCGTTCGATCTTAATAAACCAATTAGGGTGTTTATATCCCTGTGGTGGCTCTTTTGACAGTTCACCGCTCGAGATCTCATAAATAAAGTCGCCTTCTCTTACATCCTCAATTAAATACTCACGTCCCCCGCTGATCTTTTCTGTTCCTTCCAGACCGTCGCCGAAGCAGGTCATGTTAATGTTCATGGTAACGCTCTTCTTACATCCGCACATGGCAAAGAGAAGTAAGATCGTGAGTATCGCAATTACCATTCTTCTCATATTTACCTGTTCCCCTCCTTATATATCTAAATACAGTTAATAAGAGAAAAATGTTGCAGCACTAAGATTAAAGTGTGCCGTAATATGCAACCGACATGTTGGCAATGGTGACCATTCCATCGGCCGCGTTCTTTTCGAAAACGCCTTCAATGGCGCTCATGTATTTGTCAAAATCCTTGTCCCCCTGTTGCAGCGAATAAGATCCTGACAGACTTCTTGCGATGAAAGTTTCCCTGTCCAGGCAGAGCGGATGATCAAATGAAACGTACTCATATCCGTTTTCGAAAAACTTCCTGATCCTCTCATCGTCCTTCTTGATCCCGCCGTTGAACCCGCGGAAATCAGGACAGTACTTCTCATATATCTCATGCATTTCTTTGTTCAACGCATCGCTCTCACCACGCATGTTCCAGATCAGGAATACCTTTCCGCCCGGCCTTAAGATCCTTTTGCATTCTGCTCTGAAAAGCTCTATGTCGAACCAGTGAAAAGCCTGCGCGGTAGTGACAAAATCCACGCTTTTGTCTTCAAGATTCGAATGCTCCGCATCGCCTTTTACGGAATGGAAATTGGAATATCCTGAAAGCTCTTTTTCAGCCGTCTGACGCATATCGGAACTTGGTTCCACGCAATAGACTTCGCTGCCTTTTTCGATCAGGTGCCTTGCGAATTTACCTGTTCCCGAACCGATGTCGGCGACTGCAGATCCTTTAGTAATGCCGCCTTCCCCGTACATGCAATCGATAAGCCCCGGCGCATAGTCGGGCCTGCCTGCGGTATAGTCTTTCGCGTATCCTTCAAATATCTTCGATGCGTCCATGATCTTTAACTCTTTCCAAACACTGATGAAGTAATTATATCATCTGTTGTTACAACAACTGATTTACTGTATTGTTGATACATAAGTGTTATAGGCAGGTAACCATGGTCCTTTATTTCAGCGCGACAGGAAATACCAGATTCATTGCTGAAGAACTTGCAGCAAGATCAGGCGACGAGTCCCTCAATCTTCTCAAAAGGATCAGGGAAAAAGATTATTCGCCTATCAAGTCCGAAAAGCCCTTCGTAGTATGCCTTCCCGTATATGTCTGTGAGTTCCCCGCATTCTTAAAAGAACTGCTCCTCAAAACGCCTTTTGAAGGAAACAAGGATATCTACTTTATCTTTACGAGCGGCGGTTATTCAGGCATCTGCAGCACCCAGGCAAAAAGCATCGCGCGGAAAAAGAAACTTAACTATATGGGCTCTGCCGACTTCAAGATGCCGAGAAACTATATAGCCAACAGCACTTATCCCGAGCTTTCAGCAGAAGAGATCAAACATAGGATAGACGTTTCATATAAGCTCATTCCGGAGATCGCAGACCTCATCGCAGACGGTCAGAAACTCGTCAAAAGATCCAAGCATGTCTGGCTTTTCGAGATATTGATAACGGTCCCTTTTACGCCGGTTTGGACAAGGATCAAGCAGGGTGTAAAGAACTTCCGCGTAAGCGACAAATGCATAGGATGCAGGAAATGCGCCAACCTCTGCCCTGTCAAAGTCATCCGTCCGGATGAAAACGGCAGGCCCGTCTGGAACGCTTCCATGTGCGCGCACTGCATGTCATGTATCCAGAATTGTCCGGTCGAAGCGATCGATTACGGAGACATAACGCCTCCGAAAAAGAGATACACTTTTGACCGGTACGACTTCAGAAAACATTGATGTGACCATTCATTATCTTTCTCATGCAACTTGACCTTGAACTTTGTCAACCGGCGGTTGCAAACCCCTGTTTTTCAATGTTTTCAATAAATTGTCAAAATAATATCACCCGTTCCCGTGATATAATATTAGTCAGGAATTCATGGGATGGAGGTATCCAGATATGTACGGCGGAACAAATACTAACATTACGGTAATCAACGAACGCACCAACGAGACCATTACGGATGCCAATTTTAAGATCGGTGGTCTTACAGGTCAGATCGCGGAACTGGAAGTAAAGCTTGAGGCCATGTACAGGGTCATGCTCGAGCAGGGCATCGATCCTGAACTTTTCGAGAAGAAGATTGAAGAGATCATGAGCGAAAAGACGGTCAACCGTCCGGCACTGCTCCCTACGAAACCGTGCCCTAAGTGCGGTAAAACCGTCAAGAAGAACGCCAACACTCCTCTGTACGGCAGGTGCCTTTATTGCAGCACACTCGTACCGTTCTATCCTACTTTCAAGAAAGAGGAAGAAGGCGAAGACAAGATGGACGGCGTAGACGGAAACGATCAGATCTGATCAGGTATTTCCGCGCTTTTTCTTTAACAAAACGAAAAGGACGATGACTGCAGCAATGCAGGTTACTGTCACGATCGCTATTATGGGAGCGACGGGCAGGCCGTTTTTGGGCGGAATACGCGGATCTGCGATATCGAAAAGCCAGTTATTCATAACTTATCATCCTTTCACGTAGTCTCTGTGCGCCGATGCCAGGATCCTGTCAAAGCATCCCGGACCTGCGTCGAGGTAAAGAGTATGCATCGTAAGAATACTCATTCTGGGATCCATTGCCCTTATCGACTCGAGGGTCTTTATGGTCATATAGCTTCCCAATCCATATGATATCGCAATTCCCGGCGTCATCAACATGCTGTCTGTCCATTGGGAAGAAAGATTCATCATGGATCCTTTGTCTTTTGTAATCTCGCTCAGATAATTCACAGCCTCACCTTCTGAAAGACCCTCATAATTGAGCAGGATGTCAGCTCTCGCCAGGATCATGTAGGACAAGCAGTTGACGCCGTTATACATGAGATCTTGAGCATCCTTTTTGCCGTACATCGCAGCCGGATTGTCCATGATGTATGTTGCCCAGCCTTCAACATAGGTGTTCTTATAATTCCTCAGAAGATACTTATGCTTCAGCGTGGTCTTGTGGTAATTGAACTGATACATGTGACCCGGGATTCCCTCGTGGAAGATAACAAACTCATTACTCGAGACATCCTTAAGCATTATTATCTCCGATGAAGGATCGTCATAGTGATTTGCGGCGTATACTCCGCCGACACCGGCAGCTTTAAACGATTCAGGGAGCTTCACGATCTCATAGTTGATCTTGATCTTCGGAAAAAACTCCGCTATGCGCGCTTCGATGTATTCCATCTTTTCACGGTTGTTATCACCCATCGGCGGCGGGTTAGAGCCGGCAGGTGCCATCGCAAGGACCTTGTCCAATTCTTTTCCAAGCTCGGCGACGTTGCAGTTTTTACCGATCTGCTTTCTGAGCATATACTCGTACATTTCCTTGCCGTGAGGAAGACCTGCCAAGCCCTTGGTGTTCTGAGTAGTTTTGGCAAGTGCTGAATAACGCTTGCTGCACTCGAGAAATTTAGGGAACATTACCTCAGAAAGGATCTTTTCGAACTCCACCATGTAAGCGGCTTTTTCTTCCGCGGTCATGTCCTTTACGGCATCGATCCTCTCTGTGACTGATGTTCTGAAAGGATCTACACGGCTTTTCTGCGTAAGCATATAGTAAGCAGTGCTGCATTCTTTGTAGAAGTTCTCGATCGAAGCATTACCTTTTTCGGAACGCTTCTCTTCATATTCGCAGACCGCGTCATAATACCTTTCCGTGTCTTTCAGGAGTTCGAGGAACATGTCTGCCTCATTCTTATTCCTGATATCCAGATAGCTGAGCGTTACATAAAACGTGCCCACGCTCTCATAATCAATCGCGGGCAGCATGTAGCCAAAGCCCTCGTACTGCTTAATGTACCTTTCTTCCTCAAGGTCAAAAACGATCTGATCGTAGAAGTCCCTGTCCTGCTTTTGGAGCTTCTCGAAATCGATCTTATAAAGTCTTTCCAGAAGTCTGGTCAGGTATTCGCATTCGCTCTTGTAATCGCCGGGACCGACCTTGCCGAATGTGGGCTTTTCGATCTTGATGCCTGCTGCTTCGAGATCGCTGAAAGACCATTTCGCATCGACGTAATTGTCGCCCGTATCATGTATTATGTATTCCCTCTCGATCGCGTCCAGTTCGGCTGCTGCCGCTTCTCCCGTGAGCTTTCCCGGCTTTCTTACGGGGTGAACTTTATCAGCATCGTATGGCTTGGTCGGGAACTGTGTATATTCCAGCGGCTGAAGATACCTGACGTTCATGTCCAATGAGCACGAAACAGCGCTGAACATGAACGCAGCAGCCAAAACTACAGAAGTGACTTTTAAAGTTAGCTTTTTCATAAAACACCCGGCCTTGAACTTAATCTGCCGAACAGATTAGCATGCCAAAGCCGGATTAATTACTGACAAATTTTGCCAATACTACTGTTAAATTTTGAAACAACGCCTGAAAGCGGTAATGTTCTTGCCGTCTTCGCTGCCGTAGATCGCAAAGCAGATCTCGTCGAAAGCCTTGCCTAACCCTTCATCCACAATGACCATCTTGAAGTATGAAGCGACGTCATCAGGGCGGTTTCCGAAAGCTCCGCATCCCCACGCTCCGAGCACAAGGGTCTTATATCCGTTTTCCATGGCGGCGCGAAGAAGGATCCTTATGCGTCTGATGAAAGTCTCTTCGATCATTTTAGAAGATGCCAGCATTGCTGCGCCGTAACGGTTAGGCGCGGGTACGGTTACAACTCCCATTACCACGGGCTTTTCGAGGAGCGAAAGATCCTTATCCCTGAATACCGCGACGTTTGGCGAGATCAGCATGTAATCAGATTCAACGCGGCTTATGTGCGTATTGTTGTATGCGTACATCTCGCCGGCCGCCTTTGAAGTGATGGAAGCATAGAGAGTACTGCACCTGCAAAGCGCCTCTTCCTGGGCATTTGCGCCGAGCTTGAATCCGCCGCCCGGATTATGCGCGTTTGCGAAATTCATTACGAGCGGGTTTTCGTACGCCCTTCCTGCCTCGAAAGAATCCTTGGTGTTGATCGTGATGCGGCACATGGAACCGGTCATATAAGAAGACATGTCGGCATCCAAAAGCCGTTGTCCTTCTTCCGGTGAAATGACCTTGACCTCAGCAAGATCAATGTCCGGAAGCTCAATAGTTTTACCGTTCAGGGTATATTTCTTATCGGCAGTTATCCTGACCGTCTCACGGGCGCAATCAATATTGTTCATGTTATTTCTCGTATTCCAAAATGTCGCCCGGCTGACAATCCAACGCCTCGCAGATCGCTTCAAGCGTTGAAAACCTTATTGCAGATATCTTACCATTCTTCATTTTGGAAAGATTTACGTTGGATACTCCAACTTTTTCCGATAGCTCATTGAGCGAGATCTTTCTGTCCGCCATCACTCTGTCCAGTCTTAAAATAATCTGTCCCATAGGCCCTCCTTACAATGTCTCATCAGACTGTATCTGGAGAGTCTTGCCGTAATCCATGATGGTATAAACTACCCAGGTCGTGATGCCTCCGAGGGCTGCGAATCCTGCACTCATGGTAAAGAGCATTATCGCGCTCAAAATGATCATGACGATTACCACCCTCTTGATTACCTTATCGGTAAAAGGCGTATCCTCCTTGATTATCAGATCGAAAACGCTTCCCACGAACTTCAGCACTACCGTTACGACCGCACAAGCCACGCTCATTATGAAGCAATAGAACCCGTAGGTAATTGCGTAAGGCTGCTCATCCAGGATCTTCTGCAGGGCGGGAACGTCGGAATGGATTTTTTTGACCGATCCGACGTTGATGTTGATCACCTTTACGGAGCCGAATTCGTTTTCCTCGCTGATGACGCCAGCCTCAATACCCTTCTGTACCTCTTTATCGAACTCTTTGCCCATGCTGAAGATCGCGATTGACGCGACCATGGCGCAAACGCATCCGACGATTGCAACGATGGAAAGTATTGCGCATACCTTCTTGCCTACGGCGCTGCTCTTCTTGATCTTTGCGATCTTTACGTTCTCTTCCATATACTTACTCCATTTCTTCAGGTTGAAGTCTGGGATCCCTTGTTCCTGATAAATGGATGATACGCTCTGGTTTTATCTTTGTCAACAACTTTTTAACGATTATCGTTAAATTCTTTGCGCTTAATATTAACGAAAAGCCGGGCCCGTGTAAGTTTCCTTACGGTTCCCGGCAGATTAGATATCGTATATGCATTAATCGTATTTTTTATAATATGCGATGTCGTTATTCAGAAGTCTCATGACTTCTTCCTTCTGCTCATCAGTTAAGTCTTCCGACTTTATCTCCTTTTCAAATTTCGCGTAAAGCTCTTCTGCTTCCTTGCCTTCGCCGAGCCTCTTCGCGGCAACCATCTTAAAGAACGCGATGCTTCTTCTTACGCGCAGGTAGTGCTCCATGTTGAGTGCTTCTTTTCTCACAGCGAAAGCCTTGACGATCCCTTCGCACCAGTCGCAGATCTCATAGACTTCTTCTTTGTTGCCATTGCACCAGCCGTAATCCTGGGCGATGGTGTTGAGCATGCTTGCGACATTGTCGAAAAGGATCTTCGAGTTATCGGCGATATCAGATTTCATCTTTTCAAAACCTGATTCAAAGAACGTCATCTCCATGCTGATCTTCTCTTTTATCATGCCTGTCGCAATGCTCGGCAGAACGTTGATGTGTTCTCTCGCGTTGTCGAAATCCTTCATGTGGATGTAGATCCATGCGATCGCGAAATGCGCCTTCTCAACGAGGTCCTTATCGTTGCAGTGGCTTATAAGATAAGCTCCTTTGCGGATGGCATCCTTAAAGAGAGGCACGATCCTTTCCTGCTCGTCAGGGAAGCAGTTATCGAGGACAGGATCAGCGTTCATACTGAGGTTTGCGGTCTCCTGGACGTAATCCTTAATGATCTCAAAGCATCCCGGATTAAGCGTTGTTTCAGTTGAGAGATATTCGACTACGCGGAGCGCTTTCTGCGCCCTGTCCTTCTCTTCTTCCTTGATCGTATTCATGGTCTCCTTGACCCTTGAAATGATCTCCTCATTCTCTGAGATCGAATCGTATCCCAAGAGTGCATCAGTGCTTACGCCAAGGACCTGCGCAAGCGGAATAAGCATTGATACGTCAGGGAGACCCGATTCGGATTCCCACTTACTGATCGCCTGCGGAGTGATATTCAGGAGCTCTGCTAATTCTTCCTGAGTAAAGCCTTTATTCTTACGGTATGTCTTTATATTTCTTCCAAGTGTTGATCCCATAATTGAGCTCAGCCTCCTAAACAGTTATTCGGTTCATGAACTTAGCCTGATGATATATATGTTTATTGCACAATACAAACAACGCATAGTTGAGTGCCACTCAACGGCTTGCGCGGCAGGGCGGTATGATATAATCAACTACACTATTCTTTATGTGGAAAAGGGTTTGGGAAATGTTTTGTAATGAATGCGGTTCTGTAATTCCTGACGGTAACGCTTTTTGTTCCAACTGCGGTGCTCCGACACCTAAGCCCATTGAACAGCAGCCCGGCTTCGTTCCTCTCAAAGAGGATAAAGTCGTAATCATCGAAACGCCGAAGGAATACATCGTCAACCAGGCTGCCAAGATGGGCATGATCTTCGGCATCGTATCCATTCCCACAGTCTATTTTCTCTTGTTAAACATCATCCCCGGAGTCATCGGACTGATCTTATCGATAATAGGATTAAAACGCGTTCCGGAATTAGGCGGAAAGAGACAGGCAGTTACAGGCATAATAACATCCTCGATCGGTATCTCCCTGTTCGTTTACGGTTTTACCGTATTGATCTTCACTCTCATGAAAGATATGTGATCTTACGCGTATAAAGCGTCCCAGAATTCATTTTCGTATCGGGCGCATCTTTCAAATATCCTGCACATCTCAGAAGTCATTGCGTCATCGATCCCGGCGCTCTGTTCATCCAGAAGATCTATCCACATCTGGTTTGTATCCAGATAGTTTTGGCATGTGTATGCTTCAAACCACGAGCCGTATTCAGATTTTGAGATCTCATCTTTATATTTTCTGACAGCATCTTCTGCTATGTACGCATACACCCAAGAGCACTGGAGAAGCGCTGCAATTCCGCCTAAAAGACCAAATTCTTTAACGCATCTGCGCATATAACCGTTGTATTCAGTGATAACCGGAAACATCCTGCACTTTTCGATGTCGTCACTGGTTATCCCGAGTTCTTCCATGTTATGCAAATGCACGCTTTCGATCTCACGGGCTGTCCCGTCAATGATCTCACCCAGAAAAGCCTTTGTCTCTTCATCTCCGGCGATGTCCCTGATGCTCTTTAAGATCCCTATGTATTCTTTCAGATAAAGATAATCCTGCAGCATATAACGCTTGAAAAGAGACTTATCCAAAGTACCCTTTGCCATGGCGATGACAAAGGGCTTGGATGAGGCTTCGTCCCATATATCTTTTGTTTTCGAAAACAAGATCTCAGAAAGTTTCATATGGTCCTTATTTCTCTGCGATTATCGCAACGTATCCGCCGCTCTTGTAGCCTTCAATAACTTCTTCAGGCTCTTCATTAGTATAAAGCGGATTCTTTACGAGTGTCTGATAGAAATTGAATTTGCTGATGCCAAGGTTCTTGAGGACATTGATCTTTTCTTCCGTCGTGTGCCATACGCCTGATGAGGCAAGCGCAAGAGGATAAGGGAGCTCGGGCATAGCGCCTTCAAGATACTCGTGAGCGTATGTGTTAAGACTCTTGCCAAGCAGATACATGAAGCCGAAAGCACTCTCCTTCGGAACATCCAGAAGGATGAGTTTTCCGCCTGCTTTCAAGGTCTTGAGAGATTTCTCATAAACGGGAACCAGGTCTTCCATGTAGCTCGAGCTCCCGTTGAAATAGATGATGTCATACTCATTATCAGGAAGCTCAACGTCTTCGATCAGACCGAACTTAATGACGTTTACTCCGCGCTTTACGGCGATGCTGCCCATGTCCTCTGAAGGCTCGATGCCTTCAACGTTTGAACAGTCGATATAGCTCTCGAAAAGACCGCTTCCGCATCCTACGGAAAGAAGTTTCTTACCCGTGATGTCTCCTAACACCTTTTGAAAAAGCCTTAATTCACTGATAAAAAGATTCTCATTCTTCATGAACCATTCATCATACTTGGCTGCATATCCGTCAAATTTCTGTTTTACTTCGCTCATATATTTTCCCCTTACAGTATCGAATAGTTGTGGCACAAAGGGCCGCTTCCCTTGCCCAGATCGAGCATTGCCGCAAGAGCTCCTGAGATGTAATCTTTTGCGTTCTTAACGGCGCTGTCTAAGTCTTCTCCCTTTGCAAGGTTTGAAGCGATCGCGCTTGAAAGAGTGCATCCGGTTCCGTGGGTGTTGGGATTGTCTATTCTCTTGCCTTTGAACCATACATAGCTGCCGTTTCTGTAAAGCAGGTCGTTAGCATCGTTTATCTGATGACCGCCCTTGCAGAGAACGCTGCAGCCGAATTTCTCATTGATGAGCTTGGCTGCGTTTACCATGTCTTCTTCATTCTTGATTGTCATGCCAGACAATACTTCCGCCTCAGGAATGTTTGGCGTGATGACACAGGCCAGAGGCAGAAGCTCTGACTTGAGCGTCTCGATCGCATCATCGCTGATCAGCTTTGCGCCGCTCGTTGCGACCATTACAGGATCGACTACGATGTTTTTTGCGTTGTAGCTTTTGAGTTTCTCCGCGATGACTTTGATGAGTTCACTGGAAGCTACCATGCCGGTCTTTATCGCATCAGGATAGATATCCGCAAATACCGCGTCGAGCTGTTGAGCCAGAAATTCCGGCGTCACTTCCATAATTCCAGTTACGCCGGTAGTGTTTTGGGCAGTAAGAGCCGTGATCGCCGACATGGCATAGACGCCATTCATCGTCATGGTCTTGATGTCTGCCTGTATACCGGCGCCTCCGCAGGAATCGCTTCCCGCGATCGTTAATGCTGTTTTCATCTCATTTACCTTCTTTCGTAAATAGTTTTTCGCATTACTTTTATATAGCGGCATAAGGTGGTGCCCCCGGTATGCCGCTCTGACAGATAAATCTGTTATCAGCTGTTGTTCTCTACCATCTTAAGAGTGGCTGCTTTGAGATCTTCAGAGGCTTTCTTAATGTCCTTCTGGGCATAGATCGCACTGATTACCGCGATGCCGCAGATGCCACTCCCTGCGAGTTCTCCGACGTTCTGCTGCGATATACCTCCGATAGCGATTACAGGTATTGAAACCGCATCGCAAATAGCCTTTAGTGTCTCGTGCGGAACGTCTATTGCATCGTCCTTTGAACCTGTCGGAAATACCGCGCCTACACCTAAGTAATCTGCGCCTCTTTTTTCAGCGAGGATTGCTTCTTCAACGTTTCCGGCTGACACGCCGATTATCTTGTCAGGTCCTAATTTCGCTCTGACGTCGCCTGCTTCCATGTCGCTCTGTCCTACGTGAACTCCGTCAGCATCCATTGCGATCGCGATATCAACATTGTCGTTGATTACGAAAGGAACTTTATATTCCCTGCAGAGTTTCTGGAGCTCTTTTGCTTCCTCGAGGAATGCACCCTCATCCAATGTCTTCTCGCGGAGCTGTACGAAGGTAACTCCTCCGTCAAGGCTCTCCTTTACTACTTCATAGAGCGTTCTTCCGTTAAGCCAGTGACGGTCTGTAACTGCGTACAGCAGAAGATCTTTCTTATCGCACTTCATACTTTGCTCCCTTATCAAGAGTGTCCTTATCCATGTTGTAGATCGCATCGATTATGCGGTTTCTGTATGTGGAATTGCCGTCGCCGAGCTGCATGTTTGACCAGCCGATCTCACCTGCAAGACCCATCGTGCAGACAGATGCTGCGGCAGCTTCTAATTCATTGCCGGGATTAGCTACGATGAAGGCGGTCATCATGCCGGAAAGCTGGCAGCCCGTGCCTGTTATCTTTCCCATCTCGGGACGTCCGTTCCTGATGACATAGCACTTTTCGCTGTCGCTTACGAGATCGATAGCGCCTGTGATCGCAACTATTGAACCTGTCAGTTTTGCGAAGCTCTTAACGAATGAAACAGCCTGGTCGAGCGTGTCTTCAGTAACTGCGTCAGCAACGTCAGCGTCAACGCCCTTGGTCGTTCCGCTGCCTAACGCAAGCGTCTTGATCTCAGAGATGTTTCCTCTGATTACGGTGAACTTGATCTCATCCATGAGCTTTACCGCAGTGTTTGTACGGAGCGCTGAAGCGCCTGCACCGACGGGATCGAGAAGAACTTTATGGCCTAATTCATTTGCCTTTTTGCCTGCAAGGAACATGCCCTTGATGCTGCTCTGGTTGAGCGTTCCTATGTTGATGTTTAGGCCTCCGCAGATGGAAGTGATGTCTTCAACATCCTCGGGCTCATCAGACATGATCGGGCTTCCGCCGCATGCGAGCAAAACGTTTGCAACGTCATTTACCGTCACATAATTCGTTATGTTGTGTACCAAGGGTGTTGTCTTGCGTACGTTATCTAAACAAGTACCTAACATTTTCTAATCCTCCGAAAAATAAAGATAAAAAAACAGATATATCCGCTAGTGATATATCTGCTTAACTAATACGTCTTGATCATAACTATTTCCCTCCGTTGGCATTATCCAAATCAGGTTTAAGGGTCCAGAATATATTCTGTTCTCAGCCTGTCACACAAGCTCCCCATTATGTTGTACGCATGCTTTCCAAAAGGTCAGCGTGCTTAAATCATGCACATTATATTTCTACAAACTTAAATAATCAACCTGCAAAATCCCTCATTATTCTTTATTAGAAGGCTTATACGCGATCGCATCGATCTGGAACCTGATGCCTTCTCTTATAAAGTCAGAAGTATAAGCTTTCCTCGTGGGATACTTTCCGTTAAAGCGTTCCTTAAGAACAGCCGGAAGCGCATTCAGGTCGCTTATGTCCTTGAAAAGACAATCCATCTTCACTACTGATTCGAGCGTCAAACCAACCTTCTTCAGACGGCTCTCCAATACGTCGATCGCGCCGTGCATCTGCTCTTCAATGGACTTTCCTTCATTCGCCATGCAGTAGCCTACATATACCTGGTCACCTGCTTCAATGATCGTTGAATCAGCCCAGAATTCATCTACTTCTATTCTCTTAATTTCAGACATAAAAACGCCTCCTTTTCTTGCTTCTGAAATTATAAATATAAGCATTTGCGGCCACAACACTTCTATTGACAATTGTCCTCTTACTCGTTAAAATGAAACCGTTTTCATTTATTGAAACTTGTTTCATTTTTGCAAAAGGAGACCTTAAAATGCCTAAGGTTACTGAGAAATATTTAGAAGAAAAACGCCGCATGATCGTCGACTGCGCCTATCAGGTCTGTCTTCGCAAACCCGTCGAGATGGTCACGATCTCCGATGTAATAGCAGAGACCGGCATGAGCCAGGGCGCAATCTACCGCTACTACAATGGTCTTGATGAGATCCTCACCGACATAGCCACGAAGATGCGTTCAGACTATAACATCATTGATTCTTTTAACGAGATCCTTTCAGATAAAAAAACAACCATCGAAGAATTAACATACCGTGTCTGCGACTGCCTCGCAGAAGCCATGGAAAAGCACCTGATGGATATCCAGAAGATCAACTTCGATCTCGGAGTACTTACGATCAATGAACCTGAGCGCGCAGCAAAGATAATGGCAAACATCAAGGGAACCGGCAATCTCGAATATCTGGGAAAACACGCAATGCCGCTTTTGATCGAAGGCTCGTATAAACTCGGTTATCACCCGACCGCGACACCTGAAGAGATCGGCATGTTCGTTTCCGCCGCATACGCCGGCATCGAGAAATTCTGCATCATGTCGGCATGCTACGGCACAAGCGCGCCGAACGTTAAGGCAGAGCCCAAAAAGCTTTTCAGAACGCTTGCACAATCGATAATCCTTTTACTCGGAGGAAAGGCAAATGGTTAATAAACCCGCACCCTCAGGCGAATACGCAGTAGGAACATTTACTCATACCATCCATACAAACAGAGACGAAGTGCTGAATCCGGGCACGAAAAGATCCGTTCCCGTCAGAGTCTACTACCCTGTTCTGAAAGCTTCAGTAGAAGGCATGAGCAAGATAAAATACATGTCCAGGGACATTGCAAATGCCCTCAAGAAATCCATGCACGCGCCTATCAATTACGACAAGAGCGAAGCAGCCGGAGACAACTTTTCGGACTGCTACGAGAATGCGCCGAAGATAGACGGAATGAGGTTCCCTCTCATTATGTTCAATCACGGATTAGCTTCATACAGGGAAGCGAATTCATTTCTCTGCCTGGATATTGCATCCCACGGATATGTGGTCATATCAGTAGGCCACCCTTACGATGCCTCATTGACCGAATTGGATGACGGTACAAAGCTCGAACTGCACAAAGATACGATGAAGAGACAATATGAGCCTTTCCTCCCGGGAGCGATCAGCGTACTCAAACTGACCAAGAGCAAGGGCAGCAACAGAGAGCTAGCTGAAAGATTTGATGTTATCCAGAACAAATACTGCAAGTACGTACAGTCCAGAGTGGATGAATGGGAAAAGGATACTCTTTCTGCCGTGGATTACGCGAAAGAAAGCCTTTCTGACATCATCGACTTTTCAAACGGAATAGGCGCAACAGGCCATTCTTTGGGAGGTGCAACCGCATACATGCTCTGCCTTGATCACGAAGAATTTGCGTGCGGATTAAACCTGGACGGTGCTCTTTTCGGCAACAACAAAGGCAAGATCTTAAGAAAGCCCTTCGCCCAGATAAGCTGCAAAGCGAACCTTAATGTAGAGACCAGACCTTATATCGATCACACGAAACCGGTTTATAGTGTGCTGTTTCAGAAGATGCAGCACATAGCATTTTCAGACATGAAGCACATGATCCCCATTAAGGCGATCGTTGGCGGCTTAGATGCAGACCTTGCGCACGAGTATGTCTGCAAGATCCATCTTGAACTTTTCGATTCTTACCTGAAGAAGACAAAAGACCATCCCGAGCTAAAAAGCTGTGACATGGTCACGATCAAGGAATATCAGCCTGACGTTAAGGTATAAAAGTATTCTCCTGATACGACTCCGGTCTTGGGATAAGTCCTTTCTTTGGTATAAGTCAGCTTCATTCCGAGTTTCTGCATGACCTTTTCAGATGCTTTGTTCCTGCTGTCGCAGTGCGCCTGAATCTGTCTGGCATTCAGCTCATTAAATGCGAGATCCTTGAGTGCCAGGGCTGCTTCCGTCGCATATCCTGCTCCGCGTTTATCACTGCGGAATACCCAGCCGATCTCGTAGACCGGGTTACCTTCGATCCTCTCGAGATTAACTCCGCCTATGATCTCGCCGTCCAAAAGAACCACGTATTCCCTGTCTTCCGGATCATCCTTTTTCCATTCGGAAACGGCTTCTTTTACGAACTCTTTTGTATCTTCAAAAGTCTCGTTGGGAAGGTAGATCATCATGTCGATCGAAGGGTCGCCCGCGTACTTGTGTATTGCTTCGCAGTCGCCTTCTTCAACAGGTCTTATCACTAATCTTTCTGTCGTTATAGTACGTTTAATATCTGTCATTCTATGGTCCATTCCGTCCATTCAATATGATTATATTTCATTACATCGTCAGCACGCTTCATGCCTATTTTTTCATAGAAAGGCACAGCATCTTCGTTTGCGATAAGATACACCGCGATGTCCTTTTCGCCGCCGGCAAGTTCGTGCGCCTGCTTCATCAGCCTCGTCGCTATTCCCTGACGTTCATAGTTTCTGTCAACACCGAGATCAGTTATGTATAGCCAGTAACAATAATCAGTAAGCCCGAAAAGAACACCAACTGCAAATCCTTCCGCATTTCTTGCAACAAGGCTTATTGTCACTGTATTTACCAGTTTGGAAATACGCTCATAAAACCGCTCTTTCGGATACTGCGATCCGAGATCGGTCCTTTTCAGAAACTCAATGTATTCCTCTGCAGATATGCGTTCTTCTTTTATCAGGATTTCTTCTTTCATAGATACCACCATGATACAAGTCTAACACTTGTTATCGTGTTTCATTCCACAAACCCTTCCACTTTTTGTTTCAAACGTGGAAGGAAAGATGGAATAGAGCTCATTTACGCCCATGATTCCACAAACCCTTCCACTTTTCCGAGCAAACGTGGAAGGTTGTGTGGAATGAACTCTCCTTCGATTTGTCCATATATGGACTTTGTGAACATTCATTTAAACTGCTTTCAAGCCACTTGAACGGCAACTTCGCGATGCTATAATGACCTTACAATCAAATAGTAGCTTCGCAGTGAGACTTACCTTTGGTTAATTATTTTATCCGTACCTGACGCCTCACGTAACAGCTCAGGATGAGAAGGATCCAAGTCCTTCAAAAAGCAGAATTTGCAGCGGCGAACAGACCAGGCACATAAAGTGTCTTCGTCTGGTGGCCGCTTTTTGATTCCCAAAATTTATCTTTAGGAGGAATCAAACATGGAAGACAAAAAGGATTATCCCTGGTGGGATGACAGACTCAGATGCACTGCTTCTTTTTCAAGGAGCGAAACTGACGTAAAGATCAACACCGACACATTCAAAACTCCCAAATCCCTGTACGAGTACTTTGACTCCAAAGTCTACGGCTGTCACGAGTACAAGAAGGCATTGTCCACGGCAATATGGACTTCGCTGAATCTGAAGACAAAGACAAACTTCCTGGTTATAGGACCTTCAGGATGCGGCAAGACCGAGCTTGCGAGAGTATTCTCAAAGATCTACAAAAACACGGTTATTTTCGATGCAAGCTCGGTATCACCTTTAAGCTACAAAGGCAATGCAACGATCTCGCAGTGCCTTTTGGATGTCGACACTTCTGATGAAGCGCTGCCTCCGTGGATATTCATCGACGAGATCGACAAGGCGCTTACAAAACAAGACGGCCTTGGCGAAATGATAATGAACGAGCTTCTCAAGATGATCGAAGGCGGCAAGCTCTACACCGGAAAAGATGAGCGGTCGAAAGAGCTGATCGATACGTCAAGGGTAAACTTCGTTTTCCTGGGTACATTTTCTTTCCTGAAAAAGAACCGCAAAAACG
>Ga0310786_10000332_pt1 | contig 77447 bp, 59 predicted proteins | sample AusTroGonzalo_MG_FD_203881 | JGI IMG/M metagenome (GOLD analysis project Ga0310786, IMG submission 203881) | Bovine rumen microbial communities from tropical cattle in Woodstock, Queensland, Australia - Gonzalo_03 (v2) (version 2) | ecosystem: Host-associated > Mammals > Digestive system >... | reverse complement strand
TACGGGCCGCAAGGCCTATGCCGACTGTCGCAGGGATTGTCGTAATCTCAGGTTGGGTGCGCAGGAACGAATCTGCACACCTGTTCACTAAATATACATCCTCGCGCGGTCACTGTCAAGAGATTTCTCGAAAATTAATTGTACCGAATTCGGTATAATTAACATGCCATTTTCTGTCACTAAAATTATCTATCTTTCGGGGCGGAGGCCTTATGGAAAAAGACACGTTCAGCGGCGCGATACTCGCATGGGTCAAGGGCAGGGGCGCCTTCCTGAAAGTCCAGGCGGGCACGGGCGACAACCTGCTCGATTGCGACATCCGGGAAGGGTTCACCGACTATTGCCTGTGGTCCACGTTCCGGCCGGAATGCATCGACATCGACGGCGAGCTTGACATGGAATGCCTGGACAGCGGCATGGTCCTGTTCAGGGAAAACTGCACCCCCGGAGAGGCGCTGGAATCGAGCTACCGGCAAGCCTTCAACATGGAGTTTGATGGGGACGACGTCATAATTTTGGTGCAGGAATGAAAAGTTCCCTCCGCCCGGCGGGGGAAGCCTCCCCCCCTCGCCTAGGAGATCCGCCCCTAAAACCCGGAGATGCGGGCTATTTTAGAATGATACTATGGTTTATTTCGTGTTTTTGGGGATATACGAGATTACCTTTCTTTTTAAATAATATATTTTCATAGCAATAGAATAGCATATGATTACATATTCTAAACAATTATGCGAAAATACGAAGATGCTCAGGAAATATTTTACCTAACAGAATTTTGGGACAATTATTTATGAATTATCGCATCCCTATAGAAATAAAATCATTGTTTTTTAATATAAAGAACGATAATGAGCGAGGCCACACAGCAACCGTTTCCTCCATATTAAAACAATGCGGATCGATCCATGAAGATGTTGCGCAAATAAACAATATTCCCGAAAATATAAAGAGTATTTCAAGAGAGGGCATAATAAACGAAATTCTACGAACATCTCGTGCTGAAGCAAAGATAAATCGAGTTTGTTGTTTTAATAAGGTGTCCGTGAATGGTTTGCCAATAAACACAGATTACTCTTTTTGTATATATATTCGAGAAGAAACCTCAAAAGAAAACGTTCACTACGGGAGACAAAAAATTCATTATCCCCCCTCTCTTTCATATTCTGACGAATATATTGACATTAACAACCGCAAGATCCTTCAAAACATTTCCAAAACCCTTAATGACTACGCCTTTGTAATAGAGGCTTTTGAATACAATACCGATACCGGCTATTTAAACTTCGACGCTACAATTGTAGGTCCTAAAGAGATTCCCTACTCAAAGGTTTTCGTCAACAGGAAAGGGACCGGTTCGAAGTTTACATATATTTTTGAAGAAAACTATGATGACTATGATACAGAAATCATAGCCTTACGTCAGAAGCTCGGCTATAAAAACGTTGGGCCAGAAAACTTCAAAGAAATAATGCACGAGCAAAAAGATAACGCCTATAAGGATATCGTCAAATATTTGAGTAAAAAAGGAATAGATAGTTGCAAAAATTTATACAAGGAATATCCTTATTCTATTTATGATTTTGAATATAAAGTAAATGGAATAAAGCATTTTGGGATTATCAAACATTCCGTAACATCACTCAAAAAATTCGTCTTATCATACCAACAGTTTCAGTTCGTAAATCAATTTAATGATTATGCCACTATTTTCTTAGAAACAGATGTTTTAGGTCGAAAAAAAATATATGAACTTAATAATGAACAAGCAATGGAATCAAAAAAACAGATACGTTCACTAGTGCTTGACATATCTGAGGTGTAGTATGAGTAAACAAGTAAAACGTCCTATTCCCGCCAGAGCGCTAATTACTGGTATTAGAGCCATAGGATATAGCTTTTCTACAGCAGTTGCAGATATTATCGACAATAGCATAACAGCGGATGCAAAAGAAGTTTTTGTAGAAAGCGATCCATTGGCCGAGATGCCATATTTTTGCATTTTAGATAACGGCAAAGGCATGGACAACGATGGCCTAGACAATGCGTTATTACTTGGTTCTGATAGAACGGAAAAAAAAGATTCTGAAAAAGAATTGGGACGATTTGGTCTCGGATTAAAATCCGCATCATTGTCTCAATGTCGAAAAGTTACTGTCGCCACCAAGCAGCGAGGTTCGCAACGCATTTTCGCCATGTGTTTGGATTTAGACGTCATAGAAAAAGATAATGAGTATAAATTGGAAATTCTAAATCCAACTGAAATCAAGGAGCTCCCTTGCATTGACAAATTAGATGCGTTTAAATCAGGAACATTAGTTATTTGGAATGATTTCGATCGTATCGAGAAGAAGAATTTTGAAAGAAATTTCCGTCAACTTGTTGCAGACTCAAAAAAACATGTTGAACTGGTCTTCCATAATTTTTACAATTCCATAAAAATATACTTTAACAACTTGCGAATAGAAAAAAGAGATCCCTTCCTTCGTTCTGCACGTGGCCGGCAACCAGGGAAAACAAATATCGTTTCATATAATGGGAAAAAAATAGAAATTACCGCACACACATTACCATACGCAAATTCACTATCAACAGAAGAACGGAAACTTCTAGGAAATCCTGTTAGTTTGGCCAACGATCAGGGTTTTTATATATATCGTAACAAACGATTGATCTCCTGGGGTGGATGGATGCGAATGCAACCCAAAAGTGAACTAAACAAACTCGCTAGAGTTGAAATTAATTTTCCTTCCACCCTAGATTCAGTATGGACGCTTGACGTAAAAAAATCATCAGCAAAAATACCGGATAGTCTTAAGGATGCTATTTTCGCTTCTATAACCGAAGCCACAACAAAAAGCAAAAAGGCCACAACTTTCCCTGGCTCGAAAGAAAAACGGGGGGATGTGCCATTGTGGGAAAGAATAGAAGGACGAAGCGGAGCAATTCGTTATCAAATAAATAGAAAGAATCCGGCAATTATTCAGTTGCAAGAAAACATCGGAAAAAATGAAAACAATTTGTTGGGCATTATCTTGTCGCAGTTAGAATCTTTCATCCCTAAAATGCGAATCTATAATGATCTAGCCGAAAATAAAGATATTCAAAATACTTCAAATGATATTGAATTAGAGACAGTTGTCGAACAAATAAAAACAATCTTATCCCTAGCAGATGGTGATGCATATAACGATGTTTTCGAAAAACTTTTCCTAGCCGAACAATATCAGAATTTCTACAATCAAAAGGAATTAATAAAGAAGAAGGTGTTTCAATGAAGATGTTAAATGAAGCGACGCAACAACTCGTAAAAAATATATTTGATACTCTATGTATCATTCTAAATAGCGAAAAGAAAAAACACAGCGAATTAGTAAATTTCGCGAAGCAAATGTTTAATGTGTCATATGCTTCTGAGTGGAAAAAACTCTCCCAAGAAGACCAAGAAGCAGCATTATCTGAAGTTGTAAAAAAATACGAAAACCATATCGGGATGAAAGGATTTGATTCAAATATTATTGAAAAGCAAAAAGAATCCGAGCATTGGTTATACAAAGCCAAAAGCGATCCCAATCAAAAACATGAACATTTTGAACACTATAAGCATTATTTGATAAAAGATGGTTTTTCTTTAAAAACCGTACAAAGCATAGAAACAATATGCGAAAAAATCCTAGCAAGGTGTGCAAACCCTAAAACAACCGCAAACTTGGACCAAAGAAAAGGGCTCGTGATAGGCGATGTGCAATCTGGAAAGACTGCTAATTATCTCGGCCTAATCAACATGGCCTATGATTATGGCTATAAAATTGTTGTATTGTTAGCGGGATTGACAGACTCTCTACGCGTACAAACACAAAAGAGAACTGATTATGGTGCAATCGGGGCTATTAGTGATAGCATAGGCGGAACAAAAACAGAATACGTAGGCATAGGTGAACATTCACATCAATACTACGTCATCCCCTTAACAGACCAGGCGCATGATTTTGGAAAATTTATCCAAGAAACAAGCCATAGTGGCATTAGCGATTTGAAAAAACCAGTCGTATTGGTCATAAAAAAGAATAAAGATATTTTAGATGCCGTTGGAAGAAAGTTGCAAAGCACTCTTGATGAAATGGCAAAACATGCAAACGGAAACTTTGACTCCAATAGCATCCTTATAATTGATGATGAAGCTGATAACGCATCTATTAACACAAAAAAGGATGGCGTTCCACCATCGGTAATAAATAGATGTATTCGAAAAATTTTCAATAATTTCCCCGTTGCTACATATGTCGGTTTTACAGCAACACCTTTTGCCAACATTTTCATTAATCCCGAGGATGATGCGTCTGGAAACAAAGACTTATTCCCTTCGGATTTCATTGTGCAATTACATACACCTAGTGACTATTTTGGAGGGCGAAAAGTTTTTCCCAAAAACGATGACGATATTCCTCATTGCATGCGCTTGATTTACGGAACGGAAGATAATTTTTTCCCTGTTATTCATAAGCGAGACGCTCAATTCAACGAAATGGCGGAATCATTAAAACAAGCAATACATTGTTTTTTAATTAACAATGTAATCCGTACAATTCGAGGACAAAAGACAAAGCACCGTTCCATGATGATAAATATCACGCGGTTTAATGATGTTCAGAATAGGATCCTTTATAAGGTCCAGGATTATATTGATGAAATAACCAATGCAGTAGAGCAAACTGCACTCAAATCAGAAAAGGATTTTACCGCAAATAAGGAATTATGTAAAATACACGACTTATTTCTTAAAGACGAATTCTATCGTGATGTTCGAAACGGATTTGACGACTACGAAAAGGTTTCATGGAAAAAAATTCAGCGAGGCATACTGGAAGAAATAAAACAAATTCAGATTGTTGTAATAAATTCTCGTAATGGTCAAGCCAATAAATTCGACAAAAATGGAAAGCAAAAAAGATTTGATTACGATGATTACAAAAAAGAAGGAGCCCGAGTCATCGCCATTGGTGGTCTCGTTCTTTCGCGCGGCCTCACTCTCGAAGGATTGATGGTTAGTTATTATAGTCGCAATGCAACCGCATATGACACGCTGCTGCAGATGTGCCGTTGGTTCGGCTATCGCCCAAAATATGAGGACTTATGCCGAATATACATGACACAAACAAATATGGCTAATTTTAGCGCCGTATTAGATGCCATTGAAAATCTAAAAGAACAATTCAAGGAAATGGAAATCAAAGGGAAAAAACCCAGCGATTTTGGATTAATGGTAAAAGAAAGCCCAGACACGCTAGAGACATCATTGTTAATAACTAGCCGCAATAAAATGAGGGGTACAGATGAAGTGATAGTCCAATTGAATTATGGGGGTGTCGCTGCAGACACATCTAAACTAGATTTACGTAAAGAAATAAACGATTATAACAAAAAACTAATAATTGATTTCCTCAATAAGATCGAAGTCAATAAAATGGTTGATAAAAAATATATCGGGAAAAAGAATGTCGAAAAAGATCTTGTTGCAGATTTTGTAAGCAAACTAAAAATACCATATGTTAATAAAAAATTTGACGTCGAAGGCTTATCGAAGTATATTGCCAAGTCGGAAATATTTACAAACTGGGATATTGTCGTCGCTGTCGGCGATTCTGACAGAACGTTTGATTTCGGAAAATTGAAAACACACGCTGTTTATCGTCAATTCCATTTTGATGAACATAATTTTAGAATCGGACGTAACAACAACAGAGTTATGGAGCCAAGCATATTTAAATTTGGATTAACAATTGAACAATTACAATTAATTGAAAAAAGACATGAAGAGAATCCCGAACATGAAGATCTTATCGTAAAGGATTTCCTTTGCGAGGAGAGAGAACGACCTCTATTAATCATTTATCCCATAGATCTGAAGACAAATTATGATAGTGAAAAAAATAATAAAAAGAAATCATTGCAAATAGACCCGCAAAAACAGGAAAAAAAGGACGCATTGGGCGAAAACCTTCTATTTGCATTTGCCATCGGTTTCCCCAAAAAGGAGGATCCTGAAAGAATGGTTTATAGAGCCAACATGCAAAAGATCAAGGAATTGACCGAAGGAATTTAAGTTGACGACGACCAAGAAGGAGCAGACTATTATGTTTAGCATCTACCAAATGTTAGCAGATCTAAAAAAACAAAAAAAAGGCGAACAAAAACGATTTGATGTCGAATCACCTCTCCCTATTTATTTTGGATTCAATAACAATGGTCAACTAAGACTGTCATTTCTTTCAACGAGTCATCCACCAAAATTAGAATCTACGAATAACATCAATATTGTACAGGGGCCAGATGAAACGGGTGCATTTTGGCTTTGCTTTGATGTTTTGTTAACAGATCAAGAAAATGTTTTTGCAGCGTTTTGCGAGAACATTGTAGAATCCGTCTCATACACATTAACCGAAGAACAAGCGTTCTTGGCTATACGCCGACAATATGCCAAATGGAAGGCGTTATTTAAAAAAAGCACCAAGGCCGATTTGTCTTTAGATGACATCCAAGGATTGTACGGAGAATTATTCTTTCTACAACACTTTATGATTAATAAATATGGTATAGAGAAAGCCATAAAGGCTTGGTCCGGTATTGAGGGAACAAGTAAAGATTTTTCCATTAACTCAAAATGGTACGAAATAAAAACAATAGGAACCAAGTCCCCTACCGTTAAAATATCATCTATTTCGCAATTAGATTCAGAATTTGAGGGCCTACTAGTTATAAACAGAGCAGAAAAGATGTCCGAAGAATTCGATGGACCCGATTGTTCTATAAAAAAGATCTTTCATTCCATCTCAGATAAAATCGAGGACGAGCAACTGGAAACAATCTTTTCAGAGAAGATTGCATCTAAAGGCGTTTTTTCTAGTGACAAAGCATTGAATACAAAATTCACAATTCAGTCAACAAGTTTTTTCAAAGTTGACGATCAATTTCCAAGGTTGACACGAAAAAACATCATTTTCCCAGAAATCAATGATGTCGAATATTCTCTTTCTGTAGAATCATTAAAAAAATATGAGGTTACTATAAATGATTAGCCTTGAAGATTTTAGGCCTGAATTTATCAACGATATAAATGCTGCTGCGGATAGTGACCCAAAGCATCCTTATCCCATTGATGTTTTTATTGATGAAACAATAGAGATTTTAAGAGACGACTATTCACTAATTACAGACATGGAGCCTCATTTCTGGGATTATTCGGAAGGAACGCGTGCATACAAAAACATGCACATAAACGCTGGATTTCTGGATATTCCGTCTAACACGCTTAATTTAATGTATGCGGATTATAATCCGGTCGATATAGAAAGCATCACCAATGAAACACTAAAAAAATTATCGCAGCAACTCATTAACTTCTTTGAAAACAGCTTAAAAGGATTTTTCTTTGATTGCGAGAAATCAAATGAAACCGTCCAATTCGCAAATGAGATTAATGAGCAATCAGACGCAATTAGTAGGTTGCATTTATTCATTGCCAGTACAAACAAGTTAAGTAAAGCCGTAAAAAAATTAAAACTTCCTGATTTTACATTTAAAAACAGAACGTACTCTATTGATTTAGATGTTCTTGACATTGAGGGGATTTATAAGTCTAAACTTGCTGGATTCCAGAAAGATGAGCTTATTATTAATTGCGAAGACTATGGATTCAAGGGAATTCCGTGCATAAAAGCCGATATTGAGACGGACTTATATGATTCATACTTGGCAATAGTTCCTGGAAAGTTTCTTTCTGAAATATACAAGGCGCATAGTTCAGAATTGCTCGAATCAAACGTACGCTCGTTCTTAAAATTGAATGGCGGTGTAAACAAGGGGATTCGTGGCACAATTTTGAATGATAAATCAAAATTTTTCACGTACAACAATGGTATTTCGACAACAGCAAAGGAAATTACGCTTCAAAAAAGTAATGGCGCTCTTTTTATAACCTCCTTTAAAGATTTGCAAATTATCAATGGCGGACAAACTACGGCAACATTAGCCGCAACGAGTATAAAGGACGGCGCCGATTTGTCCGGCATCTTTGTTCAGATGAAGTTGACCGTTATTCAGCATTCAGATCCTGAATTTATTCGGCATATTGCCACCTATGCGAATAGCCAAAATAAGGTAAAAACAGCCGATTTGAATTCCAGCCATCCATTCTATGTCAAAATAGAAGATTTCTCCAGAAAAATTTATGCGCCTAAAGCCGTTGGCCAGCTGGTTCAGCAATTATGGTTCTTTGAACGCGCACGCGGTCAGTACGATCAACCAATGATGCAAATGACGACAAAAAGACAGCGTGACGAGTATAAAGCAAAAAATCCAAAAGAGAAAAAATTTTCACTTACAGATCTGGCGAAATACTGTAACGCAGCAGATGCATTACCCCACTATGTTTCCTGGGGTGGTGAAGTCAACGCAGCACATTTCCACAACAGAATGGAAAAACAGTGGGAAAATGATCCGTCCTATTTCAACGAATACTACTACAAATCTTTAATCGGAAAAAAAATTCTCTTCGCGTTTATTGAGAATACGATTTCAGATCAAATCTGGTACCAAGAAAGAAAGGCCTATCGCCCTCAAATCGTTGCATATACATTTGCGAAGCTTGTTGAATGTATAAAAGGCCTAAACCTTCGGATCGATTATGGCGATATTTGGGCAAAACAAGAAGTTCCAAGCCAATTCGAGAAGGACGTCGCTTCAATTGGAAAAATCGTCTTTAAGTGTATTTACGCAACTCAAGGCAATATAGGAACATACTGTAAACAAGAGGCATGCTGGAAAGCAGTAAAATCAAAGGATTACACAATCTCCGATAGCCTCAAAGAAATTCTGGTTAGCCCAGAGGACATAGAAATTAGCGAAACATCGAGCAAAAAAGACCAGCGCTTTGCGGATTCCATCCAAAGCGAAGTCGACATTTTTAAGAAAGGTCATAAATATTGGAATTCTTTGCTGGAACGAGGTATACAGCAGCGCGTTGTAACTGCGCAAGACAAAAAAAACTTGGAAATCATCATCAAATACTGCAAAATGGAATACACAGAGTTGACTAAATATCAGTTGAAAAACGCAAAAGAAACTATAAAAAAATTAAAAACCAACGGAATAGAATAGTTTTTTGCAATAATAGTGCATAAAATGTCACTATGTGACATTATATATATATATATTTATATCGAAATATAAGGAATTCATAAATGGGACTGAAAAAGTTACGTGTATTTGAAGGTTTTGCTGGATATGGTGGTGCATCCTTTGGTCTGAAGCGGTTGAAAGCTGCTGTTCCGGATTTTGACTATAAGGTTGTTGGTTATTCGGAATTCGATAAATATGCATCAAGCCTGTTTGACGCAAATCATAAGGATAAAAAGGGGAATCCCATAAAGAATTGGGGCGACATCACAAAGATTAATCCTGAAGAATTGCCGGATTTTGATTTGTTTACAGGCGGTTTTCCGTGTCAACCATTCTCTTCCGCGGGAATGCAGAAGGGAACTGAAGATCCTTATGGTCGAGGTGCGATGCTCGGTCATATTATCCGTATCTGTCGCGTCAAGAAGCCTAAGTATATTCTTTTGGAGAATGTCAAGGGCTTTACTTCCGGCAAGTTCAAGCCCATTCATGATCAACTTGTGAAGGATTTGATTGAAATGGGTTACGGAACTTCAGAAGAGAATACCTTGGCCCAGGTGATCTTGAATTCAAAGGATTATGGGATTCCCCAAAATCGAGAGCGCCTTTGGATGTTTGCTTGTCGTGGCGGCTTGCCGAAAAATTTCAAGCTAAAGCCGAAAGAACGCCGCGGAAAGAAAAAAATGGCGGACTTTCTAGATTACGAACCTGATAAGTCGCTTTATTTGTCGGATGCACAGATAGAACATCTTAAAGAAAAGCATCATATTGATTCTTTTGTTGTAAAGACCCCGCTGTGTTTTGATGTATACAACAAGAAAATAAAAAAAGATGGCTTCAGCATCACAATTACGCAGCCAGAGCACAATAGTCTGCGGGTTATAGAGCCGCCCAAGAAAACGGGAGAAAGGAAAGGCAAGGAAATAGTCCGGAAAATGTCTGTTCATGAACAGTTCCGCTTGATGGGCTTTGATATATCTCGCGACAAAACAAAGTGCGAAATCAACTTTGACGAACAGTCTTATTCACAGCTGTCCAAAAGAGCCGGGAATGGCTGGGACGTGAATATTGTAGGAATACTTCTTAAGCATATATGGAGGCAGATACGATGAACATATCTATTGTTTCGTTATGTTTCGGATCAAAAATAACCGGCGGCGGCAGTACTGCAAACTGGGGAACCGAGCTTGGACAATCCCAAACCAATGAGCAGAGAATAACTAGAGTTGGGGCTGCAGATTTGTTGCTCGCAATGGACTATTGCCACGTCCCCTTTGACAACTTTTCATGCACTCTAGGGAATGGACGGAATCGAAAACAATATACCATTGGGCAAGATGGGATGCTTGTTAATGCAAACAATGCATCGTTTGACGATGAGGAAAACTCCGCCAATGAAAGTGAAAATGATGATATCGATGAATCTGGAGAAGGCGAAGATCAAACGAAGTATCAACTGATTAAATCCGCTGTTTTCGAAAATGTTTCTATTGAGGTAAAAGGGAAAAATCTTCAAAAGCCTGACATATACAAAATTGATAAACCATTTGCGCTATATATTTGTAAACAATGTGGTGGCGATCATAATGGCCGAAGAACACTAAAGTATCCAAAATCGTTAAAAATTGGCGATAAAGCGAACAATCGTGTATTTTATGATGAGGTTTGTAAAAAAATCGGGGAAAAAGCGTGCTGGTTCGCACATGCTATAAATGTAAAAAATCAGAATGAATTAATCATTTCGATTATCAAGGTTTCGGAAGAAATAAAAACTTATCAAACTAAAGAAGAACGAAAAAAAGACTGGATGCGGCTCTTTGATTCTGTAGAGGGGAGGAATAGTCTTCAATATCAAACAATTTTTTACGGTGTTCCCGGTTGTGGAAAGAGTAAACAAATAAATGATATAATCAATCAGGAATTATCTGATTTTGATAACAAGGAATATCACAAGGTTCGTTGCGTTTTTCACCCGGAATATTCCAATGCTGATTTTGTAGGGCAGATATACCCGTATGTTTTAAAGGGGGGAGGGGTTGACTATCGTTTTAAGCCCGGCCCTTTTGCAAAAGTCATCCGTAGAGCATATGAAAAACCTTTGGAACCATTCTTTCTGGTTATTGAGGAAATAAATCGAGGGAATGCTGCGGCTATTTTTGGTGAAATGTTTCAATTACTGGATAGAATCGGTCCGGGAGACTCCGGTGAGGAATTATCGGGGAACCTTTATAAGGATGGGTGGAGCTCTTACGGAGTTGAAAATTATGACCTAAATCTTTATATTCGGAAACAAGACGATGAGTCCGAAATAAAAAATCTTGAATCGGATGAAAAGAGCGATGATCTCAAGCCAACAGATTACAAGGAGTTTGTTCAATATGATGCATTAGTTAAGTTTACTTCGAATACTGCGATTCGTCTTCCGCCGAATTTATACATTTGCGCAACCATGAACACAAGCGACCAAAATGTTTACACGTTAGACAACGCTTTTCAACGTAGATTCTCGATGAAATTAGTTGAAAATGATTTGGACCCAAAATCTGCTCAATATAATATGTTAATTGGAGATACCAAAGTGCGCTGGGGGGCATTTTGGACGTGGATAAACAAGAGAATCCTGAATAGTCGCATACCTAGAGCGGAAGGCAAATGTTTAGGAGCGTGGTTTATAAAAGGCGTCAAAAAGGACAAAAATAATACGACTTCCGACTACGAAAAATTCCCAATAGATGCTTTTGCTGAAAAGGTATTAAGGTATCTTTGGGATGATGTGACTAGGCAGAATGCTTCGAAGGATTTTTTCAAAACAAAAAATGGAAACATAGAAATCAACTCCTTGGACGCATTAATTTCTGCATTCAAGAACCCGAAGTCGAAGACAGCAGCGTTTTCTCAAATATTCGATTTAAAAAACTCAGACAAAGAAGAATTAGGAATGCTCAAAGCAACGAACAAGCAGAGCAAATAAATGAGTGATTTTTCCCCTCAAAAAAAGTATGTGTCCCGAAAACCGTTCAGGAGTTTTTGTGTATTTAATGCATGGGAGAAATCAAGCGAGAGTGAGGACAACTCATTTGTCGGAATCAAAATCGAAGATGGCGAGCCTAAAATATATTTCCCCATGGGTTATCAACCTGATGAAAGCGAAGGTTTTCTCGACGAAAAAGAAATTGACGATGAACTGAAAAGGGATTTCGCCTATCTTTTAGCGCTTCTGGCTGACAAATCTTTACCAAGTTATTTCGAAGACGAGTATTCTGAAAAGTGTAAACTAGACTTTCCAATTCACGCATTTTTCGGAGTCTTACAGTATTATCAAAGTTATGGCTATTTTTTCGAAACAAATACGATGTATAAAAAATCCCTCTCTGGGAAAATTTGTTGGTCAAGAACTATAAAAAAGAATAGACCACAAGTACCAAAAGACGAAAAAGGCCATCATTCTATTGTATATTTAGATTTGATTGCAAAAAGAAATTATTATATAGAAAACAACCTTATTACAGAAATTCATAAGTTTTGTGTTCATGAATCAGTCATTTTAATAGGGCCTCTTTTGGGCATAACAGAAGAAGATGTTGAGCCATCAAGCTATGGCCATGAACCGCATAATTCCCCAGATTTCGATTTGTTTTTGGAGGTTATCCAAGAAAAAATAGAATCAACATTTAAAGATCGTCTCATTGATCTTTTCAATAATATGTTGCAAGTGATAAAATTTCTTGCAAACAAGCAAGTCAATAACGACAACGAATCTAAAGAATTATTTGGGGTTAATGGTTTTGCCCACGCCTGGGAAATGATGGTTGACAAGATTTTCGGGACACTATCTCCTTCGGAGAAAGAGGAGTGTAATCCGCGCCTCTGGTATGATCAAAACAACCTTGGAGAAGAACGTCGCTCAACATTGCGTCCTGATACAATAATGATTCGCTCTCCCCAAAAACAACCTTCAGCGTGTTTTATTCTTGATTCAAAATATTATAAATTCGGGATGGTCGACGAAAGTAAATGTAAGTTTTTTCTACCTGGTGCAGAATCCGTATGTAAACAGATTGCTTATGCAGAATACGTAGAAGCACAGAGTAAGAAGAAAAACACCATTTTTGCAGGGATGCAACCAAATTCAATATACAATGCGTTTATAATGCCATATTGCGCACAAAAAAAATCCACAGAGGTCGGGAAAAAAAGACTGCGCTGCAGTCTTTTGGGCATGAAATCCAAAGGGTTTGTTTATGGAGATTGGAAGAACAAATGGGATGATAAACACCCATATTTTAGAATTGCCTGCATTCTCCTGGATGTAAAATCTGTTATGCATAACTATAATACATCTGATAGAGCTCAAAACATTCTCGCGAAGCAAATTATATCTGCAATAAATCTAAAAAAAGGGGCGTAAAATGAACTTCTTTTTTGTAAGCCAGCGCAGTCAAGCCGTTGAAAATGGTAATAAAAAGCTACAAGCTCCTGATAATAAGAAATATCAGTATATAAAGCGCAATACTCGTAAACTGGATTTAATTGTTCAATACAATAGTGCAACATCCTATATAACTGGCGTTGCACAGGCAATAAGAGATCCCTATAGTGAAAACGGAATGATATATGTCAGTATTGATATATATAATTTCGTTACGAGTCTTCATAAAAATGATTGGGTAAAAACTCTTCGAGAAAAACAAGGCGGCGATAAAACACCAGTAAACGCAAATCATGGCATTAATTCAAGATATCTGCAGAGAATGAATTCAGCCTCATTCAATTATATTCTGGAAGAAGCCGAAAAACATAGCGAGAACAGAGAAGTTGTAGGCAAAATACGTTCGCTAATGAATTCTAGAATTTCGCCCGATGATGTTTCGCCATCTCTAGAAGAAATAATTGACACTGTCGTAGAAAGAACGTCAACTCGGAAAAGCGTAATGCAAAAAATATTCTTTGGTGCTCCGGGCACTGGTAAATCATACAAAGTAAATGAATTTCTTCCAGAAGACGAGCAAAGAGTATTTCGTACCACATTCCACCCCGATTATGATTACGCGCAGTTTGTTGGTACGTATAAGCCGGTGAAAGAAGCCGGTGTAATTACTTATTCCTTTATTCCTCAGATTTTTACTAAAGCCTACGTTGCCGCTTGGAAGCAGTACTATGAAGCGAACGAAGAATCGATTGAAAAAAATCAGGTTTATCTCATTATTGAAGAAATTAACCGCGGGAACTGCGCTCAAATTTTCGGTGATATTTTTCAGTTGTTAGATCGTGACAAAGAAAATTTTTCACAATATTCGATTGACTCTGACTCAGATCTTGCTAAGGCCATTAAATTGGAATTTGCAGATGACGAAATATGGGAAGATTATAGTGATAATATCGGTACTGACAAGCTCTGTTTCCCGCCGAACTTGAACATCCTCGCCACGATGAACACCAGTGACCAGTCGCTGTTCCCCATGGACAGTGCGTTCAAGCGCCGCTTTGATTGGGAGTACGTGCCTATCAAATACGCGAAAGATGACGATTGTGGTGAAGACTGGAATGCCGACAAATTCCAGGTAGTTGTAGACAAGGACTTCGCCTTCAATTGGCTTCACTTCCTCAAGAAAGTCAATGCGGACATTTCCAAGGTGACCGAGAGCGAAGACAAGCAAATGGGCGAATTCTTCATCAAGCCGAAGAGTGATAATCAAAAAATCACACTCGAAGAGTTCCGTTCAAAGGTTCTTTTCTACCTGTGGGACACTGTATATAAGGACGAAACCGGCCATCCGACACTTTTCCATTTTGACTATAAAGGAGCCAAGGTTACATTCCAACGCCTTTTCCAGGACGATTTCAAAGATGTCTTAAAAGAAATGTTGACAAAGCTTGACGAACTTTACAAAGAAGGCGATTTTGCCAGCTGCAAAATAATGCCATAATAAAAAATGGAGCGCATCATATGAGTAGCGAAAAAAGACCAGGCGATGTAAAAAACGATTTTGTAAGATGGTTGTTGACTGCAATTAGCAATCAAGTGAGCAAGTCAAATAAATCCATTCTGCGCCCCAAAAAAAATCAAAAAGAATATGCTTTAAATGAATTCGGCAACATATGTCCATATACGGGAAACCGTTTGGGGCCAGATGAAAAAATAGAATTAGATCATATCATCCCATCTAATGTAGAATATTGCGGTCTTCATCTTTGTGGGAATTTGGTTGCTACCAGCCGTGATACAAACAATGATAAAAAGTCACAGAATTATCAAGACTATATCAAATCACATTCACGCAACACTCAAGATTCCACATGTCGCATAAATAATATTCAAGCGTATATGAAAAAAAATGGTTATGATGAAGCGTTGTTTAAGTCCTTAAGGATTAAAGAATTTGTAAAAAAAGAACATGATAAATTGACAAGTTGTTTAAACGAAATAGAGAGGGATTTAAAAGAGAAATTGAACACAATCGACGAGCAGTTAAAACAATTACAACCTAATAGCAAATCTCAAGTGCCCCCCCCCAAAAGTAAGAAGCAAATCTAAAAAATAGTCTCCAAAAGCAAAATGATATTTCTTTTTGAGCAATTTGCATATTCTCTAGATTATCTCAAAACCGTACTCCCCACAGACAAGGAAGGACGTTTTGTGGGGTTGCCAAACGGATTTGTAGGCAGGGATTGCAAGTTGGATGGTGTCGGCTACCTTTATAATAAATCAGCAAAGAAAAATATCAATAACGTGGCCGATAACATCGTATTCGTGCTACCTAAAGTTTTTGTAGACAATGGAAAAACTGCATTCGGCAAAGAAATAAAGAATGACAAAAATTTTGTATTAAGTGATTCCCCAAAAGAATTTCTCTCAACACTTTCGCTCTGGGTATGTTCATCGATAGGTCAATACCATCAGGAGAATTCTGACGCAGGGGCTATTGATATTCCAGAAGCACATCAATTTAGCAATGCAAAGGAACCGCCAACTCTTATCAACGTAATGAATGCCATGAAGTCATTCTACGCCGATAACCAAAATCTGTTTGTTTTCACGGCAAAGAACAAGCATAGTGGCAACAACCGCATTGACTGGCGTCGCACGGTTGCCCATACGCAGCCGTTTCTACAAGATGGCTCGCCCATCTACATGGACCTAGAAAACAAGAAAAAGGTGATTGATGTTGACGACCGCCTGCTGGTGCTGTATTTCTCGGCGATGCACTACATTGAGGAAACCTTCGGCTTCAAGATGCCACACTCGGAATTCTATGCCCCGATACGCGTAAACGAATTCCGCCGTCTACTGGGGCACCGTGGTCTCGTGGAACTGCGCCGTATAAAGCACAAGTATTTCGCCGACAAGTTCCTGAAGCTCTATAACATTATGATGGCTTTCTTTGAATGGGGAGGAAACTTTAGTGCAAACGATTTCAGCAGCGAATACCTGCTTACGAGCAAGTACAATAATGTATTTGAGGCGATGATTGACCGGCTGGTGGGCGACGAGAACAAGGATATTGATTCTCTCAAGCAAAATGATGATGGAAAGATAATCGACCACCTGTATAAAGAGAAGTCTTTGGTATTCGCTTCAGGAAAAGACGATGATTTAATCTGGCATATTGGCGACAGCAAATATTATCAAGATCCAAACGACATTCAGGGACAATCTGTTGCAAAGCAGTTCACGTACGCCAAAAACGTGATGCAGAATTTCTTTAGCCCTGATTTTATAAATAGCGGGAAAGACGCATATGAAGACGGTGTACATCGAGGAGTCCGCTATCGGGATAAATTGACGGAAGGGTACAGCGTTACACCAAATTTTTTTATTCGTGGAGAAGTGCCGAAATTTAATCAAGATTTAGCTAAGACCCAATTTCAGGACCCGTACTTTAGAGACGATCCCAATTCAGAAAAAGAAGACTTGATAAGGAAAGATGATGCGGACTTGTGGAAAGATCGCAATCGTCATTTCGAGAACCGCCTCTTTGACCGTGACACGCTTTTGTTGCAAGTGTACAATGTGAATTTCTTGTATGTGTTGAAGGCTTACACATCTAAGCGTTCTTCCTTGCGTGAAGAATTCAAGCGTGACGCCCGCAAAAAGTTCCGCGAGAATTTCTTAAAATTACTCAATGAGAAGTATGTGTTTTGGGCGGTATGGCCGAAACTGAGTTTAGCGCAAGATGGTAGAACAGCAGAAAAAGTCTTTGTTGATAACCATTTCCGCACATTGGTTGGTAAAATCTTCAAGCCCGAAGGTATTGGAAGCCTAATTCTTGCCTTGGAAACAGATTCCGTCAAAAGTAAGGATGCCGCCAAAATGTGGGAAGAAATCGAAGGCGATTGTGGAATGATTGCGCGTGTCACACCAAGAGAAATCTGGGAGGACGACTCGCGGAATCTCCCTGAGACTATTTTTGAACAGTCTATTTATGACGAGTCTTTCCATGGGTGCTTTATAAGAAGCGATATTTTTGAGCACGAAAAAATCGGGAAAGAGTGTAAGCTTTCATCACAGATTGCAAATAGACTTGTAGCAGGCAATGTACAGTATTCCGATAAAAACGAATACTACTTCCTTCCTTGCAAAGAAAACTAATCTCCCCCCGCATTTGCGTTAGGGATTCCTCATAGAGGATAAGAACACTAAGGGAGTAAACTCCCAAGTGTTCTATAAGTGATCCCTTGCAGTATTGCCGGGAAACGCCTTGTAAAATTTCCTTAAGCCCCTTGCCAAAAATCCGAATATTAGGTACATTAATGACCGACGTGTTTCTCCGTCTAATGGAGAAATGCGTCTTTGCGTTTATAACGCAACGCATTTGGCCTCGGCAATGGAAATAAACAAGTTTATTTCCGCTGCTCTCGGCTTGGTGCGTTTTTTTATTCCGGGATTTCGGGGTAAAGGGGATGCCTCTAACATCAACTAGCCGCGAACGCGGCAACATGGAGGCTGCATGGCTACTAAAGTTTCAATTAAAGAATGTCAATACGCTGAATTCAAACAGTCTTGGCAAGATGAATACCTGAAATGGATTTGCGCATTCGCGAATACCGAAGGCGGGTCGCTTTTTGTCGGCGTTGACGATAAAGGCTATGTTTGTGGTGTTAAGAATGCTCATAAGTTGAGTGAAGATATTCCGAATAAGATTCGCAACACGATGGGCGTCATTTGCGAGATGCGACTGCTCAATGCTGGTGGGTTGGATTACTTTGAAATCAAGGTGGACAAATTCGACGAAGGAGTTGGATCACGGAGCGCTAAAGTTGTTCAGGGAAAAGGCGGTCGAATCGCAGCGTCTCGATAAAAAGGCTGCCGGAGTCTCGGTGCAGAATCTTCTCCAGAATCTCCGCTGCACCGAAGGTAGCCATTTGACACGTGCGGCCATGATGTGTTTCCATCCTGACCCGGAAAGCTGGGTTACGGGAGCGTACATAAAGATTGGTTTTTTCGCGACCGAAGCGGATATTTTGTACCAAGACGAAATCCATGGACCGCTTTTGATTCAGGTTGAGCGGGCGATGGACTTGATTTTCACGAAATACATGAAGGCGTTGGTGAGTTACGAGGGAATCAATCGCCAGGAGCGGTTCTTTTTCCCGCCCGACGCATTCAGGGAATTGTTGTTGAACGCCGTTGTCCATAAGGATTACACCGAAACGACCCCTATCCAAATCAAGATTTATTCTGACCGTATTTGGATGTGGAATCCGGGCAACATGCCGGAAGAAGTGAAGGTGAAGGACCTTTTCAAAAAGCATGTTTCTAAACCGCGTAATCCCAATATCGCCAATGTGTTTTTTAAGAGCGGTTATGTGGAAAGCTGGGGGCGTGGCTATTACAATATCGAATTGGCTTGCGAAGAAACTGATTCCAAGCTCCCTAAGCCAAAGGCCGAATTTGGCGGGCTTACGGTTGAATGCCGTGCAAGCGACCAGTATAAGGAACTTGCAAGTAAGTGGAATATAGGGGGTGTGAATCCGCCTATAAATCTGCCTATAAACCTGCCTATAAATCTGCCTATAAATAGCACGCAAAAGGTGTTGCTGAATTTGTTGCAAGAGAATAATTCTTACACTTATGACGAGTTAGCCGATAAGATGCAGAAAGCTCGAGAAACCATACGTGAGAACTTGAAAAAACTTCAGGAACTTGGCCTCATCCGTAGAGTCGGTGCGCGCAAGAATGGCCATTGGGAAATTATTGAGAAATAAAATCCAAGTGTGGCCCCATGAAATATGGGAAGGCGAAGACCTTCGCAAAAATCGCGGATGGAAAGCCGTCGAAGAATAGCACGGGTGTTGACTTCCCGCTGGCCTGTTTGTATATTTATCCCCGTATTACGACAATCCCTGCGACAGTCGGCATAGGCCTTGCGGCCCGTACGTGCATCCGCGGTGGGGTTCATCAACCTTCTTGTTGATGTTGTTGGATAGCTGGCAGGAACACGACCTGCTCGAGTGTGTGGCGAAAGCCGCGCCAGGTAACGCCGAGGAAAACCCTCGCCAACAATATTGCAAGAGCATCCCAAAACATAAACAAACCCTAATTGCGTCCGCAGTGTAGGCGCAATTCTCGCTTTGAACGGCAATTCTCCGTTAAAATCGACCGCCGACGGCGGGCGAATTGGAAAATGCAGAAATCGCCGCAGCCCGGAGCGGGAAGGAACCGGTCACAAATTGTGACCACATGGAGGCTATATGGCTAAAAAGAAAGAGATTGTCCCTGCAAAAGCGGTGGAATCGCTGTTTAATAAGGTTTCGAACTTGATTGAGCAAGCGCGAACTCGCGTGGCTACGGCAATGAATGTTGCCGAAGTTTACTCTAAGTACCAAATTGGGCGATATATCGTGGAAGACGAACAGTCCGGGAAAAAGCGTGCCGAATATGGGAAGCAGGTTCTTGAGGGCCTGTCAGAGCGGCTTACAGCTCGTTATGGGGATGGGTGGTCCTATTCAAATTTGAGGCAGATTAGGCAATTTTTTCTGACTTATTCGAATTTGACAATCAGTGATTGTCAAATCTCTGATACTCCTGATTTTACGCTAAGCTGGACCCATTATCTGGTTCTCATGCGCATCAAGAATGCCAACGAGCGGCGCTTTTACGAAATTGAGGCCACTTCCGGGAACTGGTCTGTTCGCGAGTTGCAGCGGCAGTATGGTTCAAGCTTGTACGAACGTCTTGCACTGAGCCGCGACAAGGAGCAGGTCGCCCGCCTGTCGCGTGTTGGCAACGTGGTGGAAAAGCCGGAGGATATCATCAAGAATCCGGTGACACTGGAATTTGTCGGCTTGAAACCGGATGCATCGTATTCGGAATCGAACCTGGAATCCGCTATCATCGGCAAGTTGCAGGAATTCCTGCTGGAACTAGGGAAGGGGTTTTTGTTCGAAGCGCGGCAGAAGCGTTTTTCCTTTGACGAAGACGATTACTATGTGGACTTGGTCTTGTACAATCGTCTGTTGCAGTGCTATGTGCTCGTTGACTTGAAGGTCGACAAGTTGACGCATCAGGATCTCGGTCAGATGCAGATGTACGTAAACTATTACGACCGCTATGTAAAGCAGGATTTTGAAAAGCCGACTATCGGCATTCTGCTTTGCAAGGAGAAGAAGGATACCCTTGTGAAGCTGACTTTGCCCGAAGACGCGAATATTTACGCCTCCGCTTATGAGTTGTACCTGCCGGACAAGAAGCTATTGCAGGCGAAGGTCAAGGAATGGGTAAATGAATTTGAAAATTCCGCCGAGGCTGAAATTGCCACAGCTAGGAGCGGGAAATAACCGGTCGCAAATCGCGACCTCATGGAGGCTATAATGAAGTCTAAAGAAGTTATCTCTACGAAGCTGATCCAAGATGCCAAGCAAATCATCGAAAATGCGCGAAAGAATGCGGTCAGGAGTGTTGATTTCTGTCGTGTCCAGATGTACTGGAATTTTGCCGCCAATTTTTCATCACCTATCCAATTGCGAATACAGTGTGTTCGCAATTAAACTGGTCCCAATACAAGCTTCTTCTGGCTATACATGATAAAGATAAAAGGGAATATTATCAACACGAATCGGTAAATAACGCATGGACTAAACGCGAACTCGAACGTCAAATCAACAGCCAGCTATAGCAAGGCCTTAATTCGCCTTTTCAAGCAGCTAGAAGATATCGAAGGGTCTCGATACTATATCGTAATTGAGCGGGAAATTGTAAAAATCCTATCAAAAAAAAAGCTTTTCCCTTTACATGCATCACCGCAAGTTCGATAAATAAAAAGCGGCGTGATGAAACGCCGGAAACCGGAGGAAGTATGTTCGATATTATTGTAACGCTTGTCAAGGTAGCAGTTGTCGTCGCGATTGTCGCCGCAATCGCCGTTGTCGCCATAAAACTTGTCGTGGCCGTTTTGCCCGTCGTTCTCGTCATTGGCGGGATTCTGCTTGTCGTGTGGTTTTTTGGAGACGGCTCTTCCGGATGCTCCCAGGCACCAAAGGCGGCCGCAGTAACAGCCACAGCGACAGTCCAGAACAAGATAGACCTCATCTACAGGCAGCGAGACGCATTGCAGAGCGAGATTCACGACGAGGTCGCCTCGCTCACGGCCAAAAAGTCCAAGGTGAACCTTTCCACGGTCAGGCCGGAACTGGATTCGGCCATCCTTGTCGTAGTCAGCGCCTTTCGCGAAATCCTGGACGACGACAGCTTTATCCCGCTAATCACCAGCGCCGACGATTACGAGGGGCATGCCGAGCATTCGGCCCACTATGCGGGCGCCGCGGTGGACTTCCGCATAAAGGATATCGGCAATCTCGCCACGAGAAAGCGCCTCGCCGCCCTGGTCGACGAGTATCTCGACGGGCGGTTCCTGGTACTCCACGAAGATATCGGGACCAAGAACGAGCATCTGCATGTGCAGATGAAGAACGGGACCTACAGCCGAAACATCGTCTGGAGGTGAAAAAGTTACGAAGCTTTGTAAAAGCGAGTAAGACTGGGCTTTTATCCCTTTATGTGAATGGCCGCAGCGAATTCTTTCAGTAGCGCCGGGTCTTCGACCTTTTCCCACAGCGTTCCGGTCACGATGATGTTCGCGCCTGCTGCCACGCGGATGGCGGCCGTCTGCGGGTCCTTGATGCCACCGCCGGTAATGATGGTCATTTCGGTCGCACGGCGGGTGTAGGCGATATGCTCGACGGGCACGGGTTCTTCGGCGCCGCTGCCTGCTTCCAGGTACACATAGCGCATGCCCATGAGTTCAGCCGCAATGGAGTTCACCATGCTCAGCTTGGGCTTGTTCGCGGGCACGGGCATGGTGCCGCTGATGTATTCCACCGTCGTGCGTTTGCCGCTGTTGATGAGTTGGTAGGCCGTCGGGATGGCCTCCATGTTGAGCGCACGCACGAGCGCGCCACCGCGAACCTGCTCGTCGATGAGGTAGTTCGGGTTGCGACCGCTCACGAGGGTCATAAACAGCATCGCGTCGAAACCGGGCACCACCTGCGAGGCACCACCCGGGAAAAGCACTACCGGCAAGTCCACGTTCGCCTTGAGCGCGGCCACCTGCTTGGGGAGAGTGAAGTTCCCCAGGTAAGAACCGCCTACCAGCAGAAGGTCGGCTCCGTTTTCGGCGGCCATGGCGCCGGCCTTCACGAAGGCGGCCTCGTCCGAGGTGTCCGGATCCAGCAACACGGCAAAGAGGGCGCCGCGCTTTTCGATGCCTTCATTCAAACGGAGTTCGGTTTTCCCAGGTTTCATAACAAATTCCTCTGTCAGTAGATTGGGTCATAGAAAAATATAAAAAAGAAGATGGGCCGTAACCCATCTTCCTTTCCTCCTCCCCCTTTTTCTCCTCCTTGAGGTCTCCTCCTACCAATTTTGTGATTTTGAGCACTAATTCTTGACGCAGCGGACAGGGTTGCCATATTCCGGTTCAGTTTGGAGTACCCTCATCTTGCCATCATTGGAAACATCAATGCAAGGCACCAATCCACCAGCCTGGAACACAGCATTCGTTGACCTAATCACCGTTTCGCCATTCTTTCCATAAAGTAAGTAGCAAGCCGAATTTTCTAAATCATAATCCATGAATCCGTTCGTACGCGTAAAACCATCCTCAGGGAAGAATTCTTCGAGGTAGCCATCGGCAATAGACCAGTCCGGAATGATCCGCCTGTCAGCAAAACCAGAAGGCAGCATGTTGAACCCTACGACATCCAACCCATCCATCCCCATTGTCCAGGTTTTTGATTTCAAGGCAGCGGGAATGTTGGCATTCTTGTCGACCTCATAGATGGCGCTGAGCAGGTGACCCCAATCATCCGGAGTCGGGATTCGCCAGCCTTCCGGACAAACACCCTGACCATCCACTGAATCTAGGACATCTACCAGATGGTCATATGCCGTATCATAAGCATTCACGTATTCCTCTGCATCCTCAACTTCAAAATACCATGCGGAATCATTCGCCCAACTCGCGGCAATATACTGGGTATCACGGGGAATATCGAAAGCGGCCCACGTCGAATACAAACGCCCGTACTTTTCGCAGTTGGCCTGATCATCGTTATAGCACCACGAATTATCAACAGTGTAGTTCAGGTTCTCTGCAAGCCAAGTCCTAGATTCGCCATCATATTCAACCGTAAACGTCTTGTACGTTTTTCCATCACGCTCATCCGTCATAGTCCCGAACTTTTTCTGGTAAACCGACTCCTTTTCGTGCAGCTCCCAATAACCCGATTCACAAACAAATTCGTTGAAAGAGCCAAAGTCATTCTTCTCACCCTCCCTGTCGTCGGTGCAGAGTCCCTTCCTCATGGGAATCACTCCGATCACATTGAAGAAATACTTTTCGGCCAATTCCGCAACACGGATATCACCCAAACCAAGCCCCAGCAGGGCAAGGAAATCCATTTCGCGAAGCAGGTGAAAATCGAGTTCTGTTCCCTTAGCATCCAAGTTACGTTCATAAGTAAGGGCACTCCAGGTTCCATTCTCGGCAATGTCTGCCGCAGCGAGGTCAACCGCATCGGAAGAACCGCTGAATAGGTAGCTGGCCATGATAAACACGGGGAAAACGGAACTCGATTTTTGGGAATAGGACACCTCATCAAAAGCAGCCAGCGAGTCGCGTATTCCGAGCGCAAGCAGCACGTCCTTTTCCGCCTGAACTTTCGCCTCCGCAAAGGTAATGCCCGACTTCGCGAGACCCACGGTGCGGGACGCGGCAAGAGTCGTAAGGATATTGACCTTCACGTCTTTTGTTTCGCGTAAATCTACGACGTTTCGGTAAGTCGTCCAGCCCAGCGAATTATCGGGAGAATCGAAAAAACTCTTTCTGGCATAAGGGTTCTTCGCATCAACGGCAATCTTTCCAGAGACCTCGACAACGGCGTACGGGCTCTCGGGAGAAATTCCCTTCACTTCGAAATTTCCCTCCTTGCCCGATTTCACCTGAGCAAAAGGCTCTTCAGACATCTCAAATGTAGCCGTATCGATACTAAAGAATTTAACCTGGGCATCTTCAGCGTAGGCGGTCCCCGAAAAGACCGTCATATGTTCATTTTCGCCCTTACCCATCAACTGCGCCGACACGGACAGATTCAGCGCGCGGCCGGCAACGGTAATGTTTTCCAGCGAAGCCAGACCGCTCGGTTCCTCGGAAGCGCCGCCCGCGACAGGCTTGTCGTCACTGCACCCCACAAGCGCACTTGCAGTAAACGCCGCAAACATCATGGCGAGCGGCATCGCCATATTGCAGACAAACTTTCTGCACATTTTTACGTAGTTCATGATTTCCTCCTACCCTTTTTTAGAACCCTTCTTGTTTGTCATCGGGAAGAACTGGATGTTCAGGCGATACACCTCATCTGTTGCATCTTCCCTGGTGGCGATTTCAATAATTTTCCTGCGGCAATCATCTATCACCGCGATAATTTCGTCGTAAGCGCCGCGTGTGATACCCAGGGTCACGCCCGAAAAATGGCGTTCACTTTGCGGTACGCCCTCGATAGCCTCGAGCGCGATTTCGCCCATCTGGCGGTGCAGCCCGCGGATAGCGACAGGAGCGGCCTCCATCGGTCCGGCAGTCACGTACTTGTCTGTCTGCACGTAATTGCCGTCCGCATCTTTCAAGAGCAGATTCGCCTTGACGAGGAAGTTCAGCGATTCGCTGACTTCGGCAGCACTGATCTTGGGGCGACACGCATGTGCCAGCGCCAAGGGCTTCGCTCCCGGCATGGCGGGCGCAAGTTCGCGAAGTACCGGATTTTTCCAACTGTCGAAATAGCGGAAGGCATCGCCCTCGATAACCTTGGCGTTGCTCTGCTTTGCGATGGAGAGCATTTTCTCGAAAAATTCCTTCTTGATATTGTCCGTAATGGCGTGGTCGAATTCCACCATCGCGCGGAAATACTCCAGCCGGTTTCCACACAACCCCATGGCGCCGGCCACACGCTCTACGGCGTCTCCACCCAGGTTGAAACGACCCTCACTTACGTATTTCAAATGGACCGACGAGGAGAACCCCGCCATCCTTGCAAATTCCCGCCAAGTAAATGCGGACTTCACCTTCCTTTCGGCGTAAAAATCCGCGATATACTGGCGGTAGCCCGTGTATTCAAAAACGTCCTTCATTTTTCCTCCTAACCGATTCCTAGTTTCTAGGTGGGTTATGCACTAAATATACCTCTTATTTTGCAAAAATCAACTTATTCTACAATACAAAAATTGCGTTTTTATCAAAATTTTAAAGATTATTAAATAAATTTGTAAAAATTATACATTTTTTACAGCACAACAACTTGTCCAAGGTGTTTCAACGCTCATCAAGCAGCCCTAAAGCATTACCTATATTTACGGCATGGAGCTTTTCACCAAGGTCGACATTCCCGCATCGAGCATCCGCATCGATTACACGAGCCGCATCGCGTTTTTCGGGTCGTGCTTTGCAGACAACATATCGGCACGGTTCGCCGCACGCAAGTTCAACGTGCTTTCGAACCCGTTCGGGACAGTGTACAACCCGCTTTCCATCGAGCGGCAACTCCGCAGAATCGCAGACGGAAAAAAATTTGGTGAAAAAGATGTTTTCCAAGATGCGCACGGAACCTGGCACAGCTACGATGCGCACAGTTCGCTCTCTGCCGCAAGCCGCGAAGAATGCATCGCGAAACTGAATGCCGCCGCAGACAGTGCACGCGAATTCTTGAAGCAGGCTGACGTCGTGTTCATTACGCTCGGGTCGGCCTTTGTCTATTCATTGGATGGGCACGTAGTCGCAAATTGCCACAGGCAAGACCCGCGCCTCTTTGAACGCAGGATGATTACTGTCGAGGAATCTGCAGACGCTATCCGCAGAATTGTCGAATGCCTGCGCACGATTGCGAGCAACAACACGCACATCGTCTTCACTGTATCGCCTCTACGGCACTTGGGCGACGGCGCACACGGGAACAACCTTTCGAAGGCAACGCTATTGCTCGCTATAGACAAAGTGGGGGCCGAATATTTCCCGAGTTACGAGATCGTGATGGACGAACTGCGCGACTACCGCTTCTACGATAGCGACTTGGTTCATTTGTCCAAAACCGCCAAAGAATACATCTTCGAGCGCATGGTAGAATCCTACTGCGACGACACCACACGCACAAACATCGCGCGCGTCGAAAAATTCATGAAGATGGCAAACCACCGCATAGTGAACGTAGACTCCCCTACAGCGATTGAGTTTGCGAAAAACTGCGCCGCGCAGGCGCGCGAGCTCGAAAAGCAGATTCCAGGCCTTACTCTACACGTTCCAGAATAATGAGCGCGCGGTCCTGCGTGCTGTTCGGGATAGTGTAGAAATGCTTGCCGGCAAACTTGTAGCCGAAATCTTCCGGATGGAATGTCCTGAGCTCATCGGCGACGGCGGGGCCCTTCATAAAGTACACGCGGCCGCCGACCTTGAGCGCATTGGCGATGCGCGGGAGTGTCTTTTCCATGAGTTCAAAGGCGCGGCTGATGACGCCGTCTACGGGAATCGTCATGCTCCGGCTCGTAACCTTGTGGCCGAACACGTCGATGCCCTTGAGGCCCATCTTCTCGATGACCATGTTCAAGAACTCGATGCGGTTGGGGCGCGGTTCGCACAAAGTAAGGCGGATGTATGGGTTTACCAGCTTGAGCGGAATGCCCGGAAAACCGGCGCCGCTCCCCACATCTATCATGCGGGCGGGCCACTCCGGCACAAACGCGTTTATGAGGGTGCAGTCGGCGTAATGGCGTTCCACCATCGTCTCGAACGCATTGAGGCGCGTCAGATCCTGGTCGTCGTTGTTGGCGCGCAACAGCTGGTGGAATTCCCAAATCTGCGCGAGCGTCGCGGGTTCCAGTTCCACGCCGTAGTAATGCAACAGCTTGTCGAGGCCTTCTAGCGAGGGTTTCACCCGCTTGCCGTTAAACAGCGGGAAATCGGTACGCGGCGCCTTGAGGTGCGGCACAAAATCGCGACCGGCGGTACTGCCCGCGCGGGCGGGTGTACGGCCCGACCATTTGCCGGAATTCTTGTGCCAGGAATCGCTTGCCATGCCACAAATTTAAAAACCTCCTAAAAAAAAAGTAGCGTTTTGGCTCATTTTTCGCGCGAAACCGTCTATATAGGTAGAGGACCTCTATGGACACGAAAAAAATACACCTTCTTGCCATTGCCGTGACGCTCGGAGCGGCGATATTTCCACTGCCGGCACATCCCGCAGACATCTCCGAGGCGCAAGTCTTTGAATGGTGGGACGACGGCACCATCGAGGCAAGCGAAGCGGAAGAGATGCTCGCGCTTCTCGACGAGGGAAGAATGCAGGAAGCCTGCGCGCTTGCCGAAATCTACGCGAACGAGCCCTGCGAAACAGACACGCGGGCACCCCTTGAAGACGGTGAGTTCGCGGGCAATAATACTGCGAGCAATAAAACAGCGAGCAAAAATATTGCGGGCAATAAAAACGCGCACAAGCCCAGCCGCAGTAATCCCGCAGGCACTCGCACCCGCAGCAAAAAAACGCCCCGACACTACAGCGGGCACCTTTCCTCAAAAGTGCGGTTCGATTCCGCGGGCAACGTTACGGCGCACCGCAAGGAACTGCTGTTCAATTTCCACAGGGCAACGCTCCGGCTCGGCTCGCAGGAACTGCTCACGTACAAAGGCAAGCGGGGCGAGGCGCACTTCGGGCAGATTTCCACCCGCGAGCTGCACAGCGCCATCCCGCTCGACACCCTGTGGGGAACCGCGGTCGCAGCCTCCTTCAAGCACTTCCAGCCGAGCATACTGCTCGACACCTCCGGAACGGCAAGCGCGCAAATTGCAATCACCCCCTTCAAGAAATTTTCCGCAAGTGCCGCCTACTGGCACGCCAGCACGCGCACACACGATGCTGCAAGCGAAGCCGGGGACGCGCGCCATTCCGCAAGCCTCTCGCTCGCATTCCCCTCCGGGCTTATCGCCACCTGGTACCAGCCCGGCGAACCAACCCCGCTCATACACTTCCGCCTCCACGGCAGGGACTCCTCCACCATCTCGTGGCGCACAACCGGCTACGTTCACGGCGACAGCATCCCCCTGCAGGCGCGGCTCAGCCCGAGTATCGCCACACGCAGATTCTGGACAACGCAGAACATCTCGATCCGCGCAAAAGACCCCCTCAACACACGCATCTCCACAAGTGCCAGGATTCTCTCGCTGCTGCACTCCGACAGCATCTCGGGCAGGCTCGCGCTCGACGCAGAGAGCGGGCCTCCCGCCATCCGCATCGGCGCGAAAATTACCTGCAAGGAGGCTTCCGAGAATTGCAGACAAACTATTTACCAGGGATCGGCAGAATCCACACACGATTACGGCAGCCTCACCGCGACCCTCTCGGGCAGCGCACGCACGCAGCACGACCGCGCAGACGCGTCGTGGAGCAGGCCCCGCCTCGAAATCGGGGCGTCCGTCCACGAAAGCGCCACCAGCAGCAAGAACCTGTTCAAGCTCTCGCTAGTCGCCCCCGACGCCCTCCCCCACGAAAACCTCCAAATCCGGAGCGAAACGCGGCTCGCGGGCGAATTCCTGGAGTTCTCGCTCATCGCCACCTTCAAGAAAACCGGCAGGGGCAAAGTCCGCCCCGCACACGCCCAGATTGCCTCAAAAATCTTTTTCTAGGCCGCCGTAACCAGCAAGAAACCGCCGTGTACACGCCCAAAATCGGCGATTTTCGCTCAAAAAGGGCATTTTTATGCATTTTCGTTGTTCACGCCCGTAAACAAGAAAAGCACGATTTTCCACCCCATTCCGCCCGCAAATAGGTATCTTATAGATACCCAAACACTCCCTGACTCCTTTAGGTTACCTCCTTTACCTGAAGGGGTCATTTTTTATCTTTGTAACATGACCATCGCGACCATCATCGGGGCAGTCCTGTTTCTGCCGTCAATCGCACTGAATATCGCGCTCGCGCTCGGTGCACCGCTCGGCATGTACGCCATGAACGGCCGCAACAAGGTGGTGCCCAAGGAGGCGCGCAAGGCGTTCATCATCCCCATCTGCATGCAACTGCTTGCGATATACACGCTTCTTAGTGCGGGCAACATCGCGCCGATGATTTTCCCGTTCGAGATTACGCGCATTCTCGCGTTCTTCTTCGCGGTCTACCTCACGTTCTATACCGCCACGGTGCTCTTCAGCACGAGTCACAAGGAAAAGACCGTCATGGGTGCGTTCGCCATCGGGGCGACCATCTGCTTCTGGATCACCGCATTCGGCACGCTCAACTGGAACTAGCGAAGGACCTGTGAAATGCCCGAAGCGTACCACAACTACCAACGCGACCTCGCCTATATTATCCGGTGGAACCAGCGCAAGGGTAACGTGCCCACGCTCCTGATGCACGCCTGCTGCGGGCCCTGCAGCACCTACTGCATCGAGTACCTCTCGCAGTTCTTCAAGATTACGATTTTCTATTACAACCCAAACATCGCCCCCGCCGAGGAATACGCCCACCGCGTCGAAGAAATCAAGCGGTTCGTCTCCACGTTCAAGACAAAGTATCCGGTCGAGTTTATCGAGGGCGAGTACGACCCCAAGAAATTCTACGAAGCGGTTCACGGATTTGAAGACGAACCCGAAGGCGGCAAGCGCTGCCGCAAGTGCTTTGAACTGCGCCTCGGCGAGGCCGCACGCATAGCCAAGGAGCGCGGGTTCGACTTCTTCACCACCACGCTTTCCATCAGTCCCAAGAAAGACGAACAGGTGCTGAACATCGTGGCAAAAGAACAGGGAGCCATTTACGGCATCAAGCCGCTCCCCGCAGACTTCAAGAGAAAGGGCGGGTTCAACCGCTCCGTGGAACTCTCCGAGCAATACAACCTCTACCGGCAGGAATATTGCGGATGCGTGTACTCGCTACGCGAATACGAAGAGCGGCTCAAGAAGCAAGCCTCTAAAACCGAAAACGCCCGTGAAGGCTAGAACCAGTACCCGACTCCAGAAACATCGCCGGCGAACGTCACTTTTTCTATCTTTCATTCCAATGCGTAGCTACGATCCGCGATTCCTCCCCATCTGCAAGGAAGACCTAGACGAACTCGGCTGGGATTACGTGGACGTGATTATCGTGAGCGCCGACGCGTATGTGGACCACCCGTGTTTCGGGCACGCCGTGGTGGCAAGGCTCTTTGAACACGAGGGTTTAAGAGTCGCAATACTCCCGCAGCCGAACTGGCGCGATGACCTGCGCGATTTCAAAAAGCTGGGTAAGCCCCGAATGTTCTTCGCGATTTCGAGCGGCATGGACAGCATGGTGAACCACTACACCGCCGCAAAACGCCTGCGCAGCGATGATGCGTTCACTCCGGGCAACAAGGCGGGTTTCCGCCCCGATTACGCGACGTACACCTACGCGAAAATCTTGAAGCAGCTCTATCCCGACGTGCCGTTGATGATTGGCGGGCTTGAATCGAGCTTGCGACGCGTGACGCATTACGATTACTGGAGCGACAAGTTAAAACCGAGTATCTTGTTCGACACGCAGGCAGACCTTCTCGTTTACGGCATGGGTGAAAAGCCTTTAAAAGAGATGGTGCGACTTTTGAAGAAGGGCGTGCCGTTTTCTGCCCTGAATTCCATCCCGCAGACGGCATACCTGGCGCCCAAGGGAAACGTCCCGAAGAACAGCAACTGGGAAGACATGCGCCTTGCAAGCTACGAGGAATGCCTCGCCAGCAAGCGCACGCAGATGGAAAACTGCCGCAAGGTGGACATCGAATGCAACAAGTGGTTCCAGCGCCGTATATTGCAAGATGTGGGCGAACAGACCGTTGTGATTAACCCTGCGTACCCGCCGCTTGAATACGGCGAACTCGACGAGAGTTTTGAATACCCCTATGCGCGCGAACCGCACCCGCGTTACAAGAAACGCGGCAACGTGCCCGCGTTCGACATGATCAAGTTCAGCATCAACACGCACCGCGGTTGCTTTGGCGGTTGCAGTTTTTGCGCCATCAACGCGCACCAGGGAAAGTTTATCGCGAGCCGCAGCCGCGAAAGCATTCTGCGCGAAGTAGATTTGATTACCAAGATGGACGGATTCGCCGGCACCATCACCGACCTGGGCGGCCCTAGCGCCAACATGTACAACATGCGCGGCCGCGACCCGGAACGTTGCAAGAAGTGCGCGCGCGCCAGCTGCCTCACGCCCAAGATTTGCGACAACATGGATACGCACCACAAGGAAATTCTGGAGCTGTACCGCGAAGTGCGCAACCACCCGAAGGTAAAGCACCTGTTTATCGGAAGCGGCGTGCGTTACGACATGCTACTGCAGGAAACCGATGACGAGGAATTGAGAAAGGACCACGAGGAATACGCCCGCGAGCTCATTGACTATCACGTGAGCGGACGCCTGAAGGTGGCGCCGGAACACACGAGCGATGCCGTGCTCAAACTCATGCGCAAGCCGAGCTTCACGCTGTTCCACAAGTTCAAGGAATTTTTCGACGACGAATGCAAGCGCATCGGCAAGCGCCAGCAGATTATCCCTTACTTTATCAGTAGTCATCCCGGATGTACCGAGGCCGACATGGCAGAACTCGCCCTCGAGACAAAGCAATTGGGTTTCCAGCTGGAGCAGGTGCAAGATTTTACGCCCACGCCCATGACCATCGCGACGGAAATGTTCTATTCCGAACTCACGCCCGACGGAAAGCCGCTTTACGTAGCAAAGACTCCGGAGCAAAAGAAGAGCCAGCGGCAATTCTTCTTCTGGTACATTCCAGAGAATCGCCCGCAAATCCGCGCTACGCTGGAACGTTTGAAACTCGGGAAAATCGGGCGACTGCTATTGAGCCGCAGCGCCAAGGCCGAGGGCAAGGAATTCTTCCCGAGCAAGGAGCGCGAAAGCAATGCCGACTACCGCGAGCGCGAACAGCACAAGCGCGAAGAACGCATCGCGATAATGAAGCCCAAAAAAGAAAAGAAGCGCTGGACCGACGAGGAACGCGAAAAGTTCCGCAGAGAGCGCGAAGAGCAGGCCGAAAGAAAGCGCCGCGCCCAGGACCCCGCGTTCAATTACGGGCCCAAGAAAAAAGTCCGCTTCGGCAAGAAGAACCCCTGGGGAAAATAGAATCCTGTATGCTGCAAATCAAAAAGGCGCGCCGGATAAACCGATGCGCCTTGTTCTTTGAGGTGTAATTTTACGAAGATTTAGAAAAGCACGACGCTGTACGGAGCGAGAGCGCCCTTCGGGCTTTCCAACTCGCTCACCTTGGAGCCGTCATACTTCAGCACCTTTTCGGCACCCATGCTGCGGTCGCCCACCAGAACCTTGCCGTTCTTCACGAAAGCAGAACCTTCGGCATCGGCAACGCCATCAATTTTCTCGGTCTTCTTGGAAGAAAGATCGACCTTGACGAAAGGCACGTCACCCCATGCCTTGTACACGCCGACATACGCGATACCGTCTTCGGCAGCAAAGGTGTAAATGCCGCCACCGAGCTTCTCACCCGTAACGACGAGTTCGGATGTCTTCTTGTCGAGATTCACCTTCTCGATACCGCGATTCTCGTCGGCATCGGTACCGAAGCTATCATTGTATTCGCCGAGGCTCGCCACATAGAGGGCACCGTCGAAATACGTCATCGCTGTGGGGTTCTTGGCGACAAGCTGCACGGTATCCTTCAGCTCGCCGGACTTGGCATCGTAAATGGCCAAAAGGCCCTTCGGGTACGTCGTATTCCATTCCGCATCCATCGTGTAGCGCTGGAACAGCACGTAGAGCGTATTGCCGTTCAGTTCGATGTCTGCGACATACGGGGAGGTTTCGCCTTCATAGGCAAACTTTCCGGTCTTGATGGTCTTGGTAACCGAGCCGTCCTTGGTAGAAATCTGCACCAGGGAATCCGCGTTCTGGAGTGCGACCCAGGCGTTGCTGCCACTGAAGGCCATGTCGACCGGGTTGGCACCGTCATCCAGCGAAACCTGCCAAACGACGGCATCCTTGCCGGCAGATTCGAGCTTGTCGGGGTCCACCTTCGAAATGTTGTCGGCACCCATGCGTTCCATCACGTACAGGTCTGCACCGTCAACGGCCAGCTTGGTATCCTGGTGGAAAGAGAGCGACTTTTCCGAAATGTTCCCTTCCTTGTCAATCCAGCGGAGTTCGCCGGTCGTGTAGTCGGTGCCGAAAACGACACCCATCAGGGAGACCTCGACTTCGTCGGGAGCAGAGGAAGAGGAATCGTCACCGCACGCCACGAGACCGAACGTAAGCCCGGCAGCGGCAAGCGCCACAAGAGATTGTTTTGCGATTTTTTTCATGTTTTGTCCTTTCTGGCTTTACGCAATTACTTTGTCATAACTCTATGCCTCGGTAATGCGCGGGGGCTAGAACCCCTGTATGATTGTGAACTTGTATTCCCTTCCCGGCATGGGGAAAGGCGTATAGAAATTCCGGTACTTCTCGTCGGTGATGTTATCTACGGCAAACACCAGGCGGGTCTTCTCGAACGGGCTATACGAAAGGTCGGCACGGTGAGTCGCTACCGCGGGCTGATCCATGCGGTTTGCGCGGTCGCTGTATATGACGCTCCTCCACTGCGATACCCACTCCAAATCCAAATGCAGCGGCAGGTGGAATGTAGCCCCCGCATAGTACGAGCGCTCCGGTTCCCCAGGGAGCATGTTCCCGTTGTATGTATTGGAATTCGAGCGATCTTCCGTCTTCTGGAACGTTGCCCGCAATACAACGTCCATGAACTTCGCGGGGCTGCTCGTAAGTTCGAATTCGGCCCCGCGTACCAGCGCACGCGCGATGTTTTCGGCCCGCAGGAGCTCCACCAGAATCACCCAGCAGATTCCGTCCTCGATATGCGACTCGAAATACGACGCGCGAAACGACGTGCGGTTCCCGGGGAAACGGTACAGGCCCGATGCCTCGAACCGCGTGGCCTTTTCCCGCTTCAAGTTCGGGTTGGAAAGCGCCCCCGGGAATGTTCCGTAGAGTTCCATGAGCGCAGGCTGCTGGTAGAACCGCCCGATGGAAATTTCACCCGCAAGCGGTGAACCGGCATTCCCGAACCGGGAGAACATCCGGCCCGAGAAAGTCGCATCGCGGTCAGATGCCTCTTCCAAAAATCGCGAACCTGTGGGTTGCACGAACAGGCCCTCGTCCAGCCGGTCCTTCAGCAACTGCACCGAGCCTTCGCCACCGAGGCCCGCATACTTGAAAACCTGGTAGTACAAGTCGCCGGAACCGAGCAGTGTCAGGCGGTCAAGCGCCCAGCCCTTGGAATTCCCGCGCGCCTCGGCACGTTCCCATTCCCCCGCCACGCGAGCAGAACCCTTCAGGCGAGCGAACGGCGTAAACTCCGCCGAAACTTCGGGAACCACCTTGTACGTTACTGCACCGTATTCCAGGTATTCGTTCACGGTGTAGCCCACATGATCGAGCGGGTAATAGGTACTCGAGAGATTCTTGTCAAACCTGAACGACAGAGCGCCATAAAGGAACAGCGCATCGTCGAAATACCCTACCGATTCAATGCCGTAGCGGATGAGTGCCGATTCACCTACAAACTTGGCCACCTTGGTCTGCCGCTCTTCTTTGCCGGGGTTTCCACCCTCGTACCTTGACGCCGATACAGATAAAGTAGAGAAATATCCGTTTGAATGCAGCATGCGGAACTGCACATTGCCGGACACATCCGTGTATTGCGCATTCTCGCGGGTCGCCGTGTAGTCGTCCTCGTCGTTATACTGCGTGCCGTTGCGGTTGACGTATTCGTAGTCGTTGTCGGAATGCCTCGTGGCAAAAGACGACGCGAACATGACGCTGTCGGTTACCGGAGCAGAAACCTGGAACGCGCCTTCCCACGTGTTGTGATTCCCGTATGCAGCAAGGATGCGCCCGCCCTTCTGCACCGCGTTTTTCGTGACAAAGTTGACTGCGCCGCCAAGGCCCGCAACGCCGAACTTCGAGGGGACATTCCCCTTGTACACTTCCACTTTTTCCATCTGGTTCAAATCGATGGAGGCGAGATTCACGGCGCCACCGCTCGCATCGTTCATGGGAACGCCGTCCACACAAATCAGTATGTTGCGCGCAGCAATGCCCCGGATAGAAACCGACTGGAAACTCCCGAGACCGCCCTGCTTGTATGCCTGTATGCCGGGGAGCGCCGAAAGCAGGTCCGCCGCCGTGAGCGACTTGCCTTCCCATGCCGAGGGCAAGATGTCTACATGGTCGATGCCCGCATTTTCAAAAGCGGCCGGGGAATCCGATTCCACATGAGTAATGCCCAGGTCCTGCGCGGGCGCGGATTCATCGACAGAAACATCCTTGGATGACGGGGAAACTTGAGCAAGGGAACTTTCCCAAGCACAGCACAAAAACACCGCAAGCGTTGCGGCTTTGCAGAAAGATGTCGTTCGCATCGTTCCTCGTTCAACCGTTTCCCGCAGTTCTTCTGGCTCGGGGATCGACCTACTCCCGGCTCCTTCACACACGCGTTCGCATGCATTGGTTCATGCCGGTTTCGTCCTCCCTTACAGCGGCGCGACCGCCCCCGGCTTTCACGGGGTTCTCTCCTTGCGTTCATCCCGATAGAATGCGCGCAAGGGCTTTTCAGGGCACAGGAAACTTTTTTCCAAATATAAAAAAGTCGCACATTTTGCGTAAAATAGACTATATTATTCCCATGCTCTACATCTACCAATTCCCCGACTGGACCAACTTTCGCTTCGATTCCAAGAGCGTGCTCAACGCGCTGGGCAAGGCAAGGTTCTGCGAAGGGGAACTCGCGGGCATCTACGACATCTGCGGGAGCGAAAATTTCGAGAACAGCCTGTTCGCCGAAGACATCGTCGCGAACTTTTCCATAGATTCCCACTCCCTCGAAAAGGACTCGGTACAGGAACAAGTCCAGCTCAAGTCGAAGGGAAACGAAGCGCACGTCAAGAACTATCTGGGAGCCATAGCCAATTGTTCCAACGCGCTCACGCAGGAACGCCTCCAGGGCTGGCAACAGGGCTTTTCGCGCACAAGGAATGCATGCCTGCGCGACACGGAAAACACGGTAACCGACGAAGCATTGGGTATCCGGTTCAGCGGACCGGGCCCCGAACGGCTCCAGAACGAACTGGACCACTTTTTGAACTGGTTCGAAAACGCCCCCATGGACGGCATGCTCAAGGCGGCGATTGCGCACTTCTGGTTCTTGACCCTACGGCCATTCCGCGAAGGGAACGGACGGCTTGTCCGCATGATTACCGCGATGCAACTGTGCAGGGGAAGGGAATCGGCACACCTGCTGTACGCCCTGAACGCACAGATATCGGAGAACCGCGAAGAATACCTGCGGCTCCTGAACAAGGCGCAGTGCGGCAACGGCGACATTACGGAATGGATCCTCTGGTTCCTCGAGCAAATCCAATGCGCGGTACTTGCGAGCAAGTCCCTGCTGCAGGCAGAACAGAGAAAGACCCAGTTCCAGGCAAGGCATTCGTGCATTCCCACGGGAGAACGCGAGCAGGCGCTGCTAAATGCGGCTCTCTCCGGAAAGATTCCAGACAAATTCACATCGACCGATGTCGCTACATTTTTCGGCACGAGCCACGACACTGCCCTGCGCGAGATACAATCGCTTATTGCAAAAGGGTTGCTGCGTGCGAGCGCCAAGGGCGGCAGGAGCCAGCGCTATAGCGTGGTGGAATAAGTTTATCGTGGCTTTTAAACGGCGCCGCGTTTATCGAAAGGGTTAAACAGCGCCGCCATTCTCGCGCATGCGCCTGCGGGCACGGCTGCCCGGACGGTTGCGACGGTGCTTGTGTCGAGGCGCGGAGTTTTGTTCGGGCTTTGGACCGTGCACATTCTCGGGTTTGGAACCGTGCCGACGCTTCTCACGAGACTTATCGGCGCGGGCCTGCGCCTCTCCGCGGTTCATGCGTCCGCGGGCATTGCGCATCTCGCTCTCGGCGGTCTCCTTCTGCGGGGGCGGCAGCTTCTCGTAAATCGCCTGGTCGCCTTCCGGTATCCTTATGCGGGTCAGCTTCTCGATGGCACGCAAATCCTGCTCCTCGTCGGGCGCGCAGAACGAAATCGCAATGCCGTCCTTGCCCGCACGGGCGGTACGGCCAATACGGTGCACGAACGTCTCGGGCACATCGGGCAGATCGTAGTTGAACACGTGCGAAACGTCGTCCACGTCTATTCCGCGGGCGGCAATGTCTGTCGCGACAAGCACGCGGATGGATTCCTTCTTGAAATTCCCGAGTGCTTCCTGCCTACGGTTCTGGCTCTTGTTTCCGTGAATCGCGGCGCACCGAATACCCGCCTTCTCGAGCACGCGCGTAATCTTGTCGGCACCGTGCTTGGTGCGGCTGAACACGAGCACCTTCTTCATCTCGGGGTGGGCAAGCAGGAGTTCCTTCAAAAGCGTTCCCTTGCGGCGCTTGTCGATGCGGTACAGTTCCTGGCGGATGCGTTCAATCGGCGTGCTCTGCGGAGCGACTTCCACGCGCACCGGGTCTGGGCGCAAAATGGTCGCGGCAAGTTTCGTGATGTCGTCGGGCATCGTCGCGCTAAAGAACAGGTTCTGGCGCACCTGCGGGAGCAATGCCACCACCTTGCGGATATCATGAATGAACCCCATGTCGAGCATGCGGTCGGCCTCGTCGAGCACGAAGAATTCCAGCGCCTTCAAGGAAACCGCCTTCTGGCCAATCAAATCGAGCAGACGTCCAGGAGTCGCCACCAGCACGTCTACGCCGCGAATCAGGCTACGCTTCTGCGGGGCATCGTTCACGCCGCCAAAAATGCATGCAGTCGAAATTGCAGTGAACTGCGCGTACTGCTTAAAGCATTCCTCCACCTGGATGGCAAGCTCGCGCGTCGGGAGCAATATAAGCGCCCTGCAGGTCTTGGGCGCACGGAACTTTCCGGAATCGAGCAGTCTCTGCAGAATCGGGAGCGCAAACGCCGCCGTCTTCCCCGTTCCCGTCTGGGCGATTCCCAGCAGGTCACGGCCCTCCAAAAGGCTCGGGATGGAGCGTTCCTGGATGGGAGTGGGATTCTCGTAACCTACGGCGCGAACGGCACGCTGCAGGGGATTTGCAAGGGGAAGTTCCGAAAATAGCATAGCGGCCCCAAAGATAGAAAAGCACGCCCGCTTTTCCTAGAGTCTATTCCTCGAGGCCCATGAGCCTCATCGCCGCCTTCCATGTCTCGCGATTCTCGAACCCGTCACGCTTGCCACCGCCGTAGCGGGCATGCGCGAACTCTTCCACAATCGCCTCCCAGCCTTCCAGCTTGCCTTCCTTCACCAGGGCATCCAGGTTCACCGCGGCTGCACTTTCCCAGAGCACCGCGCCCTCCGCACCCGAATTCACGCCCGAAGTACCCGATTTCGCACCCGAGGCACCCGAATTCACGCCAGCGGCCCCGTACTTCTCGAAAACGAATTCCTTCACGGCTCCCTCGAGTTCCAAAAGCCACTCGCGACTGTCCGCCACGTTCACGCGCTGTTTCAAGACCATCATGCGTTCCCGCAGGGCATTCTCGGCCGCACTCCTCGCCGCCACTGCGGCACGTGCCGCCGAGCGCCTACGCGCACGCCACAGGCCCGCAAACAGCACGCACACGGCCACCACGACGCCCGCCACAAAGGGCAGCGGGTTAAAGGGCTCGTTCACGCGCACCGGCACAGATTCGCTCCGCAGGTCAATCGGGCGCCCCACCTGCGTGGGGATTTCAAAACGCATCGCGGGTATGTTCAGCGAACCCGTATCCTCGGCCACAATCTTGTAGGTGAACGTGATGGAGGCAATCTCCGCGCCGTCCTTCACGGACCGCGCCGATTCCTGCGACACGCCCACCTGGGTAAGCCCCTTCGCGTTTGCAGAACTCGTGGGCACTACCAGCAGAGCACTCCCCTGCACGCTCCAGCTCACCGTCACCGGGAACTCGAAGGTATCACCCACCGTAACGGCCGGCATTCCGCCCTCAGGCCCCGACACAACGGAAATCCCGAGTTGTTCAGGCGTCGGCATCTCCGGCGCTGCCACACTAGAGTCACTCGCGCCTTCCGCACCCGCAACCAAAGCGGCATCCGAATCCGGCGCGACCTCATTTTCCACATTCAAAGAATCGTTTTCCATACAAGAGAAGAATATACAAAAGCCGAGAGTCGCGGGCAAGTTTATACAAAAAAATAGCCCCGCAAGGTTGCGGAGCAGTAAATTGCCAGTGAATGCCCTTGCCCTGCTTCGCAGGGCGGCGGCATAACGCTCAAGGTTACAGCGGAAGTGTCGCGGGCTTCACGAACAAGCCGTTCAAGAGTTCGCCGTACATTGTCAAGAGAATGTGCGGGAAGTAGCTGAAGCCGCTTATGGTGTTCTGGTTGAACGCAGACGTACAGGCGTCTATCCAGGCCTGGTTTCCGCCCATACCCGTCAGGCACCACGCACCATGCCAGTGGGACTGCAGCTTCTGCGTCTTGAGCGTACTGTCGGGCATCGTAGACACAGCAGAGTAGATGTGGCCACCCGCAGTCGCGGTGAGGTTTGCCGGGTCACCCGAGGTCTTGTTCACAATGAACGCGTTCATGCCGTTCAGCACCTGCTGGGCGCGCGGATCCTGGGTCCAGTAGTAGTCCCAAGCAATGCGCCACGGAATGCGCACGGCCTCGTGGAAGAATCTCCAGTAGGTCTTGGCTGCACTTCCGTTCTTCGGGTCGATCGGCGCACCGTTCGCATCGCTCCAGTCGGGGAACACGCCCGTGCCGCCCGCAGTCTGCACGTTGATCATGTAGGTGTACATCGTGTTGAGCACGCCCGTCCAGTCGTGGGCCGCATCAACCAGTGCAAAGAGCTTCAGCGCAATCGGCGAGAAGTAGCTCAGGTTGTAAGCCGCCGTCGCCGTTTTCCAAGTCGGCGTATTGCCGGAATAAATCATCAGCGTCGGGCTGATTTCGTTATCCCAGATAGCCGTCATCACCAGAATAGCGTCATTCAGGTAATCGGGAAGTCCCGTCATGTAGTAGGCAAGGACAAGCGATGTCGCGATATCCAGGTCTGCATCCGTTGCCGAAGAGGCGTTCGCCATGGAACCGAGGGATTCATACGAATACGTACCCGTACGCCAAGGCATCAGATTCGTTCCCTGGTACTGACGGTAACCCTTGTTGTAATACCACAGAGAGTTGAACGCATCGAGGTCGCCCGCGAACAGGGTGAGCAACATGCCGTAGCCAATACCTTCCGAAACGGAACAACCGCGCTTCTTGTAGTTGTTCGTGCACTCGTCGATAACGCAATAGGAGTCGTCGCTCGTATCCCATACAACTCGAGCGGGGAACATTCCTGCCGCGGTAAACTGTCCAAACACGGACCCCCAGTCGCTCGCCAAAACAGGGTAAAGAGTGGCCTCTTCCAGGTAAGTCTTGTAATAGGTAGCCTTCCACTGGCTGTACCACGTCGTAGCAACAGTCGGATTTGCCACGGAGGGCAAAATGCCGTAGGTCTGCGTAGTGGGGGTAATTATCGGAGTAGAGCCACCAGAAGACGACGCGGGAGTTCCGCCAATAGGCGCTACCGGAGGAGCCGACGACTCGGGCTCGTCACCGCACGCAGAAAACATCATGGCAGCGCTAACAGCAAGCGCCGGTAAAATCCATTTGCGTTTCATTAAAAACCTCTCTGATTTCCCTATAATATACTTTAGAAATCGCGATTTATCTACAAAATAAACAAAAAAACAGCCCGGAACACATGTTCCAGGCCGTAATTGTGAACAAAATCACCCAATTATTCGAGTATGATCTTCTGGGTCAACTTCACATTCTTGCCGGCAACGCGGAGCATGTACACACCGGCGTCGAGGCTAGAGAGGTCCATCGTAGCGCTGATGGTAGCAGACTTCACGACCTGGCCCTGGAGGTTGATCACTTCGGCCTTGGCAGAAGAGATGCCCTGGAAGGAAACCGTGCGGCCGGAAAGCGTAGCCTTCACGGAACCGGCAGAGGCAACGGCCTTGATGCCAACAGGGCCACACATACCACTGGAACCGACCTTCTGCAGCAAGAAGTCGCCGCTCGTACCGGCAGTGCCGGAGAACTTGAACTTGATGGCTGCAGTGCTGCCAAGCACGGTAGCCTGCGGAACGGTAACGCCCCAGCCGGATTCCTGCTTGAACTTGGTCCACGGGAAGTCCGCAGAAGTCATGGTAGCGGACTTGGAGACCGTAGCCTTGTAGTTGTTGTATTCGGTCACGGTAGCTTCGTCAGCAACGCCGAGTTCGATGGCGAAACCGAGAGTGGACTGGTAGTTAACGCAGATTCCACCCCAAGCGGTGATGTCGACACCTTCCTGGGCTTCGCTCCAGATGTTGAAGCCGAGACCCGCAAACGGGTATTCATAGCCGGCACCGAGAGAAACAGAGCCCTTGATGCCACCGTAGGCCTCGATAAGCGGGCCGTAGAAGTTGTCGTATTCGTTGGCTTCGACGTCGGCCGGGAACGTGAAGGCGGATGTCCCTTCGTTGTCCTTGTCAGTGTAGTCGTACCAGTAACCGGCAGTTTCTTCTTCGGAACCAGTTTCCACCTTCCCCTGCGTATCGGTCGTGCCGTCCCACAGGAAGGTCGGAGAGACCTGGGCGAAGGACATTGCGGCTGCGCCAGCAATGGATGCGAGTGTAGTTATCGTTTTCATGATGACCTCCTCGTGGGAAATAGGAAATCCCACATGTCTTTCTGTTTTTAAATATATACACGAAAAAACAAAAAGGAACAAAAAAACTGCATTTCCCCGACAAAACAGGCCTTATTTGTGACAGGAGTCAAGGTACCCCTGTGATTCCGGTCAAAAAAACAAGAAACCCCGGACCTAAATCCGGGGTTCCCTATAGACATTCAATTCAGGAAATTATTCGAGAACAATCTTCTGAGTGAGCTTCACGCTCTTGCCGGCAACGCGGAGCATGTACACACCGGCGTCGAGGCTGGAGAGGTCCATCGTAGCGCTGACGGTAGCAGACTTCACGACCTGGCCCTGGAGGTTGATCACTTCGGCCTTGGCAGAAGAGATGCCCTGGAAGGAAACCGTGCGGCCGGAAAGCGTAGCCTTCACAGAACCGGCAGCGGCAACTTCCTTGATGCCAACACCGGAAGCGGTGCACATACCAGTGGAACCGACCTTCTGGATGAGGAAGTCGCCAGTGGTACCAGCAGTGCCGGAGAACTTGAACTTGATAGCAGCGGTGCTGCCAAGCACGGTAGCCTGCGGAACGGTAACGCCCCAGCCGGATTCCTGCTTGAACTTGGCCCACGGGAAGTCACCAACAGTCACGGTAGCGGACTTGGAAACCGTAGCCTTGTAGTTGTTGTATTCAGTCACGGTAGCTTCGTCAGCCACGCCAAGTTCGATGGCGAAACCGAGAGTGGACTGGTAAGAAACGCAGATACCACCCCAAGCGGTGATGTCGACACCTTCCTGAGCTTCGCTCCAGATGTTGAAGCCGAGACCGGCAAACGGGTACTCGTAGCCGGCACCGAGGGACACGGAGCCCTTGATACCACCGTAGGCCTCGATGAGCGGGCCGTAGAAGTTGTCGTATTCGTTGGCTTCGACGTCAGCCGGGAACGTGAAGGCAGAAGTACCTTCGTTGTCCTTGTCGGTGTAGTCGTACCAGTAACCGGAAGTTTCTTCTTCGGAACCGGTTTCAACCTTACCCTGCGTATCGGTCGTGCCGTCCCACAGGAAGGTCGGGGAGACCTGAGCGAAGGACATTGCAGCTGCGCCAGCAACGGCAAGCATGATTTTCTTGTTCATAGTATTCTCTCTCTTTTTTATTTGTGAAAGTCCTCCGAAGAGGACAAGGTTTAACGCAAATATATCTTTTTTTTTTGATTAGGCAAGAACAAAAAGCAAAAAAAAAGCATTTTCCGAAAAATAGTTCGTTTCGTCACACTTTTACCTCCAAACAGAATTCTACAGGGAAAAAAGGAACGTTTCGCCCCGAACCGGCACTGCAGGTCGGTCTTTAGTGCGACCTGCGTCACTGCAAAAAAAAATTTACTAGAAAATGGCATTTCAATAGGTATCTTTATGGTGGGAATGTAGATAGGTGTTTAGGATACGATAGTAAACAAGGAAATCCATTATTTACATCGAATATATAGATATATAATCTATTTTTGGTGCAAAAGGAGTCTTTTTATGACGAAACTAGGCAATTCCATAAAGGCGCTGGCCGCCGGAGCGCTCCTCCTCGGGGCGGTCGAAGCGAACGCCGCCGCATCAACGGCCAAGCCTCTCCGCGTTGGCCCCGTGCAGGTCCACGGAGTCCTGACCACCAGTGGCAATAAGATTGTAGGCCAGAAGAGTGGCAAGGAAGTCATGATCCGCGGCATGAGCATGTTCTGGTCCGATGCTACCGGTATCCAGTATTACAACAAGGAAGTCCTCAAGTGGGCCGTCGACAACCTGAAAATCGACGTGTTCCGCTACGCCATGGGCATCAACTATTACGACAGCGATGGAGGCACGAGCAACCAGCTCGACACGCAGTACTCCTACATGGGCAACCCGGACACGCAGAAGAGCAAGATTGACCAGATGGTCGAGGCCGCTATCGAAAATGACATTTACATCATTATCGACTGGCACAGCCACCGCGCATACGACACCAGCAAGCAGGTCAACGGGAAAAACGAGAAAACTGCGTCAAAGGAATTCTTCACCGAAATGGCCAAGAAGTACAAGGATGTGCCGAACATCATTTGGGAAGTGTTCAACGAGCCCGCAGGTAGCTATAACAGTTGGGGATCCATCCAGAGTTATGCCAACGACGTCATTGGCGGAATCCGTGGCGCAGGCAACGACAACCTCGCCCTCGTGGGTACCCCGAACTGGTCCCAGATGGGATCTTGCGGTGGCGTAAGCGGCAAGAACGTGGGCTACGTGTTCCACTTCTACGCCGGCACGCACTCCGTTGGCCAATTCAGCGGCAACATCAATAGCTGCAGAAGCAACAATGCCATATTCATTACCGAATGGGGCACTACCTCTGCCGACGGCAAGAGCGACGCCAACACGAGCGCCTCTTCCGAGTGGACCAACTTTATGGAGCAGAACAAGATTAGCAACTGCAACTGGAGCCTGCGCCAGAAGGTGACCACCATCGGTGACGCTTCCGACGAAGGTTCCGCCATGTTCGCAGGAGACAAGGCCCTCATCACGCAGGCAGCCCTCTCCGGCGCAAGCTACACCAACTCCGGCAACTTCGTGAAGAGCTACCTCACAAAGAACGCTACCGACTGGACAAGTCAATATGCATCGTCCCTGAAAACCGGCAGTTGTTCTTTCTCGGCAACCACCGTCAAGGAAACCGCAGGTAGCGTGACAAGTTCCTTCAAGTCGGGCTGCACCTACACCTCGAGCAACGAAGCCGCCGTGACAAACGCCGGTGCTGTTGTCGGTGCGGGTGTTGCCATCATGACCGGCAACGACAATTCCCAGTCCCTCGTCGTGGTGACAGCCGAACCCAAGCAGACCATTGCTGACGTTTATGACTTCTCCTGCTATGTCAGCGGATCCTGCAACAAGAGCAAGACCATCGCTGACCTTGACGGTGACGGCAAGATGGAAGTTATCGTAAACGTTTCCGGAAAGACCGACCAGGGAGCCGATTTCTCCATCAAGTCCCTGAACGAAAACGTCGTCAAGATTAACAAGGCCGTTTGCAACAACAAGACCAAGGGCTGCTACGGAAAGGCCTTGAACGCAACCGTGACCATGTACGAATTCACTGGCCAGATTGGCGAAGCGAAGATTGTGGTGACCGCCCCTGCAGTGACCGGCTATATCGCCTTGAACGATACCATCACTGTGACCTACACCAAGACCGGCGACAAGATTGGTGGCGACTTCAAGAATATGAAGGTGGGAAAGGGCTCCACCACGGCTGTCACGTTCCCGACAGAAACGACCTACGGCAAATCTCCCATCACCTACACGTTCGACGGGCAGGCAACCTCGCCCTACCTTGAATACATCGCCGGCGCTCCGGGCTACCTCATCGCAGGCAACGAAGACGCCATTGTCAAGGTAACCGCACACGCACCGGAAAGCGCCGAACGCGCAGAAACTGAAGTTACGATTACCATCATCGTGGGCGATAGCGCCACGGCAGCAAACAAGGGCAACGTGCCTATACCGTTCATCGCAAAGAGCGCAGGCAAGTTCTCTGCCCAGTTCATGAACGACGGCCTGCTCTTGAACGCCCCCCAGAGCGGCAGCACCTCTATCCAGGTGATTACGACCCTCGGCCAGGTGGCAAAGAGCATGCAGCTTGAACTTGGTGCGGGCCAGAACTGGATTCCGATGTCGGGCATCAGCGCAGGCAAGTACATTGTCCGCGTAAGGCAGGGAAGCAACATCCAGAGCATCCTTGTCAAGATAAAGTAAGCGACTGTTCACCGCAAGGACTTGGCCCCGGATAATTCCGGGGCTTTTTGTTTGTATAATGTTTGCTACGAGATATGCTCTGGATTAGCACGTTTATTACTAAGCTTTGATGTCGGACACTGCGAGGCGCTTGATGGCCTTCGCGCAGGCATACGCAAAGAGTCCTTCTATCCAGGTTCCCGCCATGTTCACGTCCACGAAAGCCTTAAGCACGTCCCCATCCCGAAAAATGCTCAAGGCACAATAGATGACAAGCGCGACCGCATATAAAAGTAACGCATAATACAGCACATACTCCGTAAAGAACCCGGGCTTGCAAGCAATCTTTTGCAACTCAGGCATAAAAAACGGCTGTTTCAGCTTATTCACGATGCCCTTGGTTATGGCAAGCCAGAGGCCCGTCAAAGAGGTCACGGCGAATAACTTGAACAAGAGCGAATCCCACCCCAAGACGATGCAATCGGTAACGAGCATCTCTATAACGACAAAGAGGGAGATTGATGTAAACAATATTCTTTTGTTCATAATTCCGGAATGTAATGTATAAAAAAACTCCCCCGAAAAGGGGAGTCTTAAATGTTTACAGTCAGCTTGTCTTGACTAGACTGCGGTGAAGATTACTTCTTGGCGGTCTTGTAGTTCACGCCGGGGCGAAGTTCCAGGCCAATCGTCACCAGCACGGAAACGATGGGTTCGTGATGGTCCTGCGACACGTCGTAGACCGCCACGCCGGCATAGCCTTCGCTCTTCACGTTCTCGGCCACAGCCTTCACAGAAGGAATGCCCATGAACACGATGGCTTCTTCCTTGCTCACGGCGAGTTCGGACTGCGAGTCGGAATCGAAAGTGACCTTGTAGTCCGGAGTGTCGAACTTGCTCATGAGTTCCTTGTACGGGATGTAGCCTTCGTTACCGCTACCCGTTCCCTGGTGCGAAGAACCGAAGCCCGTTGCACCGAGGAAAGACTTCCCGTAGAAGTAGACGACCGGACTCAGCAAATCCTTGTTGATACCGGCGCCCGCAGCCTTCTCGAGAGTTTCCGCAATGAACTTTCCTCCCTGGTTCGGAACGAGGGAGGAATTGTCCTCGTTCATCTGGTCAGGCATGAACACGTTGATGTAAGAGAGCTTGTTCATCACATCGGCCGTGTAGGGTTCCATCGCCACATAGGGGTACATGGTAGAAGCCACGATAGAGCCGGAGAAGGCATCCACGAGGGCGTTCACCATCTTGCCAAACGCTTCGGTATCTTCCGCCGTGAGGTTCTGCCAGTCGAGTTCGATGCCCTTCGCATTATGGCTGCCGACCCAGTCCTTCACGTTCGAGACGAAGGTGGAGAGGAGTTCGTCGGAACCGGCGATAGCCTTGAGGTTGCCTTCGGCTTCCATGCCGCCAACGGAAACCACCAGGTTCACGTTGTTCGCCGCGCACATGGCCGCAAGCGAATCGTAGTTCGGCGCATCGTTCTCGTCGGGGAAGGCAAGCGAGCCGTCTTCACCCGGCATCAGGGACGCGTAGTGGATGTGGGTCACCGTATTGTAGCGGATATCCTTCGGGTAGAACTGGGAATACTGGCTCCAGTACGGGAAATAGCCGATCACCTTGTCGGCAGCAGCCTGGGACATTGCCACGCACGCCACCGCGATTGTCGTTACAAAAAGCTTGAGATTCATGATATTCCCACCTTTTATTCAGCTGAACTTGAACTTTCCGCGGCCGCCTCTTCGCTGCTGGAGCTATCGGCAGTGGCATCGCTCGACTCGGGGTTTTCGCCACCCTCGCTCGAACTGGAATCGGCCTCACCGCCTTCACCTTCGCTAGAGCTGGAGACATCGCCTGCAGCATCCGAAGAAGCCGGAGCCGTAGCGGAACTAGAACTTTCTTCTGTCACAACTTCGGGGCATTCGTCCGCCACCGCGTCACAGTCGAGGCAGTAGGTCACGCCTTCCTTGGCGCAGTAGAGGTGGCCGACATAACCGGCAGAAGCAGCCTCGGCAGACTGGCAATCGCCCTTCTTCACGAGGTTCGCATCCGTGGTAGCGCATGCGCGGTACGGGCGGCCTTCGATAGCGCCATAGGCAATGAACTGCATTTCAATAGCCGCAGTATCGAGGGCAAGCGTTGCAAATACTTCAGGCTCGTTATCCACGCCGTACATATTGAACGCCTTGAGGTACTTCATCTTGTCCTTGTCGACGAAGTCCAGGCCCTTTTCGGTAAAGCCCGCGTAGTTCAACGCGATGTTTGTCATAAGGGCCGTATCTTTCAAGAAGGCCTCTTCGTCAGATTCAAAACCCTTGGTCGCATTCCAAATGGCAACCTGGTCCATGATCTGCAGAGCGCGCAATTCCGGATTAACCTTGAGATATTCGGAAACCGACCAATCCTTCGGGAAGTTTTCCTCGGTCGGGTTATCCACTTCCAAGGAGGAGCAAGCCAGGAGCGCCAGGGTGGCGCCGGCTGCTAAAAGAGAAATCTTCAAATTCTTCATTTACGACCTCGCTAGAAATTGACCGTAACTTCGGCGGTGATAAGGTTCTTGTCGACAGCAAATTCTTTCTTTTCGAGCGTGGCTCCATCGGCAGCCAGTCCCATGTAATCGACACTGTTCGTGAGCATGCCGTAACGCACCGTCACGTAGGACTCAGGAGCAATGCGGACCTTGGGGCCGGCAAGGATGAGCATTTCATCAACCTGCTGTACGAATCCTGTTCCCACAGGCAGGCCGGCAACACCGAGTCCGAAGGCATCGCCTTCAAACTTCTTGGTAAGCATCTGCGCACCGGCCTGGAGAGCGACAGGTCCCCAGATATCGGCGGTCAGGCCCGCGACAATACGCTGGGAAGAACGCTTGAGGTAAGTGTCTTCGGAAGCCTTTTCGAAGGAGCCCTGGAGAACGAGCTTGCGTTCAAGCGAGGGAACCAGGCGGCCGACATCAACACCGAGACCGGCGCCGATTGTCGTGAACTTGTCGTCGTACGCTTCGGCCGTGAACTGGGAGAAGCGGACATTGAGCGAAATGGCATCGTCCCAATCGGCGTCGATGGAAGCGGAGAAGCCCTTGCGGTCCGGAGTCGCAAGCCCCATGGGCATCGCGAGGTTGACGGACGGGTCCATCATCTGGACGGCCTCGGCCATTTCAAGCTTCTTCATGGTGTTCGCATCGTAGCCGTTGCGGTAGAAATGCGCCAGCTTGAAGTTGTTGTAGAGGCGGTAGTAGAGGTTCGTCGCTTCGGAAGAACCGGAGAGCACTGTCGCCGTACCCGAACTCATGAGGGTCGCAGCCGTCAGGAGGTCGGTGTTGTAGACCATGAAGTAGAGGTTTTCAAGGTTGCCCGAGGCAAAATTCGATGCAAGAGCCTGGTCAGCATCGCCGTACAGCGCGTTCGCGTTGAAAATCACGCCGTTGCCCGTGTAGTTGGGCGTAGAGGCGAGTTCGGACCAGAATTTCTTGTCGTTCATTACATAGCGGCCCTTCACGTCGAAATTGAGCTTGGAGAACGTTCCCTTCGCAAAGAGTTCCGCATTCAGGGCAGTTCCATTATCATCCACGAAATCGACAGTCTTGCGTTCGTTGTTGTTCGCATTCAGGGCGGTGGCCACATAGACCTCCGTCTTCATCCCATCGCCATCCGGAATCTGGACTTCCTTGATCTGGTGCGTGGTAATCGGGTTCGTGGAGAGGAATTCGGCATCGACATCCCACCAGGACATCGCATATTCGGCGTTCAGCCCGAAGGTAACCGGCAAGCCGGAAAGCATCTTCTTGGAATCGAATCCGAGATTGAACGAAAGAACATGGTTGTCATCGTACATGATGGTGTCTGTCAGGCCCAGATCGCGAGAACGGGTCGAGAGACGGCGGTCGAACGCGCTAACAAAGTTCACGCCCAGGTTCGCACCGAATGCTTCCGCGCCGCCACGGAGACCGTAGACATAGCGGTCGGACCAGTCAAAGTCGAAGAACACCTGGTCGTTCTTCTTTGCTGTGTTACGCATACGGCTTCCGGTCGCCTGCGCATAGATGTCGTCGAACACGGCCACGGAACCGCTATGGAAGGCGGCGTTCAGGCCCTGCATCAAGCGGCGCGACGTCGTGTCGAGATTGCGGTAGGCAAGCGCCTCTGCACGGTTCTGCGCAAAGATTTCCGGTTCCTGGAGGATTTCCACCTGCGGGGTAAAGATGGTAAGCGGAGTGTAACCGACACGCATGTAACCCAAGTTGAAATCCACGTGGTTGTTCAGAATCTTGCCGTCGTAGCTGAACCAGTGGCCAATCGCAGGGTTGTTGTTCTCGTCGATACCGCTCTGCCAATCCTTGTGGAGCCTAAGCTGCACGTCCAGGCGGGTCTCGGAAGAGGGCTGTGCGAGGAACCTGAGGTTCACATCGGTGTAGGCCTGGTTTTCCTGAGTCGCGGACCCGTCAAGGAACTGGTCCGAAGAAGCCATCGAGGTAAGGGCGCCCGCCTTGGCAGTTCCACCCAGGCGAAGCCCGAGGATGGACTGGTTCAGCGAATCAAGCTTCTGCAAGAAGGATGTCTGCTTTTCGGCAATTGCGGCATCGCCTTCAGCGAACGCGGCAACTGCGGAGAACATCAAGGCAGATGCAAAAATGATCGAGGTCTTTTTAGTATTCATCATTTTTCGTTCCTCCCATTAAAATTCCACGTTAATGGAGGCTTCAACAATAGTTTGTGAGAACTTGCTCGTGAATTCCTTCGGCCAGCCGGCGTCGGTCTTCACGTTCTCAGCATACACAGGCAGGTTCACAGCGTCGTCGGGACTTCCCATATCGGTGTTGTAGGTGTTCTCGACCGTCACCATGCCGAAGTTCAGCGAGAGCCAGGCGTTCTTGTCGAGCGTGTAGTCGAGACCGACCATCCACTGCATCTGCGTTCCCTTGACCATCGGGACCATCGAGGCGATGCCCGCGGTTTCGGAGAAGCTCTGCTTCTGCTGGAGATCGTTCAGTTCCATGGTAACCATCTGGAAACCGGCGGTCACACCCAGGCGCGGCAGGTACTGCACGTAGAGGCCCGCGTTGATGAAGTCGGTCTTGAATTCGCCCGTGCCGCTAAGCACTGCCGGCGTGACGCCATCGGTAGAGAGGTCCATGCGGCCCACCGTCGGGTCGAATTCCATCGAGCGTTCGGTATGCCTGTAGGAACCAGAAATCTCGAGAGGCTTCTTGAACCCAATCAGCTTGAAGATATCGGCCTTCAAGCCACCACCGTATTCCATGTAGGAAACGCTCGAGAACCCAAACAGCGGGGAAACCTGCGTGTAGATGCCGAACAGGCCCTGGGCTTCGAGCCAGTCGCCCACGTTCGCAATCAGGTTTCCACGGCCACCTTCACGGTTCGACGTAGCCATACCGTTGGGGAGAATCATCTGAATTGCCGGATCGGCCATCATCTGAAGGAGCAAAAGCTGCGACTTCGAATAGACATTGCCGGTCCAGGAGTTCTTGTTGTACGGGGCAATGTTGTAGCTTTCCGTCTGGCCAGCCTTGAAGCCGTTGTCGTCCGTCTTCATGGAAACCGGCACCGGGGAGAACTTCGGCGCGAAATTGTAGAGGGCGTCGAAAGTCGAGTAGAGCGGGGAATTCACACCGTACTTGACCGTCGCACCGTCATAGTCGGAGTTCAGCACGCGCTGCGCGAAGAACTTGGGGGACTGGGCAAGGTTGTTGAACCAGAGGCTATCGTTGAACACGACATCGCCCACCAGGCGCACGCCCCAGGAATCGGTCTTGTAACCGGCATTGAGGGTCGCATTGAGAGCAATTCCACCCTTGCTTTCCTTGTCGGAGGCTTCCTTGAATATCGGGAGGCCGTCGTCGCCAGTCTTCAGGTATTCATTCTTGCCGTCGTTGTCCACATCGAATTCGAGCATGGTCGGGTCGTCGGCCGTGGTGAAGACGAAGTCCATCCTCTTGGTATAGACATCGTCGGTCGACATGGCGAATTCCGCCGTAGCGTCCAAGATGAGGTTGTTGTTGTTCATCATCCCGGCAACATCGCCACCCACGCGGCCAGCGAGAATCATCGTGTTCTGCGGATCGCGTTCAAACGGGTTGATGTCGGAAATGCGGTAAGGATCGTCGATGTTGATGGAAAGATTGCCGGCATCGTCGAAATGGCGGTAGGTGTACGTGTAGGAATCTTCGTTGTCGAAGATGAACATCATCGTTCCGCCCAAGTAGGCGTTCTTCTTCAGCGGAAGGAGTTCCAGGTTACCCGCCAAGAGGAACTTGTCGGTGTTGGAAGCCTGCGTGGCACCCGTTATGGAATCGTTCGGAAGAATGTTGCCTTCGGCACCCGAAAGGTCAATCGCCTGGGCACGGTTCACTCGAGCGAAGATACCTTCAGCACGAACCTGGCCGAACACATCGTTCAGGTCTGCACGGAACTGGAGGTTCACACCCTGGAGGTTACGCTGGTTGCCCTCGAGCAGCTGCTGCTTCTCGGCCATCTGGCGCTTGCGGGCGAACACCTGCGGTTCGTACATGATGTCCACATCCGGGGCGAACAACGTCAGCGGAGAGTACTGCTGGCGGAAATCACCCACAATCCAGTGGAAGTTGCTGCCTATCTGGCCTTCGACGTTGAGCCACGGGACTTCGATAATCTTGGCTGCCGAGGCGAAGTAGTCCTGCATGCCCGCATAGAGGCGAAGCATCGCGTTCGCACGCACGCTTTCGAAGGGACGGAAGCCGAAGTTGAAGTCGGCGTTCACAAACTCGTTCCTTTCCACATCGGGCATGACGTTCTTGCCGTACGTGTCCTGGTCGTTGTCGCTGTAGGAAGCCTGCGCGACACCGCGAATGGCGCCGGTCACTTCAAGGCCGCGATGCGCATTGGCGGAATCCACCTTGCTTGCAATCTGTTCCTGGTTGTCTGCCACGGAAGCGGCGGCGACACCAGTCGAAAGCGCAAGGGCTGTCAAAGTTCTAGTAATCATTTTTGAAGCACTTTTATTGAAATTCATACTCTTATCGCGCCTCCATTAGAACCATACTTTAGTTTCGGCGTAGATGTAATGACCACTCCAGTCATTATCAGGCACAGTTTCGTCGGAGTGCGTTGCCCACTTGTAGCGGAAATGGATTCCCGCACGGTCGGCAAAGTTCCAGTCGAAGCCAAGGCCAAGAGCCGTTTCGAGGTAATTGATGGGAGCCTTGCTGAACATGGACGTGTTCACGTCGTTGTAATGCGTAGGCTTCGTTGAAGTGGACTTCGCGATGTTGTTCGTCATGTAGTCAATGACGTAGCCATATTCCGAACGGAACGTTTCAAGGCCGAGGATACCCACAAGGTGGAAGGTCGGGGTCAGGGCGAGAGCCGGTTCAAACTGGCCGTAGAAGCTCCACAGGAGCATGTCGCTCTGGGATTCGCTGTAGGCAAGCGGGGCAATCGTCTTGGACACACCGGAAAGCGAAGCGTAGCCGCTCATCACGATGTTCTTGTCCGTACCGAACCAGTGGCCGATATCGTAGCCGCCGGCAACAGAGAGGTAGGAAGACCACTTGGTATGGGTCGGGACGACCGTATCCTGGATCTGCTGGGCGTTTTCGTAGGCAGTGAAGGTTTCCCACATTTCCCAGGTACCGCCACGGAGACCGCCCTGCTGGCGATTCTGCTTGAGTCCGGTACCCGGAGTGAGCACGCCGGCACGTTCTATGTAGCCGTTGGAATTCGCGTTACCGGAGTCGGCCCAGAAGATGGGCTTGTGCTTGGTCCAGGAGTTGGTGGATTCCCAAAGGTTACGGCCGTTCAGGCGGTAGTTGAAGTCGATGACGTCCATGCCTTCTTCAACCTGGCGATGCAGGCCATACTGGAGGTCCAAGTGACCGCGGTTGAATTCCGGTTCCACCTTCAGGTTCAAGCCCGCCATGTTGGGGGTGTAGCGCATGGAACCCGCATTGAGGGCGAATTCGTCCTTGCGCCAGGCAACAAAGCGAGAGGGGTTGCTCATGGAGAACGGAGAGTAGAAATCCTTCTGGAGGAAGATGCCTTCGAGAGTCATCGGCCAGCCTTCGAGATACTTGCTCTGGGCCTTCACGTACACACCAACCTGCGGGCCGCCCCATTCTGTTTCGTAGGAGTTCTTCTCGTAGCCGGAAATATCCTTCGCGCCGGTCGCCTTGTAGAACTTGAGCGAATCAACCATGCTCAAGGCCACATCGGCCATCAAGTAGAGTTTCGGGGTGACATTGCCCTTGAAATCGATGGATGCCACATGAGTATTCATGATGGTGGGATCCACGCTCAAGGAGTTGTACTGGGAATAGAATTCCGGTTCGTAGACCAGGGCCTCGTCGAACACGACGCCCATGTAGTTAAGGCCGACCGTGAGGTTTTCCGCAATCTTGTTCTTGGCAAGGCGTCCGTGGTAGACGGCGCCGCGCAGGTCGTAGTCACCGGACATTTCAAGTTCGCCCGGCTGGCCGCCGTACATACGCAGACCATCGCGGGTACCGACGTCCATATCGGCCGGCTGCGATACAAGCGCCTGGGCAGTCATGTCGAACGGAAGCTGGTAGGCGCTCACGAACACGCCACCAAAACTGCGGTTGGTCCAGAAGGCGCGACCGCCTTCCTTCACCGGCTTGAACACCTTTTCCTTGTAGTAGGTACTTACAGTCTTTTCGTCTTCGAAGGTCTCGTACACCCAACCGAAGCGGGGCATGGTCTCGCGTTCCCACATGGTGAGCGGAGAGGAGTTCGCCCAAATGACGCCGCCTGCAGTGACGTAGGCGCCGAACACGCCTGCGCGGATGTCGACACCGAAGTTCATTTCTTCGTCGACAGTCGAGGAGTAGTAGTCGGTGGAGTGGTCGAACAGCACACGCTCGTTCGAAGTGGGAACACTAGTCGGCTGGGAACCGAGGTTATTGGTGAACAGGCCCGAAAGGTCGAACGGGAACGTAAAGTTCGTCCAGAGGGTCATGTAGGAGTTCGGCATCGCGACGACATTCGCCTTGAACATAGCGTCGACAGAGAGACGGGCCTTGTCGCTTGCCAGATATTCGGAAGCCTCCGGATAGCTGAAGTTCTTGAGGCGGAACGCCATGAAGCCCGATACCGCGAGGGGCGCGTCATCCTTGCCCATGAGGGTAGACTCGAGGTTCTCGGCGATGTTGTCCAAATTCTCTTCGGCAGCAGCGAGCTGCTTGTCGGCAGGGATAACCGCGGGGGCATCGACCACCGGCGCCGGTGCGGGAGAAGTCGCAACAGAAGAGAAGTCCTTCTTGGGGGCATCCTCAGGTGCAGGTTCGGCCGCCGCAGGAGCTTCGGCAGTTTCGACAGGGGCTGCTTCTTCGGCAGGGGCAGCCTCTTCGGCAGCAGCTTCCTCTACAGGAGCAGACTCTTCAGCCGGGGCGGCTTCTTCGGCAGGGGCCTCCTCGGAGGTCGCCTGGTCAAGTTCGTTATAGGCACTTTCGGCAGCAGCCTGGGTTTCTTCCACAGACGTAGAAGCGCCCTCTTCTTCCTGGGCAAACGCCAGGGAGGCGCAAAGCAAAGTCGTAAAGAGTATCGGTAATTTACGCATGGGAACCTCTTAAATCGCGTTGCGGAACGGGTAGTTGGCCGGGCCTTCGTAAGGCTTGCCGTGCTTCTTGATTACAATATCGTCGATCCAGACCTTGAAGGACTCGTTCTCGTCCTTGCGGACTTCGAGACGGAATCCCTTGAAGTTCTCCCAAGCGAACGGGAGCATGACTTCGCGGGTGTTCTTCGCATCCCAGTACACACCGGTCATGCCAAACAGCTTGAGCGGAATGCTGAAGTGCTTCCATTCGGTGGTGATCTCGCCAAGGCTCTTGGAACGGAGCTTGACCTGCAAGGATTCGCCGTTGCTCTTCACGCCGTCGTCCACGAGCACGAACAGGGCGTTCTCGCCACCCTTTTCGCCCTTGATCCAGAATTCGAGGACTCCTTCTTCCAGGTACGGGGTCAGGTCCACAGAACCAGCAATACAGATTGCCACGCCGGAATAGTCGCTAGCGATAAGTTCGATTTCCATGGAAAGAGCGCCTTCCATGGCATACTTGTCGGTGAGAATCGGTTCGGGGTTCTCGCGCGGGTACTGGTAGGTGTATCCACCGCCACGGGGAATGGCCTCGCGCATAACGACGCTTACCACGTCCTTATCCGGGCGGAAGGGTTTGGCTTCGCGCTTGACGAAGCGGGAATTATCTCTATCCCTATAGTCGCTAAAGCTCGCAAAGGAGAAAGACGCAAGAAGGAGTGAGCCCAAAGCGCACTTCCAGATGACGTTCTGCAGATGTGATTTCATATTATACAAAATCTCCAAATTCGGTATGCTACAATATAACTTGTTTTTTTGGGGTTGTTTTCCGAATTTTTCCAAAATGGGTTTACAGGCGTGCCCAAACGGGAAAATTTGCACCAAAAAACGCAAATTTCCGCTTTTTTTGCTAAATATCACACGTTTACCCAAGTAACCGAATTATTTAAAAAAAAGCAATCTTTGACCCCGAATATGGCTAAATTATCTATGTAACAGCAACCGGACGGTTTTTATGAAGTTTTTCAAGATTCTTGCCCCGATTACCGCAGCGTTTGTCCTCGCCAGCTGCAATTCTGACGGAGGCGGACTGAACAGGGCCGAAATCCCCGAAGGCGGCGATGGCGGCATTCCCAACCGCGTCAAGGTCGACTACTCCCTGGGACGCGCCATGAACCAGAGGCTCGGTCACGGCATCAACATGGGCAATTCCTGGGAATCCGCCGGCACCGGAGCACAACCGGACTGCGGATGGGGCAACTGCCTCAAGGATGAGGACCTACAGATTGTAAAGGCCGCGGGCTTCAACTCCGTGCGCATCCCGGTGCGCTGGAGCCATGACGCAAACATCGTGGCGCCCTACACCATCGATGACGTACGCCTTGCCGGCGTAAAGGAAGACATCAAGCTAGCCAACAGCCTCGGTATGCCCGTAGTCGTGAACTTCCACCACTATCTGGACCTGAACAACGCGGCAATGGACTACGAGAACAATCCCGAAATATTCAACGAGGAACTGCAGAGGTTCTCGGCTATGTGGGTACAGGTCGCCCAAGGGCTGAACGACATCCCGGACGACATGATTGTCTTTGAAATCATGAACGAGCCGAACAACATCAAGAAGGCTTCCACCGTGAACCTGATCATGACGGCGGGCTACAACGCCATCCGCAGCGTCACGCTCACCAAGACCATCATGTTCGAGGCCAACGGATATTCCAAGTTTGCAAACATCAAGCAGCTCGACCTGCCGCAAGACGGCAACATCATCGTGAGCGGGCACTACTACGACCCGTACCCGTTCACCCACCAGGGAACCGCCGACATGTACCCCTGCGGGGCAACGATTGGTTCTTCGGACCTGAGCAACATCGCCAAGAACTTCAAGCAATACGTGGATTCCGCCAAGGCATATTTCCCCGACGTAGACGGCGTCCACAGCGTCCCCTTGAACATGGGCGAGTTCGGCGCCATCGGCCGCACCGGTTCTTTCTGCAGGGACGAGGCCCCGAGCGAAGCCATGCGCGCGCAGTGGACAAACTACGTCATCAAGGCGGCAGAAAGCTACGGCATCAGCTGGCACTACTGGGCCTACGGCAAGACCAGCGGGTTCCAGGCGTACAACCAGGATGCCGGAGACTGGTTTCCCGAAATGAAGAAGGTGTTCGACACCTACACCGTGAAGGCGTTCCCGACTATGTAACCGAAAAGTTTGAATAGGATTGCGCAGGCATTAAACGGCGCAAATTTCAAACGGCGCGAGCAAACGCAAACATAAAACGGCGCGGCAACTAGGGCCGGATGAGAGAGCCGCCCCAGTGCTCGTCGAAGAAGGCTTGGAACAGAGGTTCCGGGCCTTTTTTCAATTCCTCGACGACTTCGGCGACCGGGCGGCCGCTGCGGTAGAGTTCGCGGTAGGCGTGCTGGAGGGCACGAATGCGTTCTTCTGGAAATTCATCCGGATGCAGGCGAAGTGCATGCAGGTTCAAGGCGCCCACGCGGAGCGGATTCCCGCTCGCCTTGACGCAAGGGGGCACATCGCGGTCCACCTTGTGGGTCCCGCCCACGAAGGCATAGGCGCCCACCTGGTTGTGTTGCTGGACACCGGTAACGCCCCCGAGGGTTGCGAACTCGCCGATGCGCACATGGCCTCCAAGCTGGCAACCGTTCGCAATCACTGCGCCTTCACGGATATCGCAGTCATGCGCGACATGCGCATACGCCATAATTAATACTTTATCTGCAATATGGGTACAGCCGCCGCCCTGGACCGTGCCGCGGTTGAGCGTCACGTATTCGCGGATGGTGCAGCCCTCGCCTATTTCGAGACGAGTCGGTTCCCCTGCGTATTTCAGGTCTTGCGGAGGAGCCCCGAGAACGGCGCCGTCGTAAACATGCGTGTTAGCACCGATAGAAACGCCGCCATAAACATGCACGCGGGACTCAAGAATTACATCTTGGCCGATTTCCGCGCCGGCATCGACAATGCACCACGGGCCGATTACGGCTGTTTCGTGGACTTTGGCTTGCGGGCTAACGAATGCGGATGGATGAATCATGAAACCAAAGATAGTTTTTTCTACATTTGCGCGCATGGGTGGCATTATTGTCGCAAGCCTGACCACGCTCTATGCGCTCCTGTTCCTGTTCTTCATAATAGGGCTTGTCCGCACGCACCGTTACAAGGGCCCGAAGGCCACCCCGAGCGTCTCGGTGGTGGTGCCGATGCGTAACGAAGAAGAATTCGCACAACGCACGCTGGAAGCGCTTGCCGAACAGGACTATGCCGGCGAATGGGAAGTAATATGCGTGGATGACCGCTCCACGGATTCCACGCGCGAAATTCTGGAGAAGTTCGCCGCGACGCACCCGAAATTCCGCGTGCTCAGCCTCTCGCCCGACCTTCCCGTAATCGCAAGCCCCAAGAAGCGCGCCCTCGAGAGCGCGTTCAAGATTGCGAAAAACGAAGTGCTTTTGACGATGGACGCCGACTGCATTCCGCGCAAGAGCTGGATTACCGCAATGGCGGGCCGATTTGTGGACGGCATCTGCATTGTGCAGGGGCCCAAGCAGAACAACGGCAGCCGCACCATGCCGCACTTGTACCAAAAGCTTGAAACCCTCGGGTACACCGCGATGGAAGCCGCCGGTTTTAGCCTCGGGCGCCCGATTGTCGCCTCCGCCGCCTGCCTCGCCTACAAGAAGGACCTGTTCTTCGAAGTCGGCGGCTTCGGCGACCTCATCAACCTCTCGAGCGGCGACGACGACATGCTCATCCACAAGATGATGAAGATTCCCGGCACAAAAGTGTGCTACAACCTGGACAAGGATGCCGTCATCGAGACCGCGCCGGTTCACACGTGGAAGCAACTGTTCAACCAGCGCGCCCGCTGGAGCAGCAACGGCACGAACTACGAGAGCAAGGCGTACGTTTTGCTGCTCACGCTCATCTACACCTACTACATCTGGATGTTCATAAGCCCGTGGTGCGTACTCTTTTTGGATTGCCCGTGGCAATGGTGCGCCTTCAGCATATTGCCGAAAATCGTCGTGGACTTTGTTTTCCTGATGATTGCATCGTGGAAATTGCATTCCAAGCGCAAGATGCTCGCGTTCTTGCCGGTTGAGCTGATACAAATCCCGATGATCGTGTTCGCCGTGCCCGCAGGCATCACCGGCATGTTCCGCTGGAAGTAATTACTGCAGGCGCGAGCGCGCCCACTCTACCGCGTCTTCAGCATTTGCAATCTTCCCATCGAGCTGCAGTTCGAAACTTTCCTTGATAATCTCGCCCATCTGCTTGCCGGGCTTTACACCCAGGTCCATGAGCATCTTTCCCGTGAGGTAGGGCTGCGGGGTGGTATCGAGCAGGTCGAGGTCGGCGGCCTTCGCGTACAGCGCTGTCGCAAAATCCGTGTCGCAGGTATTGTCGCGGGCACTATCGCGGATATAAAAAACGCGCGGCATGCATTGTACCAACAGGCACAAAAGTTTGAGCCCGCCGAGTTTTACCGCCAGACGGCGGAGTGCGGGGGCATCCCCGGCAATGGCGGTATCGAGCCCGCGGAGGGCCTGCAGCAAGGGCGGCACCACCTTCAGCAAGTGAACTTCATTGGTAATGCGTTCGAGGAACTTGAGGGAGGTTTCCGGGCTTCCGCACAGGAGAGCGGCAAACGCGAATTCCATCGCCTGGGATTCGGTGAGGCCGGAGGTGTCGCGAAGGCCCGCCATGCTGTCGAGAATGCCCCCGAGCGTTTCCCAAGAACCTTCGAACGGGCGAATCTCCGGGAAGTATCCGTCGAGTTTTATATCCAGGAAGGCGCGGAGCCCGAGCGAGGGCTTGCCAGGTTTCAGCAACCACTTCTTGAATTCCTCGAACAGGCGCTCTACGGAGAGGTCATCGAGCGAAAGCGTGCGGCAAAGTTCCACGGTCTCGGGCGCGAGCGTGCATTCGAACCGGCTTGCAAACTGCACCCCACGCAATATGCGCAGGGAATCTTCCGCAAATGCCGGGCCCACATGGCGAAGCACATGCGCCTTCAGGTCGTCTATACCGCCATACGGGTCGCAAAGCGCAAGTTCCGGGAGTTCCATGCCCATCGCATTGATGGTAAAATCGCGCCGGAGCGCCGCTTCCTTGAAACTGAGTTTCTCGTCGGTATGCACCACGAAACCGCGGTGGCCATAGCCCACCTTGCTCTCTGTGCGCGGGAACGAGAAATCGAGCGAAAGCCCCTTCATGGCAAGGTGAATCACGCCGAACGCCTTCCCCACCAGATTCGTGCGGCCATATTTCGAAAGTATCGGCACGAGGGCATCCTGCGCCATGTCGTAGACTTCGATATCGTAGTCGCGGCAGGCCTTACCCAAAAGCGCGTCGCGGACCCAGCCGCCCACCAGGAAGGCGCGGCCACCCGCATCGCGGATATCGCCTGCGATTTTCAACAAACGGTTCGGCAGTTCCGGTTCGAACCACTCACCCGCAAGAGTCTGGATGCGCGCCATCTACAAGACCGCCTTACTGGAAACTGCCTGCCTCGGCAGCCGACGTGTCCGGAACTTCCTGCGCAGTAGTTTCCGCAGGAGTCGCCGCAGTAGAATCCACCGCCTTGTAGCGGTCATAAATGCTCACCGTCTCCACACCCGAAGAATCCTGGAGCGCCTTCGAGACAGAAATGTCGCCCGAAGAAGAATCCGCAGGGGCAGATTCGGCCTGATTGCTCGCCGCATAGCGTTCGTAAATTCCTTGTCTCGTCTGCGCGTCGGCACCGCGCTTTTTCGCCTCCTCTTCACGGCACTCGCGAAGTTCATTCTCGATATAGGCGCGCTGGTCCGGCGAATACGTCTGCGTGTCAAGCCTGTACTGGATTTCGGAGCATACCGCACCCTGGCGCTCGCCCGCACATGCAAAGAGACACACGGCAAACAACAGAAGCGCGCCAACTACATACAAATTTGCAATCACTCTTTTCATACGCCCTCCATCAGCGAATCACAAGGAACTTCCCGCGTTCTTTCTTCGTCGATGTCCGGACAACATAGTAGTACACGCCCGGAGCGACAAGCCTGCCGTTTTTCCCTTGTCCGTTCCATTCCACCTTACCGCCGGCGACCTCTTCTCCGACAAACGAACGAATGAGTGTCCCTCCACGATTGTATATATCAACACGCGCGTTGTCGGCAATATTGTCTATAGTCAAGTGCATGTGTTCTTTCGGCCGGTATGGCACAGGGTACGCCTTCACCTTCGCCACTGCGGAATCCGTCATGAACGATTGCGCCTCGCGCAAGTCGTTACGCCTGTAACGCGTGACTCCATTATCGTGAGCAAACCAGACCATGCCAAGCCACTTGTCTATCGCCACATCATGGACTCCATTCGACAAGAGCCCGTTCTTTGTCGTATAATGGCTTACCAGCAACGTATCAAAGGATTCGCCCTTGCGCTGCAACCTGTACGCGCCCTGATTAGTCGTGCCCACCCAGACATTCCCATTCGGATCGACATCCACTGCGGAATACTCAGCGCCCGAAAGTCCGTTCGCAGAATTGGGCTTGCGTATGGTATCGGCATCCAGTTCCAAATAGCCAAGATCTGTCGTCGAGACCATCCAGAGGACATCGTGCTTTTCATCCAGCACCAAGTCCACAGGGGTCCGCTGCTCGATGTACGGCAAGGTCTTGGTTTCGACTCCAACAATGCGCCCAGCATTCGCCAAAGGCGACGGAAAACGGATTATGTCGAGAGCACCTGTCGAAAAAGCATCGAACGATTCACGTGCCGAGACGTACACCACCCAGTCGTCCCCTTCCTGCCTAGCCACGAGCGGGCCCACGTAGTTTGAGCTGCCCACCCCGGTAGCGCAACTGATATCGCCTTCCCTGGTTATATATGCGAGGCTATAGGTCCCGTCATGGCGCGCCGTGGCCGTCAAAAAGCCAGACTTGTCCGGAGCAGGCGTAGTACCGACTGCAATCGTGTAGTTTTCGACATACTTGTCCATGCAGGTTTCTTTCCAGGGAGCCACAAAGGAATACGGGAAACGCCCAAGTTCCCTCAATACCATCATCCCCTGCCCCCACGCATGGTACATCATGTAGTCGGCATCCAAAATCGAAAGAGCCTTCATGCGGTAATTGTATGCTTCAGAGTGGTTGCCAAACCCCATGAAAAGTTCCATGGCATCGGTCCAGAAAGTGCCCTCGCTTATGGCTCCGAACCCCTCGGGAGACACCGCATACACACCACCACCAGGAATGGACTGTACTTCATAGATGGAACCCAGCTTGTAGAGAGAATAGTTCGTTATATCTTCCAGATTACCATTCTCGTACCGGAACACGGCATCGTCACCCACCAGGTACGTGAAGTTGTCACCCTCGAAAACCCACTTGATACGGCTCTCGCCGTTCCTGTAGAGCGCCGTATCGGCAAGAGTCACACCCCCGACAACCACATGCAGGGGATCTTTCGCGAATATATCGGTAGTAACGCGGGTCCATGTCGAGGGATCAACCAGGCGAAAATCGCGGGAAAGGTCGCTCCAGTCCATTTTGCGGGCATACACGCCGCGAATGGTGGAAACGAACAGGGTGTCATTACGGTTAGCAATGTCCTGCGGCGGGTAAACGGAAAGCGAGACATCGCCCACAAGGTCTACTTGAAGGACAGACGTGCCGGACTTGGTATCGAAAAAGGCGAGGCCATCCTCGAACAGTATGGCGAGATACTTGTTTGCAGAAACCACCTTGCCGGGAATCACGCGGGCCTGGCGCGAGAGGTATGAACGGTTGACAACGACCCAGCGCTCCCCTTCATAACGGGCAACCAGACCATACTCCGAAACCGCGAACACGACCCCGTTTACCTGTGCGACCCCGAAAAAAACCGAAGCCTCGAGCCCCTTCTCGGACGTATAAAGCAAATCCAGTTCCGGCCCCTTGAGACGCATGCCGCCATCGGTTGCAAACATCAGGTTGTCATCAAAGCGGATGGCATCCCTTATGGGGAACGGCTCCGAAAAGGCTTGCCACTCGTCATGGGCAAAGGCGGGAACAAGGCATCCGAGAAATGCAAGGATTGCAAGAAAACGCTTCACACTACAAAATTACGAATTTATCGCCGCAAAAAAAACACCTTGAAGCCATTTAATCCGCAATTTTTGTCAAGATGTCGTTTTCCTTGTAGAATCTGCGGATCTTTTGGAACGCATGGAGCCGCCTTTTGCGAACCGCATTCTCCGAGAGTCCTAGAATCCCGCTCAGTTCCCGAATGGAAAATCCTCCCAGGTACCGCATCTCCAAGAGCATGCGCTCCAGCGGGGTCAAAAGGGCGAGCGTCTTGGAAAGGAAAACCTTCTGCTCTGCTGTCGCCGGACGCGAATAGAACGCGGCATCTTCCACACCGAACGGCATATAGTCCGGAGAATCCTCGAGGACCTCCGACATGGTCTTCATGCGCTTGCGTTCCACAGACTCGTCCAAATGGGCGTTCCGCGCAACCGCGATAATCCACGGCATAATGTCGGCCCGCTCCATGACAATCTGGAGATTTTCACAGAACTTGAGCGCGACGGTCTGGAAAAGGTCCTTCGCCTCCTCGACATTTGCGCTTTTTTGCTCGCATAATAAGTAGATTTCTTCAGAATGTCGGGCCCACAACTGTTCCAGGGTTTTACGAAATTCTATTTTTTCCTGTAGATGATTAACCATTTGACCAATCCCATATTTTAAAGCAGAAAATTTATGAATATTGTGGCAAATTTCAAGGCAAAAAAAAATTATGCAACTAGTAGTTGCTTTTTTGCAATTTTTCTTTGCATTTTGTCAACAGTTGTTACCAAAACGCATGCCCAAGAATTCAATATGAACGCGATGGAGCCCCCGGAAGCGTCGATGGAGTTCTCCACGGGCAAACTTTCGGACAAGTCCGAGGTGACTGTCGACATCGTGATTCCCGACAACTGGCACGTAAACGCGAACATCGCCGCCGACGAATTCCTGAAGCCCTCGTCCATCGAGATTGCGGCCCGGGGAATCGAGTTCGGTGAGCCCAAATGGCCGAAACCCATCAAGGAATACAACGAGGTTCTCGAATTCGAGAACCTGGTATTCAAGGGGCATTTCCAGATTAAGATTCCCGTGAAAGCTGTCGCCGACGGCTATGACAGCCTCACCACGAACGCGACATTCCACTACCAGGCCTGCGACAACTCCATCTGCCTGGCACCCGCGAGCGTGAATATCCGCATTGGCAGCCGTTCGGGCCTCGGAAAGAGCGGGAACGCCGCCGGCTTAAAAAAAAACGATGAAGCAGACGGGGCGCAGGGATTAAACGGCTCTCAGGACTTAAACGGCGCCGCGGGTTCGGACGGAATTTCGGGCAGTAACGACCCTGCAGGTAAGGAAGGTGTCGCCGCCGTGGCACTCCTGCTGTTCTTCGCCTTCCTCGGGGGCATCATCCTGAACCTGATGCCCTGCGTGTTGCCGGTACTCTCGCTCAAGCTGTTCAGCCTCATCAAGCAGGCGGGCCAGGATCACGGCAAGCTCATCGCCCTCGGGCTTTCTACGACCGCGGGCATTCTCGTAAGCTTCTGGGTGCTCGCCGGAATCGTTGCCGCCATCAAGGCCGGCGGCGGCGCCGCGGGCTGGGGAATGCAGTTCCAGAGCCCAGGCTTCATCGCCTTCATGATTTCCATCCTCACCGCATTTGCGATGAGCTTTTTCGGCGTGTTCGAAGTTTGGCTCCCGGGATCGGCCACCACGAAGATGGACGAGGCCGGCCACAAGGCGGGGCTCGCCGGAGCGTTCTTTACCGGGGCGCTTCTCGTTCTCCTGAGTACCCCCTGCTCCGCGCCCTTCCTCGGGACTGCGATGGGATTTGCCTTTACCGCATCGACGCCCGTACTCTTCCTGTTCTTTACCGCCGCAGGGCTCGGGCTTGCGCTCCCCTACCTGCTGGTGAGCGCCTTCCCCGGCACGCTGAAAGTTTTCCCGAAACCGGGCAAGTGGATGGTCACGCTCCAGAAGGTGATGGGCGTACTCTTGCTCGCCACCGTCGCATGGCTCTTGTGGATCGTGAACGAGCAGGCGGGCGGAATGGGCATTGCTCTCTATGCAGGCATCATCCTCGTTACCGTCGTCCTCAGTATTGCCATCGGCAAATTTGCGCCTCCGGGGAAAAACTTTAGGGTCGAAGTTCTCGGATTTACCGTAGGCACCATCGCACTTGTTTTCGGCTGGTTCACCTACACCGCACCGCAATACGAGAAAGTCCTGAACGAGCGTTTCGAAGCCCGCATGGCCCAGCAGGTGCTCGAAGACGGTTGGTACCGCTACTCGCCGGAACTCGTCGCCGAATTTGCTAAGGCCGGCAAGACCATCTTCATCGACGCGACCGCCGACTGGTGCCTTACCTGCAAGGCGAACGAAGCCGCAGTACTCAGCGACAAGGAACTCCTGCAAAAGCTGGATAGCGCAGGCGTTGTCCGCATGAAGGCAGACTGGACCCGCGAATCGCCCGAGGTGAACGAGCTGTTACGCAGCATGGGCAAGTCGGGCGTACCCGCCTACGCAATTTACCCGAAGGGCGACACTAGCAAGCAAGTCGTGTTGCCGGAACTTCTGACAAGCAGCCTGATCTTGGAAGCACTCCCGTAGCGCCCGCACATCTAAAGCCAGCGCATTCCTAACCGGCGCAAGCGCCCACGCATTTTTAGCATCCACGCATTTCAAGTCCGCGCACGTTTAATGTCCGCGGGCTTTATTTTTTCAGAACCTTCGCTCCATTCGCCTTGTAACGTTTTTCTCCGTCACGGATAATCACGCTGTTGCGCTCCCTCTGTACGAAGGGGGCGTTTTTCTTTTGTGCGGCACCCGGGAGGGCGCGCGGGATAGCAGATGATTTTACACTGTTATCCACAACAAAACTTCCGATATAGACACCTTCATCTGGAATCTTCACCTTATTTGCAAAATGAATTCTTTCCGAGCAATGAACATCTCCACAAACTTTCAGATACGCGCTCATTGTGCCCTCATAGCCGTCTATCTTCCTCTCGATTACAATTTCGTTGTTGCCGTCAAAGGTCATCACCGTATCGGCGCCCTTGATTTCGATTTTACGGCTATGCACGTTCCTGAAGTCGATGGAATCCGGAAGCGGAACATTATAGCTATGCAAATCAATGGCATTCTCTCCCTCGCGAACTTTAAGACGTCCTATGAGTATTTCGAGCGAAGCCTTCACCTCTCGCGTCAGGTTTCCAAAGCCCACGTTCTGGATGCGCAATTTCGCACGTAAAATTCCGTCGCTCCCCACCGTATCGCTCAGCCACGATTCGCGCAGCACAAAGCGGTAGCCCAAGTGGTCGTTGATGTACTTGAAGCCCGTGAGGGAATCCACTTTCGTGCCGTCGTACTCGTAATCCTTTCCCGTAAAATGCGTCTTTTTCCAACTGTCGATCAGGTTGTTGTTCCACTGGATATTCAGGTAGCTCGTATGCGTGCGGAAGCCCTCGTAAGAGAGGAACTCCGGCGTGTTGATGACCTGGTAGCCGCCAGCCGTCGTAAGCGCCTCGCCGCCATAAGGCGTATTAATGCCATATTTTTCAAGCCAAGCTACCCCTTCTTCGCGGCAGATGGATGTCGCGCAGTCGGCACCCCACGTGCCGTAATCGTACTGCGTCCCCAGATAGCCGTCGTTGAACATTCCCACGCGGTACATGGTATCGCCCTTCGCCGCCGCGATTTCCCTAAACTTCTCGCCGTCGATATGGAAGTCGACTCCCCAGTTGTCGAAGCCCAATACCTTCGCCGAATAATTTCCCGTGCGCGTTAAAATTTTCAGTTCCGGCGGCGTGCTGCGCAACATCAGGTTCGTCGCCTCGGCAATGCGATCGTATGTGATGTTCGTATCGCTGTGCATCTCGCCGTAGGCGCCATGCATTCCCATCTCGAGTGCCACGATCACGTCGGTATTTTTCGAGAGCACGGGAGCAAGCTGTTCCACATGGCGCATCACCCACTTGTGATCCGGCGTCACGTTGCTCCTGCCGTTGTACCACGGGTCGTAACAGATGCGTACAATTGCATAACCGTTATATGCACGAATGCTGTCGAACGTCGCCTGCAAAACATTCAATGCATCTTCGGTCAGGTCCTGGCTCACGCCGCGAGTCGTATCATGCTTCCCGCCCGTTGTGTCAATCCCGAGCCACGCATTGCTGCTGAATTCCGAAATCTCGGCACGCAGGTGCAGGAGCCTTGCCCACGGCTTGCCGATAGGCTTGCCACCCGAAGGTTTCAAGTGCAGAACCTGCGGCGTATAGAATCCGCGGTCGAAATTCTCAAGCGTCGCCATCGCATCCGTCGTGTCGATATTCTGCTTTACAAGGCCCGACGCAAAAACCGGTACCTGAAAAAGCAAAAGCGCCAAAACAGCAAACGCAAAAAACGAAAACCTCTTCATTTTTCTCCTCCCTTTATAAAGAAAAACGGGCATGAGGCGTACTCATACCCATAATATATATCTTTTTCCCGCAACAGGGTTCCAGATGCCGCGCATCCAGAACAATACTGTGCACTTTACTTGCTATAAATCGCTTCAAGCGCGGCAGCGAGGTATGCGAGAGGCGCATTCCAGTTGATGGCCACCTCGTTCGTCGCATAGCTGCAGCGGTTGTCGATGTAGGCGAGCGCCGGCTTGTCGGCGGCAGCATAGTTCGGGCACTTCCAATGCTCCTTGCCATCCAGGTTGATATCCTGCTTGCCCAGGTGCGGGCCACCCACGAGCATGCCAGGCACCGGATCGTCCACCAGGTCCGATTCGCTCGGGCGGTGGTGCGGGTTGCGCGGGCTCCTGTAGCCGAATCCCGTCACGTAGGTGATATCCATCGGGTTCTTGCCAAGCAGGTAGTCGAGGCACTGCTGCGCGCCATCCACATAGCTCTTGTCGCCGGTAAGCAGGTAAGCGTGCACCAGCACCATGCCGTTGTTCGCCATCGCGCTGTTAGAGCCCCAGTTCCAGCTCCACGGGAAGGCGGGCAGGCGGTAGGCGCTCGTGTCGCCCACGGCACGCAGGTTGTTCGCCTCGTTCATCACCGTCTTCTTCGCGGCCGCCACGAGGTCCTTGTCAAAGACGGCAGAATCAAGCGCCACGCGGAATGCGGAAAGCATGTTCACGTCGCCCCACCAGGCGCCATTCGGAGTAAACGGGTTTGCCTTCAGATCCTTCAGGTAACCGGCGGCAGCCTTGTCGGACTTTGCTCCCGCAACGGCCTTCGCGCGGTAGAGTTCGGCGGCAGCCCAGCGGAATTCGTCCTTGCCGTTCTCGTCACCGGGTACGTAGCCACCCGTCTGCACATCGGCAGGCTGCTTGTAGATGGCCTTCGGGTTCTTCTTCGCCCAGGCGTAGGCGCTTTCCGCCGCCTTGAGCATCTTGTCGGCGTAGGCCTTGTCGATGTTCCTGTAGACCACGCTCGCCTGCGCCATCACGGCGGCAAAGTCGAGCGACGCGGGCATGTTCTTGATAATCGCATAGCGCGGCGCGACATCGTCTTCGGGCAGCACGCTGCCGCCGAACTTCAGCGTCGTCACCTTGTGGTACACGCCGCCATCCTTGTCCTGCAGGGTGAGCATCCAGTCCAGGTTATAGCGGATCTCTTCGAGCAGTTCCGGGTACTTCGGGAACTCGCGCGGAATGTTCCAGCTGAGCGAATCCATGTACTTCGGGAAATGCTCGTAAATCTGGAGCAGGGTAAACACGGTAATGCCGGAATTCACGATGTACTTGCCGTAGTCGCCCGCATCGTACCAGCCGCGGTCCGACTTGATGGTCTTTCCGGCGCCCTTGCCGCCCGTCACCTGGTCGGAACCGTAAACGATAACCTTGTCATCCATGTGGCCCGCGGCACGCGCCCACTTGCCCGCATACTGCGGCAACAGGGGCATGCTCGCACGCTGGTAGTAGAACCACTTGAGGCTCCCCTTCACCAAGTCACCGTACACGTTCTTCCCGACGGTAATAGGGCTGCCCACATACGCGCCCCCGCGGAACAGGCGATAGGTTCCAGGAGTCTTGATTGCGGAGATATCGAAGGTCTGCACCTCCTCACCGCTGTATTCCCAGTCGTAAACATCGGGAGCGTCGAGTTTCAAGACCGTCTTTCCATTAAGGTCTCGCACCTCGAGGCCGTTCGCGTCGTTGCCCGGATATACGACCGTCTTCTCGGCCTCCGGATAAAATCCCAGCTGGTTCATCAGGGGAGCGGCGAAAGCCACCGAAGTAAACAGCGATGCCGCAGCCAAGGCCGCGCCCGCACAAAAAGCATTCTTGTATACAATCATACCCAGAATATACCTAAAAACAAAGAAAAACGGACGCAGACACGCCCGTTTTTCGTTTTCAGCGGAAAACACCGCTTACTTCTTGCTGCGATGGCTGTTCTTGATCCATTCGGTCTTGTGGACTTCGGGGATATCGTCGAGCAGGCGGAGCGTATGCGGTTCGTTCGTGTTGTCGAGCACCTCGGCAGGGGTACCCTGGTTCACAATCTTGCCGTCGTGCATGATAAAGATACGGTCAGAAACGTAGTTTGCAAGACCGATATCGTGGGTCACGAACACCACGGTCATCTTCAGCTCGTCTTTCAACTTGCGGAGGTAATCGAGGATGTTTGCACGCACGCAGGCGTCCACCATGGAGGTGGCTTCGTCGGCAATCAGCACCTTCGGACGGAGCGCGAAGATACGAGCCAAGAGCATACGCTGCATCTGGCCACCAGAAAGTTCGAACGGATACTTGCCTTCGATATCGGCAGGCGTCACGTTCACGGCCATGAGGCCTTCGTCAACGCGGCGACGGACTTCTTCCTTGGACGGCTTGTCCTTGAGGATGTTGAGAGCGTCTTCGAGCTGGCTTCTGATGGTGAAAAACTGGTTGAAGCAGCCGAACGGGTCCTGGAACACGGACTGCACTTCGTTCCAGTGGTCCTTCAGGTTCTTGATGGGCTTGTCGCGGTACAGGAACTGGCCACGCGTCGGCTTGTAGAGGCCGAGCATGATCTTTGCAAGCACAGACTTGCCGCAACCCGAGCCACCCACGATGGAGATAAATTCTTCGTCGTAGATGTCAAAGGAAACGTCCTTAACGGCGGTCTTCAGGGTCTTGCCCGCACCGAAATCCTTGCTGATGCGCTTGGCAGAAAATACAACGGGCTTATCACTTAGCATAATCGCACCTCACGTCACGATCGCCGACAACGCGGAGATTCTGAGTGTTCTTCTTAAACGGACAATCCTTGGCCTTGCTGCAACGCGGGGCGAAGCGGCAACCCTCAATCTTGTTCTTGAGGCTCGGAGGAGCGCCTTCGATAGCCACCGGATGACGGCCACGCTGGCTCGCCTCGGTACTGAGCATGGCGCCCATGAGGGCCTGGGTGTACGGATGGCGCGGATCCTTCACGACCTGTTCCGCCGTACCCTTTTCCACGAATTCACCCGCGTACATGATGGCAATGTTGTCGGCCACGTGGTACAGGAGCGGAAGTTCGTGGGTAATGAAGATCATCGTAGAGAAGATGCCCTTGTCCAGAAGGTCGAAAATCATCTTGATGACTTCCTTCTGGGTAGACACGTCCAGAGCAGACGTCGGTTCGTCGGCAATCACCATCTGCGGGTTGAGCAAGGTGGAAATACCGATCACGGAACGCTGGCGTTCACCGGCGGTCAGCTGGATGGGGTAAGAATCGAGCACGCGCTTCGTGTCCATTCCGAACAGGTCGAAACGTTCGCAGAGGCGGTCGTAGATTTCCTTGTGGTCGAGCTTCTTGCCGGGCTGCTGGTGAGCAGCAATCACGTCGGCGGCGATGTCCTTGATCTTGCGGACCGGGTTCAGGGCGTTGAACGCACCCTGCGGAATCATCGAAACCTTCTGGGCGAGGACATTCGCACGAACGTCTTCGACCTTGCGGTTCATGAGCGATTCCATCTTGTCGCCGTTCTTCACGCGCACGTCGCTCTTGCCTTCGGGGTAAAGCGGCGGGATGCACATGCCCATGAGGCCAGACACGAGAGTGGACTTACCGCAACCGGACTCGCCCGCAATGCCGAGGATTTCGCCCTGCTTCATGGAGAAGCTGACGTTCGTAACGGCATGGGTCTTGTCGCCAAAGCGGCCCAGGTAAAACAGGCTGAGGTTTTCTACTTCAAAAACATTATCAGACATTTTCGTTACCTCTTACTTGCGGAGCCTGGGGTTAAACACGCCTTCCATCGAAGTATTGATGAGGTAGAGCGCGAACACCGTAAGGGTGATGATGATAGTTGCCGGCAAGAAGGCAATCCAGATACCGCCGGAAAGGGCACCGTTGTCCTTCGCCTGGTTCAGGATGATGCCGAGGCTCGTGGAATCCAGAGGGCCGAGGCCGATCATCGAGATGGAGGCTTCGGAAAGGATACCGGAAGACACCTGCATGATGAACACCATGAACACGTAGGAGAGCAGGTACGGAAGCACGTGCTTAATCACAATCGTGAGCGTGGATGCACCGTTAATCTTTGCCAGCGAGATATGGTCTCGGCTTCGCAGCGACGATGCCTGGGCACGCACGGCACGGGCAGACCAGCTCCAAGCGGTAAGACCGATGATGAGACCGATGAGGGTCAGCGAACGGCCATCCTTCACGGCAGAGCTGATGAGCACGAGAATCACGAACTGCGGAATAACGATGAAGATGTTGGTAAGCATGTTCAACACTTCGTCGATCCAGCCGCCGCGGAAACCGCCGAACAGGCCGATAAGCACACCGATCGTAGTAGCGATGACACCGGCAACCAGGCCCACATAGAGCGAGGAGCGGAGACCTTCAATCAACAGGGACACGTAGTCACGGCCAAGGTGGTCAGTACCGAGCAGGTGGTCTGCGCTGGAACCTGCGTACGGGCCAGCCATCATGTCACGGGCGTTGATGTCCACGTGGTAGAAGAGCGGTCCGAAAATCGCAATGATCAACGTGATGAAAAAGATGGAGATACCGATGACGAACATCGGGGACTTGAGAAGGTTTCTAAGAAGTTTACCCATGATTACTTACCTCCCATCTGGAGACCGGCCTTGACACGCGGGTCGAAGACGGCAATCAAAACGTCAACGGCGAAGTTAGCAACGAGCACGCAGGTAGAAATCATCAAGGTGCAACCCTGGATGGTAGCGTAGTCGTTCTGCTGGATGGCGGTGAGCATCGCCATACCGAGGCCGGGGTAAGAGAAGATCATTTCGGTAATGAGGGCGCCGCCCACCATCGCACCGAGGCTCTGGGCAAGGCCGGTGAGCTGCGGGAGCATGGCGTTGCGGAACACGTAGCTGATGATCTTGCCTTCGCGCAGGCCAAGCCACTTCGCATACTTCATGTAGTCGGTACCGAGTTCGTAGATGGACATGGAACGCATACCCGTCGCCTGGCCCGAAAGAAGAATCGGGAACACCGAGAAGAACGGCAGGATGTAGTAGAACCCGACGCTCTTGATGCAGTTCCAGCTGAAGGTGAGTTCCGGAATATCCGGGCTGTAGGCGCCCATGGCCGGGAACCAGCCGAGCGTGATGGAGAAGAGCGCCACCAAAAGCATACCGAACACGAAGAACGGCACACCGTTCAAGAACATGGCGCAGGGGAAGAACACCTTGTCGAAGATGCCGCGCTTGTAGGCAGCGAAGGCACCGAGAAGGTTACCCACAATCCAGCCGAGGATAATCGTCGGGGCCTGGATGGCAAGCGTCCACGGGAGAGATTCCTTGATAATCTCGAGAACCGGCTTCGGGTACTGGCTGTAAGAGAGGCCGAGGTCGCCCTTGAACACGTTGCCGATGTAGGTGAAGAACTGGGAAATGCCGGAGGCGAGTTTCGGGTCGGCCTTGAGGACAACCTGATCGACCATGACAGTATCCTGGTGCTCGGTCTGGACCTGCTCCATGACGGCAATCTGTTCGACCTTCGCGACCTTCTTCTTGGTCTTCGGGTCCTTTTCCATCACGGGCTTGCCCTTCGCATCGAGAACCGGCTTCGTTTCGAACACGGGATTACCTTGTTCGTCAACCTTCTGGCGTTCGACCATGACCGGGTTGCCTTCGGCATCGACATCCTTGACCACCCTGAACACGGGCTGGCCCTTCTCGTCGAGCTTTGCGACCTTAATCGTCTTGACCTGGCCGTTTTCGTCGACCTCGGGTTCATAGACAACGTTGCCTTGATCGTCAAGTTCGGCCATACCGAAAGCCTTGAGCAAGGCTTCCTTCTTGAGCTTGGCCTGATCCGGAGTGAGGCCCTGAGCGGCCTTACCCATGATGATGTCCACAGGGTTGTTTTCACCCATGCGCGGCAGGGTGAAGTTGATTGCGACTGCTACGACAAACGTCAGAAGATACCAGAAGGCCTTCTGCAGGACATAGCGCAGCATAGGATACTGTTTAAGCATTTATAGTCCTTTTATTTCCTTTGAATTACTTGAGCTTCAGGTTCCAGAGAACCTTCGTGCCAGAAGCGATCCACGGCAGCTGGGCCGGAGCGTAAGCGTTGTCGGCAGACGGCCAGTTGGTCCACACGCGGTCACTGAATTCGTAGAACTGTTCCGGGAGGTAAGCAAGCGGAATCGCCGGCTGGTCTTCCATGAAGATCTTGTTGAGTTCGCGGTAGGCTTCAGCCTTCTTGGCCTCGTCGGTCATGAGCGGGATTTCGGCAAGGAGCTTGTCCACTTCGGGGCGGAATTCCTTGGTGCCCGGCTGGTTGTAACGGCCAATGTTGGTGCCGGCCCAGTCGCCGAGCTTCTGCCAGTCGCGGCTAGACATGACTTCGTTGAAACGGCTCCACGGGAGAGACGGGGAAACGTCGGCAGTCGGCTTGTGCATGATGAGGTCGAAGTTGCCGGTGCCCATGGCAGGCCAGTACTGACCGCCATCCACAAAGCCTTCACGAACGTCGATACCGGCCTTGCGCATGCCTTCGACAGCGATGGTCACCATGGCTTCCCAGTCGGTCCAGCCGGCCGGAGAGGTGATAAAGAGGGTCGGGATCTTTTCGCCCTTGGCGTTTTCCATGTGGTCGAGAGTGCCGTCGTCCTTGAACACGGACTTGTAGCCAGCTTCGGTGAGCAAGGCCTTCACGGTGTTGAGGCGTTCGGCTTCGTCAACAATGTTGAGGTTCACACCGATCTTAGCGTCTTCGGCGTTGATGTACTTGCCTTCGAGGTTCGTCGGCATGATGAGGCCCGGCTGCAGCTGGGACGTGTAGTTGGACACGGCGAACTGGCGGATGGCGTTGTAGTCAATCGCAGTAGCGAGGGCACGGCGGAAGCGCTTGTCGTTGAGCGGTTCCTTCATGGTGTTGATCATGAGCATGGGCATAGCGCCCGGCAGGAAGAACGGGGCTTCGTTGAGCCAGGTGTGCACGCCATTCTTCTTCAGGTCGCCAATACGGGCGATGAAGGTCATCGAGGCGTCGAGGTTGCCTTCACGCAAAGCGATCGTGCTATGGTCATTGCTCTTGTAGATCGGGTGAACGATGAACTTCGGAGCCGGGAGCTGACCGTTGTGGAGAGCGGCGTTGCCCCAGTAGTCATCGCGGCGTTCAAGAATAATCTTGTTCGCAGAGTAGTCCTTGATGGTGTACGGGCCGGAAACGACCGGGTTCTTGTCCATCATGAGCTTCTTGACTTCGTCGAGGCCCTTTTCGGCAATGAGCGGTTCGAACACGTGGGCCGGGGCGATGCGGATGGCCTGGAGAAGGTCACGCACAGAAAGCGGGTTGTTGCGCTTGTCCTTAGCCACGATGAAGGAGAGGCGTTCCGCAACAGGCGCATCCTCTGCTGCCGGTTCGGTCTTGAGGGTATCCACGTGGATTGCAGAAATCTGTTCGGTGGTGTTGATGGCGCCGTTCGCGAAGATGAACTTCACGTCGTTGGAGTTCACCTGCTTGCCGTCGCTCCACTTGGCAGCGGGGTTCAGGTCGACCACGATAGAGTCATTGTTGGAGAGTTCTTCGACGAGGTGACCCAGGAGGTCTTCGGTCTGGCCGTTCAGGGTGTTGTAAGTAACGAGCGGTTCATAGACCAGGTTGAAGCGACCGCCGACGGGCCATGCGGCCATCCAGCTTTCGGCAAGCGGGTTGAACGTAGCGGGGGCACCCCACTGCTGGCCAGACAGGTAAAGGGTCTGCTTACGGGGCAGGGCGCCTTCGGCAGCCTGCTGCTCGCTGCTGCTATCGCACCCAAAAAGGGCGGCCGTCATCGAAATCACGACAGCGGACTTGACGATCGATTTCATTCCAATCATGTGTATCCTCTTATTGTGGACTATTTTAAGCCTATGTTAAAATTTTCCCTGCTAATATAGATTTAATTGAAATGATTGTTTGGGGAGTTTTGGAAAATCGCGTTTACAAACGTGAAAGCGCCAGTGGTCCACACCGGCGTTTGTATATTTTTCTAAACAATTAGTGTCTTCGACACCGATGTAGACGACACCAGCATTTAAGGATTGTCGCCCCGCAGCATATTCGATGCCGCCTTCCTGAAAAGCTCCCTCATGAACTCGTCGTAGCCGGGTTCGCCCCTCCTGGGGTGGCGAAAACATTTTTTATCCGCTTCATGTTTAACCTTCTGTTCCTGTTCTGCCATAATCATTCTTCTCCTGTTTTTTGAACGCGCATAATTACATCGTAAAAAACAGGAGAAACGTCAAAAGGGATTGGCAAAAAATTACTTTATTCAAAAAAAGAAACCGCCCTTTGGAGGACGGCTTCTTTTAGTAATTCTAATGGTTTAGATTACTGGCGCTACTTCGTAGCGCAGGCCTTGCGGCTCGGTCATGCCGGCAAGCGAGCTTGCCGTCGCGACTCTCGCCTGATTAGGCCTTCTTGCAGCACTTCTTGCAGGCAGCCTTCTTGGCCGGAGCGGCCTTGCAAGCCTTGCGCGGGTCACCGGCGTAGACAGCAGCCTTGCCGAGTTCTTCTTCGATGCGGAGGAGGCGGTTGTACTTGCACACGCGGTCCGTACGAGAGAGAGAACCAGTCTTGATCTGGCCAGCGGCAGTACCGACGGCGAGGTCAGCAATGAAGGTGTCTTCGGTTTCGCCAGAGCGGTGAGAAACGATCGGGGCATAGCCTTCGTTCTGAGCGCGCTTGATGGCAGCGAGAGTTTCGGACACGGAACCGACCTGGTTCACCTTGATGAGGATAGCGTTGGCGATGCCAGCCTTGATGCCTTCGTCGAAGATGGTCGGGTTGGTAACGAACAGGTCGTCACCGACGAGGTTGATCTTGCCACCGAGCTTGTCGGTCATGACCTTCCAGCCAGCCCAGTCAGCTTCATCGAGACCGTCTTCAATGGAGAAGATGGAGTACTTGTCGATGAGCTTTTCGTAGAGCTTCACCATGTCGGCAGACTTGACTGTCTTCTTGGTGCTCTTCTTGAAGGTGTAGGTTTCCGGCTTGCCCTTCTTGGTGTTCTTGTCGCAGAATTCAGAAGAAGCAACGTCAAGAGCGATCTTGATGTCTTCGCCGAACTTGTAACCGGCATTGGTCGTTGCAGCCTTGAGAGCGTCGAGAGCCTTTTCAAGGGTCATCACGCCAGTGATTTCGTAACCGAACTTGTTCTTGGCCGGCTTGATGCTCACGCCCGGAGCGAAGCCACCTTCGTCACCGACGGTCGTGTCGAAGCCACCCTTCTTCAGCACAGCCTTGAGGGCGTGGAAGATTTCGGTGACCATCTGGAGGCCCTTGGAGAACGTCTTGGCGCCAACCGGGG
>Ga0310786_10000331_pt1 | contig 77818 bp, 119 predicted proteins | sample AusTroGonzalo_MG_FD_203881 | JGI IMG/M metagenome (GOLD analysis project Ga0310786, IMG submission 203881) | Bovine rumen microbial communities from tropical cattle in Woodstock, Queensland, Australia - Gonzalo_03 (v2) (version 2) | ecosystem: Host-associated > Mammals > Digestive system >... | reverse complement strand
GTCGCCCGGGCGGGTCCGTAGAGATCGGACCCGCCCTACCCATCGCGCCGTTTTTCGGTCACGGCCTGCCCTTCCACGGATGGTTTTCGATATATTCGCGGTCTATGGTCTTGGTCTTGACGTCGTGGTGATGCTTGCAGAGGCTTTGCCAGTTATTTTTATCCCAGAACAGCGTTGTATCGCCGCGATGAGGGATGATATGGTCAACAACATCGGCCTTGACATAGCGTCCTTCCTTCGCGCACTCCACGCAAAGCGGATGCGCGGCGAGGTATGCTTCTCTTGCCTTGCGCCACTTCTTTGTGTAGCCACGAGAATCAGCAGAGCGCGGGACTTCTTCCTTTGGATGCAATGGACGGTGCTTATCACAGTACATCGTGCCATAGGGTACGAGCTTCCCGCAGCCGGGATGGCCGCAAGGCTTGTTTGGCTTGTACGGCATCAGCTCACCGTCCTCATGCGCTGCTTCAAGCGTCGCTGCACATCCAGAGTGATCGCGCCATAGCCACGTACATCATAGAGAAGTTTCACCCATTCATATTCGGAAAAGACGGTATTGTCTTCCGGGCACCATTGCCGTGCCTTGTCATTGAGCGCGGTAACGGTATAGGTTGTCATGTCGCCGGAGTAAACGCAGAGGAATACGGGAATATCCGCCCGGTCTCCGAGATCGGCGATAGCGCGAAAGGTATGATGCGATGTGTTTGGGATGTAGGCGAATTCCTTCTTGTATTCAACCAGCGCCTTGACCTTTGCGTGATTGTATTCGATGAGGAGGAAGTCAATGTCCACGGCGGGACAATCAAAGCCCCACTCTCTGTGTCGAAGCGACAATTCCTCATCGCGCCAGCTTGTCCGTTGTTCTTTTACGCCATCCATTTGTATCTGCTCCTGTTCTCTGCTCCGCTGGTATGGACACGGAAAAGCGCGGGCGGAGCAGCATCCCGCGCTATCGGTGTAGCTATCACCGTCCGTGTCGTGAGAGTGCCGTCCACAGGGTGCGACCCTGACTCGCGGCATGAAAAAAGGCGGTACAGTGTGCACACCATAGCCGCCAGGTTGACCCGTGGCCCGTAGGTATCACGGATACAATTGGTGAACGCTGACAGGCTCAACGTCCGAAGCCGCCTCCAAGGTACGCATGCAAGCAGAGGCGCTGGCAGGTCTATAAAATGTCCCGGCGTGGTCCGCATCGTTGAGAGGCGTGCCGGGCTCTTAAAACCCACAGCTTCACCGATGCCCGGATCGTGGGCGGGTTACTTGCTGTGAGTGGATTAACAGTTATCGGGCGTAAGCATGAACAGCTTTTCAATGCGCCGGGTTTTGCTTGCGGTAATGCCGCTATTCTTCATCCCGCCGCCGTATTCCTTAGACCAAACGACCCTGATGTCATCCGGCCCGGTGCATTCGCTGACAAATACGGTATGACCATCTTTTGCCAGCTTCCGCATATAGCGCCAGAAGGCATCGCTGTCAAAAGGCTCAACGCCTTTATAGGCGAGCGTCCCGGCATACGGAGGATCAGCATAGATGGTTGATTTCGGTGGAATCTTCACATCCCTGTAATCGAGACAGGTGAATGTGACTTTGCTGTTCATGGCCGCGCTGTCGGCCAACGTTGTGCGTTTGGATTCCAACGCGAATATTCTGCCCTTGATTTCTCCCGCTGAGCTTGTGCGGTTCAATTCTGAAAAGACTTTAAGGAGGGATGTTTTAGACCTTGGAGCGTACCCCCCCCTCGTAACACATCCGCGCTTGTCACGGGCATAGCCGCCGAACCATTTCGCGCCGAATGTGCAGCCGAATCCCACAAATCCAGAAAGCGCGGGATCCTCATCCTTATGGTCTTTTATGTATTGGTATTCGGCTTCGGTTACAATGTCCGGCGGTTCCCATCCGACTTGAAGAGCTTTCCACATGGATATGAGATATGGGTGTGCATCGTTGCAGATAATGCGTTCATAGCTTGGCGCGAGTTTGGCTTCGACAGCGCATGAGCCGCAAAACAAACTCACAAGGGTATGCGCTGTACCCCCCCTAAAATTTCCGATGCAAGCTGAGAGGAGATCTTCGTTTTGCCGCCTTGATACTGCATTGATAACCTCCGATATAGGTTTTGCAATTTTGCTCTTTCCACCCTGATATCTCATTCAATCACCTGCTGAAAAAGAATAGCCCGCCTTTAATCATCGTCAGCGGAAAGGAGTGATCATCAAAACCAAACGACGACAGGCGGGCACCCATGGACGCACCGACGGCGTATGAAAACTGAAAAGACCACCGACAGGTCCATGCGGCTCGGCTTATAGCCTCAAGGAGGTGCCTTCTATGACGAACCTATGGCAAGCTCGTAGAAGGTTAGTGAAAGCGGATACTGTTCTCCGCGATACCGGCGAGAACGAAATAGACGCAGGGCAATGCGACCCCATTGCCCCAGAGGCGATATTCCGCACTGTCCGTATGTGGATTGCGCAGCCACTTGATAATTTGGTTTTTGGTCTTGGGTGTTTTTGCTCTGGTGACTGTGTGCCGATGCGTTTCAAAGACGTCAGCCCAGAAAGCGATGTCATCCTCGGTCGGATTCTCTGTAACGAGGTCTGTACACCAATCGCTGGGAAAGCCCTGCAATCGTGCGCATTCCATCGGCATCAATCGCCGAACGCGATAGCGTGGCGCATTCACCACAATGGGATCCTTGAAATCCCGCGCCATAAGCGGCGGCGTCACGTCCTTGGCGACTTGCATATAGTAGCCGACTGTCATGGCATAGGTTTCCACAATGGCCGTACCGCCTTGATTGGCGCTGGGATTGCTGTCGGAAGCGTCCAGTGTTCGCACTGTATCGGCTTTATAGATTCCTGCCCGAGGATTATCGGAAAGCCATGCGAGGCTGTTAAAGCCGCCGATGCTGAATGGCGTTTGTCGGATCGGCTCCATCACTAACGGTTGATTGTTGCCGCCGGTTCCGTATTGCGCCGCGATTGTTCCGGCAATATCCAACGGACCATCATAGCGGCTGTCCTGGGAATGGTTGTCAAACATCAGCACAGCGGTATCGGAACAAGCTCGAAGCGTAGGCGAGCGTTCATCTTCAAAGCCGATGCTGTTTCCGGCTTTCATACTGGTGAACGGGATAAATCCGGCAGCATAGGTTATTGATTCGCCTGTTGTTCCAATCCGGCCTTCAGAATCTCCGGCAGTATTCGATTGCGGGTTTTCGCGCGTTCCAGAATCCCGTTGCAAGCCCTGGCGCTCAAAGAGTATTTCTCCGGCGCATTCGGAATCAAAATCCGCGACAAGGAACACGCGACGGCGACGTTGGGCGACTCCGTAGTATTGCGCATCGAGCACTCTGTAAGCCAATGACCATCCGTCGCCCAGGTATAAATCGGCGTATTGCCAGCGTCCTTTATCAGGCGCAGGCACCGAAGCGCCGGGCGCTTTAATGTCGATGATAGCTTCGAGCACGGATTTGAAGTCACGGCCTTTGTTGGATGTGAAAGCGCCTGGGACGTTCTCCCAGACGATGTATCGCGGATATTTTCCATCTGTGGCTTCCCTCATTTCTCTGACAATGCGAATAGCCTGATAAAACAGGCTTGACCGTTCACCATCCAATCCGATTCTGCGTCCTGCCAGGGACATATCCTGGCAAGGTGAACCGAATGTAATGATGTCCACAGGCGGAAGCCGTGCGCCGTTCAGAATTGAAACGTCGCCATAATGCTTCATCTGTGGGATTCGCTTTGTCGTTACTCTGATGGGAAAAGGCTCTATTTCAGAAGCCCAGATGGGTTCAATACCGGCGAGAAGTCCGGCCAGCGGAAAACCGCCGGAGCCGTCGAACAGGCTGCCGAGCGTCAGGCGCTTATTCACTGATAAGCACCGCCTTTTGCCCGGTAAACTGCTCGAAGCGTTGTATGGTTGCGTCAATGTAGCGCGGATCCAGCTCCATGCAATAGGCTGTGCGCCCATTTTGTTCGCACGCCATGATGGTTGTGCCGGAGCCGTTGAAAAGGTCAAGAACAATGCCGTTATTCGGGCAGCTATTCCGAATCTGGTAGTCGAATAACGGAATGGGCTTCATTGTTGGATGCAGCTCGGATTTTGTCGGCCTGTCAAAATCAAGCACCGTGGTTTGTTTGCGGTCAGAAAGCCATATATGCGAAGCACCTGATTTCCAACCGTACAAGCACGGTTCATGCTTCCATTGGTAGTCTTGCCGCCCAAGTACCAGGCTGTTTTTGTTCCAGATCAGGCATTGTCTGACTTGCCAGCCGATGTCATGGCAAGCGCCGCGAAAGTTGTAACCCTCGGAATCTGCGTGCCAGATGTAAAACGCCGCACCTGGCTTCATGGAAAGGTCAGCACACAGAAAGGCATCCCGGAGAAACTGCCGAAAGGCTGCATCCTCCATATTATCATTCTGGATGGTCATGCCTGTGCCGCCCTCATAGGCCACGTTGTACGGCGGATCCGTGAGCAGGATATCGGCCTGCGCACCATCCATCAGGATAGCGACATCATGTGCGTTAGTGCTGTCGCCGCACATCAGGCGATGTCTACCAAGTTGATAGATTTGACCAAGCTTAGATTTCGGCGTTTCAGGCAGGACTGGATCATAATTATCGTCAACCGCCTGCGCCGCCTCTCCTTCGCTGTCCGTATCAAGGTCTGCCATCAGGTCATCGAAGCCGAAATCAAAATCGCCAAAATCCACAGCTTCCAGTTCTCCGGCCAGAAGATCGAGATCCCATTCAGCGATTTCGCCGACCTTGTTATCCAGCAGCCGGTATTTCTTTTTCTGTTCTTCCGTCAGACCGAATACCTGCAGCACTTTATCGCGCTTGACGTGGCGCTTCTTCAACGCCTTGCATCGCGTCTCACCGGCGAGGATAAGCATATTCTCATCCACGACAATGGGCGTGATATAGCCGACCTGTTCCATGCTCTCTACGACATCTTTCACCGCGTGATCGTTCTTGCGTGGGTTGCGGTCATAGGGCACGAGGTCGGCTATGTCGATCTCTATATATCTCTTTTCCACGGTGTCTCTCCTTCGCTGTCGGTATCATATGATACGGCCTGTGGCGACAAACCGCATACTGAAACTCTGCGCCAAGGAGGAGACGCAGACCGACTTGCCTCCTTTCAGAATGAAAGTGGCATGTGACGTGTCGTGAATAGATTTGGCAGACTATTCATGGCGTGAAAAAAGCGCGTCGTTGTGACGCGCTCATGCGGGCTTATCATCATAAAACCCATTTTAATTATACCATATGCAGTCAAGTACGCTATTTGCACACCATATGCACACCTTTTGACCATTTTAGCGTTTTTGTCAAGTCCCGTTCTTTTTCTTCGCGCACTCATGCAGCATACATCCATATATGCGATCAGCCGGGCCAATTTCATCCGTGTAGAATTCGCAGTCTACACATTTATTCACGTGTGGCTTCTGGCTTCCGCACTCACCGCCGCAGGCGGCATATCCAGCAAGGTCAATCCAGTTGTCATCTTTCTGGACGCCGGAAGAAATCCGGGCGATTTTCAGAAGCGCCAGCATCGCCGCAACATCAGTATCTCTGAAGACAATGTTTGCACCATCGTCGCCAGCCAGTGCGTCGATATAGGCATTCCACAGTCTGGCGATGGTGTTAAAGCTGTTCTCCGGCTTGCCGTACTGTTCATCGCGGTCGCCGTTCACACACTTCAATGCAGTATCGAGAATCTCTTTACGTGTCATCGGTAATTCCTCCTGATATTGTTTTTCTCCTGGATTTTGATCGCTTTCGCACCGAGTGTATCGGCGAGTGCGGTATTATCGAACACCTGGGCATCACGTCGATCCGCGCTGTAATAGCCGGTCGGTATATCGGTATAATTGCCTTTCGCGTCAAATTCTCTGATTCCGTTATACTGATAGGCCATAAGATACAATCCATCTTTCTTGATGATATACATCGGTCATTCCTTCTTCCAATATCATAATTGAGCGTAGTATGGGCAGTCGCCGTCCAGCTTGTCCGGGATGTCGTTTGGAATGGCGTCCAATGTCTTTTTGAGCTTACAAGCCCGCCGTTGGCCTTTATCCAGATTGCACATCAAGCATTGTTCCTTGCATCCGTCTATCAGTGCATTGATGATATTGTTCGGCAGCCATACGCCAAACTTGTCATTATTACGAGACGAAACGCCAGGGACGCCGACCATATAAGTAACGCTTTTCACTTCTCTGTACCATTGCCATGCCTGCGATTTCGGCACCGTATCCGTCAATTTTTCAATCATCGACAGTGCCTTTGCCTTCAGCATTCAGACATCCCGGTTATAGTACGGCACGTTCTTCATCCGCTCTTTGAGCTTTTCAGGTTCCTCGACAAGAATGTTCAACGCGGTTACAATCCGCAGCATCGTGTCCCGCTCGCCTGCCGTCATCCGTTTTGTTTCCATGCCAGAATCCTCCATTTCAACGGTACGTCTTTACACCTTTTCGCAGCGCGTCCAGTTCATCCAACGGCTCAATCTCAAAGTAGGGACATGCTCCGGCAACGCATTCATATTTCCATGTGGAATCGCCGACGCGATCTTGGTTATCGGCATTACAGCATACTTCATCATACAAATGCCTGCACAAATCAGGATCATCCAACATGGTCAGAAGGTATTTGCCGTGCTCGTCTTTGCCTTCTTCAATGAATCTGCTCATGTTTTATTACTCCTGTATTACTATCCGTGAAGCTGTCCTTCCTTTTTCATACGAGCACCACAAAAATAGCAGTATCGGCGGTCGTGCGGATCCTTGCGATGATAGGCGCTTTCGCAGACGGAGCAATACCAGTATTTCAAGCCGCCCGTCACCGTCGTATAGACCCATACGCCCTCTTTGCGCTCATTGTTGATGCTTTTCGGATCATTCATCTTTAATCACCTCTTCATTCGGTATTTTTTCAAATTCATAAACCCAAACGAACGGATTTGCGAACCATCCGTATTTCGGAATATCGGCATTCTTCAAGGTGCTGTCCCACAATGCGCCAAACAATGGTGCAATGCCCAGAAGATTCACCGCATATTGATTGAAGCTACCGTCATTCATGCAGTCCTCCGGCGTCATATCTTGGAGCCGTTCTGCTCTAACATCGATTATGCGCAGGAACAGCCGAGCTGCTTCACGCGGCATATGAATGGACGGCCTCCAGCCAATAGGTGTATTGCAAATTTGCAATTGTCCGTCCTCATGATCGGCTTTGTATTCATAGTGCCAGCCGGATTCGTCAAATATCCGTTGCCATGTCTCACGCACCCAAAGGATATCGCCGGGTTTGTATGGAGGCTCATAACCAAGCGTCTCTGGGCTGGTGATACCATCCTGCGGCTGCCCTTTGCATAGCCGCCGCGTCTGCGTCTTCCTGCCATCCAGGATCGCCCGAACCATTTCGGTGTTGAAAAGGATTGGTTTCTCTGCCATCGTTAATCCTCCTTCTGCTCCTTCTGCTTCTCGCGTGCTCTGCGCAGCCTGTCCGCCGCTGCCGCCCTCTGGTCTTCCGTCATTTCGCGCTTCGTCCTGTACGGATTCTTCCCAAACCGGAACGGATACAGCGCACACCATGTGCACGGACACAGCTCCACCTCGCGTATCTGCCCGCAGCAGCAGTCCAGGCACTTAGCACGGATTGCTTTGACTGGATTAGTCGGCTTCTTCTCGCTCATGTTTTTCCTCCTTCGGCGGCAGGCGTTTCGCCGCTTTTACCAATTGCTTTTGCAGTTTCTTCAATGCCGCGTCATATTGGCTGTCCGTCAAAAGACCGTGAATCCAGATGTAAACCAGCTTAAAACCGAGATCATTCAAGAAATCTGCCTTATCGCCTAATGTGAATCCCTGTTCATTAGCCTGTTCTTCATATGACTTGCACAGTGCGCCATGATGAAATCCGATCATTGCCACATCAATCGCCTCCGATCCAATCGTCGTCCATGACCTCCAATTCCGGCAGATATTTACGGTTCAACCGCTGACCGCAGCTGATGCAATAGGTTTCCCAGTTGCTGACGCTCATGCGGCAGGATGGACAAAACCATTGTGTTTCCGTCTGTCCCGCGAATTGTCCCTTGGTAATCGGATACAGCTTATACTTGCAGTTCATCGGTTGATCACGCTTCAATCCGCTGTCCTCATGATTGTGGCGCAGATCTGCAATTTCCGATAATAGCTGACTGATATACGCTTCCTTGTCCGCGAGCTGCATTTTGTATCGATTGATGTCCTTTACCAGCGGACTGATAGCGCGTTCCATCGCAGCCTTCAGTTCAACTTCAATATCACTATTCACAATCCTATCTCCCTTCTGATTCGTTTCCTGATTCTTGCGATATGTTCAATCACTCTCCGCTTCTCCCGACATTTCGAGCAGTTGACATGATCGTCAAATACAGGTTGACCACAATCACCACACAGCCCGTTACGGATACGCTCGTTTCGTTTCTCGCGCTGGCGCTTGGCTCTATCAACTGTCAGATTATAGGTGGAATGACTGCGCCGCTGTTTTGCGGCGCAAGCCTTACAGTATACATGACCAGGCTCATTGTAATTTGCAGCGCAGACCACACAAATACCATGATCCTTCAGCCAGTGATAGCGTTCCCGAGTATATTGCCGATCAACTTTCGGATCCTTGTACGGCATCTTCAACCCATTCCTTTATCTTTCTGTCGTAGTGCATAAAAGCCTTGCAGGTCATCGGCGGCATATCAACATAATGGCCATCGTTCAGCGGACACTCTTTGCAGTGTACATGCCCGGTATCGTCATAGGCGCTGTACTTCTTACAGATTCTTTTCTGACGTTCCGTTGTCAGCATATTCGTTCCTCCTCAATCTGATCGCCGGTCGTAGATTCCACGTCTGCCATTTGACGCCATAATCCTCACGTTTCGCTGTGATCTTACCCGTAGCACCGATAAAGCACATCGGCAGCCCAGGAGCAGAAAAGCCGACATACAAGACTGGAACTGGATCCGGGATCTCTACCGCGTCATACCATAGTGGAAATTGACCATACCATGTAAAGCGCCTTTCGATCTCATCACAGGTCATTTCTCTGGGCTTGAAACACTTGTCATAAAGCTCACCGCTTAAGTTTTCAAGCATACCAACCAGTTCAGAAATGGTCTTTTCCTGATTGTCGAGCAATTCTATGGCAGTAGACAAACCATCCAAGTCCGTTGTTGTTTCTCTTACAACCCTTTCATCACCACATACAGAAGCCTGGTCATATACTTGCCTAACGGTGCGTTGCATCCGTTCTATGGCGATAATGGCTTTCTTTACATCATCCGACAATATCTCCGCCTCCTAATCAAGCCCACGGATTATCACTTCGCCAACGTGATCAGCTACAATATCCCGATACTTCATCAATGTTTCTTTGCCCGGAGCGTGAAAGTTGCCATACGGCACGGTGTCCCGGTCGGTGAAAACTTGTAAGGCGTATCGTTTCGCGCCATGGATTATTGCACCAATCGCCTTGAAGTCCTCCTCTGTGTGCAGCTCATTGACGACCGTGGTGCGGAATTCGTAGTCAATGCCGCTGTGAATCAACAAATCAATGCTGTTGCGAACCGGCGTAATGAAACCGCTGACTCCTGTAGTGATTGGATACTTTTCCGGGCTGTTCTTCACGTCCATAGCGACGTAATCGACCATATTCCAATCAATCAGTCTGCGCAGCATATTCGGATTCGTCCCATTGGTATCAAGTTTGATCTTATAGCCGAGCGTCTTGATCTCACGGAGCAATGTCGGAAGATCGTTGTTGATACACGGTTCGCCGCCGGTTATCGCCACGCCATCCAGTCTGCCTTTGCGACCTTTCAGAAAATCCATCAGATACGCTTGTGTCATCGCCGGTTGGATCTGCTTGGTCGCCAGCTCATAATTGTGGCAGAATGGACACCGCATATTGCAATCGCCGAGAAACACAGTGCAGGCGAGATGTCCCGGATAATCCAGAAGCGTCATCTTTTGCAATCCGTAAATCTTCATATTGATTCCCACAATCAATAACCATCGTTGAAACGGAGCAACCAATCCTTAACAGCGACATGTGCTCTGGCGAAGGCCAACTCCATATCGCAATCCTGCACGTCGCACAAGATAGCATCATTGTCGATGTGATCGCTTTCCGGGTAGTCCGATGCGCATCCAACCTTCGTGACACGAATGCACCAGTCCACAATTTTGCTGTAATGGATTTCCACATGAACAGGAAAGTAGTTTATCAGCTTGTCAATGAACACCAAGAAATCATTCATTCCCACTTCACCGCCTCTCTCAGCTCATTGGTGGGTTTCCTATTCCAGCAGCGCCACGTTACGCCGTAGCTTTTAGCTGTGTGACCAAACAATTCTCCCTCGATGATATCCTTGATTTCTCGCCACGCTGCCCACGATTCACTGCTATGTCGAACATGTGGATGTTCCTGGATGTACAGGAATGGTGGCGTATTGTACGGCCATACATGAAAAGGATCGGCATTATAGATAGCCATGATCTCACTGAATTCCATCACCCTTGGTTCCTGTGCAATTATGGCTCTTATTGCTTCTATTGCCACATCCTCGGCTTCTTGACATCTGTCGGATAAACCCATTGAGCGCCGCCGGAGGAACCATTCGAGAGCTTTCAGCTTATCCATCCTGCTCCTCCACCTCCTCATGTTCAGAAGGGCGAAGAATCTTTTTCAGCGTCCCGGATTCTGCCAGTTTCGGAAAGAATTCTTCAAGCATGGCGACATACTCGTCAGATACATCTTCTGCATGGCCATTGGTGAGCTTCTCAAAATCGTCTTTCCATCTCTCCGGAACCTTGAACTCATAGGTGGCGTAGGTGTTATCGAAATCGTCATCGTAGGTTCGGATGAAGTTTTCGTCCTTATAGAGCTTTTCTTCGCCATATCCGCAGTTGCGGTTGTTGCCGCCTACGCGGGTGTATATGGCTATGTTCTTATCCTCGGTGATTAAGCAATCGCGGAATCGTGGCCATTCATCCTGCTTCCTGCCAAGCATCGGCATGATAAAAACGCATGCAGGGCTGAAACCGAATAATGCGTTGTAAAAACTCATTTTTTTCCTCGCTTCCCGCACATCCCTCTCGATGCGCTTCTCGATCTTGTACTCCCTGGTGCTGTCGTTCCTCATTGCGCGGCAGCGAGGGCACATCCTCATTCCCTCCGTCGCAGGTCGCTTGCTGCATTCCGTACAGATCCCGGCGGCGATCCGCTGCTGCCGCTGTTCCTGTTTGGCCTGTCTGTGTTCCTCGCGCCGCTTTTCGTGAGCGGCAACAATCTTCGCCTCACAAGCCTTGCAGCGCACTTTGCCGGGTTCTGACCAAACTCTCCCACAAGTCGTACAAATGCCGCGATCCTTGTACCAGTTGTACCGCTCTTTGCACGTCTTGCTTTTCAGCTTGAAATCACGCCCCATGATTGTGCCTACAGCTTCGCCTTTGCGGCCTTAGCGACCATCTTCTGATGGTTCGCATCGACTTTATTCGAACCATGTGTCCGGCTATTCAGGAAATGGCAGCAGTGATGACCAGGGAAGTTGTTGCTGAGGTTGCTCCCACCGTGTGGCATCCCGTGGATGGATGCGGCATAGTTCTCGCCGTTGATCGTCACGAATACCGCCCGGCGCTTCCATGACCAGTGGCCATATACCTTCTTGAGCTTTGCGGTGTCCGCTTTCGTGAGAGGCTGGATGTCGGCGTGGTTCTTCCCGGCAAATCGCTTCTCTTTCCAACTGATCCCAGTATCCACGTCCGTGATAGTGGCGATCACGCCGACGGCGAATATCTTCTGGATGTCGCTTGTCCACCAGTCCATATTCTTGGCGGTGCCATGAACCATGTCATCTGTGGTGCTCTGTTCCTGTGCTTTTCCGGCATCTATGTCCAGCGCCGCGATGGTCTTGGGTCCAGCAATGCCATCGGCAGTAAGGCCGGCGCTCTTCTGAAATGCCTTGACGGCCTTCTCGGTATTGGAGCCGAATATGCCATCCACGGAGCCGGAAAAGAATTCCAGCTCCTTCAGTTTAGTCTGAACGGCCTTCACATCTGCGCCTTTGCTACCCTTTTTCAAATTCATTTTTTGCACTCCTTTTTTTCTCGTCCACGCTCATTCATCCTTGTCCAGTCCCAACTTCCTGCGTAGAGCGACATTGCGTCGCGCCTTGTTTGAAGCGTTCTTGCCGTTAAACTTGTACCCTCTGACAAACGGCACTCCACATTTTAGAAGGTTTGCCTCTGCATTTTCGATGGCACAAATGATCTCACGAGCATCGTTTATCGAAAGATACTCTGCGCTGGTGTACGTGGAGACATCACACTCTATCCAAGCGACGCCATAGTCGCCACTTGCCATTTCACCCTTGTAATTGTCCGACACTCTCGCCCAACAACCGACATCATAACTCCAGCCGAGGATCTTTGCCTCATAAAAGCTGTATTCTTCATCATAGGACTTCTGCGAATCCCATTGCCAGCCGTTATTGCCGAGCAGTCGCAGCCAGTCCACATTTTCGCATTCATTTATCCCCTGTTTGCTCATGCGCCCTCCTGTTCCACGCATCAACCGCTTCTTCAGGATAATGACACCACTCTCCAGAAGCTCCACATCCTCCATTGTTATAATCGCACAGGACGAAGAACCTGTCGCGCCATCCATCTTTTCCCCTGCGCGTCATCAGCGTAACATCATCATTTCCACAGAAAGGACACGGTTTCAGCTTATCCATTCTGCACCTTCTGTCATCCTGCCCACGGTTTCGCCTCCCTTTACCCGTTTGTGGAGCGAATGTCCATCTTCGCCCCACAATGTGGGCAGTATTTTGCAGTATTGGCAACAATGCTCATTTCCCCGCATACCGAACAATCGGCCATTGTCCACAGGCTCTGCTCAGGCTTTATCCATCTCCCATGTACCACTGGCGCGGCATCCACGGCAGGCGCGGCATCAAGCTCCTCCATCGCATTCACCAACCCTGTACACACTCCTATTGCAAAGTCATCTGGGCGGTATCTGTAATGGTCATACTGTTTTCTGAGTAAAGGCTTCAACGTGTCAGCATCAATCAGCCTTCCCACGGTTTCGCCTCCTTCTGCGATTTGTTTGGTTTGGATGACCAGCAGCGCCATGTCTCGCCGTAGTTTTCCGCAAACAGTATTTCGCTTGTAATATAAGATGACATTGCACGAATCATGCCGTTTGTCATATTATCCTTATACTGCGTCACCATAGCCCACCTGTCATCGCCCGGTTCTTTATCCTCGTTGTCCTTCACTTCGATGTAGACTGGCTTACACTCTAACGCGGCACCAATAGTTTCCCGCCAAGTCATCACGCGCGGCTCCTGCGCTTTCAACAGATCTCGTGCCTTCCGCATGATATAGGCATAGAACCGAATATCCAGATTGGTTATATCCTTACGGTCACGCATATAGGTTGAACAATAGTCCAGCTCCATCACAACATCCCGCGCATGCCATCGCTTCTCATCCTCGGCGATCATCTCATCTGTGAATCGCATAATCACATACTCCCATCTTCTGGATTGTAAGTTGGTTCATACCGCGCACAATATTCAGTCATTTCAACGGCAGCTTCGTACTCACGTTGGGCTTGTGTGTACTTTTCATATCGTTCTGCCCACTTGTTGTATCCTATCTCTGCGTAGTCAATCTTGCCTTCCTGTCCGTCAATAATGTCATCTACACAATCCATGCAGTAATGCACCAGATACGGTTTACGATCAATAAAGCCTTTTTCGGATAGGGCAAAATCGCCTTTCGGAATCGGCGCAAAACAGTAAACACACTTCGTGTCCTTTATCGTTTTCACAAGATGGCTACTAACTGCCGAGTATGACACATCGCTCATATCACCGTTCGGCATATTCAGATTGTCATACTTTTCCTTCGGATAGCGATGGTTATTCATCCCACCTCGCCTCCTTTCGCTGCTCGTCGGTCGGGCGGGATGTCCAGCAGCGCCACCTAATACCATAGGATGATCTCCTGTACAATGCAGACCATGAACACCCAAGCAAAAGCGCTTCGTAATCATCATCGTCTAATATGCTCAGTTGAAAAACTCCAAAAGAGTATCTTGTCCGGCTCTTTACCTCGGCCCAAAAAATCTTATTATACTCTTCGCTGGATTCGGCAAGCCTGTTGTCTATTTCTTCCAGCGTCATCACTCGCGGCTCCTGCGCTTTCAGCAGGGCGATAATGTCATCCACCATATCACGCAATTCAGAATAGACATCCCATCTGTCAGGCGAAACAACTGGATGAAGCTCAACGTCTAAGTAATTCCGAATATCTTCCAATTTTTCCGAAATAATGCTCAGTTCCACGGTGTCGCCTCCATTTCTTCCTTCGATGGGCGGGATGTCCAGCAGCGCCAGGTCTTGCCGTAATCCTTCTTGCTGTGTCCAAATATGCTTTTCTGGCCGTTGAATGTGATAGTATCGCCGTAAACCTTTTCGATGGCGACAAATGCCACCTCATTATAAAAGGTTTTTGTCCGGCGCTCGACATAGACGGTGTTGTCAGTTCTATCGATGGCTTTTAGTTCGTCGTAGGTAATCAACCTCGGTTCCTGTGCTTTCAGTAAGGCAAGAGCTTCATCCGCTATCCTTTTTTCTACCCCTATGTGCGATTCAGCCATCCATTCAAGCCCTGCGATTACTCGCGCTCGTAATTGCTGTTCAGTCATTCCCATTTCACCGCCCTTCCGCACTTCCGACAAAACGGATCACCCGGATCAAGAGGCTGTCCACAGTTACCACAGCAGTAATACCAATACGTTCCCTTACCACTGCGCTCAGGATTTATTGGATCCTGCGCTTTCAACAGTGCGAAAACATCAGTATTCTTCTCATCTTCATCCTCCGCAAAATCTCTGCAATCGCGCATCAGGTGATCATAATACTTGCAGTGATCTCTGTGAAGCTCATACAGGTCATACATTGGCTTTCCGCGATAGCATTCCGTCACATCGCCGCGAACATCGTAATACCTATAATCGATCTTTGTGATGAAATGCCCTTCAACCGGCTCATACTTGATTTCAGCGCCTGGATGCGAATAGAAACGCTCTTCGAGAATCCTGGCAAACCAGTAACAGCAGCCATGTAAAAACACTTCTTCGCTGCCCTTAAAGCGGGCGATGAAATCAAGTATTACTTCACGAGGATCTTTCAAGGTATCAACACCTCCATCAGCATAATCCAAGGACAGCGCCGAGGAACATACCATAGGTCTTTGCGGCCTGATTGCCGAAAATCTCGCCGCGCAGAGATATAGGCTTGTTCTTCTGGTGCATAAGCGCCTTGTTTGCCTTGATAACGTCTATGCCCTGATTGCACTGAAAACAACGGCAGATTTCCGGCCTTACCTCGTAGATGTCACAACACTTCCTTACGTTGTCCCGAAACGGACAGGTCGCGTCCAGGTAGTTGCCAGTCATCATCACTGATTTATGCTCATGAAGGTTATGCTTCCTGACATAAGCGCGGATCCGATCCAATTCCTCATGAGATATCGGGAGATAATCGGAACAGCAAGCACCGCACTGTGAACAATGACCGTCGATGGTAAAGTCAGTAACTTCGGGTTTCATGTTTGCCATTTCAACAAGCGAACCGATCATTCTCTCACCCTTCTTATGCTATATTGTCAAGGTACATCCTGCTCCCGGTCGCTTCGACCTGATTCTGATACTTGCCCTTATATCCTTCGGAAACATCCACGGCGTCCATGAAAATCAGCTGTGCTACTGGATAACCCGGTTTCAGCACGATGGCGCAGGGGCTGTCATTCTTCAGCTCCAAAGTAATATGTCCAGTAAATCCGGGATCCACGAATCCCGCATTCTGCACCATCAATCCGATGCGTCCAATGGATGACCGACCCTGGACGAATGCCGCGCAGTTCACCGGCACGGATACATGTTCCATCGTGGTGGCAAGCATGAATTCACCCGGCATGATAATTGTGGTGCCGTCCGATTGTTTCATCACCGGCATATATTTCATCTCACCGCCCAGCTCCACAGTGTTGCCGGGAATCGGCTTGATGAAGCTGTCGCCAAGTCGCAGATTGATGGATGCCGGATTCACAAGCGCCTCATCGCCACCCATTATCATTCCGTGCTTCAGTAGGTCTTTAAGTCGTTCATTGCCCCAGATCATCAGTTACCACGCTCCCTTATTATAGTTCGTCTGATATCCTCATCCAGTCTCCAAGGGTGTTTGCTTCTGTTCTGCGCATCCCTGCCTTTTTGTCCGGCTTCTGCTGCCATCATCCGATGCACTTCACACAGTTTACGTCCTGGTTCAGTTGGTCTGTTACATCGTAAGCAAATGCCGTCTGGCCTGACCTTGTGAACATAATTGCGTATAAATTGTGCATGAGCTTTTGCTCGGCACTTAGGGCACCAAACTCTGGAAGTATCAGGATTTGGTTTGCGGCAACATGGACAAATACCAGCATCAATAACTTTACGCCGATTCTCACGCTGTCGTTCATTTATCTTTTCACGATTTTTGATATGAGATCTGGCGTTATACAATGCGCCTTTCTCTATGCAATATGGACATTGAACGAAATGTCCGAATGCCGGTCGTTTTCCGCACGTCGTACAGATACCTTGCTCTCTTCGCGCATCTCGTCGCGCTTTCGCTCTTTCAGGATTGTAACCGCTCATCGCTCATCATCCTCATAACCTTCAGACTGTCGCACATGATGTAATGGTCGTTGATGATCTGCAATTCTTCCTTGGTCGGCTTAAAATACTGTACGCAAAGCGCTGTCACGCGCCGGATACATTCAGCGACATTATCGGCCTGTATCTCAAGCCCATACACGCTGCTGATCGCGGTGGTAAAATCCTCCCGGCAGCTGCACCGTTCAAACTTCCTACGGAGGATTTCCACCACGAACGCACCGTCGCCGCAGGTCGGTTCAAGGAATGTCTTGTCTGGCGCAAACGCTCCCGGAGATTCTTCTTCCAGCAAATCGCACATTCTTGATACCATCCAATCGGGCGTAAATACCTCACCGAATTTCCGAACGCGCTCGGCCTTACTCAGCCTACTTCCCACGCCTGCACCACCCGATCAGCCAGCCCACCGCGCCGCCGATTATAGCTGGCAGAATGAAGTATTTCAGAATGAATCCGGCGTAGGAAAGTATGATGTCTGCTCTTGCTACCGCAATCTGAATCTGTGTTGTTTCCAAACCCAATCACCTCACTTTCGATCTGTGCGCTTGATGCCGTGAATCCGCATTCGGAGCCGTCTTACATTCTGCGCCTCTCTTCTCTGCTCTCGACATCTGGCGCAGAATGTATTGATGCCGATCTCGCTCGAATCAAGTGGTTGTCCACAATTCACGCAAAGGTTATTCTCTTTGCGTTCGGCTTTTTGACGCTTCTTGTAGTTATACAGGTATTCGCGGGTGTTGTTTTTCCTGTAATGCTTTTGGTCGCGCTCCCGGCATGGTCGGCACTTCCTTCGTCCTGCTTCGGCCCATCTCTTACCACACCGTGTACAAAGCCCTTCTTCTTTACGTTCATCGTATCGTTTGCGCCCGGACCTACTAAACCGCTCAAGGTCTTTCTTATATGTTTTTGAGGATATTTGACTGCGATGAACATCCAATCCAAGACTTATCGCTTTCTGATAGACAGCATTTTCAGTCCGATTCAAATAGCTTGCTACAAATGACAGCTCCCTGCTTGAATTTCTTTTCAGAAACCGAATCTCATCCTCTTTCCATAATCTGCCACCCAAAGCAATCACGTCCTTCAATCGTCCTGGTTTATCTCTCTGTATACATATTTGTGGCAGGTCGGACAATTGCAAACGATATGCGCGTCATTAAGATCCCATTCTCTACGGTATTCCGATGCGTTGGCTAACCAGATGCAGCCACAGGCAGGACATTCAAATCTTCTGGTCGTGTTCAGTCGCCGAATATCGCCCTCTTTGATGATCTTCACTTTTGCACTTCCTTCTCGTAATAGTCACCATTCCATGCATCAGTCTCATCACTGAAAACACGACCGAAACGCTCCGGGTGGTTTTGCGGATCTGCGCACGGCCCATACAGCGCGTGTTCCGGGTCCGTTGTGTAGCTGCATAACCCGACATCCGAACCGCTGCGATGGCATCCGATACCAGCCGCACAAGGTTTCTTGCAGTCGCAAATGTAAAGCACCATCAAATATCACCTTCAATCGTTTCTGGCATATCGCCAAATTCTCCATTCAAGCAGAGGGATGTCGCCGCGCAAGCGATCATCATCAGTGTGGTATCCAGGCTGTTCCAGTCAAGGGCTTTTGCTGGTGCGCTTGGTGCCGTCATACCCGATTTTTTGTGTTGCCATGCGGATCAGCCTCGCCACGTTATTCTTCAGCGCTTCTTTGTCGGCTTCTGTATCGGCGGGTGATGCGTTCTGCTTTACCCAGAACATATCCCACATTGTGCTTTTCAAATCGGCACGCCAATCTATGCCTTTGCTGTTTGATGACATTATTCACCATTCTCCTTCATATCCCATCTGTACCTGGAAAACATCTCCGCGCCGTCCAGAAACCGCACGGCGGTCGGATTCACCGCTTTGACATGACCATTGCGAAACTCAATGATTGCCACCACCTGCTTCCATCTGCCGACCTGCTTGCCGTCCTCAATGTTCGGCTTTTCCACATCAGCCCATCCGTGGAAAAGCGCCTGCGCGTCCTCCACAATGCACTGGCGCGGTTCATCGGTATAACCCATCTCATTCCACCTCGATTTTCATCTGTGATTGCCGTTGACGGATTCTGTCATCCGCTTCCAAATCCAGGATACTGACCTGATCCAGTGTAATCGACTTCAACATTTCCGACTGTGCTTTTTGATAGAAGCCCTTATCAATCTCGAATCCATAGGCATTGCGCCGCATTTCCGCTGCCGCCCGCAACGTGGATCCGCTTCCCGCGCAAGGGTCAATCACCACATCTCCGACATCCGTAAAAATGTCAATTAGCCGTTTCAGCAGTTTTACAGGCTTCTGCGTCGGATGGATTTTCGGAACAGACGGTCCGTCTCTTTCATAGGGCATCCAGTTGAAGATCATCTTGCCATGATTATTGAACTTCGGAAGCCGATCCCGGTACAGCACCAGAGCGTGTTCTGTTGCGCCGACGATCTTCATGTTGGCCTTGAGCACCTGCGGACTGTAGTTCTTGATAAAAACCAACGGGATATACTTTCCGAATCCGGCATCAGCCGCCCAATGAATGACATCAGCCTGCTGTTGGAAGGCACAGAATACGATCATACACGGAGCGCCGCCCTTGCCTTGTTTCGGTTCAGGCTTCATCAATCGGGAGCAGAACATGAAGTATTCGGAGATCCGAAAATAGCCGTCACTGTGAAAAAAGCTGCTCTTGGCTTTATCACTTTCTCCGTTCTTATTGTCGCCTCCAATGTACCACATGGGATTCGAGCCGTATGCGGCATCGCCCAGGTTATACGGAATGTCGGCGATAATCAGCTGGGCTTTCTGGATCGGCCACCGCTTCCAATTCTGGAAGGAATCATGATACAATTCACACTTCATATTCTGCTCCTATGAATTTACGCACTGGATTCAAACTTGCACAGCTCCGGCAGATTTGCCCTCACAAGTGCTGTCGGTATCGGTGGGCATACGGCGTTTCCACACCGCGCCACCTGTTCACTTTTCGGATAGGTCTTTCCGTCGGCGTCCACGTCGATGATGTAGTCAGGCGGAAAACCCTGGGCATCGAAGAGTTCCCTCGGCGTCAGCATTCGCAAACCAATGTCCACGATCCGGTAATCCTGCCCTTTGACCGTCACCAATCCGAGCCGGTCCTTTGCCGTGATGGTTGGCGCAGGTGACGCGCACGATACAGCATTCTCTCCGTTCCCGTAGTATTTCACCAAGAAAGCACAGACCTCCGCAAAGTGATTGCTTCTCGCAGTCATGGTGTTGAGCGGCATTGTCAGTTCCTGCCCGACGCTGTTGTTGTTGAACTGACTGATAAAGGCCGATACCAGGCCATAGCGGTTCGATGCGTCCACGGTTTGAAGCGGCTTGTCTACGCCCTGCCCTCGAAACTCCGCACTGTCGTGATACTGAATCAGAAACGGCTTCGGGTTTTCAAGCACGAACTTCTCAATGCCTCGCGCTATCCGCTGCAATGTCTTTTCTGATAGTGGCCTTACTGCCCGGATGCCGTACTGTTCCATGATCTCCTCAGATGTGGCGAAGATGGAAGGACATGGTAACGAGAAGTCCAGCACATCGGCCACCGGCACCCATGGCTTTTTCAATCCCGCCAAGACTTCCAGACCGTCAGGATCGCCGTGTGTCGGCTCTGGCCAGCGGATGGGCTGACCGTCGCACCTGGCGATCAGGAAGAATCGCTTCCGGATGGTGGGAGCCCCATAGTCACAAGCGCGGAGCAGCTTGTATTCCACATGGTAGCCCTGCCTCTCCAGTTGGTGGATGAAGCGTCTGAATGTTTCGCCCTTGTACCGTGGATCAGGGCGGCTGTTTGCGTCCAGCCTGCCCCAGTCCATGAATTCCTCGACGTTCTCCAGCATGATCACCCTGGGATGCACCGCTTTTGCCCATCTGACTGCCACCCATGCAAGGCCGCGAATATGCTTGTCTACCGGCTTGCCGCCCTTAGCTTTGGAATGGTGCTTGCAGTCAGGAGAGAACCATGCCAGCGCCACGGGATGTCCTGCGCAAGCTTCCACGGGATCCACCTTCCACACATCCTCCGTATAGTGCGTTGTGGTCGGATGATTCGCCCGATGCATTGCGATGGCTGCCGGATCATGATTGATGGCGATGTCCACACTGCGCCCGATAGCAATCTCAATACCGGTTGATGCGCCGCCGCCTCCGGCGAAGTTATCAACGACAATCTCTCTCAAACCTTAAACCTCCCACGGATATTCCTGTTTGAAATCGCTGTCCATCAAGTCGCGCAGGCTTTCCTTCATGAAAACCGGGATCATTTCATCCCTGCACCGATTAATGATGGATTCAATCCAACTCCGCTCCGGGATAATCTTCCCTTTGCGATTGCCTGTCTCCGCGCCGATAATCGCCCAGGATGTCATGGCGATTTCATCAAGCATCCGCAAATCCGGCTTGCGCTGAATCGGCTCAACGCTGCAAAACACGCCTTTATTGATTGGTGCGTCGCGTGGAACAGACTTCAAGCCGTCAATGGTATATCCGTACCACCATTTGATGTAATTCGGAAGAACAATGCCCTTTTCCATAAGCTGTGTATACCTGGATGGATTCTTGGTAAGAAACAGGTATCGATGCTGTGGTGCTTGTTCGCAGGCATCAAATACGGCCTTGATCCACTCATCCGGCACCCATTCGCCGAATAGATCAGCCATAGAGCAGACGAATATTGTGCGCGGCTTCGTCCACTTCTTCGGAATATCCAAGCGATACCGATGAAATGTCGGCGTGAAGTCAAATGGATAGGGCTGAATCCTCCCGGCGCTTATCCCTGCCATGCGCATATACTCGTATGTGTCTGTACAGCGTACAGGCTCACACAGAATAGGATAATCTACAAATATCGGCATCTGATGTGAACCGAACCGCTCCGCGATTCTCCGCGCATAACAGTATTCACACCCATGCAGGCATCCGGTGACAGGCGACCATGAAGAATCGCACCAATCTATCTTCGATACGCTGCCCATGTTTCATGAATCCTTTCTTCGTCAGTCGGTTCTGAATTCCACGGACGCCATCCGAATATATCCCAGACGTTGTAATCCTTTTGCATACAACCATGTCCAAATTGGGTATCATCGGTGTAAATCAGCATTCCTGATTCAATCCGATGCAGCTTTGCCGGAATGACAACTGTGGTTCCTTTTACCGCCGAGAATACTTCCAAATAGATGAGATCACGGCAGTTTGCCGCATCCCAGTAGTCAAGAAGTTTTGCCATTTTTATGCCTCCAGATTCATGTACTACTTTTCATTCTCTGGCGTTTCTTTTGTCATCTCATCCAGATGTAATGCGGGTTCCATCTGGACAGCTTCACGAACAATATTGAAATACGACAGATCAACACCTCCCTTGCGGTATAGCTCCTCCACGCGCTTTATCATGGCGTGACCGTCAATGATCTTCATTGCGTATCCTCCCGTATCCAGGGCGTGGTATCCAGATCCTGCTCTGTTGGCAATTCGTCCCAAGCTCGCCACCCGATGTTATACTTGTCAATGTCGTATCGAATTTTTCCGCCGATTGGAAGAACGCAATGCAGCTCCTCGTTGTATTTCCAGGCAACCTTGAATCGAAATTCCTTCTGGCCGCGACACTCGACAAACATCGGCGTATTCTTCGGATGCTCTATCAGTTTAATGGGATCAATCAGCTTTGCCATTGTCTTCTGTTCCTTCCCATGCCTTGATGGCATTCTTTACGTCATCCGCTGCAACGCAGTATCCGCATTTCGTGCAGCGGATCCACGCCGTCAGAGTGTTCACCTTCATAAGCGGTGTGCCGCCACATTTCGGGCACGGTCCCGGCTCCGGCTTGTCGATTTCGCAATAATCATTACAGGCCATCTTCATCCCTTCTCTCTCCGGCGGCACAATAGAAACTGCCGTCAACATAGATTTCATCCTGCCAGAAGTCGCAGAATTTGCAACTGTCATGAACGGTCATATGGGAATACTTGCAGTCACGACACCGCACCACATCAATGCGATTGCTGGTATACACAACATTCAATCCTTCCACGGTACTGCCTCCTGCTGATAGTGTGTCGGCTCTACCGTCCATGCCCGCCATGATTTGTTGTATTCATCGCCCTCCAGCTTCACGATGTCGTGATGGCAGTTCGCCATGATGTAAAAGCTACCGTTATCAGGATGATACGAATAGACGAATGTCCGCATATGGTGAAGATTCCATGTCACGTGCTGGCGCTCTTCGATCCACATCCACTGACAGATTTCATCCGTCAAGCTCTGAACCTCATCAAAGGTCATCACGCGAGGCTCTTTGAACTTCAGAACCTTCTGGACGTCGGCCAGCAATCCGCACTCCACAGCGCCATCCCGTGCGCACGGATAGTAGGGACACAACGGCGCTTCTCTTGCAATGCACCGGTTCACGCCGGAAAGCACCTTCTTATAATCGGTCATGGGCTTCCTCCTCGTTCTCCCAGAAAACATTGCAGTCTTTATCGACTACTGAGACATTGGAAAGGTGCATTGTTTCGATGTAGCGTATGGCATTGTCGACCGTCGAAAAGCGCCGGGCAAGTGAGAATGTATTGTGCGGCGTCCAAATGACAATCGGCATATTGTGCCTGTTGTCAAGAACACTGATTCCTTGAAGCAAATCCTGATTCGTATTGCGGCTGATGTAATACCACTGCACATTCTGATTCTGCCTGCGCTTAGACATCCCACTTTGCCGCCTCTCTGTCAGAATCGGAAGGCTTCTTGTCCCAGCACCGCCAACGCTTATTGTATGAGTCCTCGCCATACATCAGCTTGCAGGATGTGATCATAGGCCATGTGATGCAACGAACGTGATGCTTGCCGAATATCTGGTGAAGCGCCACATCGTTCATCATCTCTTCTTCGAGATAGCAGCAATCCCAGCCCATCGCATTGACTTCTTCCAGCGTCATGAGCCTTGGCGCATTGCATTTGATGTATAACGCCAGCTTCTCGATGGTGGTGTACTGAAGCTCAATCTGCTTTTCCTGCGTTGCCAGCAGATCGGCAGCATCATCGAACAGTTGCCTTTTGCAGGTGTCCGTGTCATCCTTTGCGCCGATACCAGAATAAGGACAATGCGGAATGCAAAACCCATTCGGGCAACATTTCAGCGCCTTAACGACGTCTTCGAGCCTTGACATTTCTTTGCGTCCTCCTCCCGTTCATGTCGATTCTTATCTTCCGTGCGCCAATCCCACCAGCCAGCCCTCCAGGGCTTTGCTTCTTCAACTGGATCGCGCTCCGGCGAAAAACCAGTCCAGTCAATTCCTAATCCGCATTCCGGGCAAAACTTCGCACGCCAGTATCCGCTGAACGCGAGATTGCAATCGCAAACCGGGCAAGAATAAATTGGATACGGATAGATGCGGTAATTAACGACCGGTTTTCTTTTTCGCATCAGGATACCTCTTCTGCGCTTCAGTCACGATCTCCACGATGTGGCCTTCCGCTTTCAGATTCCTGCGCATCGATTCTGCGGCCTTGCGGCTGTCAAATCCTTGTGCACTTACGAAATACGGCGACCAGTAAATGTATGCCTGTGGCCCGTAACCGTCATCAAGCGTTCCCTTCCTGTGCAGGTACATCCGATTCTTCCTGTTGTACAGGAAGAACCGACCCTTCATGTCCATTGTCTTGTGTGCCATGCTTATCCTCCTTGCGATTTGATTCTATATCCAATGCGCCGTCCGCACCGAACATCATAATGGTCATCTCACGCACAAGAGATGAGCGCCACCGACGAAGCACCGTAATGGAGCGTTGGATTCCGATACTTTCCATCTCTGCGGCGATTTCTTCCCATGTCAGATGCTTAGCATCCAATCCACGAAAATTCCCATGCGCGTCCTCATTAAAGTAGAACAATCGGATAACGTGGAACTCCTGCCGATGTTTGAATGGAGCCATAGCGTATTCTACTTCAAGCCGCCGGAATACTTCATGTTCATAGGCGCGTTTCCGACCCTCGATATACATCTCGGCAGATTCGATCTTGTCAACAACGCCGGTTCCGGGAGGCGGCGCAATGCTGATATCTTTTGAGTGATCAGGCTTGTAGAATTCAAATTCCTCGGGATGCTCCATCATGCGCACACGAATTGGATAGGCTCGAAGCAGGGATTCCATAGCCTGATAGTAGCTGTTTTTAATCTCTTTGCGCGGAGGCTTGTTTTGCTGAAGCTTCAGCACCTTCTTTGCGCTTTGGTCTGCGGCTTCCGTTATGATTTCCCGCAGCGTTATCTCCTTCTGCCGTTTGTCCATCGTGTCTCACTCCTTTATCGGACATTCGTCCTTTGATAGCCGTATTGGCTCTATAACCATCCCGATATCCTGCCCGATAAGCGTTCCTGCTTTCAAACTCAACTCTGTCGTTGTGGAGCTTGTCCTGCAAACGGTCTATCTTCTTGCGAAAACACTCCGTCTGCAATTCCACCATACGCTGGTTGATGATTACCGCACATCCGCCGAAGATCGCGCCCAGAATGAACAGCACCACTAACATCGATGCTTGCCCTCCCTTATCCGAACCGACAAACGCCGACAGCATTCGGCTACTGTCAGGGATGTCAGCGCCCACGCAATCACGAAGTAGTCATAAGCCGCCCCATGAGGCTTTACACCATACTTGCGCCGAAGCTCAGCGCTTGTAGCATCCCAGTCCTTGCGTTGCCGATACTGCCGCGTACCTTCACGCGCCTGGAGGCGTTTCAATTCGGCTTTCACCGCGTCAAGTTCCGCACAGTTCAGCGGGATCATCTGCCTGGACAATCCGTCCACAATCGCTCCGGCGATCTCCGGGTTGCCGTAGGTCTTAATCACCAATGCTCTGTCAGCCATTGTTTTCATCCTTACCGAGCAACATGGTCAGGTCAATATGACCAAGACACACATTGTTCTTGAGCTCGTTCTGCTGCAGCGTTATCACCACGCCGTTGTCGCCCAGCACCTTGTAGGAGAAGGATCCATCCATCTTTTCCTTCGTCGAGAGGATCAGCCCCTTGGATACGTTCGCAAGACTGCGACGCTTATTCGCCAATCGAATCCCATCGAAGTCAATCTCAACCAGATCGCCGGTCTCGAAAATGCTAATCTGTATGGTGGTCTGCTTCACGGTTTTTCGCTCCTTTCAAAAGTATTCCGTTCTCGGACTGTAGCCGTTCGCCTTCAACTGATAAATGTAATCGTTCATCAATGTTAGGCTCTTGAATCGCATCGCGTACTTACCATTGGCAGTAAATACCAGGCAATCATTGTCTTCATAGACGAACCAGTCGCGCAGGTAATACCTCTCGCCATTCTCGACAATGAATATCTTGTACATGGCTACTCGCCAAAGACATCCGGGAAACGCATAGTCATTTCGCCCATCAATGGAGCCGCCAGCTCCACCGCCTGCGGATGGGCTTGCCCGGTAGTCTGCCGCGCTCGCATATCGAAGAAATGATTCCAGGCGCGAAGGTTGCCGGTCATAACCATTTCGGTTTTCAGCGACAACGGGAGAACATTTCGGGCTTCCTGCGCCATCAAGCCTTCGTTGAGCTGCATGAAATACGCATCTTCATTGGTCTCACAGGACGATTCCCAAAGCCTGTATGCCTTGGTTCCCGGAATCAGGAATGACGGCTCAATGACCGTGATCTCGTTATTGAAACGATCCTGCGAGTAGTTGCAGTATCGGCTGCTCTCAACGCTGAAGCTCGCCGTGCGATGCCGCACAAATTCATTCTGAATAGCGCGGTCACAGATAAACCGAACCGACTGCCGGATATGCACCAGCTTTTCATTGCACTCATGAAGGGAGCTATAGAAGATCTGCCGGACATACATATGCGGTTCTCCGACATACTCCTCAAATCTGAATCCATAGCCCTTCACGAAAACCGGTTCAAAGTGTCCGATGAATGCGATGCTGATCGGTTCGCCGATGGCGAACAGTTCCCGCCATGCACGAATGTTGCCGGAGACGATGCACCTGCCGCCGATCCGCGTCATGTTCAGCATAGGCACCGGTTCACCGGCGTCATCAATGTTAATGAGCATGGAGCGCAGCGTTTCATAGATGTTGTCATTGACTTCGAAAATCATATCGCCGTGCTCCAGCACGGAATTGTGATGGCGCTTGATAAGCCCGCGGGCAAACTTCTCGGCGCTCTCCGGCGTCTTGCCCGGATCGCTCTTGTAGCAGGTGCGTCCGGCCAGTTCGATAATGGCCAGTCCGCCGCGCTTCTCGTCGCGTTCCAGAATCTCAAATGACGGCTTGATAATGTTCATCCGGCTTCTCCTCCATGTCCCACTTCAGAATGATTCTCTCAATGGCCTGCGCCTTTTTGAGCCAGTTTCTGGCCATGTCGGCATAGTGCCGTGTTTTCTTCTTTTTCGAATAGCTGCGGCGATCCTTTTCCCAGTTCTCGCTTGCCCTCCGGCGATAGAATAACGCGATTGCTTCCGCTGCCCGCCTGCGCTCATATGTATCAATACCGTTTACCTGATATGCCGGAACACTGCACAGGGCAATATTGATGTTTTCACTTGTCGGAATATCATCCAGCGCGGTTTTCAGCTGAATCTGTGTCATGTAAATCATTCATCCAGCTCCTTCAAAATCGCTTCCATGCTCTCCCGTCTCTGCCTGTACTTCTCTGCAAGTTCCAGAAAGTGTGTGGAGTTGATAACTTTTCGATTATCATGCTTCATCAATGCGCTCTGCTCCATCCGATGATAGTAATCCAGCATCGCAGGATCCGCATCCTTGGTGTCGTATGCCCTGCCATTATGAAGCTGAATGTGCGGTGTCTGACAAAGCGCGATGACAACTTCCTCATTGCGCGGAATATTGTGCCAGCGCTCCTTGAGCTGCGGTATGCGAAGATGGCTCATACCCTCACTCCGTTCACATAGTCCTTTGCCGCCCGCTGATACAGCGTCGCCAGCACGATCCGCTTCTTGTCGGTGGTGTAGACCACCTGGGCGCTACTGCCGACTTCAAGCGTAACCTGGCGCTGATCGCCTTTCCGAAACCAGTCATCGGCGAAATCCCATATGGCCTTCTTGTCCTTGTCCCACTTGACCATTTTCGTGAGGTCACGCAAATGATCGGGAGACGTGATAGGGTAGGGTTTCATCTGCCGTCCTCCTCATTTATGTCCGAAATCGTAATCTCCACTCTGGGCTTCTCCGAATATCGTTTTTCCGCAACCACCTTTACGATTTGCGTATCATCCTTGTATGCGATAGTGTTCAAAGAATCTGCAATGGCTTTGATGCAGTTGTCGATGTCCGGCTTCTTCGTTGGCCTGATCTCTCCAGCCAGCTTCGCGGCCCGTTTTTTCTTGCTGTCAGACTTCGGCATTCCGTAATAACAGATGATCTCCATTATCAATGGTTGCTTCTCACCGAAGTAGAAGTTATGGCATTGTTGTTGATACTCGACCTTCACAAGGTTTTCATATATCACCGTTTTCTCCGGCGTGAACGTTACCGTTGTAGCCCTGTTCTTTATGTTCACTGTTTTCGGGCGAGCCTTACCGACAGGCTCACCCGGAACAGTGAAGCTCACGCTTCTTATATCCGTTGTTGTTACCTCCAATCTTACAGAATTTCCGTGACTGCCTTGTCCCAACACGGCTCACCAGGCACCAACTTGACAGGCGCGTCCGCAACTATCCTCGGCTGCCACAACCCGCGTTACCTTGCCTGTACGAGCCTAACCCATCGCTTCCAGAACTGCCACACAGATACACTCCGTGCGAATCCGCGACAAGCCACTCACTTCCGCGCCTCGCCTTGACTGCCATGACAAAACTATCCGATACAATGCAAAACCCACCATACCTTCCAAGCCTGTCCTGTCCTTAACTGCCAAACCGAACCGATACCCTACTTGCTTTAACGATACGGGACTGACCGATCCGTTCCTGTCCACGACTGCCATACCTCTTCAAACCATACCAAACACAGACCAGCCTCTACTCTCCATGTCTCGGGCTTTTGTTGACCGGGAGCCCTACATAACCCGTGGCATTCCTGCCGCGCCGGTGCAATCGTCAACACGCGCTGACATTCCAAGACTGCCATACCCAGCTTTGCCTCAACGAGCATCGCCGAAACAATCCGAGACTGCCAAGCCTTGCAGCGCCCAGCCGAACATTGCCGGAACCATCCGTAACATCGCACTGCCCATCCGAGACTGCCTAACCGTGCGCCGCCGCGCCTTTACGCGACTGACCGATCCATTACTGCCACACCGTTCAGATCCGCATCATGCCTATACTCACATTGACATTGCATTCCTGTCCACGACTGCCGCGCCGGACCGCACCATGCCGCACCGTTTACGCGCCTGACCCATCCTCGACTGCCTCATCAAGCCGGAACTAACAGCTCCATGCCTAACCGAACCAAGACTGCCCAGCCTTACCGTGCAACACCTGTACGCACCGAACCGAAACGTTCCAAGACTGCCTTGACAAGCCCCTCGCATCCGGAGCAAGCCCCTCCGCGCACTAACGTGCCCCTCCGAGACTGCCATACCGTGCCTTGCCATACTCCGCGCAACCGCAACTTTCCGCGCCTATCCTCGACTGCCATAACCCTCGCCGCCATACCTAACTCCAACCCGCCAATCCTTACCATGTCTCAGGCTTTTTTATAACGGAGCCCTACGCAACCGTCAACCGACATCATTATGGAGAAACTGCTCCATCGCACTTGTTATCCCAGACAAAGCACGCAAACGGCGATACTTGCCTAAGAAGCATTTGACGTCGCGTCTGGCTTCTTCGAGCAGATGGTCTTTCCAGTCTTCACGGCTCAATGCGCTTTGCAACGCCACATAATTGCTCTCGCCGCCAGGCTTAACCACAAACGCACGATCCATTGCCTCGCTACCATCGGCCTGCACTGTCACGATGCGCAGATTCTGGATAATGCCCTGCGCTTGAGACAGGCGGTATTTCTCTGCTGCCACATCGTCGCGCCATTCGAATTCTCCGTGGAGCGGCGCATTCTCGTCCCGGCTGGCATCTACCAGCGTCTTTGGCGATAAGCCTTTTTCACTGTTCGCCAGCTCCTCGAACACTTTGCCCGCAACCTCTGCCGGAGCCTTTTGAAGCCCAGGCACACGGTACGAATACTTGCATTCAAACGCTGCCAAGATTACACCCTCTCTCCATCAATCTCCACATGGTAGTGGCCGAAGTCACCATCGCGCTCCATGCGCCATTCGCCGATGCCGCCCATGTAACCCGAAAGGTTGATCGCATTGATGATCGACTCCATCGTGAACACGCCGACATCAATCAGGCTGACCGTCAAATCGATTTTCCAATCGGTGAACATAGGGCGGTAACGCAAATCAGCCGTCTTGGACACGCCGCCGATTTTGACCATATCCTCACGCATCACCGGCGGATTGTCGGACTGGATCACCGCCAGCTCGGAACCGGTGCCGAGGTTGACACCGTCCTTGCTGTTGAGGTAGAAGCTGCATTTCATGCCCATCTGGTTGGGAATGATGCCTGCGCGGTAGCAAGCCGCCAATGCCGCCTGCTTGATGGCCGTGATCGGAAAGCCGAACTTCGCGCCCGCTGCGATGGCCTTTTCAAAGTTGGCAAGCGTGTCCTTGCCGCTGGGATCGGTTCCAAGCTCCGGCATAGGCGTCAACCAGTAGGCCGCGCTCACAAACTCATTTGCCGGGAGCCTGATCTCCTTTGCCTTCTTGTCTTTCTTCAACTTCTGCTGTGCTTCCAGCATCTCGCGCTTGGCCTTTTCCGACCAGGCATGAACGATCAGCGGCGTGTCGCCGACGATGGTGATGTCGGCCTTCTGAATCTTAACCGGCTTGATGATGATTTCCTGAGAATCCGTGTTCTTCTTTGCGGTGGTAGCCATTTCAAAATCCTCCTTAATCTCTCTATCCCGTCAGCCTGTTGGCTGTTTGAGTGTCTCTACTGCTCCATGGCAGCCTTGTACTCGTTCCACGAATTGAACATAGAAAGCTGCCCGGATGCTTCTTCGTGCGAAACCATGGAATACTCGCCCTGGCTGTCCATCACCAGTTCTTTGCCATGCTTCGCGCTGACAACGTCGAACTTGGCTTCGCTCTTGAACTGAAGCGTATAGCCGACCTTCGCGCCGATCTCGATGTTCTTTGCCTCGCGGCATCCCGACTGTGCGTTTCGATCAGCGACCGCCTCGGTAGTGGCGCAAATGTCCAGTTTGAGCGTCACCGAGGAATTGGTAAGATCCTTGTCGATCATCTCCGATACCGCCGACTTCAGCGCAATGTCCAGTTCGTTGCGCGTCACATCGAAGCAGGGATTGTAGATACTCACCTTGTCGCTGTCACGAAACTGAATGATGATTCCTTGTTCCATTATCATTCCTCCACCAGCTTATTCATTGCGTTGTCTAATCCGACAACCATAAATCCAATCAATCCAATGCAGCCCACCAGCTGAAGCCAGAATGCAATCACCCTGATGTAAGCCCACATGAATGGCTCTACCCATTTCAACATCGCCCGTCACCTCACTTGCGCTGTGCTTTGCGGGACATCTTCGCCGCCTTGTTCGCGGCCTTGCGCTTTGCGCTCTGACGGCTCAGGTGCTTCTTCCACGCAATCATGGTCTTATCCATTACTCCAAACCTCTCTTTCTGTTCACAGCATGCTGCTGTTCTTCCCGGTATTCGATAATCGCCACCATCATCTGCACCGCCAATGGATAGTTGCTGTACTTCGCGCCGATCAGCTCGATGGCGTCATCGTGCATCTTTTTCCAGTAAGCGTCACAGGCTTTGGTGTTCTTCGGCGGTGGTATTCCGTGGGATTCGGCGAATCGGTACATATCGCCGAAAATCTTCTTCTCAATCTCCGTCATTCGTTTCACCACCTATGCGGTAAACCCGCTTTTTGTCCAGTACGTATCCGTCGTAATCTCTTGCTTTGCGGTAGATCGTTTTGACATCCTGCTCAAGGTAACTCGCCATCTCGTCCGCTGAAACGCTGTCGCCGTCCATGTTCAGAACATCGTAAGCGTTGTCAAAGGCCAATCGTGCATCCGTTGCGGTCTGGCTGTGCTTGTTCTTTGTGCGTCCTGCCGCTGGCGTTCCCTGTGCGGGTGCGTCCCTTAAAACGCCATCTTTATCCACTCTGTGAAGCGGATACTCAAACCAGATGTTGATTGGTTTGAAGTTCGGAAATTCACGTAGTGAGCTTTCCAATCGAAAAGCCGTGACGTTGTTGCCTCCGAAGGAGAATAACTGTGCATCGCTTAATTCGACCTCCAGCAAGTCCAACTGCGCATCCGGGTCCCTGGCGAACACGCCGGAGCCTGACGCCCTGTCCATCGCCCGTTTGGCTCCTTGTGCGCCTTTGCTGTGGTGGTGGCAGTAGATCACCGCCGCGCCCAGCTCCGTGGCGATCTTGTCGAACTGGTTGCAGAACGCGCCCATATCGCTGGCGTTATTCTCATCGCCCGTAATGACCTTGTAGATTGGGTCAATGATGATGGCGTCCAGATTCAAGTCCCGTGTTCTGTGGATCAGCTTTGGCACCAATAAATCTAATGGCACAGCGTATCCGCGAAGATTCCAGATCAGAAGATTGTTCTCGTGACTGCATTCATAGACATTGCGGGTCTTGAGTTCTTTGCGGATTACGGCGAATCGGTTAGCGCATGATGCCTTATCGATTTCCAGATTGACGTAAAGCACGCGCCCTTGCGAACACTGGAAGCCGAGCCATTGTTGACCTTCCGCAATCGCTACAGCTAATTGCATCAGCAGAAACGATTTACCGGCTTTACTGCTGCCGGAGATCAGCATCTTATGTCCGCGCCGGAGGACTCCATCAATCAATGTCGGTGCCAACGGCGGCGGATCCGCAAGCAAGTCGGACAATTCAACAATGCCAGGCAGTTCATCAGATGAGCCTTCCGCGAATTCCATCCAGTCGTTCCAGCTCTTGCGCCCGATATTGGTTGCTACCAGGTATTGCCGATTCCCACCTCGCATGATACCGGGCATTCGGCTCAGTCGTGATGGGTTGCGATTCTGTTTGTCAATCGCTATTCCGTTCTTTTCCATGAAGCTGTAGAGGTATTCCACGCGCTTCTGGTATTCTTCATAGCTGCCAGCGTCGATATGAACAATCGCATGAAGCGATTTCCCACCGCTGTGAACCATCGCCGCTATTGGTAATTCCATCTTGCGGAAAAGTGCATTCTGTTCCGCAATCGGCAAGATATCGGATTCAACCAGCGTATATCGGAAGCTGGTGACGTTGTCGTTCTTGACGCCGTTACCGTCTACGGGATTGACGCGAATCCATGCTCCGGCTTCCGGCTTATAATCGCCAACTGTCGCGCCGATGTCATCAGGATGCTTTCTAAGCGATTGGATCAGCTCTCCGACTGTCCGATTATAAACGCCCTTTCCGCTCGGTACCCATTTGCCATCATCGTTCTTCCAGACTTCATTCGTGATGTAAGCGACCTTCTCATCCGGCTTGAAAAGCGTTTCCAGGTAAGTAATCAGGTCTTGAACGGGATCCCAGTTTTTCTTTGGTGCTGTACTCGGTAATCCCGATTCATCACCATCGTATTCAATGGCATCATCCCATCCAATCGCTGCATTGCCGTCGAATTCTGTCCAGCCGCGTTCCTTCGCCATCTGGAAAACAGTCGCTATTGTCTTGGGCTTTGAGCTGCCCTTGAAGCCATCCCATTTTTTCTGGCATTCGCCCTGGTGATATCGGCGGTCATTCCGGCTCCAATCATCCCAGACGCCAACAGAGAATCCCTCATCCTTCAAAGCCATACCAACAGCGATCCAATCATCCCGCGTAAGATCCGCAACAGGGATGGCTTCAAGCGCTGCTAAGACCCTTCTCTCTGTGACGCTATCCATGCCATTTGTTTATCCTTTCTCGATAAAATAGCAATTGTTCTCGGTGTAGATTCGCGCCCGCTTCCTGGCCATTCCGATCATCATCCCGATATTGTTGTCTACAAAATCATAGGCAATCGGATCGGCCTTGCCGTCAAAGATTCTTGCGATACGCCCGACGCTCTGCACCACTACCGCAAAATCCTTCTGCGGCGTTGTCAGAAACAAGCGCTCAAGCCTTGGGATATCGAGACCTTCCTTAGCCAGGTTGTAGCTTGCGAATAGGTAACGCTTCTCGCCGGTTCGCATTTGCTCGATGGCATTGTCGCGCTCTGCTTTGGCTTTCTTGCTGACCATCTTGCCGGAGATCATCACCGCTTTATCCCGCATATCTTCCGGCAATTCTGCCATCAGCGTTTCGAGATGGGTGAGACGGTCGGAAAGTATCAGGCACGAATATGCTCCGTTATTGATCAGATGATCGATGATGGTGCAATTGCGTTCTTCGTCCTCGCATAGCGCATTGATGAGCTTGGTATAATCCACCCGGTCATCCCTCATGCAGTCTTCCGGCATCTCCGCATTGGTCTCCACCTGGATGATGCCCACCGGCATGATCTTGTTGGCTACTGCCGACTTCGGTACGGTGCAAACCACATTGCCAAGCAATGAGAATGTGGATTTTATCAGGCCGTCAGCGCGATGCACAGTTGCCGATAATCCGTACTTGTGGCGAGCTGACAGGTTCATCAGCACTTTGTAGAACATTGTGGCGCTGTTCGCACTGGCAGCCACATGATGGCACTCATCGACAATTATGCAATCCCATTGATGCTTGTAGTCTTCCAGATTGAGCTTGCTCATGGTCTGGATCGTCGCAAAGGTTACGCCCTTGCCGATGTCCACCTTGCCGCCCGTGATGGTCCCTATCAGGCTCTTGTCCATGTACCGCTCAGCGCGTTCCTTTGCCTGTTTCAGCAGATCGTGGGTCGTTGCCAGCCATAACGCCGTCCGTCTGAACTTCTTGATCATAGCAACACCGATTTCGGTCTTTCCGCTTCCGGCAGGAGCTTGAAGGATTCCGTAACCAGCGGCGACGGTTTCATCCATTGCTTTCTGCTGGTAATCGTAAAGCGGCAACGGCTCGCCGTAATCCACATACTGAATGGGCTGGAATCCACTTTGCACGGTCCTGAAATCAATCAATCCGCGCAGGCGCTTCATCAGTCCGAATGGAAGAATCCAGGTATTCCCGCGCACTTCGTAGAAGCGGATTTTCTCGGGCGTTTTGCCCGTCCAGAAACCCATTTTTTCCTTTTTGATGAAATCAGGATTGATCTGGACGAGCTCTGCCCTGCACCACTCTTGAAGCTCAACGGTTGGATCCGTGACGCGGATGGCGCTGTCAATAACCACCTGCATATCAGTCATTCCACGGCATATCCTCATCGTCGCCGACGGGCTTCATGCCGACCGATTCATCCCAGTCATAGAACTTGTCGAGTTCGTTGAAGGTGCGGTCGCTGTCGGTGTTCGTGCCTTTCCTCGGCTTGAAGTGCGCCTTGCCGCGAGAACCTACCACGGTGCTCCAGTCGGGTTTCAGCTGTTCGCCGTGCTTCTTCTGGCCGATGCAGCGGAAGAAAGCCGACAGTTTCCATTCCAGGCGCTTCACCATATGCAGCTTGAATTTGCTGATGGCGTAGCCGATATTGTTGTCGATCTCCACGGTGATCTCGGCCTGATTGCAGGGCGGCAGCTTGTCAGAGCCTTTATACCAGGAGCGCTCGAAATTGGTCACCGTGAAGGTATAATCGCCTTCCGGCAAGCTGTTAAATTCTTGACCGTCTTCCGTCAAGACGTCATCCCAGTCGAGCAAAGCTTCATTGTTCGCCATTGAATTTCAACTCCTTTCAGATAGGTACATGGTTCGGGTCGTTCTCGATGGTATTCACCACGCGCTGCCAGTTCTTGATCAGCCAGTTCTGGGCGAACTTCTCGGAATACTCAGAGATGGGCGTCTCGGCAGCAAATTTGCCGCTCTTCTTTGCCACTACGCTCTGGACTTCCTCGGCGCTGACGCCAGCATCGTTCATCATCTGGTTGATGGTTTCGAGCGTTTCTTCCTTGATAGGCTCGGCGGGCGGCTCCACGGTCTGCGCAGGTGTGCTGGGTTCCTTCTTCGGTAATTCCATCACCACGGGATTATCGTTGAAGATGGATTTGATATTGGAATACCGCATCTCCACTTCATCCGGCAGGCCGTGACGGTTCTTGGCGTCGTATGCGGGTTTGTGTGTCGTATAGATGACGCGCTTGCCGCCGGTGCCCTTGCCTGTCTTGTTCGGACCGTCGCCAGTAGTCACAACCAGCGTTTTGTAGTTGGCGAACAGCAGCGCATCCGGCCATTCTTTCAATAGCGGCGCAGTCTGCTTGGTGAGTTTGAGTTCCCAGCGGTCATATGCCGTCATCTCATCCGGAAGTTCGACTTTGTTCACCTTCGCATGGGCGGTAATCACCACGTTGATTCCTGCGGCGATGACTTTGTCACAGGCGTCCAGGAGCCTTATGAATTCCTCCCGAATCGCAACGTAGCCTTTGCCATAACCGGGCGTTTCAATGCTCGTCCAGCTGTTCTTTTCGAAAAGGTATTCGATGCAAACCTTCTCGGCCCAGTCGGCGGTGTCAATCACCAGCGTTTTGCAAACGCCGGGTGTTTCGGCGACTTCCTCCACTGTTGCGATCAGCTGCTCCCATGAGCCGATTCCGTCGATGCGCTTGACATCCATGTGGGCGGTGCCGCCCTCGGTGTCGATAAACAGCGGATCCGGCATCTTTGCCGCAAGAGTTGTTTTGCCGATGCCTTCAACGCCGTACAGCACAACCTTTTGAGCGCGTGGGATTTTGCCGGAACTGATCTTCAATCCCATTCGGGTACCTCCTTTTCTCGTTCTGTTTTTCACAACCCATTCACAACCTGCTCATGACCGCCATTCTCAGGCGTCGCGGGTTACTGGTTTCCACTTCACAGGTAAGGGCGGGCATTTAAGCCCTTACCCTGTGTGGTGGTAACCATCACTTGTGAATTGCAGTTGCAAAAATCCTTCATTCTTCAATTCGCATTCACAACCTATATATACCAGCGGTTGTGAAAAATTTTGTGGCCGATTTTTGCAAGTTTTGGATTTGAAACTTGCAAATTTGAGCTTTTGCGGCTCCGTCGGTCGATGCTTGCCTTAATGATTCCCGGTCGGTTTCTCGCCGTTCTGATCACAGTCAACGGCGATGGATTTGCGGTTCACGACTACTCCGTCCACGGTCAGCAGCCATTTGTGAACAGCGGTTGAAACGCGCCAGCAGCACCCGTCCACGGCCATGCTGTTTACCTGGCAATCGGTACCCGTCCACGGTCATACCGATCAAGTCGACAACCTGCATCTGATCACAGTCATGCGGTTGGTAGTGAGCTGGCACCCGTCCACGGTCATGCCAACTTTGGAAGCGTCAGTCTTCCGGCAACAGGATGGCCTTCATGATGGCCTTGGTCTGGTAGGATTCATCGGCGCGTTCCAGAACCTTCCGCAGGACGTTCAGTCGTGCGGTGTTGGCGATTAGGCCGTCGTAAACGTCGATGGGCACGCTGATGGTCTGCTCCACGGACATCTTGACCAGCATTGCGGCCTTCAGATCATCCTTGTGCTTGTCGCGCTTGGGCTTGGGCTTATACGAATTCTTGGTCTTGTACGAATCCTTGTTCATTTCCTATTCATTGCCTCCTTGCAGATCCTGATGACCTCTTTGCACTGGTCGATGTCCATCATGCCGATGTGGGCCTGTTCGACAGGCAATCCCATCTCCTCGGCCAGCCACTCATAAGCGGCGCGGCGGGTAGTGCTTTCCTTGTTGCGCCAGATGGGATCAAATGCGCGGTGCGCCTTGCGCTTCCACTGCCGAAGCTCAGCATTGGCAAGCCGTCCGAACGGCTTTTCCGTGCCTCTGTGAACGCCTACCCACGCATGGCACTCTTTGCAGTACCAGATCTTGCCGTGGTCGTGCTGGTAAACCATGATGCTGTCTACCAGCTCGGCAGGCTTGCCGCAGTAATCGCAGATCACATTTACCATGGCGCTCATCTCCTGACTGCGAGAATGGTATCCTCGAAGAAGCGCACTCCAGGAATGCTCGCGCTGCCCTTCGTCAAGCTGGCGATCTTGTTCAGCTGCGACTGATTGATTTCGCGGATCTCCATCCCGTTGTAATAGGCCGGAACGATTGCCGGATCCATGACCTCGGCTTTCCAGACCTTGCGAGTGTTGATGCCCTGCGCCTTCGGCGTTTCCACAACCGGCGCAATGGGCGTCTCGGAGATCATCGTTGCCATTGCCATATTGGTGGCAGCTGTCTGTGCGTCGCCATTCTCCTCGGCCTTGATGGCTTCATCCAGCAGGCGTCTGGCTTCTTCCTCGGCCTTGCGCCTGGCTTCCGCTTCGGCCTTGCGGCGCTTCTCTTCCTGTTCCCGCATATAAGCCCGCATCTTCTCGTTGATGATCTTGTCGGACTTCTGCATGGGTTCCAGCATGGCCTTTTCCTTGGCTACGATGTTCTGGTGCGCCTGATGCGCGGCTTTCTTGGGCTCCGCCCAGTATTCACCGATCTGCTTGATGCGTTCCTTGATCACGCGCAGATACTTGGCACCTTCCTCATAAGATTCCTGGTTGTCAATGACCAGGGCGTTCGCGGTCTTGATGGCCATCGCGCCGGACTGTTCCAACTTCTCTTCGATGCTGGCGTCCGTGCTGACTACAGCCAATTCGCTCATTTTCTCTACCTCCTTAGTGCGTTGTAAAGTCCTCTGCAATGCAGAAACAGCATAAAGCCGTTTACTGGATCCTGTTTGGTGAAGCGATATTTGCCGGTTTTCAAAAGCTGTAGACCATAGCAATTCCGAATCTTCACATCATGGCTTTTCAGGGCCTCCGCATAGGCTCCCAACTGGGTGTCTAACAGAATCTTGTGGTTTTGTGCGGTACATTTCAGATCCACCACATCAACGCCGTTGCCGTTATCCGGCTCTACATAGCCGATCAGGTCAATCGTTCCGGCATAGTCCAGATTCTTGTGGTGTATCCTGCACTCGCTCGCCAACCATGTGGGCTTGAAATGATTCTCGAAGTCCAGGAATGCGCGAACGTAAAGCTCCATCTCATCATCATATTTCAGAATGTCGTAGAGCACATGGTCGCTGATTGCCGCATGGACTTTCGTTCCTCGGTCTGCCGCATCGCTCATGGCCTGCCTGGGCGTTCCATCGTAAACGGAAAGCGTCAGCGGCTTCATGATCTGCGTCACGCTCGGAAGAATCAATCCATCTTTGGTGTACTGGTGGCGCTTCTCATTGAAGCCCACCTGTGGCGCTTCGTTCCAGATCATTGTGATATCCTCAATCTGTGAAGGTATGGTTGCAGTGCGGGCAACTGGTAATGATGCGGGATCCGGCTTCTTCTACGCTGATGCCTGTGGTCAGGATTGGTTCCCGGCGGTAGGTATACGGCTCGAAGATGTTCCTGCCGCAGTAGCAGCACCAGCCGTTGCGCGGCGCAAAGAACGGAACCTTGCGCTCATTGCAGTGATGCTCCTGCGCCTTCGCCGCTTCGACGGCGTCATAGGTCTTTGCCATAAATCGCTCCTTGACAAAAGTCCGCAAATCATATAGAATAATGGTGAGCCATTTCAACAGGTTATCGCCCGATAATCCTAACGCTCATCTCTCTAACCTGAGCGGTTCGCTGATGTCCAGCAGCGGGCCGCTTTCATTTGCGCTGAGCGTTCTGCCGCTCGGCTTTTCGCTCCAGATACTGCCGCATACGCTCCGGGCTTTCTTGAAGGTAACGCTGGTAGGCTGTGACGCCCTTGAACACTACCTCCATGATGTCCGTGCGCGTATGCTCCGGGATCAGCTCGTGCCGGATCACGCCGCTGGTGGCCGTTGATTCCAATGCTACTCATCTCCCTATCCTACATCTTCGACTTTCCGTTTGAACAGGTACGACGCCTTATACTCGGGAAAAAGAACTTCCGAGATGATCATCGCTTCCGGGTAAGTGAAATCACTCTCACCCTTGAGCTTATTTGCTGCAGTGTTGCGGTGAATGTGAAGCGCGGCAGCAAAATTCTCTAAGGTAATGCCCTTAAGCGTCATGACGCTTTCCAAATTCGGATACATTGTTTCACCTCCTTTACCGGTTCAAAAGCCCGCATTTGCGTGCTTTGTGACCTAATAATAGCACGAATTTGCGTGCTTGTCAATAGAAAATCTGTGCAAATGCAAAATTTTTTCATTGACATTTTTTGTTAAGACATATATAATAAAGGTAACAGAAATTTCGTATGGAGGTGAAATCAAATGGCACTCGGAAAAAAGTTAGAAGAGGCTTTGAAGATGAAGGGAATAAAGCCTGGAACACTGGCAACAATGACTGGAATAAGCAAAAACACCATCTATTCTATTATCAAGAGAGATAATGAAAAGGTGAATTTGCAGATGATCCAGCAGTTTGCTGATGCTTTGGGTATGGAGCTTGACTATTTCTTAAAAGCAGATCCCGATGAACTGCTTGACCAGAACGAAGAAAAGCCCACCGTATCGGGCGGGCTTACGATCTTTGAACAGGAGTTTTTAGATAACTTCTCTGCACTCAACGATCAGAATCGGCATATTCTTCTTGTAATTTCCGCAGCTCTCTTGAGAGATCAAGCAAAATCTTCTGATTCTCCTGCGACAGAGCCCGGAAAATAGACAGCGCCAGATTCAATTCAGCGTCAGTAACCATAAGCAACAACCTCCATAGAATAATCTTGCTCACCGGTGGCTGGAAGGATTATAGCATAAAAATTCTACCAGAATATGACTTTGGAAGCGTCTAACGGATTTTGTTAGAAAGGATGATCTATGTGAAAATCAAACGCCCATGGTATAAGAGCGGATTCATAATCGGATTGCTGATTATGTGCGTTGGCATGGCCATGAACATGATCAGCAAGAATTCTGCGCCAGACTCCAATCCTGGAACCGGGATTGGAGCGCTTGGCATGATGGTGATTTTCATTACCTCGATCAAGCGTTTGTGTGGCACCATTGCCAGAAAGCTGAAGCCAAAGCCCAAGATGGAACCATTCACACCTTCCACGCCGCAGACACCTACAACAGTTCCCACGGAGCCGCCTGCGCCGACACCATCATATACATTCAGTGTAAAAATGACAACACCGAAGCCAACAACAACGCCAGCACCAGCAGTAATGACACCCGCAAAAAGACTGCACAAAACGGAGAATCATAAAGTTGCTGGCGTTTCATTTAGGCAAAGTGAAATTCAATCCATTGGGCTCTATAATTATGATTATGATTTGTCAAAATCAGAATTCAAAGAAAACTTTTCACCGTGGGAAAGGGTTTACCAATATGAATTTGATTCAGTTTCTGCTGAATTGGTACCAGAAGAACACAATGCCGAAACCGGCAATTATGCCATTAAGGTAATGGCGAATAATGTGCATATCGGTTATATCAAAAGCGGCAGCGTGAGCCACGTCAGAAAACTGATAGAAAATGATGATATTCTGGATGTCGATATAGAAATCAAGGGAGGCAAAAGCAAGATGCTCGATGAGGATGGCGACATCCAGCGCGATTCCATCGGCTACTACGCAAAGGTCACTATTACGCTTTACGACTACATAGAAGAATAAGGAGGGATAAACGCATATAGAGTATTTCCTTGAATGCTTTCTTGAGTAACAGATGAAAGGAGATGTCGTTATGAAGATGTTCAAGTGTACGTTGCTGGTGCTTGTCCTAACGCTGGTTGGCTGTTCTGCATTCGCTGCCGAGATTGATTGGGCATCAATGGATGACGCGACAATTCAAGCCGAGATCGCCAATGCCCAGGCCGAGCTTGCAAAGCGCGGCGGATCCGCCTCCGGCATTGATGGAGCCGTGCTGTTTGATGTGGAAGGCGTCAAAGCAACGGTTCAATCTTATAGCCTTGACGATTACGTGGATGAGAATGACGCGCTGCAAATTGATTTTGTAGTTGAGAACAATTCGGATAAGAATTTCGAGATTTATGTCAATACGTCTTCAATCAATGGCTGGCAGGTGGAGCATGTCGGCTACATCGAGATTGAAGCTGGACATAAGGCAAAAGAGCATTTCAAATTGCTACTGACCGATGCGAACATCAGCACCATTGAAGAAGTGGAGACGGTTGAGCTTTCCTTCTACTGCGATGATGCGGATTATAATTCCTACGACGTGCCGCCCGTAACGCTCAATTTCAAATAAAAAAGCGCCCGCATCCGTGCGGCCACACAGGTGCAGGCTATACAGTCCGATTCACAAGGCAAGTTCATCGTCTGCTATTTCATTATAGCAGACATTAAACCGAAAGGCAAGATGTCTATGAAAAAAACGAAAACACAGGCACTCGATCAACTCAACACGGCAATCTATGCCCGGTATTCTTCATCCGTCCAGAACGATGCCAGCATCGAGCAGCAGGTCGCGGAGTGCCAGGATTACGCAAAACAACATGGATTGATAATAGTCGCCACCTTTGAAGATCGCGCAATCTCCGGCAAAAGGGACAACCGCCCAGGGCTTCAACGGATGCTCCGCGCTGCTGATCGGCATGAGTTCCAGGTGCTCCTGGCTTACAAGTCCAACCGCATCAGCCGCAACATGACCAACGCTCTCCGCTATGAGGAGCGTCTTTCGCGTGCTGGCGTCCGTGTCGTGTATTGCAAAGAGGCATTCGAGGATAATGCCACAGGTCGGTTCATGCTCCGCACCATGATGAACATGAACCAGTTCTATTCCGAGAACATGGCCGAGGACATCCGGCGCGGACTCCGGGACAGCGCCCAGAAGTGCAAGGTTGTCTCCACCATCCCGTATGGCTATAAGAAGGGCGATGATGGGCGATATGCGCTGGATGAGGAAGCCGCAAAGATCGTCGCTGAAATCTTCCGGCGGTTTATCAATGATGAAACGTACATCGACATCGCCAGGGAGTTGAACAGCCGTGGCGTCCTGACAAAGCAGAAAAAGCCATGGAAGAAAAACTCGTTTCACAATATCCTTGAAAACGAACGCTATACCGGGACATATATTTATGATGACATCCGCATCGAGGGCGGTATGCCGCAGATCATAGAACGGAGTGATTTTGAAATGGCGAAAAAGAAGCTGGGCGAATATAAGATTATTCGTGCAAGGCGGCATGAGAATAACGATTATCTTGTGACTGGGAAGCTGTTCTGTGGCTATTGCTGCGGTGCAATGGTGGGCTACTCTGGGACCGGACACCTTGGCACCAAGTATTTTTACTATGCCTGCCAGACGCGCCGGACGCAGAACGCCTGCGAAAAGTCGAACATTTCAAAGGAATACATCGAAGCCGAGATTACCAAGGCTGTTCTTGAATGCGTGCTGGATGATTCCACGGTGAACTGGATCGCTGACAACATGGTCGTTTTCGTCAAAAAGTACAATGCGAAGTCGAAAATGGCCACATATGAAAAGCGGCTCACCGCCACCAAGAAACAGATCGACAACATCATCCGCGCCATTGAAATGGGCATAATGTCGGATGAGGTCAAAGAGCGCATGGAAGTGCTGCAGGCCGATAAGAAGAAGCTCGAAGGGCTGATCGCCATAGAGAAATACAACACCCTGGACATCGACAGGGATTTGGTGGTGGATTATCTGGAATCCATCCGCAAAGGTGACTATAAGGATCCGGATTTTCAACGGATGATAATCCGCGACTTTGTGCGGGCTGTTTATCTGTACAAGGATCATTTCGTTATGTCCGTGGACTTCACGGGAGAAAAGAAGATGTTCGAAATTCGGCTCATGGAAAATGAAAACCCGGAATCCGAAGATTCCGGGCAATCCGCTAACGGTGATAGGGTTAGCGTAAGTCGAAGATGGTACACCATCACCGACCTTGCGCTAACCTGCAATCTCAATAACAAAATAGCGCTTACATCCTCTGGATTTGTGATTACCTGGTATTTTCCCGAGGCGGTAGGTTGTTAAACTTTTGTGAACCAGACGAACAGCGTCTTTTATGACGCATATCGTCTGGTTTTTTTGCTTGCAATCACCTATTTTCTAACGGAATCCGTGATTTACTAACAAGCATCATCCGTAAATCACAGAATCCTTGTTGTCTGCCGAATTTCGCCATAAGCTAACAAAAGCCAGACTAAAACGCCATGGTCTGGTAAAATATAACGCAAGGAGGCTTTTGACATGTGGCGAGTAAAGTGGAACGTGAAGGAGATCTGGATTGGCGAGTTCGATTTCCGGCGCGTGGATTTGGCAGACATCACTGGTATTCGACCTACAACCATCGGCGAAATCATCAGCGGAATGAACAACAGCATTACGCTTGATGACCTCGGCAGGCTCTGCTATGCCCTCCAGAAAAACATTGATGAGGTGTTGGTTTTAGTGAAGGATTCAGAGATCTTGGAAGGTGAGGAGCGAGATCGCGCCATTCGTGAACAGGTGGCGCATGCCCGGTCGGAACGCGCCGTCAAGGCAGCGGAGAAAAAGAAGCGCGATGAAGAAAACAGACGCGCCGAAGAGGACAAGCGGATGCGCGAAGCCATACAGAAGTACTTGGTTGAGTGCGGCCTCATTGCCGAATCTGATACCGATGAATAACCAATAAGAACAAGGCGGCTCTGATAAAGAGCCGCTATTCTCATAGATCGATACCAACAATTCATGGCTGTGATTCTTGTGTACGTCTGGTATTCCAATACTGGCGCACCTATGGTAATGTACACACTACCAAAGAGAAACACACAAGGAGGTCACCACCATGATGCAGGCAATCGACAAGAAGGCCGCAGATCGGCCTTGCTACACCTTCGACCCAGCCTATGAAGGCGTTTCCAATGAAGCCCTATACGCCGCACTGTGCGCCGCCACGACGCCACTGGATGCCGGTTTGAAGGAGCTTCACTACCGCATGAAGCCCATCATCTTGAATGCAAGCAAGGGCTTTCTGAATGCCTTCTCCTGGACGTTTGATGATGCCATGGGCGAAGCGCTGATTCTGCTCTGGGAGCTTGTGGTGAAAAAGACTTTTAAAGACATCGGGAAAAAGTTTCATTGCTTCTTCATCAGCGCATGGCGCAACCGGCTGAATACCATGTTCGCAAATTTGGTGGTGAAAACGCCCATTTGCGTTGGGAACTGCCGCATTGGAACCCGGAAGGACAAACCGATACTTGTTTGCGGCTATGCCTTCCATGAAAAAGCGAAAGAGTACCGCGAAAAGAAAACTGCATGGGCAAAGGCCAGATACGACCGCAAGCTGGCCGAACAGGGCAAGACGCGCCAAGAGAAGAAGCCGCCCATGAGCGATGAGGAACGCCGCGAAAAGGCAAGGAAAAAGGCCGCAGAGCGATTCGCCGCTCTTACGCCGGAACAGAAACGCGCCCAGTACGACAGGGACAATGAGCGGCGCAGGGCAAAACGAGCGGCCATGACACCAGAGGAAAAGGCCGCATTGAATGCACGGTACGCCGGATACGCAAAAGCCAGAAAAGCGCGGGCAAGCGCAGAATGAAAAAGGCTCCGGGTTATTCGCCCGGAGCTTCATTGTCGGTGCATTCGATGAATGGATCGATGATCGGGATCCCATCCCGCTCCAATTTTTCTTTTATGGCTTCTATGATAAACCCTTGTCTGCTCTTGGTCTTGCCAGCGTCTACCGCCATCTGAATGCGTTCGATCAGATACTCGTCTTTCCTGGGCCTAATGCGGATAAGCTCTGTGTTCTCCGTTTGCCATTTGTTGATGGCCTGAATGTTTTGTTTTCCCATTTCGATCACGCTCCTCATATTGGTATTATAACGCATAGGAGCACATATTTCAATATAATACTTATGGGCAACTAATATTTAACAATCAAACTTATGGGCAACTATTGACAATTATGGGCAACTATGATATAATTGAAAATGTCAGGAGGGAATACCGAATGACAATAAACTAAAGGGGGTGGTTAAAATGAGCAAAAGAAAACGCCGGAAACACAAACTTCCGGCGTGGGTCGAAAAGTGGCTGGCACCCGCTTTAATCGACCTGATGGTCGGCCTGATCACAGCGATCATCATTAAGCTCTTGGGACTTAACTGACCGACTGGGGCGGGCAACCGCCCCACACCAAAAATATATCATAAAAACGGAGGAACGTCAAGATGAAATTCATTATCGCATTCGCAGTTATCTACATGGTTTTGCGCGGAATTGCGCGTGCTATTTTCAAGGCTTAAGGAGGTTTACGAAATGACCACCAAAGAGCAAGAACGCCGGGCGCTTGAGAAGATGAAGAAGATCGTCGCGGAGCTTGGGCCGCAGAGCTACATTGGAACGGCGTTTGAGGGAGCCTGGGAGCTGGCCGACCAGAACATTGAATGGGATGCCGCCTATAGCGTGACCAACAGCATCGAATGCGCCAACAGGGGCGAAGCCAAGGCCAAGGCAGAAGCGCAGGAGGCTATGGAGAAGGTTAAGACCGCGATGACCGAAGCCAACCTTGCCAAAGGCCGTCAGGCCGAGACGGTGCGCGTCAATGAAGGTCTGCGGGAACAGGTTCATTACCTGGACATGGAAGTTTGCCGCCTGGATGGCGAGTGCGCGAAGTGGGAAAAGAAAGCCGCAGAGAGCGAGCATGAGATCATGAGGCTCAAGGCGATGCTGTTCGACCTGATGTTCAAGGGCAAGATCGCTGGATAGCACGAAAGGCCGAGGGGCGGCGGCGAAACCGCCCCAGGAAGGAAATTACAATGGCGAGAACATGGGCAGATGAAGAGATGGAGCGCCTGAACAGCATCGGACGCGATAGCTGGACCGAGGATGACTGGGACGCTTACCACTACATCCAGAACGCGAGAGCAGAAGCCGACTACTTTGATTCGCTGGATTAACAAGGCACCCTCCACGAAGGTTACGACGGCAGAAAGGAGCCACCGATGAGCATCACCGATAAATACTATGACGATATGGATGAGAAGCTGCTGAACATCACGGTGACAATGATCAGAGACACCGTCAAATATGCCAGCGAAAAGCACTATCTGACTGACAGGGACATAAATGTCCTTAGCAGGCTTTTGGTTTACCGCAAGAACGGCAACGATGACGGCGCGATGTATGAGCACGTTGTTGACTATCTGTGGATGAGCTACCGCATTGGATTCAACCAGAAGATGTTGTTGCTTGAATTGCTCAACGAATAGCCAAAACAAAAAAACAGGCCCTGCCACCATCGGCAGGGCCTAACCTTATTTACTTCCCGTCATCAAAGCTGATCCTGCATTCTTCGCAGTCATCATCCGTCGTGATTGCCTTGGCGATGTCCGCCCTGGCCTTATCTTTCATTTCCTTCACAGCGGCTTCGATCATGGCGCGGTCAGCTTCTATTCCGCGTTTCTTCAATTCTGATATGACCCAGTCGAGACGCTTCGAGCCTTTGGCGTATCCTGTAATTGTCTGCTCGGCAGCTTCGACCAGCCATTTTATCATCGTCCAAGCGCGGGTCTGTTGTTCATTGGTAGTATGTTCATCCAGCCACGTTTTTACGGGAGGGATGATTGCCTTGATGATCCAGGCCAACAGCGCACTGAATATTACGCCGATGATGGAGATGAGCAGCTGTGTGATGTTCACGGTGAACATGACAGCAGGAGGCTCGGCGGCAGTCTCGGCCATGCAGGAAAGGCAAAAAACAGCCATCAGAATCGCGGCCAGCAGGACAGTGAGAATCTTCTTCATGATGATACCCCTTTCATCGTCCATTGAATCTGCATTTTTCATGTGAAAACGTATAGGTGTACTTATACGAAATCCAAGTATTTCGTCATTTTTCGATCAGGAACTTCTGAATCTCGTCCAAGGACGCTATCAGCTTCTCATCGCTGTTCCCGCTGATCTCATGCGAGAGCAGCGCCATCAGCGCCCGCATGATTACCCGGTTGCTATCCTCCAGCTCGTTCAGTCTTCCGTGATCGTTTTTCAGCTTTGCGGTATGGTCCTTCACAGTATCCTCCAGCGTCGTGACGGGCGAATCGCGCCGTCGTTTTTCTTCTCTGGCCGTCTTAATCGCGGTCATGACCTTGATGTAAATATCGACCAGAAGCAGCAGCACGACAACCGCGCCTAAAAACGTGCCAAAGGTAAGGTCTTTCAGCTGCATCGTTACCACCTCACATCGTCGCCATTATCCAGATGACAACAACGACGGTCAGAATTATCGGCCACGGCATTTCAGCACCGCCTTTCCTGCGACAATTCCCACAACGAATGCCAACAGGAGCCGGGGAATGATGTGCGCGATTGTACACAGAATGAGGTCGGCACGTGCCACCGCGATCTGAATCGTCGATGCCATTACGCCGCCTCCACTTCGGGATAGAAGCACCAGAAGTGTTTGCGCTCATTCATAAACTCGCTGCTCTTTTGCCTGGTGCGCTTTGAGCTGGCGGGATCGTTACAGTAGACATAGGTTCCATCATACTTCCAGCAGCAGATGTAATGTCCGCCCTTGGTCCAGTAGCCGGGTCCCATGCTGCATACCACATAGCCTCCGGCGTCGAGGCAGGCTTTCAGCGTGGCGAGGGACGTGGTGCTGATCATTTTCTTGATCTTGAAGTGGCTCTGGATGTGACCGAAGAAACTCCACGCCGTGCCGCTGCTGGCCGTGCGGTCTCCCCACTTCATGGCGAGCTGTGCCAGCGTCCAGGGCGTAATGCTCGTGCCGAACCAGGTGGCGAGGACATCGGCCATGGCCGTGGGTCCGCAGCCGCTGTTCGCCATTGTCTGGCTTGCCTTGCCGCATGAGGTATAGTTTTTCTTGCCCCATCTGCTGTCGGCCTGTTTGTAATCGACCGGCTGCTTGAATGTGCCGGGCGTATGGGTCGTGATAGTGGAAGTATCGACTGGGCTGTCCGTGGTGGCATTCTCCTTGCCGACGATCAGCGCCGACCAAGTCTTTTTGCCGCATATGCCATCCGCATCAAGGCCGGATGCCGCCTGATAGGCTGCGACCGCCGACTTTGTACGGCTGCCGAAAATGCCGTCAGCGGTGAGTGAAGCACCGTCGAGAAGAAGCTGGAGTGCCTGCGTCGCGGCGCTGGTCTTGTTCTTTGATGTGGAGCAGGTCGGCGCATTAGAGGCAATAGCCGTCCATGTCGCTGGGCCGATCTCGCCGTCGGCAGTGATCTTGTGATTGCCTTGCCATGCGACGATATGCGCCACGAAGCCCGCGTCAAACTGGCCGCTGGCATTGTTCCGATCAGCGTAACCAGTAAGAAGCTGTGCGGCCTTGACAAGGCTGCCGCTGTCGCCGTGCTTAATCGTAGTCAACATTGTCGTGATCCTCCTCTCCTACATCGTCCGGCACCTTCAACGCTTCTGCCGTGCCATTGTTGAGGACATACACGATTTCGCCTTCCGCGCCCGTGCCTTCGGTTTCCAGCTCATCGTCCGGCATATCAAAAGGATCCATGCGCATAGTCAATACCTCCTTTTCTGCATAAGAAAAGCGCCAGCCTGTTACAGCTGACGCTTTATCCGTCGTTTATTCTGTTTAGCACCATTGCTCCATGTCCTCACGGAACCGTTGTTCTTCAGCTTCAAGTTTTCCGCTTTCCGTTTCAATTCCGTGCTGGGCGAGGAGCTTTGACTGTTCGTCGATGATCTCTAATGCCATATGCAGCATATTTTCGAGGCGCTCGATCACACGCAAATAGCTCATAGGATATTCTCCTTTTATGCGGCCTTATCCAGTTCTGCCTGGACGGCATCGCGCCACTCTTCTGGCACATCTTCAATGGTGATCTCGCCAAGCTCGATCCGCTTGGCGTAGACCTTGATTCGGACGGCATCACGCCAAAGAGACTTGATATCGTCAATGGATTTCTGGCCAGCCAGAACCATCCTCACATACAGGTCAACCATGATACTTCCCTCCTTCTTTATGCGATCAGTTCAGCCAATTCTGAAATGGCTTCCATCATTTCTGCCACGATGTCCGCCAGCTCACAGATGGCGTTGTCAGTCGCGGTTTCCTTCAGTCGTTCAAGCTCTGCGCGAGCTTCTTCTTCACGGGTGACGGCCTTGATCTTCGCCAGCCACTTCGCCGTGTTGTCGTGGATCCTCCGCTCCAAGTTCGGAGCCCAGGGGCAGGACATCTCCCACATAATTGCCTTGAAAACAAAACCGTCGTCGCGCTGCTCCTCCTGAACGTCCGTATAGAATCTGATATAAGCCGTCCCGTTCTCGTTTGTGACAGAATAAACGGGCGGCCTCTCCGACAATTCCGTGCTTACTCGCATACGATATCACCTCTTTCATCAGTTTCAAATTGACCTTGGGCTTGATGTATTCGTTGATGAAGTGCTGACTGTCTGCGTGGCTGAACCAACCGCACAGGCTTACAATTCCTTCCGCATCGCGCAACAGCACCTCCCCTCTTTCACGCAGGCGCTTTTCTATCTTCGTCGCAAGACGGGATGTATGAAGAAAAATGCCGCCCCTGACTTCGGTATGATCACGGAAGAAACGGTATCCGACAATATCAATAGGCGCGATGCCGGAGCCGACGTCATTGGAGTCCACGGCAATACGGCGAATTTCCCAGGCGGGCTTTATTTCCAAATGCAATTCATCTCTGCAAAACCTGATGATTTCCTTAATGGCTTTCTCAAGGTCGCGTTTGCTTGTGCCGAGCAATAGCATGTCATCCATGTAGCGAAGATAATGCGCCGCCCAATTGGTGCGCTTGCCCCGCCGCAGTTTGCACATATCCTGCTTGATGTGGTGGTCAAGAGGTTGCAGGAAGAAGTTTGCAAACCATTGAGATGTATAGGTTCCGATGGGAACGCCGGAAGGAACGCAGTCAATGACATTGTCTATAACATCCAGAACTCTGGTGTCCTTGATGACGCGACGAAAAGCTGTCTTCAACAGGTCGTGATCGATATGTTCATAGAATTTGCGGATGTCCAGCTTGACGAAGTACTTTGCCTTTGTATCCAGGCGCACCCACTTCTCTACAGTCTTCCGGGCAGCGTCAATACCGCGACCAGGAATCGAACCATAGGAATGCTCATACATTCCACGCATGATAGGATCATGAATGGTCTGTATGAGCATCCAATGTATGATATGGTCGGCAAGGCATGGGCAGTCGATATTCCGCTTTTTACCATAGGTGGGCTTCACGACCAAATGCCGCATTTCAGAGGCAGTCCAGCCGTTATTCAGATCATCGATACGGTGCTGGGCATAACGCCGCACCTTCTTCGGATCCAGCTTGCCCATATGCTCCGGGATATTATCGTGGTATCCGAGCTTTCGATACACCACAAAATCGGTGCGCTTATTCTGCGTACCGTCGTATACAGCCAGCTCCGCATTTTTCAGCGAAATGAAGCTGTCCCACAAATTGCCAACTCGTTTCATGCCTTTTTCCCCTTACGGCCTTTCAATGGTTTACTAAGCCGCTCCAGCAGGGAGCATTTTAGTTGTTACCAACTACGGAAAAGGATGTGCACAAATACCTCGTCTTCGTATCGGGTCACCGTCCCGGCATGGGATGTCGCATCAGCGGCCATGCCGGGTGCTGGGTAAGAGAAAGGGCCGCGCCGTAGTACCAGACCGCGGACGAGACGTTGTCGTTGGCGCTGAAGAAGCACGGACCGGCGTACGCACCATTGTTCACGTTACCGCCTCGACGCACCGCACGAACCTCGTTGGAGTTCACGAGGTTCGCAGGATGCCAAACGGCCAGAAGAATCACATCCAATCCCGCTTGAAGCATTATAGCAGGTTCTCCATGTTTTGTCAGGTGTTTGTCAGGCTATAACAAAATTCGAGAGAACCTCCATTTTTTGGAAAAAATTTCGCCGCTTACGCGGCGATTAGGTTTTAGGGGTTACGAGGGGGCTGCGGCCCCCTCTCGGCTTCGCCGATTCACCCCCTACTGGAGAAAATAAAGGGCCGCGCCGTAGTACCAGACCGCGGACGAGACGTTGTCGTTGGCGCTGAAGAAGCACGGACCGGCGTACGCACCATTGTTCACGTAACCGCCTCGACGCACCGCACGAACCTCGTTGGAGTACACGAGGTACGCATAGTCGCAGTAGTAAGTGGACGCACTGCCGTCAGTAGTGAGGACGGGAACTTTGACAAAGGGATAGTCTGGATCCGCACCAAGTTCCTTGATGTATCCATTGACGTAGCTGGCCGCAGGAGTGGTAGCACCCAACTTGACCCAGCCCTTCGACGTATCGGTGAGGACGGTCTTGTCGTAGTTGCCATACGACATATACTTGCGTGGGTCAGCAAGAAAGTACCACTCAAGATGGTACACGTCATTGCCCTCGGAAACGCGCACATCCGCCAGATCGAGCGCGGTCATATTCTGATTGCCGTAGACATTCTCGCGCCAGCGGTACCGCATCGGATATTTGCCGTTGGTCAGATGGACCGGACAGCCGGTATGTCCGAGGATTGCATTAACGCCGGGAGCATAGCCTGCCGTTGCACCTGTGATCCATGGGCGAGATGCTACTGCCCACGTATTCACAACAATACTGGACGACCTATCTGTTCCATCATAAGTCAAAAGATAGTATGTACCGGAACTGCTCGGCGTACCATCCGAAGTACATTTTTCTATTGCCGTAATGCAATTATAGCTTGTCCTTACATCGACAGAAGAACTGTAGCTTGAACCGATATAAATCGTCTGGCCAACAACAAAATTGCTACCGGCACTCCCAACTACAATTTTATTTGCACCAGGGACAGCAACAATTTTATCATCAGAGTATCTCATACTGGCCGCGCCATACATCACGGTCTGCATATCCTGCGTTGCAAACTCAATGGTCTGCAGCATCCACTCGTAATGCCATACCGCCGACGGCTCGATCATGGCGTATGCTTTGGCGTCCGCATCAGCGTAGGTCTTGGCGTAGTCGCGCAGATCCTTGTATCCGCCGCGCTGGTTCTGGTAGCCAGGGAGTGATACAGCCTTGCCGTTTGCATCCTGCGCCAGCGCGTAGCACGGAATGTATGAATGCGCTCTGATGTTCCCGTCGTAGTCCAGGCAGACCGGGTGTATTTTATACCCGGGCATGGGATATGTGGACACCGCGAGGATCCCGTCCTTATCATAATAATAGAACGGGTCAACTTCGACGGCCACATAGTCGCCCATGGTACCATCCTCAGCATAGTCCGCATCGCCATAATAGGCATTAACGGTGAACCATGCCTTACTGCTGCCGGATGGAACTGTCCATGTGCCAACGCACTTTTTGCGGTTGAATGGCGCATAGTTGTCGAAGTCAGAGGAACCGGCCACCAGATCGGTGCTGGGCGTAGCCGTCATGCCCACGGCGTCATACAGTCTCGTCAGCGTCCGGGAGCTTCCTCCAACACCGGAAACGCCGAAGCGCTGTGCACCGATGTCGTTGATACCGACTGCGCCAATGGCGAAACGGGCGTTGTACTTCTCCTGATCGGTGAAACCCTGTGACGCGCTGTCCACATGAACGACCTTGTCAAACTCTCCATCAATATCATCAAGCTCTTCGTTGATATCGTCGATGGCGTCATCGATGCCGTCAAGCGCTGCCTTGATGACCTTGTTCTGTACCGGGTGCGTGCTGCTGTCGGAGAATTCATCATCGCCGGACAAACCATCCAGCGCCGATTTGATACCGTCTGACGTGACCGGGTTGGTGCTGCCGGATGTGGGCGTAGTGTCGAATACCAGGTTATTTTGTTTCGCGTCCAGGGCGGTTTTGATGCCGCCAGACTTGACCGGGTTGTTGCTGTTCGCCGTGGGCGTATTGTCGAAGGTCAGCGTACCCTGTTTCGCGTCCAGGGCAGCCTTCACACCGCCGCTGGCGACCAGGTTGGTGCTGCCTTCGGTTGGACCTTCATCGATAGAAGGTTTATTGGCGAGATAGTTGTAGTCGTATTGGTGGACTGTCCCGCCCACTCTGATACCATGCAAAGCCATAACATTATTACCTCCGCATCAGAATAAGAGAATGTCATCAACAACTGAAGGATAGTCCGAACCAGGGAATACAAGAATGTCATCGATAACGCCGACCTCCAATGTTTCAGTTGTATCCTCAACCGTACATTGCATGGTCAGCTCTACAGAATTGACACCTCCAATAGCATGAGCCGTCAGCGTGCCATTGTTGTTTTCGATCCACATCGCCCGGACGCCATCACTGATAAGCTGTGCCAATGCTTCGTCTGTCGGCTGTAGGTTGACAAGGGAATGGCTTGTGGCATACGGGATTATGACTGTTTGGGTATAGGGTCCATTTCCGGTCCAGGTCGTTCCCAGCGTAACCTCAGATGCCATGACGGTTCTATGCAAGCCGCGCAGTGATGTGTATATACCGCCGGATTTGACCGGGTTCTCCGAGTCCATCACCGGGACATCATCGAAAGTCAAAGTGTCCTGTTTCGCAGCCAGCCCATCATATACGCTGCCAGATGATACCGCATGAGTACTGCCTTCTGTCGGTTCCTCATCGATCTGGAAGTCGATGTTCTGCAAAGCATCATAGATGCCGCCGGACTTCACCGGATTGTCGGATCCTTCCGTGGGAACATCGTCGAAGGTCAGTGCCTGCTGGATGTTCTGCAAAGCATCGTAAAGCCCGCCGGACTTGACGGGATTGTCGCTGTCCTCGGTAGGCTCATCATCGAAGGTCAATTTGTCCTGCTTCTGCACCAGGGCGTCATAGATGCCATCCGATGTCACTGCGTTGGAACTGCCCTCCGTGGGCGTGTCATCGAACACGCCAAGCGCGGATTCGTTGATGGCGTTCAGTGCGCCAATAATAGCGTCCCTGACTTCTTCGCCGCGGGCCGCCAGCTCTATATCGACAATATAGCTCGAAATATCAGCCACTCATACCCACCTCCATGATGTGCCTCAGCCACTGGTCAATGGTCACCGCCTCCATCAACATGCCCTCGTTGACGCTTCGGGTCCGCACGCCGTTGGACATCTGCATCTTCTCCGGCGCGGGCAGGGCGTCCCAGAGGTCCTTATGCTTTTTGAAGTATTCGGCGAATCTCCACTCTGTGCTGTCGCGGTATTCGATGTTCTCCTGGTTGATCCACTCCGGCTTGTTCATGGTATAGTAGGCGTCGAAGATCATGAAGGCTGTGTAGAAGGTCGCCTTGTCGGGCATTACCCTGCGGATGAACTCATCCACCAGGGCGTCGTTGCTGTCCAGCATGTTCCGATATGTCCGCAGGATATACTTGGGATCGTGCCGGCACACACTGTCATCGCGCCACTTCCAGAGATAAAACGGTGTGGGGCAGTATTTCACCTGGTCGGAAAGATTCTGCGCCAGAATGTTGAAATAGCTGTCCTCGTGGATGGTCAGGTTCTCGTTCCAGCGGATGCCCCTGCTTACCAGATATTGCCGCCGGTGGACCTTGCCATGTACAAAGGTGCTGTCCATCTGCCGATTGATATAGGTGATTGCACCGTCCACCCGCGTCTCCTCGACGAATACCGACGTGAGACTGTCGAAGCCAGCCTTCATCTCCTGGAATAGCATCCAGAAAGCGCAGGCATTGAAGAACATATCGTCGGCATCGCAGAACATCACATACTCTGCTTCGGACATATCAAGACAGGCGTTCCGGGCAGCCGAAACGCCTTTATGCTCGCTGCAGATGTATTCAATGGTAAACGGATAGTTGTTCCGGAAAGCATCGGTCAGGGTGCATGATCCGCCGTCGCAGCAGACGATCACGCCAACGTCCTCTCTCAGGTTGACGTTCTGCTGGATGGCAATGCTGTCAAACAATGGCTTGACGGTCTGTTCATCCTCGTTGTACACGGGCACCAGAATATCCAGTTTTCTCATTTTCTCATCCCTCCACGTATGATGTGATTCTGTCAGAATACCAGCTCCATGTTCCGTTTGCCTTATATGTTGCCACGAGACTCTCCGGCACAAAGATAGAACCAAACGCACCGAGATAACTGGAAAGACTGAACGGTGTAGAATGAAATGCGTTTGAGTTTTGCAGTGCCACCATTGCCGTGGATAGCAGGTATAGGCTGCGCAGCGAGTAGCAGCTCAAGAATGCGCTTGCCGATATATACGATGCCGTCGGGAATGATGCCGTGGACAACGAGTAACAGTTCTGGAATGCCTGGCTCGGCACGAATGACAGCATCGGAAAAAACGCCGAATTTAGAACGGAGTCATTCATAAAGGCATATCGCCCCATCCATGTGCACTTCGGGAAGGATACAGTTGCAAGTGACGCGCAGGAATGGAAGGCGCGTTCCCCAATGCTTGTGCACTTCGGAAAGTAAATGCTCGACATGGCACAGCTCTCAAATGCTCCATATGTCCCGTTGCCGCCTATGACGGTGCATTCCGGGAAGGAAACAGTTAGCAGGCTGGAGCACATATAGAAGGCAATGGGCTGGATGTTGGTCAGAACAGGAAATGACGCCCTGCTCAGTTGAGAACACCATCCGAATCCTTCCTGTGACAAAACTGTGCAGGCCGGGAAAAAAGCATCCTTGAGGTTGCTGTACCTGAAGGCTGAAATGTGGATCTGCTGCAACGACGGGAAAGAAACCGACGACGCAAGCCCGGCGTACAGAAACGCATTCGAGCCGACGATAGAGCAGATCGGAAAGTCCACCGTGTTCAAACTGCTGCAATACTGGAATGCCCAGTTTTGAATGGTGCTGGCAGACGGCATATACACGCTCGACAGGCTATAGCACCGACCAAAGGCATCCACATAGACGATAGATGCGCTCGGAAAAGAAACTGCCTGCAATGCGCTGCAATTCTGGAACATGCTGCTGGCAACATACGGAATTCGAGGAATGTAGGCATGAGACAGAGAGAAGCAGCTGGCAAACGCATAGTTGCCTACCGTCGTGACGTTCGGGAATGATACAGAAGGGAGCCTCTCACAACCGTTGAACGCATATGCGCCGATGTAGATGGTCTCCGGCGCACTTACAGTCACGAGGCTGGAGCAGTAGCGGAAGCAGTCATTCCAGATAGACTTCACGCTGGGCAGGAAAGCTGACTTCAAACTTGTCAGGCTCATAAAGAGCGAAGGCACAGTTTGAGACAGTATCTGGAAGTTGATCGTCTCCAGGGACGTGCAACTTTGGAAAGCCCAGGCGAATATGCTTTCGCACGCCGGGAAACTTGCGGACGGCAGTGAGCTGCATCCCGCAAACGCATAAGACCCGATTGTGCTGGCCAGCGGAAAACTGACACTTGATATTGTTGAACAGCCCTGGAAGGCATTTGCGCCGATGGTCTTTGCAGACGGAAATATAGCAGAGCCAAGATATGCGCAGTTCAAAAAGGCGCTGCTTGCTATCTGCGATACAAGCGGCGCAGAGATGCGGCGCAGCAGGGTGCAGCTCGAAAACGCATAGGTTCCGATGAAGGTCGCAGCAGGAAAACTGGCAGCATTGAGGAAGATACAGTTGCAGAAAGCATATGCACCGATGGCGGTCACGTTCTCCAACGCATCAGTGAAGTTTTCAATGGTGCGTCCTATGATGTGTGCCGTTTCACTGCCTTCCTGATAGGCATTGACAACAATATCGCTGGACATTGCCATGCCAGACACAGACAATGTCTGCGAGTATGTTTTCGGGTCTACTCTATAGCTGCCGCTGTAGTATTCATGGTGTTGTGCGCCAATAATGAGCGGGTTGCCCGCAATCATAAGTCCGTCACCTCTTTGTATAGCAGTTCTCATCCATCACTATAATGGACGTGTAGTTCAACAGATGTTTCAAGGACTTTCTTGTCATTGTATCTTTCCCATTGAATTTGAAACGGAAGTTGGACGCGAGACAAACTATCAAGATTGCGTCCGAGAGGGTTGACTGATGATTCAGGGACAAGAAATTTATCAAAATAGTACAAATCAAAATTAAAGCCGTATGGATCATAGCACTCATCACCATAGTTTATTGGAGCGCGTTGTCCCTTCAGAGTAAACAAGCGTACAAACCTATTCAACGTAAGGCGGTGAGTAGTACCATAAGGAAAGCTCCAATAATATGGATTGCCGTATGACGCTGTTGACATATAGCATATATCGTGACCATTATTTCCGCTTATTAAATATGCAAATAGGTTCCCTTTATACTGCGTCATTGCAACATCGTTTTCTCCGGACACTTGTCCCATACCAAAGAATACTTCTGGATGTTCCCAGCTGTAATTCAGACCGATCGGTTGTGAAGATCTATAAAATGTCTGCCAATCCTTTTGCCAATAGGAACTTCTATCATATCGGTATTCTGTATATTTCCTTGCTTGAATTATCACACAATTAAAGCCAGAATAGTCGGTATAATATACCGTTTCTTCACCGCCAGTGTATTTCGTTGGGAAAATCAACTCATCAAATGGAATGATGCCATCAGGATAGTCGATAGACTTCCACAATGAACCATCTGCATTAATTGCTGTAACGACTATTCCTGTATAGTCAATTGTCTCCCCTGCTTCATACTCGGTTTTAGTCGGCAAAGTGACAACTTTTATTCCATCTGGCAGGCATGGATATACCTGTTTCCCGTTCGCAAATACTTTGTTTACGCGCCGTCCGTTGATGTATATCGGGTCGATCAGCGTCATAAACCTGTGGCCATTGATGTTGATCATGTCGCCACCACCTTAAACATTGGTCACGAAGTTCACGATGCCAACTTCAACGCGCTCGCCGTCGATCTCATGCACCCAGGCATCCTTGGCAATGGCATCAACCAGCTCTTCGAGGTCTGCGAGCTTTTTATCAACTTCTTTCTCCCAAGCAGCCATCAGCTCGTTGTAGTCGCGCAAGCTATCAACACGCTTGGTCAGCTCTGTGAGCTGAGCTTTGACTTCTGCAAGCGATCCGTCATCTGTGGCACCACTGATCGTGCTGCTTGTGCCGGATATCTTACCGCCAATATCGCTGTAGCTACTACTACCGCCGCCGCTGGTATCATAATTGAAAATAGTTTCATTGTCGCTCCAATAGTCGCCAAGATCATCGTTTATGTCACTAAGGTCGTCATAGTCCTCAGCATCGCCAAGATCAACGGTTATTTCTTCAATATCCTCTTGAATATAATTAATGACGTCTTCTGGCGTGACATCATCCAATTCATCTTCCGGTACTCCGTGGTCGATCAGCCAGTCATCTAAATCATTATCGTCCAATAAGTCTTGGATATGGTCATGGAAACCCTCATCATCAAGCAGATCATCAATATCATCCAGAGTGTCTCGAATGTCTCCCGTGATGTCATCTACGGTAGGCACGTCTGTAATGCCATCTATGATGCTACTGATGTCAGATAATTGTTCTGTTATGTCGCCAAGATCAGCAGTCGAACCTGCATCATTGGTGATCTCCGTCAGAGTCGGCCTGCGGTATGTACCGAGCGTGATCTGCTTTTCTGCCGTGTCCAGTGAAATATCCAGCTTCATTAGATCGAAATTCTTGTCGATGATATGTGGAACAGAATGCGCATGAACCTTCTGGCCAAGCCGAAACAGCGTATAGTTCTCGTTTTGCCAATGCAGCTCCGCAGCTGTGCATTCGATGGTCATGTTGTCAAACTGCCTGTTTTGAAGATATTCCACGCCATCTTCGTATAGCGTATCGGCATGAGTTACGCCCGAAAACTCCACACACTTGACGATCTTGCCATACTCTGATACGGCATCGCTTTCTATGATGTCACTGCCGTCGTTCACGCTTGCCACCGTCAGCCTTGCACCATCCACTTCATCGCCAATAGGCAGCACAACCGTGCAGAATTCCGTCATATCGAATTCTGTAGAAGCATCCAGCATATTCAGACCGAATTCAACCGGCTGGTTGGTCGAGTATGGCATCTCGGCCAGCCAGTCGATATAGTTCACGCCATTCTCGCGCCGGAAGAAGAAATAACCGCCCACAGCATCCAGACATTGTTTCTTCAAACAGTCAAATGTGCTGCCATAGTCGAGTTTGCGATAAACTTTCTTATCCTCTATCGTGATGTTCCCAACCGTGAATTGTTTATAGCTGTCTACCTGGGCATTGTGATTTGCAATCACAGTTTGGAAGAATGTGCGAATTGAGATGCTGGTATACTCGTATGGGCGCTGGATACTGTCATTGAAGAATGCTAACGCTCCTTCACAGTATACCTTTTTCTGGTTATAGAAATCGGTTGTGATTTCAATAGGCCGACCGAACCACAGCAACACTTCACTTTCAAACACATCGATCATGGAGGTGAATGCATTCACGCTGTCATAGAACGGATGTGAAGGGTGCATGGTAAACTCAAAGCTCCCAGCGGTATTCAGTTCCACTGAAAGATGTGGTTCGATCAAAGCATATTGTCTTTCCTGCGGATTGAAGATGTCCTGTCCATTCATCAAAACTCGATATATCACAAGGACACCTCCCGATATGAAATTGTCACTTCACCATTGCCAACAAACAGCATTTCGTTATCGCCGGGTTGCAATGCGAAGTTGGCGTTGTAGTTCTTCCCTTTGACAAGGGAAAAGTCCGTCTCGTTGAATGTTACTGTCATCGCTGCCGAGCATGTGATTGTAGGAATAGCCTCTTTCAGACCGGCATTGATGAAGTTGCGGTATTTCTGCCCACTGACCGTGAACTTTCCATACCGAATACAGTCCGTGAACAGGTCATCCCACATCCATTCTGTATCGTCCGAAGCCTCGGTACTATACTTGAATGGGTCGAGGTTGTAATCGATCACGATAATGGAGCGGTTCTGGTTGGACTGCCATTCATTTACGGACAGCCGCCCGACGTACTGATAGAGCGGATTATCCTCCAGAATGACGATGTGCCGCTTCCCGTGAAGGTAATTGAGGATGGAACTATACACATTAGCCCAATTGCTGCGTGGACGCAGGGAGAACTCCCAGGAGCCCTCCCTTTGTCCATACGGTACTTCCTGCAGCAGATACTCGGTGTAGTCGAGCTGGCCATGCACGGAAGGCAGATCAAGATATGTGCTTTTCACCTGCGGCGGGTTGATAACCGGCCTGCTGGTTGGCACAAGGCCCCATTCCTCATACGTGTTCTTACCTGATATTTTTATCGAATGGTACATATCACTGCCTCCTTTGCCGCTGTGATATGACGCCCAGCTGCTTGTTGATCCCTGGTGAAAGTTGTCCCACCAGAACGCCAGTATCAGTCACCATCTTCATGTTGGCAACCTCTGGCAGATAGGGCAGATACCTGGACAACATTGCAATGATCGTTCGCCCTGTCGCATCATCGGCTGATCCTGCGGCAAGGCTGTTCATGGAACTATTCGTGGTGCCAACCGTCATGGCGGCAAACCGTGACCGGTCTATCGTCTGTGCAACAGCAGACTGGATCATCGACATCAGCTTATCAGCACCGGCGACAACCTCATTCCCTGCTTCGCCACCTCCAAGCAGCTTATTACCCATCATGCCGAATATGGTCGGATTGGTCAGAAGCATGGCGTTGTCCATAGCTTTCTTATACCATTCGACACTAACACTTGGCAATGAAATCGGGCCTACCTGGTGCCATGAAACATTGAAGTGCGGCATCTTCGGCTTCGGAAAGCTCCATTTGAAATCAAAAATGCTTTTGATTTTTCCGATTACTTTTTCGATGCCTTCCTTCAGTTTTGCAAAAATGCCATCCTGACCAAGTATCAAGTTATAAGCATTCTTAAACGGCTTTGTGACGGCATCGAGAATGCCTTTAAGCTCTTTGTTTTCTGCGATAGCTTTCCACTTCTTCTCAAACCAGCTATTGACATTTGTCCAGATGCCTGTCGGTCCTGTGATGGCATCCCATGGGCTTTTGAAGAATCCTTGTATGGCACCGCCGAGGGATTTCAAGGTCTGGTTTTCCTTTATATCTTTCCAGCGCTGTTCAAACCAGCCACTGACATTCGTCCAGACGCCTTTCGGACCGGCGATAGCATTATAGGAGTCTTTGAAGAATCCTTCTATTGCTCCACCGACCTTTTTGAGCGTCTCGTTTTCTTTTATGGAATTCCATTTACCTTCAAACCAGCCGGGAATACCTTCCCACCAGTCTTTTACGCCCTCAACAGCTTTTTGTGCGGTGTCAGTTACGGTTGTCTTTATGCCATTCCACAATGTGGTAGCCTTTTCTGATACTTCTTCGCCTATCCGGGAAATAAAACCGGTCACATCTTCCCAGGCTTTTTTGATTGTACCAATGGCATTCTCAAAGAAACCCACAATCGAGGAAAGTACGCCATCTATGAATGTTTTTGCACCCTCGAATACTTCTTCCCAGCTTGTCCCGAACCAGCCAAGGAACACGTCAATGATACCGGTTATAGCATCAATGACGATCTGAAAATTTCGCTGAATCGCGTCCCACAAATCCGTGAATATTTGCCCGATACCATTCCAGAAGCCTTCCCAGTCGCCGGAGAACAGCGATGTGAACGCTTCGAACAGATCGCCAAGTACATCGAGAGCTAATTCAAGAGCGCTTGAAACAAGTCCAAATGCAGCTTCAAAGACTGGCGCAAGCAGTTCACAGAACCCATTCCATAGTGTCTTTAACCCTTCGATTGCCGCAGATACGACTTCACCGAAGTCCTCAAAGTCAAAGCCCATTTTATTCAGTCCTTCGAGGATTCGTTGACCGAATTCATCAAACTTTGTTTTGAGACCCTCCCAGATGGCCGTTATCTTTTCTCGGAACTCCTCATTGTTTTGCCACAAGTTGACGAAAGCGGCAATCAGAACACCGATAGATGCTACAATTCCCGCGATTGGCCCAGCACCCAGCGCCGCGAATTTATCGCCAAGCATCCCAATAACACCTTCGCCGCTTTTCATCTTTGTGAACAGCCCGCCGATAATTCCTTTACCTTCACTGATTTTTTGCAGCAGTCCTCCAAACTTTGAACTGAGCTTCCCGCCCACCACAAGAATCGGTCCGATGGCTGCGACAATACCAGCGCCAGTTACAATAAGGTTTTTCGTTTTGTCATCCAGATTATGAATCCAATTTGCAACCGCCTGGAGCTTTGCGACAACTTTTTCAACCAGCGGCATAAGGATTTTACCGACGTCTTCTTTTATGCCGTTAATGGTCGATTTCAGTATTTCCAACTGACCGTTCAGATTATCGCGCATAACGTCGCTCATACCTTCGGCTGCGCCGCTGGTATTATCCATTATGTCTTGCAGATTATCCATCGGAATGCCCAAGTCAGAAATGATATCGTCAAGATTCGTTCCTTCATCAGCTAAACCGAGGAGTGTATTAGTGAAATCTTCGGCGTTGCCATTGCTGCGCTTCAAAGCAGTCTCGAATTCATCGCTGGTTATTCCATACTTTTCAAGATTCTGTTTCATCCTATCTATGGAATAACCGGCTTCTTCAGCTTTCTTGGAAAAATCCAAAAGAGAAAAGCCAGCCGAATTCACAGAATCCTTGTAAGAATCCCATTTCTCTTGATCTGTATTAGCAATCGCATAAACACTCGCCATGCCTTGCTTGCCGCCGATAGCTTTCGCAATTGCTGCTTGCGGAAGAGACATACCCTCGGCTTCGGCTTCAGCTTGCGCTTTCAGCTTTGCCTTCTGCTCTTTAAGCTCGCGCTCATTCTGTTTCTTGACTTCTGCCAGTCGGTCTTGATGGTGCTGTTTAAGGTTCTTCAAGGATTTCTGCTGTGAATCCTTAAGAGCCTTTAGCTTTGCAGTGTTCGATTCCTTTACCGCATTAAGCTGATTGGTATGCGAATCTTTCATCGCTTTCAGCTGATTGGACTGGGAATCCTTTAGGTTTTTCAATTCCGTGCTATGAGCATCTTTCAAAGATTCCAACTGTTTCTCGTTAGATTTTTTGAGCTGCTCCAATGTCCGTGAATTAGCTTCCTTTTGAGCTTCCAGCTGCGCTGAATGCGATTCTTTCAACTCTGAGAGCGCATTACTCTGCTGTTCCTTCAATGCGGCGAGCTGATCTGTGTTTGCCTTTTTCAGCACCGCAAGTTCTGTTTCATGATACTTCTTTTTTGCCGCCAGCGTCTGCTCGTTATTCTTCTTCAGTTCTTTGAGTTGAGCCTCGTTTGACGCCTTTAGTGCCGCCAATTCCTCTTTCTGCTTTTCGGTCAGCGCATTCTGTTCCTCTTTATGCGCTTCCTTCATCGCGGAAAGCTGATCGTTATACTGTTCGGTAACGGTGGATACAGCATCATCGCGCTGCTGTTTTAGTTGATCTTTAGCATCATCGGCATACTGATTGACCTGGTCTTTCTGCTCCTTCAAAGCAGCAATCTGGGCTTGTCGTTCCTTTTTCCTTGCCTGTTGCTGAAGCTTCGCAACATAGTCATTGTATGCCTTTAGCGCCGCTTCCCGTTCGTCCTGGCTCTTTGCCTGATTGACCTTCTTGGCAAGCTCGGACAGCTTTTCCTGCTGTTCCTGCTTTTCAAGAGCGTCATCTTCCTCCTGCTGTTGCTGATTGATAGCGTTGATCTCATCCTCAATCGCTTTGATGCGATTGTACTTGTTTTCATCAATCAGCTTTAAGCGCTCGGTATATTCCTTGTCGATAAGGGCGACCTTCTTGTCATAGGCAGCCTGGAGCGCATCAATTTCCTTTTGCTGTGCATCCTTTAAGGATTCAAGCTGTTTGCTTTGAGCGGTTTTCGTAGCTTCATACAGCTTGTCCAGGTCATCTTTTGTCTTATCGTACTTATCGTCAAGTGATTCTTTCAGCGCGTTATATTCCTTGTCGTATGCTTCTTTCTGGGCGTCATAAGCGGCATTAAGCTGCGACTGCAATTCCTCATACTGCTTGTCGTATGCCTTTTTCTGCGCTTCGTACTCTTTATCGAGTTCCTTCTTCAGCGCATCATATCGCTTATCATAGGCTTTCTTTGCAGCGTTATACTGCGCGTCCAACTGCTCTTTGACAGAATTATACTGTGCATCCAGCGCTTTTTTCCTGGCTTCGTACTCTTTATCAAACGCTTTTTTCTGGGCGTCATATTGAGCATCAAGGGATTTTTTCAGCGCCTCGACCTGCTTATTTAACGACTTTTGAAGCTCCTGATACTGTTTATCATAAGCGTCTTTCCGAGCGTTATATTCATTATCCAGAGAACGGCTAAGAGCAGTATATTGAGCATCATAAGCATCCTTAAGCGCATTATATTGCGTTTCAACAGCATTCTGTACAGTGCTTGAAGTATCCTCGGCGGCATTCATAATCTCCATGGCTGTCTCTTCGGACATATTGCCAAGATTTTGCATGCCGCTACGGAGGTCTTCAAGTACATCCATCAAAGGCCGCGCATTTCCCTCGGCGTCTACCATAGAGATTCCAAGCTCTTCCATAGCCGCCTTAGATGCTTTTGTGGGCGATGAAAGATTGGTCAGAATATTCCGGAGCTGTGAACCAGCGGAGGTGCCTTTTATTCCTGCATCGGCCATTGCCATAATAGCGACAGTGGCGTCTTGTGCATCATAGCCCAATCCAGAAACAACAGGCGCAACCATCTTAAAGGTTTCACCCAGCATCGCCACATTGGTGTTTGCATTAGAGCTTGCCGCTGCAAGAAGATCGGCAAAATCCGAAGCCCTATCCGCTTCCCACCCGAATGCAGTCATAGCATCGGTCACAATATCGGATACCGTGGCAAGGTCTTCGCCAGATGCCGTTGCCAGATTCATTACAGAATCGATAGATTTGAATACTTCATTTGCATCCCAACCAGCCATAACCATGTATTCCATGGCTTTAGCTGCTTGAGTAGACGTATATTCGGTTTTCGCGCCAATATCCTGCGCCTTACTGGATAACAGTTCAAAACTTTCTCCAGTTGCACCGGAAATAGCCTGCACCCTCGACATCTGCGCTTCAAATTCCGCAGTAGTCTCAATTGAGCTCTTTGCAAAATCAACGATAGGTTTGGTGAGTTTATCGACCATCGTTGCGCCGACACTTTCCAGAGTACCGCCGATGGATTGCAATGTGGAGCCGACCTGCCCCATATTTACCATTGCAGTCTGAGCCTGTTCGGCGCTTTCGCTTAAATTCTCAAGTTCATTTTCGGTTTCGATGATTTCACGCTGAAGCGCATTATACTGCTCTACTGAAACCTGATTTGCAAATTCTTCCTTAACTTCCTCTTCTTTGGCTTTCAGCGTATCCAGATTGGTAGTGGTTTCGGCAAGTTCAGCCTGCAAAGCATCATACTTTTCCTGGGCAATTTTGCCCTGACTCATCTTTGCCTCTGCATCCGCAGACCGATTCTTCAAACTTTCAAGACGATTCTCGGTTTTCTCAATCTGACTTTGCAGCTTGTCATACTTTTCCTGACTGATTTTGCCATCTGCAAGCTGCTGATCAGCCTGTTCCGATTTTGCTTTCAATGCTTCGAGCTTCTGCTCGGTAGTCGCGATTTGTGCCTGAAGTTTATTATATTTCTCTTCAGCTTTAATACCAGCCTTGATCTGCGTATCAGCAGTCTTAGACTGCTTTTCGAGCTCTTTCAGCTTCGTTGTAGTTTCATCGATTGCCTTCTTGATCGGTTCATACTTTTCTTTGTAGGCGTCATGATTATCAACGATAACAGCTTTTTCACTGGCCTCTTTCAACGCTTCCAGCTTGGTCTTTGTGACGTCAATCGATGTGCTAAGAAGATCCTGCTTCTGACGGAGAAGTTCCACATTTGTCGGGTCGAGCTTCAAGAGCTTCTCCACATCTTTTAGTTGGCTCTGCGTATTGTTTATGGTAGAATTGACGCTTTCCAGCGATTTCTCCAAACCTGTAGTAGAACCATTGATTTCTACGGTGATTCCTTGAATCCGACTGCCCATTGTGTTCTCCTTCCTCCCGCAGAAGCAGGATTTATTTCATGGCCGATTACGGCCACTCGCCCAGAGGAACGCGAATATTGGCATCATCACTGCCATCTTCTCGAAGGTCAGCGGTGCAGAAATTCACATCCCAGTCATTGGTGAATATCTCGCGGGCGATGTCTTCGGCAATGCCGTTCCAGTTGCCGTTGTAATCAGTCAGGTCATCATCGTAAAACTGAATGACCTGCGGCTCAAAGCGGACGAAAACATGATCCACTTCGGCCTGATCACGCACAACCTTGATATCCTTGGCGATAGGATTGTCCTTGAGAAGCGTATTGAAAAGCTCATAGCCCGGATGAACCGAACTGTTCTCCTCATCGCACAGGACGATGGTCAGCGTGATATTGCCGAATACCACAGTTTTCTGAATAGCGCGATCCAGCGCGATGAACTTCTCATGGTTGCGAACTTCGATGTCAAAAGCATATTCTGCGTCATCGGTATCAGGTTCATAGATGTCGCCAACAACGATGTCGGGATCATGCTCAAACAGAGCCTTGACCATCTTCTGGTGCGTGTACCATGGAGCTTCAATGGCGAATTTCATCATTTTGCTGTCTCCTTACCTGTATGATACTCTATCATCAATTCAGAGCATCGTTTTAGATTGTTCTCTTTCATTTCCCTGGCAGCTTCAATAAGGCGATTAGACGTTTCGGCATCGGTAGCGGTGCGCACCTTATCCATTAAGCCTTGATGCTCTTTAATAGCGTCCCGGAGAACGCTATCCGTGACACTTACCAGGTATTCCTCATGGCAATGCGGACACTGAATGAATGTGATATCAAGATCACCTTCTTTTCGTTCTTGAAGCGAAAGAATAAAGTCAGCACCGCACTTGTCACAGTATATCTTGCCATTCATATCCGTGTCCTCAGAATCTGTCGAAGTCGTCTTGCGTTGCAACAATGGCATATTCATGGTCGTCATTTCCTCTTTCGGTGAACATATCAAGCGCCAAGCCTATCGTCAGGTATTCCAGGTCGCTTATTGAAATTCCCAACTGAACGCACCTAAGAAGAAATAACGGCGTTGTCATTTCTCGCTCTGTTGCAGGCTGTTTTTTTTAGCCTCTGCGTCGCTTTGCAGATTGTCGCTCCACAGCTCAAGAATCACGGGAAAAATGTCATAGATGGAAAACATATCGAATCCTTCAAGCCATAGATCGATGGTGGACGGGATAGAAGGATCGGCATGCTTTGCCATGCAGTACGCCACATTCTCGAATATCGTCAAATCGACGATAGACAAGCCGGATGCATCCTGCCGATTAACGTTCTCGGCATAGGACTGCCGCAGTTTTTGAAGGTCGAGAAAAATGTCACTACCGAACATCGTGCGATACATTCGAGGAATAGCTGCAGTGGATTTGAGCTTGACCTCTTTGTCGCCAACCATTACGGTTTTTTCCATCATGGTATTCAACCTCCTTGATATACGAAAAAAACAGGGCAGGGACAAGCCCTGCCCTCAAACCGTGTTATCAGGTTCCGCTCTTGGTGACCTTGACGGTGTAGGTCGTCGAAGCGGAACCGGCCTTGGATGCGGTCACCCTCACGATGTTCTCGCCGGTCGCCCAGGTCGCAGAACCGCCGCTGGCGATGGAGTTGCCGTTGACGGTGATCGCCACCGCAACGCCCGTGCCAGCCGTGGCAGTCACGGTGCCGGACGATTCGGTGGTGCTGCCGGTGTACGAAGTCTTGCCAGCCGCAAAGGTCGGAGACAGCGTCACATCAGAGATGGTCAGCGCGGAGAGCTGCGCGGTTCCAGCGTCACCATTAAGCTGATCCTCGGTCAGGCTCGGCACGTATACAGTGGTGAACCAGCCAGCATAGACCGTGCTGTCGATATCGGCGGTGGACTTTGCCTTAACCATGCCGTCATACAGCGGATCGCAGGTGATCGCCAACGTCTCGGTGACGGGAGTGTTGGAAGTCTCACGGGTCTGAGACGCGACGCTCGGGCGGGAAACAGAGCACTTGTACATCACATGACGAATCTTGTGCTTGTCGCCGGAGAACTCGAACATCAGGGCGAAATAGACCGGGTCGGTGATGTGCGAGGATTCGATCAGGACGCCATTGCTGTCCAGAATCTCGCGCAGGTACGTCTCGCGGAACCAGTCAGGCACCACGGCAAGCTCCAGATCGCCGGAATAGCCGTTGTTGCTGGTAGAGCGATAGTATACGCCGTCATCGGCATAGAAAGGCTCGGTATCGCCCTGGGCTTCGAGGCTCAGATTGACAGAACCGGGCAATGCGACAGGCGTACCGAAGGAATATACGCCAGCGTCGGTTTCGGTCAGCTTTGCAACATGGGCATTCTTCAGACCGAACTTCACCTTATTCGTGGGATTGGTAGACATGGTTATTACCTCCATTCCTGGTTAATCGTCGTCTTCCTCACTATCGTAAAGCACATCAAATCCATAGAGTACTTCATAGAGCTTTTCATCTTCGATCCAAACCTCCGTCTTATCCCATGGGATTTCATGAGCATTAAGAACCTTTTCCACCATTTTTTCATGCGGAGGCGATTTGTAATCGGTGTAAAGCTCAATGTTGATCTCTTGCACTTCGGCATAGACCACATCATCAGCCATATAATTATCCGTGCCCGGAAAAGTAAAGAGAACGAATGGCGGTTCAGGGCTTTCCCCTTCCGCATAATGATCATAGGCGAATGGCAGACCGATTTCGGTAAGCATTGCCATGATATCGGCGTATGTCATGGCAGCCACCTCGCTAATGACTTTGAAGAGCCTTTACGATGTCCTTTTCGAATTTTTCTCTGCCAGCCTTTTCTGCTGGTACAATGTGCGGCTTCGCAGCGACACGGCCACCATTGCGAAGGGCGTGCCCGTTTTCAAGCAGATGTGTCAATGTGTATCGCTTACGCGAATAAACGATTTGCTGGAGGCCAGTAGAATTCTCGTCGGTGTTTTTCACCGCCCAGCTTTTCTTATACTTTCCACTGCGAGCAGGCGCATTAGCCTGTATCTCTTTTTTGACATAACTGCTTGTGCTTTTGACGCATTTTTTCACGTCTTCTGCTGCAAGCTGTCCGTATGCCTCCAACTGGCTCCTGATGGCATCTGCAAGGCCGTCAACGCCGGTTATGCGCGTATTACTCATGCAAATCACCTTTCTTCGAGGACGCAAATGAATTTACGGCTGTTATGCTTATAATTCATTTCATCGATGTCCACGATATTATAGAGCCGATTATCCATCGTTATTCGATACTCTTTAGAGTTCACGACCGCCGTTTCGCTGCACCATCGAACAGTGATGTTTAAGCGCTCATGTTCTTGCGTGTATCCCGAATCGTGAGTTTCATCCGAAGCGCTGCCTTGCCGCTGAATGGTAGCCCAACAAGTAAAATGGTCAACCCAAGCGGGTTTGTGGTTGCCGTACTTGTCAATAGTGGTGCTGTTCTGCTGGATAGTAACGCGCTTACGCATCGCGGCTACGTTCATTACCACGCACCTTCTCTCACAGAGAACAGCAGGCTACGCAACGTCAGATCCAGATCAGTATGATTCGCTTCTTCGCGATGTTCATAAAGATAGCCCAACGCGAATAGAATGGCAACGCGCATTGTTGCGCGTTGTCCTTCCAGCGTAAAGGAATCATCGTCTGTTGGAACTGCTGTGATTGCATCCCATTCCTCATCACTCAATCGGGCGATATCCGCACACATATGCAGGGCAGAGGCGAGGAGGCTATTAATCAGAGTGTCCTCATCGCTTGTGTCTACGCGCAAATATGCCTTTGCCTCGGCAAGATCGACAAGTGCCATTTTATAGCCTCCTCTCGAATTTTATCAGGCAGACGGCTCGACAATCTTCAGCTTGTAGGTGGTTTCGGCATAGCCGTCAGCCCACAGCGTGAAGCTGTCCACGGACTTCTCAGTGTTGTCACCGGCCAGCACCAGGTCAGCAGCAACCCAGCGGACGAAATATCCAGCGCCAAGGCTGCAACTGGTCGCCTCCGACACGTCCTCGGCGGTCAGCGCACTGCCGTTGTACTTCAGCCCGGTGATGGGAGAGATCCCGGCAGAAACGCCGATGCCCAGCCACTTATGGACGCCCCATCCGTTGCCGCCATCGAAATCCTTCAGCTCGGAGACCTTCTTGTCCAGCGTGATGGTGATCACGCCATTGCTCTCAGTCACGGACGAAATATGGCCGGTATTGTCCTGACGGTCCGCATGGCCGGACACGCTGTCCGTCACATTCTTTGTAACGGTCAGAGAAAATGCATCACCGGCCATCAGCCCGGCATTCTTCAGCTTGAGCAAAAGCGCATTGAGGTCGCCCTTGACGTCCGCGACAGACGTTGCGGTGCTCTTTGCCTGATTCGGCATCAGACCACCGGCATTCTCGCCGTCAAACACCAGCTTACCGCCGATATGGGTCACTTCGCCGCCCTGCTCGGTATAGTTCTTCGCATTATAGCTCATGTTCAACCCTCCTTTTCAAGTCTGAAGACGAAGGCTTATTAAGCCCTCATCTTCAGAACCTGGATGGCTTCCGGCAGGACGACCTTCGCGTCAGAGCGCTGGAACGCCTTGAAAGCGATGACGCCCTGGTCAGCATAGCGCTCGTTCAGACGCTGGATGGACAGGCCGACACGGTCACCGATCCAGAAATAGTTGAAATCGCCGAAGGCCGCAACACGCGCACCCGCTTCAATGTCGGGCGCGTAGGCGGTGGTGATCAGGTCATAGCCCAGGAGCTTATCGGGCTGACCAGCCGCCAGAGCGGGCTGCCACATGTACACGCCGTTGCCGTCCTTCAGCTTGCGGATCGCCGCCACGGTGCCGTCGTTCATCAGGAACTTGGCGTTGCGACGATAGGGCAGGCGCAGGGCATACACCAGGGAGATGATCTCATCGGCAGTGGGAACATTGCCGGAAGTGGTTACACCAACAGCACCACCATCGGCGGTGAAGATGCCGGTCGGGCCATTGGTGCCGTCACCGGTGCAGAAGCCGGTCTCCTCAGCCTTTGCGAAGGCGCGGGCGATGTCAGCGTTGATATAGCTCTCGGCATTCAGAGCGGAATCTGCCAGCAGCTCCTCGGTGATCGGAACGATGATGCCCAGCTTCTTGGACTTCAGCACGATGCGGTTGAAGGTGGGAGCGCTCAGGGAATAAGATTCCCCCTCGCCCAGCCACTGCGCGGCGGTGTGGTTCAGCGGAACGGTGATGTTGTGGTCACCGTTGGTGCGAATCACATGAGCGATACCACGAATCACATTCTGATCGGCGATGTCCTCGACGATCTGGCGCTCGTACTCCTCAGGAACCAGGTAGCCACCCGCAGAAGCGGTGCCTTCCTGCATCAGCGGAGAGATGTCGTTGTTGAAGTTGCCACGCAGGTAAGAGCTGAAGCTCTTCTTGTAGGCATCGGACGCCCGGCCAGCCTTCACATCGACGCCGTTCATGGGCTTCTCGGTGATCGGCGTAGTGGTGGGCTGCTTCATGGAATTCTCCATGTCGGCGATCCGCTGCATGCGCTCGATCTGCGCAGTCATGTTATTGATGTCGGCCTCCATCCGCTCATAGGTCTGAGCGTCTTCGGCGGACATGGTGCCGTTCTCCTGGACGTGGCTGTCAAGGAAATTCTTAGTCTCTTCCCACAGGGAAGCGCGCTTGCTGATGATATCGTTGATGTTCATTGCTGTTGTTCTCCTTTCAGATTTTGATTGCATTCAGTCGGTCATAGAACTGCTTTGCGTCTACGCCGATATTCTCCGGCTCCTTTTCGGATTCCGGCGCGGGCTTTTCGGGATCTTCGGGCTTTTCCTGTTCGGGCTGTTCAGGCGTATTATCTACGGCATCAGTCCGCTTTGTCTGCTCGAACAAATCAGCGGGATTGATGATTCCAGCAGCCCTTAGCAAAGCCGCAAACTGCTTGCGTCCGCTCCATGCCACCGAAAGCATCGGAGCTTTTTCCGCAGCAGAGGCGTTTTCCGCATCCTCCTGCTTTTCATCCGTTTCCGGCTCCTGGTTATCTTTGCCGATGTATCCATCGGCGAATCCCAGGCTGATACAGGTCTTTGCGGACATCCAAGTCTCGTCTTCCATCATCTGGGCGATCTTGCTTTCACGCAGACCGGTTTTCAGACAATAAGCATCTCGGATACCCTTGTCGATCTCGGCAAGAACATCCGCTTCATGCCTCATGTCTTTCTCGTTTCCCAGTGCGATAGTAGACGCGCCATGAATCATCATGTAGGCCACAGGAGCCATCAATACGGTGGTTCCGGCCATAGCGATAATGCTTGCGGCGCTCGCGGCGATACCCTCGATCTTCACGACCACGTTGCCCTTGTGTTCAACGAGCATCGTGTAAATCTGCGAAGCGGCGATAACATTGCCGCCGGGACTGTTGATATAAACCTCGATGTCGCCGGGATGCGCTTCCAGTTCGGTTCTGAAAGAATCAGGCGTCACTTCATCGCCCCACCACACTTCAGTGTCGATGGGACCATCAATACGCAAAACACCGACCTGCTTGCTGTTTCCGGCATCATCGGTCACGGTTTTACTCGTGAAGTTCCAGAATTTACTCATCTGGCCTTTGTCCTCCTTTCCTGCGGATCCGCCATGTTCTTCGAACCACGCATCGATAATGGCTTTCCATTCGTCCTTATCCGGGCGGCTATCATCGGCTTCGAGCCGTTCATAGCATTCGTCTTTGGTAGCCTGGATGAAAACTTCCTCAACGTCCTGCCCTTCAAGAATCTCTTTCAGCGTGTCTGTGGGCCATCAGCACTGCATCCAGAGTGTTTCGATGGAATCTTTTTGAGAGGCGATGTCAACAAGCGACTTACGCAATTCAAGCAGAATGAAATGCGCTTTATGCCGTGCTGCTAAATGCTCTTTTTGAGTGGTCATAGCAGACAACAAAGCGTCATAGTCGTAAATCAAATCGGCATCTGTCGCGTGTTCGCCTACATAGGTGCTTTTTCCAGAACATGGACACCCATAAACCAACTTCACTTTCACATTTAGTCTTCACCACCTTTCATGGCGCGGGTAACGGGAATCATATTGCCGTTGACCAGATAAGCATCGCCGCCCTGTTCAGCCGGAACACGATCCAGATTTTCAAGTTCACGAATTTCATTCATGGACATCCATCCGTTTTGCCGCGCAATAGAATAACCTTCCATGCGGGTTTTATAGTCGCCGCGCAGAAGGCCATCCACATTGAACTTGATGAACATGCTCTGCTTTTCCTTTTCGTTGAACAGGGCACGACACATTGACTGCTCCCAACGAGCCACCCACGGGTCAATAGTGTATTTCACAAACTCGAGAGATTGATTTTCGATATTTGAAAATGTCGCACGCTCCAGGTCGCCGATCATATGCGGCGGGATTCGGAAGATTCGCGCTATTTCATCGATTTGGAATTTCCGGGTTTCAAGGAACTGGGCATCGGATGGGTTGATGGAAACAGGCTTGTATTCCGCGCCTTTCTCAAGAATGGCGACATTAGCGCCTGCGCGGGTGTTGTACATACCCTCTCGCCACGTCTCACGGATTTTGTCGTAATTCTTGACGAGATTCGGCATTGTCAGAATGCCCTTCGGTGTCCCGCCTTCCGCAAAGAACTTAGCGCCGTATTTTTCAGCGGCCATAGACAGTCCGATAGCGTTCTTAGCCATTGCGATAGGCGAATAACCGACAAGCCCATCAAAGCCCAGGGCAGGAACATGGAGCACATCTTTCGGCTGCATCCGAATGGTGCCGGTTTCACCCTTTGCACCATCATCAGATCGCATCGTGTACTCATAATACAATTTGCCGTCATCATCACGGTCTACCTTCATGCGGTCAGGCATCAACGGATATAATCCGATCACCCGACCAGCCCTGTCCCGAATAATCTGACTGTATGAGTTGCCCCACAACAACATATGCGTCATGGCGGTCTCGCGCCAAATGAACGATGTCATTTCGGGATTCGGCTCATTGTGGAGCAGGTGATACAGCGGATGCTTATAATCTTTTTCCTTGCTCCCGTTATCGGTGTACTTGTAGACGTGAAGCGGCAATCCTGCCATTGCCTCGGCTATGATTCGGACACAGGCATAAACCGCTGTCATCTGCAAAGCATTTCTTTCGGTTATCACTTCGCCTGCATTGGTCTGTCCGAGCCAGGGCAGAAACCTTGCACCAGTCAATGCGTTGGTATAGGGCTTGTCACGCGCCTTAAAAATCCGGGAGAACACACTCATTTGCTTTCACTCCTGTTTGTTAAGTGTTTGTTATTTCATGCCTTTTCATTTTGGCATTCACAACCTGTTTTCACAACCTGCGAATCCGGCTTTTCACAACTCAAAAAGTTGCGTGTGTCCTTCACATGGAGGGGCGGCTTTTTAGCCCCTCCCATGTGTGGGACGCAACGCCCGCATTCGCATTCGCATTCACAACCCTATATATACCAGCGGTTGTGAAAAAATCCGTGTTAAGTCGTTAGGACAGGACGCGCAAAGCGTCCACCGTGCCGTTTGTACAATATGCACAACCACGCCCCTCTGGTTTCTTTTCGATTCATTAACAAAACCAAGTTTTTCACAACCTGTTTTCACATGTGAACAGGTTGTGAATTAGGTTGTGAATTTTGGTCGGTTGAGCTTCTTTTCAGCGTCATCCGGCGGCACAAACGACCCTTTTCTGATGCTTCATTATGTTAAGAACATATTAAACGGCGACACAAAATAAGCCTGGTTTTTCCCGCTTCAGATGAACATGATCCCGTCATCGTAGATGCTGGAACCGTCATCGTAGCCATTCAAAACCGCCCTTGCAAGCGCCATGATCAGGGCGACAACACCGTCAATTTTCTCGGTCGAGCGCTTTTTTGTTGGTGCAATGTTCCCGTGAGCATCCACATCCATCACCACGTTATCCATCATCCAGTAAAGAACCGGATGGCCGTTGTGAACGATGCCTTTGCTCAATACCAGACGTTCAAGCTCCTTTGACGGCTGGCTCATGCTCTTGAAGCCCTGACCGAATGTCACGACCGTAAGACCAGCGCCTTCCAGCGTTTGAACCATCTGCGGAGCGCCCCATCGGTCATATGCGATTTCACGAATATTGAATCGTTCGCTCAAATCAATGATGAAGTTTTCAATGAACGTGTAGTCAAGTACATTGCCTTCTGTGGTGCGGAGGTATCCCTTTTTCTCCCAGATGTCATATGGCACTCTGTCACGCCTGACCCTTGCCTCAATGTTGTCTCCCGGGATCCAGAAATATGGAAGGATATAGTATTTATCTTCCTCGTCCTCCGGCGGGAATACCAACACAAATGCGGTTATATCCGTCGTGGTTGACAAGTCCAGACCGCCATAGCAGACACGGCCTTCAAGGACGCTTTCATCAAAATCGAATTCACAGGCTTCCCATTTTGACATCTGCATCCATCTGACAGCCTGATGCACCCATTGATTAAGGCGAAGCTGCCTAAAGACGTTCTCCTCCGTCGGTGTCTCCTGGGCGCTGTCGCAGGCTGCTTTTACCTTCTCAATATCGATGGTATAGCCGAGCGACGGATTGGCTTTTGCCCATACCTTTGGATCCGTCCAATCGTCACCATCAGCAGCACCATACACCACTGGATAGAAAGTCGGATCATGCTTCTTTCCGTTAATGATGTCCAGCGCCTTCTGGTGCTGTTCATAGCATACGGAATAAATGTCTGTGCCTGCAGTAGTGATGAGGAAGTACAGCGGCTGCGTTCTCGCATCGCCGGAGCCCTTCGTCATAACATCAAACAGGTTTCTATTCGGCTGGGCATGCAACTCATCAAAAATAACACCATGCACATTCAAACCGTGCTTGGTGAATGCCTCGGCAGACAACACCTGATAATAGCTGTTCTTTGCCGGGAACATGATGCGCTTTTGAGATTTGTTTACCTTCAGCCACTTCGACAGCGTTGCGGAATTACGGACCATCTCGGCGGCAACATCGAATACGATAGACGCCTGCTGACGATCAGCCGCGCAGCCGTAAACCTCTGCGCCATCCTCATAGTCAGCACATAGGAGATACAGCGCAACAGCGGCAGCCAACTCGGATTTTCCGTTCTTCTTTGGAATCTCGATGTATGCCGTGTTGAACTGCCGGAATCCATTCTTCTTGATGGTTCCGAACACATCCCGGATGATCCGCTCTTGCCACGGAAGCAACTCAAACGGCTGTTTTGCCCATTTGCCTTTGGTATGCGTCAGCTTCTGGATGAAGTTCACAGCGTGATCGGCGGCGGCTTTATTATATCGGCTGGACTTTGCCATGAATCGGGTGGGTTTGTAGCCTACCATGGCTTCTTCCCTCCCATAATCAGCGCCTCCATACCATCGCCAGTCGGGACGCCCTCATACGGCGTCAGGCTGTTCTCCTTCACCACCTGGAAGATTTCATACCAGATCACATTCGCCTGTTTCTGATATGCGAGCTGCATTTCCACAAACGGGCTTTTGATTGGCGCTTCTGTGGTCGGATGCTTGGCGATGAAGCCCTTCTCGCTGATCATCCTGGAGCATTGGATATACCTGGCAAACGTCTCAGCGAAGCTCTCCACTTGCCGATGGTTTATCAGCTTGTCGCATCCTCTCGCCCTTAGCCATTTCATGGTTTCTATATAGAGCTTGTCAGCGCCGAGCGGTTTGCCGTCACGCTGCATCGCGGACAGGTAATCACTCGGCTTCGGCATATCCACGCCTTCAAGCTCTGCCGGTTCGGGCAGGTCGCCAGCTTCAAGCGCTACGGTCGGAAATTCCATAACGTTGGCTGCGCGTCCCTTCATCGCTTTATCTGCAAGCGATTCTTTATTCGGCCCTGACCGTGGGCGTCTGCCGCCGCGATTGGTGCCGTCTTTAGCCATTATTTCACCTTCATTTTCATGTCCAGATAGCCGCCCAGGGCGGCGGTTAAAAGTCAGGATAGGTCAATCCGGTCTTTGAACTCAAAAAAGTTTTTTCGAGAG
>Ga0310786_10000330_pt1 | contig 77941 bp, 72 predicted proteins | sample AusTroGonzalo_MG_FD_203881 | JGI IMG/M metagenome (GOLD analysis project Ga0310786, IMG submission 203881) | Bovine rumen microbial communities from tropical cattle in Woodstock, Queensland, Australia - Gonzalo_03 (v2) (version 2) | ecosystem: Host-associated > Mammals > Digestive system >... | reverse complement strand
TATTTCTTTTCATGTCTTTTCGATTTTAGAATTTGTAGTAAACACCTAAGCAGAGGGAAATCGTGTTCAGATAACGGGGGTCTTTCAAATGAGGAGAGCTCTTGTGATAACTGACGAGGTCGTAATAATAGAGTGCGTCGATGTTGATTCCAATATGCTCATGGACATCGGCAGTCAAGCCTACGCCGCCAACCAAACCGGCCGTGAGGCGCTGGTCGTCGGCAGTGAACTCGTGGTCTGCATCAAAGTCCTGGTAAAAGTTGTCGGTGTTGACCAGACTAGTGAAACTTGTGCCTTTTACATGCGCTTTCAGCCAATAGCCGCCAAAGCCGCCGCAAAGCAAATGTCCGCGCAACAGCTTCCCGCCAAACGAGAAATCGGCCATTACGGGAAGCATCAGATAGTCGTTGCGATACTCGGTGTAGGCTTCGGAAGTAAAAGTAAGGTTGCGGTCCATGCGGTGCGAGCGTTTCATGTAATCCAAGTCAACGCGGATGGCCAACCAGTCGTTAAAGGCATAATGGGCTTGAACACCCAAGTCAAAGCCGTTCAGCGAAGAATAGGATTCATCGATGCGGCCCAAATTGGTGCGGTCTATCGATGTTCGCGTCCAGCCGCCTTTGAGGCCTAAAGCCCATTGGGCGTTGGCTTGCGTTGCTGTCAAACAAAACAGAATGACAGCCAAGGTTATGAGTAGTTTTTTCTTTTTCATATAACAGAAATTTTAAATGTAATGCGAGTGCATTATGTTTTTCGGGCTGCAAAGGTAAGAAAATTATTTCAGCTTGTAATAAAACTCTATCTTTGCTGTCTAACATGATGAACGTTGCAACGAAAACGAATTATGAACAACGACAAGGAACATCAGTTGGATTGAAAAAAAATCAACTTTTTTCTTGACAGTATTCAAAAAAGCTGTACTTTTGCAGTGTTCTAATAAACTAATACACTAATGCTAATAAGTACAAAATACAGATTGTCAGGCGAAAGCGAAAAAAGGGAATTATTTTCCATTGGATGTAACAAATGCGGGCTTTCTGCGTATTACCAATGGCAATAGTGTTGTGACACCTATTAATAATAAGGCGATGATTCGATTGGAAAAAATAAACAAGACCTACTTTGGCGCCCAGCCCTTACACGTGCTGAAAGGCATCGACCTTGAGATTGCGGAGGGTGAGATGGTCAGCATCATGGGGGCTTCAGGCTCGGGCAAGTCGACCCTGCTCAACATCCTGGGCATCTTGGACAACTATGACTCAGGCAATTATTACCTCAATGGCAAGCTGGTCAAAGACCTCACCGAGAACGAGGCCGCCGACATGCGCAATCGAACCATAGGCTTCATCTTCCAGTCGTTTAACCTCATCCCATTCAAGACGGCAATGGAGAACGTGGCCCTGCCCTTGTATTACCAAAACGTGAGCCGCAAGAAACGCAACGAGCTGGCGATGGAATACCTCGAACGCTTTGGCTTGAAAGAATGGGCCGACCACTACCCCAACGAACTCTCCGGTGGACAAAAACAGCGCGTCTCCATGGCCCGCGCCTTGGTGACGCAACCGAAAGTGATTCTCGCAGATGAGCCCACAGGCGCTTTGGACAGCAAGACCTCCGCCGAGGTGATGCAAATTCTCCGTGAGGTGAACCAGTCGGGCATCACGATGGTCATCGTCACCCACGAGAAAGGCATCGCCCTGCGCACCAACAAAATCATCCACCTGAAAGACGGCGTCATCGAGAACATCGAAATCAACCACCCCGAACAAATCGACTTCAGTAAGGAGATCAAATAATGGACTTCTGGCGCGAGATATTCATGGCTTTGAGCCGCAACAAGCTGAGGACTTTCCTCACGGGATTCGCCATCTCATGGGGTATCTTCATCCTCATCGTGCTGCTTGCGGCGGGCAACGGCATCATGAATGGCGTCAGCGACCAGTTCAGCGACCAGTCCACCAATGTCTATATGATTTACAGCGGCGAGACCTCAAAGCCTTTCAAGGGTCACGGTACGAACCGTTCCATCATGTTCAACGACAAGGATATACGCTTCTTAGAAACCGAAGTCAGAAACGTAGGTCAAGTGTCACCCCGCATCTATCAAAACGGCTTCGCCACCTTTAATGACAAGTCGTGCAGCGTTTTTATGAGCGGTGTCAGACCGGTTTTCAAGGACATCAACAATGTCAAGATGGTGGAAGGACGCTTTATCAACGAATTGGATGAGAAAAACAGGGAGAAAGTCATCGTCATCGACGAAAACTTGCGCGACAAACTCTTTGATGAAGGCATCTCCCCTCTCGGACAGTTTATCTTCATCAGTGGTATCGCCTACAAAGTCATTGGCGTTTGTGAAGTTTATGAGTTTTCCAGCGGTGGCAACGACTATGTACCCTTCTCCACCTTGAAAGCCATTACGAGGCAAACCAAATACTGGATGCTGAATTTCACCGTCAACGGTTTGAATAGCAAGGAAGACAATGAGGCGTTCACCGAGTACTTGAGAACCCAGCTGGCCCATTTCCACGAGTTTGACCCCGACGACACCTCCGCCATCTACATCCGCAGCCGGCAAGAGGAATACCTGCAAACCATGAAGATCCTCAACACCTTGCAACTCTTCATCTGGATTATCGGCTTCGCAATGCTCATCTCAGGCATCGTGGGTGTGAGCAACATCATGCGCATCACCGTGAAGGAGCGCACCAACGAAATCGGTATCCGCAAGGCCTTAGGCGCCAAGTCGCGCTCTATTCTGGCCTCCATCGTGACTGAGTCGATGATTATCACCACCATCTTCGGTTACATCGGGATGTGGCTCGGTATGGTGGCTGCTGAAGTGGGCGGCAACGTCTTGAGCAAAGTGCAGGAAGGCAAGGAGATCTCCCTGAGCATCGTCCCCAGCATCGACATCCGTATCGTGCTGCTGGCCACAGCCCTGCTCATCGTCTGCGGTGTGTTGGCAGGCTTCTTCCCTGCCCGCAACGCGGTGAAAATCAAACCTATTGAAGCAATGAATTACAGATAAAGACCAGGCATCATGTTCGACTTTGACGGCATACACGAGATTTGGCAGACCATCACGCGCAACAAGACCCGCAGCTTGCTGACGGCCTTCGGTGTGTTTTGGGGCATCTTCCTGCTCGTCGTCCTCTCCTCAACGGGCAACGGCTTCGAGAAGGGGCTGATGATGCAGGTGGAAGGCGTGACGCCCAACACAGGCTTCTTCTTCACAGGCGAGACCAGCGAGCCTTACAAAGGCTATCAGAAAGGCCGTTCCTGGTCGATGCAATTATCTGACCTTGAGGCTATCCGTGAGGCGTTTCCTTGCATCAAGGCCATCTCGCCTGAGGCCAGCGTGTGGTCGAGCGAGGACAAAAACGTGGTCTACAGCAGTCGCAGCGGAAGCTTCACGGTGAAAGGCGTGATGCCGGAATACAACGAGATTGTGCGCTCGAAAATCACCAAAGGACGTTTCATCAACGAGACCGACATTGCCGCCAATCGCAAGGTGTGCCTGTTGGGCAAGAAAGTGTACGAAACCATGTTCGAGAAAGGCGAAGACCCGCTTGGCAAGATGGTCAAAGTGAACGGCATCTATTTCCAAGTGGTGGGTGTAACGCGTTCCTACACCGAACACGTCAACATCAATGGCAGCGTGGATGAATCGGTCATCCTGCCTTTCACCACCATGCAACAGGTGTTTGCCTTGGGCGACAAAATCCGTTTCATCACCTTCGTGGCCGACGACAACACGCCCATTCCAGAAATCGAGGACGACCTCAAGATGCTCCTCAAACAACGCCACGATATCTCGCCTACTGATGAGGACGCCATCAACTCCTTCAACCTCACGGAACTCTTCAAGGCCTTCAAGGGCTTGTTCTTCGGTATCCATGTCCTCATCTGGATTGTGGGCTTGGGCACCCTGATGTCAGGCATCATCGGGGTGAGCAACATCATGCTGGTGACCGTAAAGGAGCGCACCCGTGAGATTGGCGTAAGACGCGCTATCGGGGCCAAACCCAAGGACATCATCGGGCAGGTGCTGTCGGAAAGCCTGTTGCTCACCACTTTGGCGGGATTGGTAGGATTATGTTTAGGTGTGGGCATCATGGCGATTGTGGGTAGCATTGTGGCCAACAACCCCAGCGACAATGCGATGTTCATGGATCCGTACATGAGTTTCAAGGCCGCTGTGGTGGCCACGATTATAGTCATACTATCAGGGCTTTTGGCGGGCGTCTTGCCTGCTTTGAGAGCCATTCAGATTAAAGCCATAGATGCAATCAGGGAAGAGTAGGGACGCAACGCTTGCGTCCGCCAAAACGCAAAACAAAACAAATAAAAAATAATCGTCATGAAGAAATTCTTTAAAATCTTGTTTTTCATCTTGTTAGGCGCAGGAGTCATCTGGACTTTCGTCTATCTCTACAAGAAATCGAAGCCCCAGGAAGCCGTCTATGAAATCGAGGTGGCCAAAATCGACACGATTCAGAAGACCACGGTGGTCACGGGAGAAATCGACCCGCGTGACGAGGTGGCCATGAAGCCGCAGGTGTCGGGCATCATCTCCGAAATCCTGAAGGAGCCCGGTCAGCAGGTCCAGCAGGGCGAGGTTATCGCCATCGTGAAGGTCATTCCTGATGTGAGCAACCTCTCCGCTGCCGAGTCGCAGGTGCGCGTGGCCAAGATGAACCTCGACAACGTGGAGAAGACCTACCAGCGGCAAGAGAACCTGAAGGCCAAAGGCTTGATTTCCACCGAGGAATTCGAGAAGTCGCAACTGGAATACCAGCAAGCCAAGGAGAGCTACAACAACGCCAAAGACCAGCTGAACATCATCAAGGAAGGCATCTCGAAGAGCACGGCTGGCTACAGCAACACCATGATTAAGGCCACCATCTCCGGCATGATTCTCGACATTCCCGTCAAGGTGGGTAACTCCGTGATTAACTCCAACACCTTCAACGACGGCACCACCATCGCGACCATCGCCAACATGCAAGACATGATCTTCAAAGGCAAACTTGACGAGACCGAGGTGGGCAAAATCCATGAAGGTATGCCCATGACCTTGACCATCGGAGCCATGAACGACCGCAAGTTTGACGCCGTGCTGGAATACATCGCGCCCAAAGGCACACAAGAAAGCGGCGCCGTCTTCTTCGAGATGAAAGCCCGCGCCATCCTGCCCGAGGACGTCTTCGTCCGTGCCGGTTATTCCGCCAATGCCGAAATCGTCATGGACAAGGCTTCTGGCGTTGTGACTGTGCCTGAAAGCTGCATCAGTTACGAGGACGGCGAAGCCTTCGTGTATCGCTGCACCAAGGAAGACGAGCCGCAAGAATTTGAGAAACAGTCCGTCAAAGTAGGCCTTTCGGACGGAGTGAATATCGTGGTCACTGAAGGCCTGCAGGCCGGTGACAAAGTCCGTGGAATCGAAAAAGCCGAATGACCATGAAACGCCTCTTCCTGATAACGCTACTCACCGCCACCGTCCTCAGCGTACAAGCCCAGAAGGTCTGGACCCTTGACGAGTGCATCGACTATGCCATAGAGCATAACCTCGACTTGCGCAAAACCCAACTGGCATACCAACAAGCAGAATACCAATATAAAATGAGCAAAAACGCCTGGCTGCCCACCTTGAGCGCCAATGCGGGCGAGTACTTTGGTTTCGGGCAATCGCCTTCCTACACAGGTGTTTATGTGTCGGACAACTCATCGTCAGCTTCGTTTGGTGCCAATCTCTCTTTGCCGCTGTTTCAAGGATTGAACCTTTATAACACCGCCAAAGCCGATGCCCTGAACCTGCAAGCCACCGAAATGGACCAGAAGGCCGCCCAACTCAACCTGAAACTCAACGTGATGGCATTTTACATGCAGGTGCTTTACGGCAAGGAGCAGGTGGAAATCGCCCGCAGACAAACGGAACTCTCCTCCGAACAGCTGGAGAAGACGCAGCAACTCTTCGAGAACGGCCGCATCGCCGAAGCCGACGTCTATGAAAGCCAAGCCCAACTCGCCACCGACCAAGCCAACCTCACCCAAGCCGAAACCGACTTGGCACTGAGTCTGCTCACTCTGACACAAGCCCTTGAAATTGAGGACAGTGATGGCTTTGAAATCAGCGAGCCAGAAGCCTTTTTCGCCGACTATGAACCGCCCTATGACACGCCGCAAACCACCATCGCATTTGCGTTGCAGAACCAACCCGCCATGGAAGCCGCCCGTTTGCGCCTACAAAAGAGCCGTTATGACCTGAAAGTCAGCAAGTCGGCTTGGTCGCCTTCCTTGGATTTCTTCGCCGGCTACTCCAACGGGCTATATCATTATTTTGGCGACAGTTACCCTAACACGCCCATCAACGAACAACTGAAACGCAACAGCAGGGCGCAACTTGGGTTTTCGCTCAACATCCCGATTTTCAACGGCATGAAGACGAAATACCGCGTGAAAATGACCGAGCTCTCCATCGACGACAGGCAACTCGACCTTGAGAACACCGAAAAAGCGCTGCGCAAGGACATCCGTCAGGCCTACGGCAACGCCCAAGCCGCACAGCAGAAGATGGAAGCTATGGAAAACAGCTTGGAAGCCTCACGCGTCGCCTATGAATACGCCAAAACAGGCTTCGAGATGGGCAAAAAGACCCTGTTGGAAGTGAACGAGAGCAAAATCCGCTTCCACAAGGCCGAGTCAGACCTGCTTCAGGCACGTTACGAATACCTCTACCGCTGCAAAATCATTGAGTTTTATAGAACTATGGCATACTAATTCACTCAATTCATCGTTACGTAAACAAACAACAAACAGCCATGAATAAGCGCTTTTTTATTCTTTTTGCCCTCATCGGGTGCTTCATGATGTCAGCAATGGCACAAAACAAGGTGACGGGAACCATCGTCGAGGAAGCCAACGGCAAGGGTATTCCTTTCGTCAACGTGGGCCTGTTCCGTCAGGTCGATAGCGTCTTTGTGAGCGGCACAGCATCCGACGACAAGGGCAAGTTTGAACTACAAGCCGTTCCCAATGGTGACTATCGCCTGCAAGTGTCGGCCATTGGTTTCCAGACCTACGAGCAAATGGTGACGGTGAAAGGCAACCAAGACCTTGGTCAACTGAAGTTGGCAGAAGGCTCCACCAAACTTGATGAGGTAGTCATCACCGAAAAGCGCCCCTTGTTTGCCGTGGAGGGCGAAAAGACCATGTACAACGTGGCCGAAGACCCCAGCATCCAGACGGGAACGCTGTCAGACGCCTTGCAGAACGCCCCAGGCGTGGAGGTCGATGTGGAGGGCAACATCACCCTGCGCGGCACTTCCAGCGTGGAGGTGTGGATCAACGACAAGCCCTCGCACATGACCGCTGAGAACCTTAAGACTTACATACAGACCCTGCCCGCCAACAGCCTCGACCGCGTGGAGGTCATCACCAACCCCTCCGCCCGTTACGGCTCGAAGGCCGACGGCATCATCAACATCGTCACCAACGCCAAAATCCAGAAAAACGAGTTCTTCAGCTTTGGCGTGAACGCCTCGACACAGCCTTACATCGGCCCTTGGATGTCCTACGTCTGGTCGAACGAGAAACTGACGGTCAACGCCTACATCAACGGCGGCTATTCCAACTGGAAGGGCTACAACAAAGTCGAACAATCTCTGTTCACCGACGAAGGAATCTTGGCCAACCACGAACGCGATTCCTCAAACTATTCCAACAAGAACTATAACACAGGCGGTTACTTCAGCCTTGATTATGAGATAGACACGTCCAACAGCCTGAATGCCTGGTTCAGCTGCTGGCCGAGTTGGGGCAGTAACACCAACTATACTATGACGAGACGAGAGGAATTCCTACCCAATCCTTTGCTCACTGCCTATACCGAGGGGTCTAATGCCTACGACCGAAACTTCTTTGCCAACGGAGGGCTGTATTACCAGCACAAGTTCGACGACAATGGCCACAACCTCTCCGTCAGCGTCGATGGCATGGGTTGGGGCGGTGCCAATGGAGGTGATGTGGAAAGGCGGTTCACTTCTCCTACGGAATACACCCGCAGATACCGTCAGGAAAACAGCGACAGATCCATGGGTGTGGAAGCTGAAGTGGTCTACAACCGTCCTTATTCCGAAAACGGCGAAATTTCAGTGGGATACACTGTGGGTTATGACCCTGAAAATGAGTATCTTAAAACCGACTCACTCGTTGGAGAAGATTGGGTGAACGACGCTTACCGCACCTACAAGGCCAACTTTACCAACCTGAACAATGAGGCTTTCATCACCTGGCAGCACAAGTTTGGCGGCTTTACCGTGAAACCTGGTGTCCGTTTCGTCAGCGAGTTAGTCAGCGGAGAATATCCCTATACTTTCCCCAATGATACCACCGATTATGATTTCAGGAAGCATTTTTTCAGCGTCAGGCCGTCGTTGCACCTATCGTATCGCACCAAGTCGATGCACAACTTCAAGTTGAGCTACACGATGCGCATCGCCTCACCCGATGCAGAGCAATTGAGCAAGTTCCCCTTATACCACATGGACAGCTACAGTACGGGCAACTCCGATCTGGAACGCATCTACACCCACTCCGTCGAAGCAGGCTGGACCAAATACTGGGACAAGTTCGGTTCCATCGGTCTTTCGGCCTACTATCGCGGCAAGAACAATGAAGTCAACACGATTCAACTCTCTCAGTACCATTGGCTTTACGACCGCGTGGTGCCTTACTCCTACCCTGTGAATGTGGGAAAGAGCTACACGACAGGCTTGGAGTACAACATGATGTACCGTCCAAGCGGCTTCTTCAACCTGCGCTTCTACGCCAACCTGTATGATTCCTATATCTATACCGTATACAACGACCAGCCGTATGAATTCAACAAGTGGTCGTACAGCTTCCGCCTGAACCTCTGGGCCAAGCTATGGAACAAGCTGGAAGTGACGGCTTCTGGTTACTATAGCTCCCCAACACAATCACTGTTCAGCGATCGCCTAGCCCGTTATGGTATCAACGCTGGCTTGCGTGCCGACTTCTTCGACCGCAAACTGTCGGTCTACGTCAACGCCAACGACATCTTCAACTGGAACAAATGGGGAAAGACGAACTACAGCCCGTATGTGGAGTCCACCTCCACTTACAAGCCTAACAGCCGCAGCATCGCCGTCGGCCTGACCTTCCGTTTCGGCAAGATGGAACTCGAGCAACGCGCCCGCCAAGGCGAAGGAGACTCGGGTAGCGCGCCTCAGGGGATGGGCGGGATGTAAGAGTGAGGTTATTCTGATTTCTTTTTAGGAACCCATTTTTGAGCCAAATTCGACGTGTCTTTTATAATATCCATACAATCTGCATAAGTCAACAAAGAAGGCTTCAGATGTTTGGGAATCTTATAGTTGGCACTTTTATATTTGATATATGGGCCAAATCTACCATTGATAACACGAAGGTTGGGATCTTGTGCAAACTCCAAGATAACTGTGCCTATGCCCAATTCCCGTTTCATCAGAATTATTTCGACGGCTCGGTCATATTCAATTGTATTTGGGTCATCTTCCCTTGTCAAATTGTAGTATTTATTACTATGTTTGATGTATGGACCGTAGGGGCCAATGCCAACCACTACATCTACACCTTCATAGTATCCCAACTTTCGAGGGAACTTAAACAGCGTTAAAACATCGCTTAAAGTCACATCATCGAGACTCGTTCCCCGTTTCAAACGAATGTATTTTGGTTTTTCGTTGGAATTTGAGCCACCCATTTGCGCTAACAATCCGTATGGAGTCGCTTTCAAAAATACCTTTTTCCCGCTTTCAGGATCAACACCTAAATAGCGTCCTTCATTAGTGTCTTCTCCTATGGCTGCTTCTTTGGCCTCTTCCTGTTGAGATTCAACATTTTCCAACTGTAATCCGTCTTTTTCAGAATATTTGAAAGTCACGAGAAATGTGGTTTTTAACCCATAAACCATAGGGCGCATCGCTTCAATGGCTGGGGGCAACACTTCATTTTCAAGATAGTCTTTTTCAAGCCCAATCAAAGCCTGTTTCTGCTCTTCTCCAATAGGTAAATCCAGTTTCCGAAGCATTTCTATAGCCTCGTGAGCTTTTTTCAGTTCTTCGGACTTCATAGTATCAAATCAAATGTGTTACCTTGATTTTCTTCCAACTGGCACCCAAACCCAATTCTGCCAAACTGCTGTCACGAGTAATCAACTCGCCTTTTTGCAGGTTGGTAATAGCTTGCTTCAAATCTTGCAGTTGGCTACCACTAACACCAAATAGGTCTCTTAATACGTTATCACTCTGTTGTTGTTGCCTCATTATCAAAGGATACTGCGCATTGGCGAAAAAGTCAATACTGCGATTCTTGAAATCTGCCATATTTTGTGTGGCTAAAATAATGCTCATTCCTTTATTCCGGCCCACAGCAATCAAATTCTGCAAAGGCTTGTTCTCAAAGTCAAGCATATAATGCGCTTCGTCAATAATGGTGAAGTGACGTATTTCCACACGTTCATCATTCACAGCTTGGACGGGCAATTGCTCATAGATGTTATTCAGCTTCGAGATAACAAAATAAACAATAGCCTTAGCTATGATACCATTTTTCTCAAACCGCCCAAGGTTAATGATATTGCATGTATGCACCAAATCGATTTTGTCCTCATCTGCAAAAATGTTATTATTAACCAGCTGATTCAATACCGACTTAACGCTATCCATATCACCTTGTTTCTTTTCTGGCAATAGACGGTTGTAATGGTCGAAAACCATCTTAAAGGTGACAGGCTTCATGCGATTAGCTTTGTAGGCATTCACGATAGCATCGCTCAACCTGTTATCCATATTAGCACTGATTCTTGCTCCTGATGCGATTGACAACAATGCTGTTGCCATAGTTGTGGAATAAAAATTCAGCTCATTTATCGGTCTGTCACTGAAATCTTTGAATGGTGTAAAGGGCAATGGATTCTCCATTGGGTTAAGAATTGCGGAACTATCCGTGTCGAACAAGGAAAGCCAAAGAGCATTATCTGGGTCAGAAAACTCACCTTTGTAGTCAAATAAAAGGAAATTGACAGGATAATGGGTATCTGACGAAGCAGACCTCATCTCATGAAGCAACACAGCCAACAGGTTGCTCTTTCCGCTACCAGTGGTGCCAGCCACTAATATTTGAGTATTGGTAATAGCACGACTATTGATATCAAGGTTGGCAGGCATACCATCACCATAATTGCCAATACAAAGGTTTAATATAGGAATGTCGTTCACGCTGCCACCACCTTTCAACGGACTGAAACGCAACCAGTCGTCAATACCACCTTCTTTCATCAATAAATCTCGACCACGAAGGATTTCATGAGCAATAACTCGGCTAACTACGGCAGGAGTTTTCCAGTCGGCATCCACATCGTGGTAGCGCATTTTCATCAAAGCCTCAACCAACTGACCTATATTCTGCTTGGTAAAAAACGTACTTGAATAAGGACTACTGGTTAACTGTATGGAAAGATCAGACACTTCTTCCGCAGTGCGAGGAGTTTTATCAGATAGTCCAGCAAGAAGACACATCCTCATAACAATGCTTTGAGAAATAACCACAGGACGATCATTTGGATATTCCTTCAAATTAATACGTTGCTCAAGTGCAGCCTTAACATCAGAAGTCATTTCGTTCATGCCCTCAAATGACTTAATTGTATTGTTAATTACCAAATTGTCTACTTTCATGGTTTTCAGTCTTTAATGGTGATACCAAAATAATCGTTTGTAATGGTAGTGCATTGTGCTTCCTTGTCGCGATGCAAAGTATATGTCTTTGCCACATGAGCTGCTATCTTCTTCAAGTCACGTTCAGTGGTGATTTCAGTGTCGGTACTCAGTAGTATCGTCTGATGTGCCAAATCAGGGAAATAATGTTCAAGTATTACCTCGCGGCTTTCCTTGTCCAACACACCCATCACCGTGTCAATCATCACAGGCGGGTTGTAGTCGCCCAACTCATACAATACCTTCAGCAACACTTGCATAACAGTTTGTTTAGCACCGGCATTAAGTTGGCTGAGGTAGATTTCATTGCCGTTTTGATGATACATCTTGAAGCACACCTCTTCTTTACCATCACTCGAAAGGTCAACTCGCCCAATTACACCAGCATAAACCACTAAGTTCAAATTCAACTGTTCTTTCATCATCTGCTCAATGCTTTTCCGCTTTGATGCAAGTAGTTTTGCCGAAACAGCCTTAAAGAATCCCGGCAATTTGCATAGCATGTCGAACTGTGGATCAGGTATCTGCGGTATATCATAGTCGAAAGTGGCAATTTGTTCGGTCAGTTTTTTAATGTCTTTGTCAACTTCGTCTATTTTGGCTTTAAGATCCTTCAAACGCTTTTCGTTGTCTTCATAGAGCGTAATGAGGTTGTAGTCCAAACCGCTCAGTTCTTTCTCCATGGCCAGCAACTGCTCGCGTTTACGAGGCAACTCAGCCAAATCCATATCAATTGATTCACGTTCATTGTCCAATGGAAGGAATTGGTTGACATAGGCATCCTTAATTAGTTTTTCCAACACTTCTACATTGGCATCGCTCAGGTAGGGGTGCTTGTCGGCCAATATCTCACCATGTTTACGGCCAATTTGGATATGGCGAACCACGTCGTCAACCTTGACATTTCCCAAAACTTCGTAACGCTCAGCAAGATAGTCCAAAATGTCGCGTGTCAGTTGAGCCAACTGTTCGTCTGTGATTTCCTCTCCTCGCTCTTGTGCCAAACGCCGCCGTTCATTGACAATGATTTCCACTTCGGGGCGAATGCGGTCGGCCAAGGCAGGGAACAGCACATTCAATTCAAGGTCTTTGGTCACTTTGTCGACATTCTCGCGGTATTCGGCTGCTTTCTTCTCCACCTTGCCAATGCTTTCCTTTTGCTTTTTGATGCGGTCACGGGTCATCTCGTCGGCATTGCGGCCCTGTTTCAGTTGGTTGTATTGTTCGCGGTGCTCGTTACTGTAATCCAAAGCCTGGTCGTAGTCTTCGCGCAGCTGCTTCAGTTCGGCTTCTTTGCCCTGTTTCTGATGTCCCAACTTCTCATATTCCTGACGTTGCTTCTCGTTTTCCAATTTGGCTGCCTTCTTTTCTGCCAGCAAAACCTCTGCCGCATCATGCAATTGGTTGTATTTATTGAATCCCATCACCGAATTGATGTTTTTCATAATGAGGCGATTGATTTGCTCTTCCTTGACCAACTCGCTGGTTTTCATGGCATCAAAGAGGAAGTAGTTGCTCAATTCCGAAGGAAGGTTGGCTGCAATAATTTTGTTCACAATCTCTTCATTACTTGCTTTTTGGGCGGCAGAAGAGGCTATCCCATAGCCATAACGATTGCCATTCATATTGAGTTCTACCATCCAACGCACTTTGCCGTCAATCAGTTTGTATTCGCGTTTTAGCCGATAAGGTGTTTCTTGTCCAAGAACCATACCGCTGAACGAAATTTCAAGCACGATACTACGGTTTTCCATGCCTTGTTCCAACCTCACCCCTGCATTGAACAATTCCTCAAACTGGTGTACATTCTTCACTTCGAGACCATACAAGGCACTGTAGATAGCATCGAACAAGGTGGTTTTGCCACAACCGTTTCCACCTCCGATGAGGATAATGGGCCTTTCTTCGTCGGCAGTCAAGTCAAGATCCAAACGACGATAAGTCTTGTAATTCTCGGCATATATTCTTGTAATCTTCATACGATTTTCTTTAAGGCGTTGTTCAAAATCTTGCGAAGTTTCTTCTCGTCAATGCTCTCTTCATTACGGGCATCGTTATATGGTTTCAGGATGTTCTCTTTCATCCATTCGGCATCAATGTCAGCCTCATGGCACATGTCCTCAATGATGTTCATGTCTTCCTGACGTATGCCATAATGCAGGAAGCAGCGGTCTAGTCCTTTTTTCATGTATTTCTTGTTATTTTACCGTGGTACACAAGGGTTCGTTCTCTAAAGTTCATTTACCTTTATTATGTTTATTCATCCACAATGAATCCCATTTTTTCAATGAAACTTCTTTCTGCATTTTCCATTCTCGCCCCTCTCTCATCAAAATTGTCCAAATCGTTTACATCGAAAAAAGATGCAGAAAGTATTCTTTTATAGTTTTCAGAAAGATTTATCTGATTCTCATTGAAAAAAAGACGTGACTTGTCATCATCAATATTAAATCTTAATCGATTGTACGCTTTTAATTCCACATCTGAAAATAGCGTACGCTGTGGTGCATGAGGCGGATCGTATTGGCCAATCGATGTTTGGCGGAATACAAGCTCACCAATAATATCGGAACAATGGTCAAATATATGATTAATAACAAATAATGCCAATGCACATGACCGCACTCCTCTCATGTTAAGATCAACAGGAAACGGAGATGCCTTTGGAAACATAAGTTCAGCGTAATCTCCAATTGTATAATCACCAGAGTCTAAATAATTAAGGAATCGTTTATACTCATTTCGTTGAACGGCGAGCGAGCCATTAGTGAAAAAGTTACTGTATGTTGTTTTCCAAAACCAATCCTTTAACCATTCTATTTGTTCCTTCGTTGGCGATTCCAGCCGGCGGAAAAACTCCATACAAAAAACTAATTGAATTGGATAAGGTAGAAGTTTACGATCAAGAACATGTAATTCCTCATAGAGAAACTGTACGGCTTTTTTTATTGCTGGAACAGATTGATTAACAATAACGTCTCTAAAATTATTCTGACGTGCTAGTTTTTCAATCTTATTTTGGTCGAAATATATTTTATTGTCAAAGGAACTTTGGAAGCAACGGAAAATAGTATTCCTACTGATGTCTTCAAAATGATATTGTTGGAGTGATTCAAGCAATTCATCGGTTGTATCAGCCAAATTGAACCCACTTGCTTTATCATAAGATAGGGCGTGAATCATCCAGTCAATTGACACCTTCGTTCCTTCTTTGTTAATACGGGAAAAAATATCGGCGGCTTGGTTGATGTCTGCACTCTCAATTTCTGTACAAGTAATAGAATAGTCAAGTAATCGACTGCAAAAACCATCCGCGTTGTTTTGTATTCTATCAAGTTCTTTTTCATCATGACATTCTTTCTCAAGGTGTTCACGGGAATATTTCCTGAAATCACTTGCCACCAACATTACTTGCAGAGGGAATTGGTAATACTCAGGCTTTTTATTGATGTATAAAAACTCGTCTACATCTGCGTCGTAATAAAGGTTGAAATATTTACTCCATTCGGTTGAATCAAATGGCAAATCCGTCGTTTCCTGATTTATTAAACAATTAAAAAGGGTTGAAAGTCGCTGATAACCGTCAAGAACAAAATATTCTTGCTGGTTATTACTCGGTATGGTGTATGCACCCAACTTTGACTCCTTGACCCCTTCGGACTTATCCTCAGGTTTCCATAAAAAAACAGTTCCAACAGGATACCCCTTGTTGATACTATCGAATAGTTTTTTCACATTGTCTCTATTCCAGACAAATCCACGTTGAAAATGAGGAACTTGAATATTCCCTTGTTTGATATATTGCAATAGACTGGTTAAAGTTCTATTGTTGGTTCTGATGGAAAGTCTTTGTGCCATAATTATAACAATTGTCTGATTTCTTCAACTATATGAATTAATTCGTCAGGGTCAGCTGAATGTGGATGATTCACGCGATTTTGGAGTGCAGTTTTACACATGTGTGGGTCATTAAAGAATTTAGGGAATTCTGATTTGAAACTTCCGTGTAAATTAGGGCCATGTAGAAGATGTTGATAGTTACCCTCTGACACATCATGGAATAAAGTCTGTACTCCTTGAGGTAGTTTATCAAATTCTAATTCGCCTTTTTCCTTGTTCGCTTTTGGTATGTCCTTATAAAAACCTTCTGCAATGTAGTAATAGTCTTTTTGTTGGGGAGAGAGCGTTAAATATGCATTAACCCAATCTTCACCAAATTTGTCTCGGTTATTGTCATATACCTCGTCAGGCATATAGTTCTCAAGAGAACGTTTTTTAAGTACATAATAACTTACTCCATTCTTTTTACAGTAATAAGCATCACTATTTTCATTCGTTTCTTGTTGCTTAGGATAATTTTCAAAAGTGGTATCATTGGGGTATCTACTATCTCCATCGACTATTGCAAGTGCTCTAAGATACTTGGGGCTTTGATTACATTTCGACAATAAAAACAAAATTCTGTTCTTAATATCAGTTCCTCCTGAATGACGAATATCTATTATGTTATTTCTCAGCAAATCCTCAAAATCGTATTGCGTTTCAAAGATTTTCTCAATTACCCTAATAAAACGACCATCGTTCAAATCATTCTCCAGCAAAATAACAGCTGTAGAATTCACATAGTCACATGCTTCATGTAAACTAAATATCTTATCCTCAAGCTCGCTTTCTCCACCAACCATTACTAAACAATCGCTGTTATGTGGCGTAGGCTGCATGTTATATGCAGAATTAATCAGATAAGAGAGCCCTAGATTGGTCAATAAATCATAATTCTCGACCTCTTTCAAACTGACACCTGGTGCAGTAACTGTATAATTACGCCTTTTTGCAATGATTGTTAGGAACAAGAAATCGTCAATTGAGACATTTTCAGTACCTAAGGCCGTAATAATGCTTTTATCTATTTCGATATTCATTTCTTGTGCTTATTCGTTTGCTGTTTATTGCGAATACTTCTTCCATTACCTCCTCAAACATTCCATTAGGCCATTGGGGTATACTACCATCTTCTCGCATTTCAAGTTTCTTCAAGTTACTGCTCTTCTCTTGTGGATCAAACTCAACGTAATATATTGCAACATCATCTTTTTTCAAAGTTCCCTCTGCCAACATCCTTTGTAACCTTAGGATAAAGGTATGTGAATGAGTTTCAATTAAATACCGTTTGTTATCATCATCCGTAGTAGAGTCCACTATCAATTGACATAGTTCTGCATGAGCAGAAGGGTTAAGATGAGTTTCAGGTTCTTCTAACACCACGAGCGTTGGCTTTACTGCTTTTTGGCATGCACGGATAACTATTGGTAGAGATTGAATAATACCAGTTCCACAATCTTGAACAGGAATTCTTAATCCATCAAAATTCATCTCAATATTAAATGTCGGGCCATTTTCGTTTATTGCAACTCCCCATCCTTCAAAATTGTCTTGATACCATTGTGATACTTTGTCATATATTATATGTGGAGTGGAGTAATAATCACGTAATAATGTCTGATAAGAAAAACGTCCATCAAAGCCAGAAATCATATATTGTTGAGAGTCTATGCGCATATCCAAGTCTGGACGAATACGAAACGGCCCAATATAATCTATATAGGTGGAAATACCTTTTGTCTTAATCTCCCGTTTGTGTTCATCAACAACTAATTTATCAATGTCCACATGAAAAACAATCTCTTCATGATTACCATGATCGTTTGATATTTTAATATGGGTTGACAAGGCTCCTTTTCCGTATATCAAATCTCTGTATGTTCTAAACAACTTTAGATCATTTATTTCAGAACCAAATGCGCTTTTATCCTCCGCATTATTTATGCTCATGCAAAGTGATGGCAACCTCAACACCGCACTCTTTCCGGCATTGTTCTTGCCAAAAAGTATGGTTATGGGTTTAATATCAAGAACTTGTCTTTTCTTGAAAATACGATAATTTTCAAATTCAATACGTGTAAGCATATTCTATAAATTTTTCAATTCCAACATTGTCCACCCTGCGGTGGTTTTATCTGTATCTATTTTCCCTCCGGGATAGTACCAGTTCTCCCCATCGGCTATTAGCACTCCTCCGACCATTTTCATTCCTTGGGCATTGTATTCGTCAACGTATGCTTGAAGTGCGTTGTGTTTCTCCACGGCATCTTCATCGCTGCCGGGCGTTTTGGTGTCGAACAGGCAGAGGGTGCCACTCTTTAACCGAATAATGAAATCGACGTAGAAGCAGCGTTTGCGCCCGTCGCTTGCAGTGTAGGGAACGGCAAAGTGCTGCTTGCCGTCGTCACCGTTTTTATACCACCAGTCTACCCATTCGGTTTGGCGGTCAATCCAGCGGGCAAAGTCGTATTCTGGTTGCGATACGTCGTTACGCTCAAAGTATGGCTCTAAAGCGTGGTTGAACAATTTGCCGTAAGTGCTATACACCACCATCGAGTTATAAATCCTTGTGGCAGGAATCTCAAACTGTTGTACGGTGTATTCACGTGGCGCAGCGGGATTGGTTTTCAGCGTGTTACCATAACGCAGCAAAGCACTCTTGATCAAATCTTCCATGAAGGGACGATTCCCGTAATAAAGAACCACCTTGGGAGCATCGGTCTCGAAGACGCCAAAATAACTCTCCATCATTTCCAACAAGGCGCTACGCAACACGGGTGTACTGTCAAATTTGGCGAAACTGCCTACATGATTACGGCAAAACAGCGTCAGCAAGGCATCAAGTTCAGCCGCGTTACGTGCCATTCTTGCTTTGTTGACCACCTCAACAATGCCATTGTCGCCAGTCAGTTGGGTGTCTTTGGGAATCTCGATGAAGATTCGGGTCACGTCAAGTTGAAGGCCTCCTTTTCGGGCTTGTTCGCGATTGAGACTAATGTTGGCGGCAAACATACCTGTCTGAACACCTCCAGGAGTGTCTTCTTCGTCTTCCAACTCAAACAGGCGCAACTGAGGCAGTTTGAGTTTTTCCTCCAGCACCTCAAACAATGCCTTCTTGAAACCACTGCCTAAACGATTGCGTTGTTCATGGCGATCCATATACACACTTTGCAAGGCTATATTGGTCAGTCCCTCGCGACGGTTGGCGTAAACACTGCTAATATAACTCATGTCGTCGCCTACCACACTGATGATGTCGGCACTGAGGTTGGTGTAAACATAGCCATAGTTTAGGCTATCGTCGCTATAGAAATGTTGTTGAGGCATTCGAAGGATGCGCCCCACGGTCTGTGTGGTGAAGGTCATGCTCTTCAACTCACGGAAAATGAGCAACACGGCGGCTCGCGGACAGTCCCATCCCAAGGCAATGGCTTGCTTGAAAAGCAATACCTTGGTAGGGTCGTCATTTTTGCTGATAGTGGACAGATTGGGGCTTTTTTCTTTTGAAAGCCACACAGCCAGACCGCCGTTGTCCTCGGTGATATCAATGCCGGGCGTGGCAAGATAGTGCTTCACTTCGTCGGCAATGGTCACCTCTTCTCGGTTCAAACTTTCAGTGGTGTCATTGGGCAATTGGATGAGCAGTAACGGGTTGATGCCGTATTCGCGCAGGCTTGCTGCCAATTCCTCACGTTTGTTCAACGCCTTTTGTAACAGTCGTTGGTTCACGCTGAGCGACGACTGTTCCCGTTCGCTTTTGATGTTTGGATTGAGTTGCACCCCCTTCTTAATCATCTCTTCATCAATCACTTCGCTGCGTTGCACCACTACGGTATCGCAGCCGCCAGTGATAGGTGTGGCGCTGATGCGAAGTTCAATATCAGGATTGATGTTGGCCAGCACTTTCTCGCTCTTCACTGCATTTCTGCCTCCGAACATGTGCTCCTCGTCAATGACCACCACCACAGGGATGCCATGTTCAATACGGGTACGGCGCAACAACTCGTATAGGGTACGGTTTTGCTCGTTGTCGCGAATAATGACAGCGTTGTCCTTGTTGATGCTTTCCCAGTTGAGGAACAACACCTCGCCATCCCTAAGACCTTCGGCATGTTCACATTCGTCGAACATAATGGGGCGCAGCGAGCGCGTTTCGCTGAAGAAGTTGCGCATCGAGAGGTAACTTTGCTGGTGCAGTTTGTTGGGGGCTATCCACACCCAAGCCACACGGGTATAGCGACACTCGCCACTCTCTTTCAACTCGCGGGTCAGTTCATCCATCATGGCCGAAGTCATTACCGTCTTGCCTGAACCTGTAGGGGCTTTGAAGACGATTTTCTGCCGCTTGCCCCCAAGGTTGAGCAAACGCACCATGCGTTCCTTCAAATCATGCACAGCAGTGCGCTGATAGTTCTTCAGTTCAATCATTGCTCACCTCCTTCCTCGACAGGTTCAATTTCTATGGTTTTTTGCTTTTTGGGCGGCAGCACATTCTTATAAGCCTGATATATAGCCTCGGGCAAAGCGCAAAGTTCCACGCGGTCGATTACTGGCGCGAAGTCGTCGTCCCAAGCGTAGGCACCTGGTGAGAAAACGTAAATTTTTAGTTTGGAGTTTGGAGTTTGGAGTTTGGAGTTTTCTGACGCATTTTCCAGACCTTCCACGATGTATGGAATGGCTTGCTCGTTGTAGATAATCATCATGCTGTTTGTGCCGTCGGAAAACAACCTCACATGCTTTGCAGTAAGTTTAACCGACAACTGCAAACTATCAACGGGCAACTCCTGATAAAGGTTTTCCTTGATGCACAGCAAATCGGTGGCTGCATTGACCAAGGCGCGCATATTGCAGTTGGTGCGCTCGCGGGGGACGAACGCTGTGCGGTAATAGCGCAGGTTGTTCTCCTTCAATCCTTCCACCTTCACCCCTTTGGGCGTGGTGTAGCCCTCTATCACGCGGCGGTTGCGCATGTAAGTTACCTCGCGACAGATATTGTTCTCGTTGTTCGTCACTAAAATGCATTGCCGTTTGCCCCCGTCCTCCTTGTTCAATTGCATCACTGCATGGAGCGTGGTGCCACTACCGGCGAAGAAGTCGAGGACGATAGGAGATTTTGCTCTCGGTGTTGCAATTCCAATAATATAATTAATTAAAGAAACAGGTTTTGGAAAGCCAAAGGCTTTTTCTCCAAATATTTCAGTAATATCTTTAGTTCCGTCCTGCGTCATTCCAACCTCTTTAGGCAAATCGGTACTAGTGGTAACCATTCCAAACAAATCACCTGCTTTTTTTTCATCATCATCTTTCCAGTAACGGATTACTGGTTTTGTAAGATTGAGAAAGCCGTAATCTCCTGGGAATACAATTCTGTTGTTCTTGTAGTATTCTTGAAAGGTCTCCTCATTATTTGCCCAAACTCTGTTGCGGTTTGCAGGATATTTATCTCCAGTCTTGGGGTTAATTATGGTAAAATAACAATTTGGGCGTTCTTCTGCTGAACGCTGTGTTGTCATATCGTGTACCCTCCAAGGTCTTCCAGGGAAATCATCTGTTTCATAATATTTGCGAGTTTCCTTCTCAATACCCGCCTGAAACGCATCTTTACAATAACAAACTATCCATTCATAGTCTTGCGATAGACCATGTGGAACATCAGCCTTTGCGGTTCGTTTTCGCCAAGGAATCGTTGCAACAAAATTATTCTCCAAAAACACCTCATCACAAAGGAGTTTCAGATTAGCCTGCTCGTTATCGTCAATGCTGATAAAAATAACACCACGGTCGGAAAGCAGCCGCTTGGCAATACGGAGTCGCTTGCTCATAAACGAGAGCCACTTGCTGTGCCGATAACTGTCCTCGCTGTCCACAAAACTGTCGTTGTAAACAAAATCGCGGTTGCCTGTATTGTACGGCGGATCAATATAGATGACATCCACCTTGCCTTCGTGGGTGTAGGAGAGTGCCGTCAATGCCTCCAGATTGTCGCCCTCGATAAGTATGTGGTTGGGGCCAGAACCATTTTCAATTCTCAAACTCTCATCTTCAACAAGCACCGGCAGTTCCTCGCGCAACCGTTCCTCCACTGTCTCCTCGCGTTCCTCCCACACCAGCCCATAACGCTTGGTGGCAGCCAGCTCCATCAAGGCCGACCGTTCCTCGTCGGTTAGTCCTTCAAGTTGTTGTATTTTTTGCCGTAATGCGGCCCGGTCTATCTTTGTCATAAGAGATATACTATGCGATTGCAAATATACAAATAAATATAATGCAACAGGAAAAAAGCATATAACTTGGGATTCTTTTAGGGTGGTTCGGCTGTCAATTTCCTGCACAAAAACGATTATTTTTGACCCAACGTCCATCAAACTCTCCGATTTTCACCACAAAAAAGCCCGAATTTCACCCCAAATACGGGATTTTCGCCACATTTCGCCCGTTTTCGACACATTTTCCACACGGCATGACACGATGCAGTACTTTTGCGGCGTTTTAGAAATATCGAAAACGAGTATCAACTTTAATCGAATCGAAATGAAAATCATTGGAACAGGAAGCGCAGTACCGAAACTTACGGTCACCAACGACGACTTGGCCACTTTTTTGGACACCAACGACGCTTGGATCTCGTCCCGCACGGGAATCCAGGCCCGACACCTATTATCAACCGAATCTTTATATGACTTGGCCGTTGAGGCCGCTAGCAAGGCTATCAAGGCCTCGGGGCTCCGTCCCGACCAGATAGACTTCCTTTTGGTCTCGAACGTGGCTAACCAGCACGTTACTCCTGGCTTGAGTTGCATCATCCAGAAACGCATCGGCGTCACCTGCGCGGGTCTCGACATCAACGTGGCTTGCGCCGGTTTCGTCAACGCCTTGATGCTGGCCGACAGCATGATTAAGGCGGGTCACGCCAAGAATATATTAATTGTATGCGCCGAGGAACCCACCAAATACTGCAACTGGCACGAACGCGACTGCAGCGTGTTGTTTGGCGACGGCGCCGGTGCGGTGGTACTCACCGAAGGCACGGCCTTCAAGGACGTGAAGCTCACCATGATCAGCGACCGCGACGTGCTGTACTACGAACGCGGCATGGAAACCACACCTTTTGAACAACATTATACCAAAGGCCAACCCTTAGTGATGAAAGGCAAAGAGCTGTTCAAGACCGCTGTCACTGAATCAGCTAAGGACATCCAGAACGTACTGGACTACAATCATTTGACCAGTGACGACATCGATTGGTTCCTGCTGCATCAGGCCAACAAGCGTATCATCGAGGGCATCCGCCATATCATCGGTGGTCCCGAGGAGAAATACCCTACTATCATCGAGAAATATGGTAACACCTCGTCGGCGAGCATCCCGATTATGCTGGATGAGATGATTGCCGCTGGCAAAATCAAGCAAGGCGACAAGATTATCATGAGTGCTTTCGGCGCGGGGTTCGTGTCAGCTGCATGCCTTTGGGAATGGGAATAACAAGTAAAAAACAGAAAGAAATGAATACAAGAAGAGTAGTGATAACGGGCATGGGCGCCATTTCGCCCATTGGCAACGACCTGCCGACCATTTGGAAAAACCTGATGGACGGCTATTGTGGCATCGACTTCATCAAGGCGTTCGACACCACCGACCTTCCCGTAAAGATTGCCGCCGAGCTAAAGGACTTCGACCCTGAGGCTTGCGGCGTCGACAAGGCTTTCGTCAAACGCAACGACCGTTTCGCCGTCTATACACTGGCTGCAGCCTATCAAGCCATGAAAGACAACGAGGACATGCAGATGGACCCGAGTCGCTTGGGCGTGTATGTGGGCTCCGGCATCGGCGGTTTCGACACCATCATGAAAGGCATTAAGACTTTCTATGACGAAGGTCCGCGCTGGATTTCACCCCTGATGATTCCTACCATGATAGGCAACCAAGCCTCGGGCAGCGTGGCCATCCGCTACAATGCACAAGGTCCTTGTGTGCCCATCGTGACGGCTTGCGCCACAGGTACCCACAGCATTGGTGAGGCCTACCGTGCCATCAAGCACGGCTACGCCGACGCTATTATCGCAGGCGGTTCAGAGGCCGGCATCAACCCCGTCTCCATCGGCGGCTTTGCCAACTGTAAAGCCCTGACCAAGTCCGAGGACCCGAAACACGCTTCCTTGCCGTTCAACAAGGACAGGGCTGGTTTCGTCATCGCTGAAGGCTCGGGCATCGTCCTCTTGGAAGAATACGAACACGCCAAGCAACGCGGCGCGAAGATTTACGCTGAACTCTGCGGCTACGGCAACTCATGCGATGCCTATCACAGCACCGCCCCGCGTCCCGATGGCACAACCCAATCGCTGGCCATCAAACAAGCCTTGGACGAAGCCAATTTCAAGGCTGGTGAAAGCCTCTATATCAACGCACACGGCACAGGTACTCCGATGAATGACAGCGGCGAGACCCGCGCCATCAAGATTGCCATGGGCGATGAAGCTTATAAGGCCCACATCAGCTCCACGAAGTCGGAGATGGGTCACGCCCTCGGTGCCGCTGGTGCCATCGAACTCATTATCAGCGTAATGACATTGAACAACGGTATCATCCCGCCCACCATCGGCTTGGACAACCCCGACCCCGAATGTGACCTCAACTATACACCCAACACGCCCGTCAAGGCCAATTTGGATATAGCCATTTCCAATTCCTTGGGCTTCGGGGGACATAATGCTTGCTTGGCAATCCGTAAGGTGTGATAACACGTAGAGACGCAATACATTGCGTCTCTACAACAATTCAACGAATAAACATACAACAACACAACAATATGAACAGAGACGAAATCAAACAGTACCTCCCGCACCGTGAGCCTATGCTTTTGGTCGATGAGATGACCCTCGACGAGAACCATGTGGCCCACTCCAAGTACCACGTGACGGGCGAGGAATTCTTCCTGCAAGGCCATTTCCCGGGCGAACCCGTCGTGCCAGGCGTCATCCTTTGCGAGATCATGGCCCAGAGTTGCGCCCTGCTGATGAAGGACGACCTCATCGGCAAGCTGACCTTCTACACCGGCATCGACAAAGTGCGCTTCAAGAACAGCGTCAAGCCTGGTGACACCGTCGAGGTGGAAGCCACATTGACCTACCACATGCGCAACATCTACATCTGCTCTGCCGTGCTCAGCGTGGGTGGCAAGATGTGCGTCAAGGGTGAACTCTCCTTTGCCCTGCTCCCCGACACAAGAAACAAATAAACACCATGGCTACCATTCGAGACAAGACAAGGGCACTGATTTCCTCCAAGATGAAAATCGACGAGAGCGAGATTACGGAGGAAAAGCACCTTTTCAACGATTTGGGTGCCGATTCGCTGGATTTTGTGGAGCTTTCCATGACTTTGGAGCGCGAATTCAACGTGAAGTTCAGTGAAGAGGACATGGCCAATGTCAAGACTGTCGGAGACTTGTATAAACTGATTGAAAAATACACGAAGAAATAATCTTGAAATTTGAAATACTATGGGACTTTTAGACAATAAAGTGGCTCTGATTACGGGAGCTGGTCGTGGCATCGGCAAGGCCATCGCCCTGCGTTTTGCCCAGGAAGGCTGCAACATCGCCTTCACCGACATTGCTTTGAACGATGTCGTCATGGAAACGGAAAAGGAACTGCAAGCCCTTGGCGTCAAGGTAAAGGCCTACGCTTCCAACGCCGCCAATTTTGAGGAAACACATCAGGTCGTTGATGAAATCGTCAAGGACTTTGGTCGCATCGACATCCTCGTCAACAATGCGGGCATCACCAAGGATACCGCCCTGAAGCGCATGACCGAGGAACAGTGGGATGCCGTCATCAACGTGAACCTCAAGTCGGTGTTCAATTTCACCAAGGCCGTGCAACCCGTCATGTGGAAGCAGGCTGGTGGCAGCGTCATCAACATGAGCTCGGTGGTAGGTGTTTCGGGCAATGCCAACCAGTGCAACTACAGCGCTTCGAAGGCTGGTATCATCGGCTTCACCAAGAGTGCGGCCAAGGAAATGGGTGTGCGCAACATCCGCCACAACGCCATCGCTCCTGGTTTCATCATCACCGCCATGACCAACGCCCTTCCCGAGGACGTTCGCAAGGCTTGGGAAAGCCTGATTCCGCTGCGTCGCGGTGGCACGCCCGAGGACGTGGCTAATGTGGCGCTCTTCCTTGCCTCCGACCTCTCCTCGTATGTCACAGGTCAGGTCATCCACTGCTGTGGCGGCATGAATTGTTAAGATTGAATTAAACGAGCAGATTTTATGGTTTCGGGGATGCCGCGAGGTGTCCCCGAAACTGTTTTTCTAGTACTTGGCCACTATATAGATAGCGAAAATCACCATGATGAAAAACAGTATAGCGGCCATCATCAAAAGATATAAAAGTCGGGACAGGACGCTGCGCCAGACAGTCTTTGCCACACTGAAACCCAACATTTTCCTGAAGCAGGCGGTATTGGCTACTATGCCGACCAATGGCGAAAACAACAATCCAATTGTCGTAATGGTGTCAGGCTCCAATGGGTAAAACAACTTGATTAGGCAACGGAACAATATCACGATGACCGTCGCATATACTATGCTAACGATGTATTCGGCCCAATAATAGCGTTTCCGATTGTTCTTTCCGTAACAGACTCTGGCAGCCATCACTGCCAAGGGGAGCGTCACGATGGTACTCAAGGTGTAGTGGCCATAGTAAAACCGCAAGCAGTTGTCAAGAAATCGATGGACCTCATGCTCCCTTATTTCTTCTATCGAGGCATCGGCTGGCAATGGAATAACATAATCCTCAAGCACTAAGTCGAGGATGGATGCGTTAAAGAGTGTGACGATGAGGAGATACAGTGTCAAAACCATAAAGAGCATCGGGAACGGTGAGAGATACTTTTTCCGTTTTCCGTTGAGGTTGTCCACAATCATTTCTCCTGGACGAGTGAACAAACTTTTGAGTGTGAACCAGATGCTGCCATCCTTGCCCGACAACGCCGTCACGAAATTGTCAGCGATGAACCTCAAGGTATAACGACTCGTTTCGGCGTTTTGTCCGCATTTAGGACAGAAATCGCCTTCAAACTCAGTGCCGCAGTTGAGGCACTTGGTGGTTTTGGTGATGCTATCGTTTTCGGTATCCAAAGTTTCTTATTTTTTGTTGAACGCCTCCAACACCTTCGCCGAGTAAGTCTTGGAAACAGGAATCGACTCCAACCCTTCACGCTCAAAGTCAATCATAAAGCCATCTGTCTCGTTGTGGAGCACACTCACCTTTTTGATGTTGACGATGTAGGAACGGTGGCAGCGCATCAAGCTGCTGGAATCCACACAGTTTTCGGCAATGGTCTGCATCTTGCAGCGCAGCAAATAACTTGCAATGTTGCCACTACGCTGATAAAACACGTTGATATAATTGTCCTCCGCCTTGATGTAATAGAGGTTGTCTAACTTGACGGACAATTTCAGGTTACCGTTGTTGTCCATCAGGTTGATGATTTCGGTGTGTTGGGGCAACACCTCGTCGTCCGACTCCACCGTGTCGCTCTTGGTCAGCATCATGCGTCGTTGCGTGTCTTTCAGCAGGATAGCCAATATCGTGACGGTGTAAGGCACTGCCAAAGCAATGAAAGTGATGAGTACACTTTTGGCGTAGAGATAACCGAAACTGTGATCGGTGGCCTGAATCTCAAAATAGGAAATCAGGGTGTGGCACACCGCGATGATCATGATTTCGAGGAACAGCCACAGGAGATAAAGCCAAAAGGGGAAATGTCGTCTCTTTCGGACGACCCAGTTCATCAGCATACGGCTCAACGCCAAAAACAACATGCCCGAACCCACGAATGCAGCCGTGATAAAGAAATAGCTGCTTTTGCCCACTTGGAACCATGCCGTTTCCGAGAACGGGACATAAGCAGTCAAAAACACCAGTGCGAACAGCGATGAGATGGTGACATTCAGCACCTGCCCGACGGGTTCTGTCAGACATTCAGGCGTTTGTGCTATTAGTCGTTTTGGAAATCTCATGGCTTTTCGTCAAAAAACGCGGCAAAAATAGTAAAAAGTTTTGATTTTAAGGCATAGATACACTCACTACGCAGCCTATGTCATACCGACCGACGAAGGAGGGAGCGTATCTATAGGCTGCTTCGTTCGGTATGACATGCCTTAAAAGTCTTTAACCACCTCCCAGACCAAACCTCCCTCGAAGCCTTTTTGCATAGCATAAGCAGCCAGTTTGCGCTTCTTCTCAAACTCGGTTTCAGCCTTTACGGTCTTGGATTTCGTCTTGAGAATGTCGATAAGTCGTTGGCGATAAACCTCCTCGTCGGTCTGCCGCAAGGCTTCGTCAATGATTTCCTTGGCAATGCCTTTCTGTATAAGGTGAAAACGGATCTTGTTCATCCCCCAACCGCTTTGGTTAATCTTGCCTCGGACAAAACTCTTGGCAAAACGTTCATCATTGACAAAACGGTTATCCAACAGATAATCAAGGATTTTTTCTCGGTCTTCTTGGAGGATGTCGTAAGTTTTCAGTTTGTCACGCACGTCCTTCGTACAACGCTCCTGATAGGCGCAGTACTTGGCTATCTTGTCCAAGACTTGGTCGGGGGTGAGCGGTTTGGCGGCTTTTTGCGGCATCAGCAGTCGATTTTGAGGTCGCCTTCGCGAATCCAACCTATCTTTCTGAAAACGAGGCCAAAGAGCCAAGTCAGCACAGCGGGCAAGACGAAGCAAACCAAAGCCATCCCAATCCACATGTTTGCGCCACCTTCAGGCATAGCCGTGTAGATTCCGATGGGCCCAACGAGGCCGCAAGTACCCATACCCGAACCAATGGGAATGTTTTCGAGATGGAAAATACAAGTGGAAATCGGGCCGGTGATAGCAGCAGTGAGTAAGATGGGAATCCAAATCCTTGGGTTCTTCACGATGTTGCCCATTTGCAGCATGGAGGTGCCGAGGCCCTGCGCGACAAGTCCGCCCCATCGGTTTTCCCTGAAGCTCAAGATGGCGAAACCAATCATTTGGGCGCAACAACCAGCCGTAGCCGCGCCGCCCGCCAGTCCGCCCAAACCTATGGCAAGGCAGATGGCCGCTGAGCTGATGGGCAAAGTTAGCACCATGCCGATGACCACCGAAACGACAATGCCCATGAGGAAGGGTTGCATCTGTGTGGCGTTCTCGATGAAAGTGCCGAGGGCAGTCATCACCTTTTGGATAGGTGCACCGACAGCGTAAGCCATCATTACACCACTTATAATGACCACGGCAGGCGTGACGAGGATGTCGACTTGAGTCTCCTTGTAGACCATCTTACCCAACTCTATGGCCACAATAACGGCGACGTATGCGCCCATCGGACCACCCAGTTCGTTGCCCGCGATACCCACAGCGATGGCACTGAACAGCACCAGGCCCTTGCAGCCCAAGGTGTAGGCGATGGCTACCGCGATGGCGGCTCCTGTAGCGGCCTTAGCGTATTTCGCGATGGTGACAAAGGCCTCAATGCCCGTCTTGTCGCCCAAGGTCTGGAAGATGGTGCCGATGAGCAGCGAGGCGAACAAACCCAGCGCCATAGCGCCAAGAGCGTCGACAAAATAGGCCTTCCAGGTCATGTCGACGCCCTTGCGTTGTAGGAATGATTTGAATTTGGACATGATTAAAACTCAATGCCTTTGATGCCGTTCTCCTTCATCAGGTCGGCAAGCTTGGTGTCGTTGTCGTCAACGGCAGCAAGGCAGTTGGTGACGATGCGCACTTGCTTGGCAGGATAGAACGCGATGAGGTCTTTGGTGGTCTCGTAGACACAGTAATCTGTGGCAATGCCGCAGATGTCAATGCCTTCGAAATGCTCACGCTCTTCGATGACGGTACGCAGCTTCGTTCCGCTATGTTCGTTTTGGAAGATGCTGAACTCTTCCTTGTCAGCCAAATCGCCTTTTTCCATGAAGTGGATTTGTATGTTGCTGCCGTTGGCCATCAATTTGTCAAGTTCAGCCTGCAAACTGGGATAGACATTCATGCCTTCGGTGCCATCCACGCAGTGGGGTGGGAACACGCCGCCTTGTTCCACAAACGAGCAGTGGTTCTCGGGATGTGCGTCTTGGGTGACGATAATCCAACCATAGTTTTTCCATGCGCCTTCATCCAGCTTTTCAGCAAGATAGTCCATGGCCTTGGGACCATTGGCGGTGGCGAGGCTACCCGTAGTGAAGTCAATTTGCGGGTCGACGATGATGAGCAGACGGTTGGGAAGTTTGGGCATCTCGGCCTTGACTTCCTTCTTTTCAGCGTCCTTTTGTTTTTTCACTTTCTTGTCTCCTTTTTCTTCGTTACTGCCGCAGCCGACCATGGCGAGAGCGGCAAAGAGCATGATGGCTCCGAAAAGTTTTCTCTTCATAGTGTTGAATTTATGTTATAAAATTTGCTGCAAAAGTAGTGAAATTATTTCATTTGTACAGCCTCTTAATCCAATCCGCGTGCCCGATGCGTCGCAGGGCGTTCTTCACCCACTCGCGGTTTTCAGGCTTGTACCAGAAGAAAAAGCGTTGCTGGGCTTGTTTTTCCTCTTTCGTTTTGGCGACGAAGACAGGTTCCAATGTGTAAGGGTCATAGCCGGAATAGTAGATTTCAGTAGCCAAGGTCATCGGTGTGGGCGTGAAGTCCTGAACTTGTTCCAAATGATAGCCCAACTCCTTGGTTTTCACCGCCAAATCTGCCATATCCTCAAGGTAGCAGTCGGGATGCGAGGAGATGAAATAAGGGATAAGTTGCTGGTTCAAATGCTCCTTTTCGTTGATTTGGTCGAACTTCTTTTTCAGCTTCACGAACATGTCGAACTTGGGCTTGCGCATGAGCTTGAGGACGGCATCGGAAGTGTGCTCGGGAGCAACTTTCAATCTGCCGCTAACGTGTCGCGTCACCAACTGGCGGAAGTATTCGTCGTAGCCCATCGCTCGGTTTTCCTCGGGCGTGCTGTCGTGCAGAAACAGGTCGTAGCGGATGCCCGAGCCGATGGTGGCTTTCTTCACCTTCGGGTGCTTGTCCACCTCTTTATATAATTCAATCAGCGGATGGTGGTCGGTGTTGAGATTCTTGCAAACAGTGGGTTGCAGGCAGGTCGGGCGGGCGCATTTCTCGCAGAAGCGTTCGTCCTTGCCCTTCATGCGGTACATGTTGGCCGAAGGTCCGCCAAGGTCGCTGATACAGCCCTTAAAGTCATCCATTTCAGTGACTTTCTCCACCTCTCGCATGATGGACTCCTTGCTTCTGGAAGCCACGAACTTGCCTTGGTGCGCCGAAATGGTGCAGAAAGCACAGCCACCGAAGCAGCCACGGTGCAAGTTCACCGAGTGCCGTATCATCTCGTAGGCAGGGATGACACCACGCTTGGCGTATTTGGGATGCGGCAATCTCGTGTAAGGCAAATCAAAAGAAGCGTCAATCTGCTCGGTGGTGAACGTCGGTAAAGGAGGATTGATGATTAGCCTTTGGTTGCCAACTTCTTGTATTAGTCTTGCGGCGTGTTTCTTGTTGGATTCCTCTTCAATGTGACGGAAGTTGGAGGCATATTTCTTTTTGTCTCTTAGGCAGACTTCGTGCGAAACGAGTTCGATGGTCTCGCCCTCGAAAGCAGGAAGAGGCTGTTTCTTGTCTTGCAGGAAAAAGGTCTGCTTGATGTCGGTCAACTCGCTGACTTTCTTTCCGTTTTGGATGGCTTTGGCGATTTCCACCATAGTGAGTTCGCCCATGCCATAGACCCCAATGTCAGCCTTGGAATCGACCAAGATGCTGGGTTTCAGGCTGTCCGACCAGTAATCGTAGTGCGTCACGCGCCGCAGAGAAGCCTCGATACCGCCGATGACGACGGGTACATCGGGGTAGAGTTGTTTCAAAATGTTGCTATAGACGACTGAGGCGTAATCGGGACGAAAGCCTGCCTCGCCGCCTGGGGTGTAGGCGTCGTTGCTGCGCAGGCGCTTGTTGGCGGTGTAGTGGTTCACCATCGAGTCCATGCAACCCGCCGACACACCGAAATAGATTCTCGGCTTGCCGAACTTCTTGAAATCGCGCAAATCGTCCCTCCAGTTGGGTTGCGGAATCAATGCCACGCGGAAACCGTTGTGTTCCAGCACCCTCCCGATGACCGCCGCCCCAAACGCGGGATGGTCGACGTAGGCATCGCCCGTGACGAACACGATGTCCACCTCGTCCCAACCGCGCAGGTCGGTTTCTTTTTTCGTTATGGGGAGCCAGTCTAGGAGGGTCATGAGTTGAAATTTGTCAAAAATACAGAAAAATGCTCAATGGGCTCCCAAAAAAGTACAAAAAAAATTTTTTTATCTTTTCAAGTATTCAAATATCAATTTTTACTATTTTTGCGTCGTAAAAAGTAAACTAGATTTATCCATAAAAAATGAAATAAAAATGGGAAAAAAGTTCATGACAGTTGTCCTGCTGTTGACGCTTTGCTTGCCGTCTATTTCCTTGATGGCTCAAATTGATCTTAATGATCACGTTCAGGATTCGATTGGCTCAAAACGCAAAGGTATTTCAGTTGGCAATCTTTTTAGAGGCAGAGGATCATCGGGAGATTATGGCTATAACGACAATGGATACTCTTCTTCCCCAAATTACTCCTTCTCAAATCAAGGAGGTGGCTCTTCTCCTGGTATAGCCATCCAGAACAATAATACTTTGGATACCTACGCTCCGATCGGCAATGGCATGTTTATCCTTTTGGCGGCTGGCATAGGCTATGCGGCTTCAAAATCAAAGAGAAAGGACAGAAAAGAATGATTAAAAGCGGTCTTTTATGGACACGCTAACTTCACAAAACGCTATTATGGTGCTGAAAGTCTCAAAAACGAGTTTTGGCACCATAATTCTTTCTCAAAAAATTCTTACTGGCAATAAATCAATTTGTTATGAATAAGATAATGAATGAAATTAAAGGTGCTTTGGTCAGCAAAAAGTTCTGGGTCGAGTTGCTGATTATGACTTTCGGCATGTTTATGACGGGCGTTTGCGTCTACTATTTCCTCGTTCCCAGCAAACTGATTGTGGGCTCCATCTCGGGTCTTTCCATCGTGCTGACCAACATCTTCCAAGGTATGGGCATCAACATTAGCCTGTCGATGATGATTTCAGTTATCAATGCTATCTTGCTGATTTTGGCTTATTTGCTTATCGGCAAGGAGTTTGGCCTCAAGACGGTCTACTGCGCCATGATTCTCGGTCCCATGACCAAGTTTTGCGAATGGCTCTACCCCTGGCAAAACTTCGCCACCCCAAATGATTACCTTATTAATATGGGTGTCGACCCGAGCCAAGCCTATTCGGTGATGGGCAACCCGTGGTTCGACCTGCTCTGCTGCGTCATCATCCTTAGCGCAGCCCAAACGCTGATGTTCTCCATCAACGCCTCCACTGGTGGCCTCGACATTTTGGCCAAGATCGTCAACAAATACCTGCACTTTGACATGGGCAAGTCGGTGAGCGTGGCGGGCGCCATCATCTGCCTCACCGCTTTCGCTATCAACCCGTTCCAGATGGTGGTCATCGGCCTCATCGCCACATGGATCAATGGCTTGGTGGTGAACATGTTCACTGCCAACCTCAACCAACGCAAGCGTGTGTGCATCGTCTCGAAGGACTACGACCGCATCCGTCATTACATCATTGACGAACTGCATCGTGGTTGCACCCTTTATGAAGTCATCGGTGGCTACACCAACGAGAAATCAATCGAATTGGAGTCACTGCTCACCAACGATGAGTTCTCGAAACTGATGGAATATCTTGGCAAGAACGAAATCAACGCCTTTACCACAGCTGGCAATGTCAGCGAGGTGTACGGCTTGTGGGCTAAGGACCGCCACCGCGCAAGAAAACACGCTGAAAAACGGTAAATGCCCATGTCATTGACTACGTCGAATCTTCGATTTCCGAGGATTTTGAAGGCATAGATACACTCACCTTGCAGGTTCGGTATGACATGCCTTCAAAATCCGAAAGGAATCTATGGGCATATTGTTATTTTCTTTATTTTTGTGCCACATTAAACCGCACAAAATGGAAAAGCTATTAGACAAATTCTTGAGATACGTCTCCGTGGAGACGACCTCCGACGAAAATTCCGGATCGCAGCCCAGCACCGACAAACAATTGAACCTCTTGCGAATGCTTCGTGACGAGCTGCAAGCCATGGGCATTCAGGCCGAGCTTGACGAATACGGCTATGTGATGGCCACCATTCCCTCAAATGTAGACCGCGACATTCCCGCCATCGGTTTTATCGCGCATGTCGATACTGCTCCCGATGCTTCAGGTGCGAACATCAAGCCGCAAATCATCCCGAACTACGACGGTGGCGACATCGTCCTGAACAAAGAAAAGAACATCGTCCTGCGCGTCAGCGAGTTCCCTGAAATGGCACAATACAAAGGCCAAACGATGATTACCACCGACGGCACAACGCTGCTCGGCGCCGACGATAAGGCCGGTGTGGCCGAAATCATGTATGCTGCCCAGTATATGATGGAGCATCCCGACTTCAAGCACGGTGAGATCAAGATTGGCTTCACCCCCGACGAGGAAATCGGGCGCGGTGTGGTAAAGTTCGATGTGAAGAAATTCGGTGCAAAATACGCCTACACTATGGACGGCGGCGAAATTGGCGAGCTGGAGTATGAAAACTTTAATGCCGCTGGAGCAAAAATCCACATTCAAGGCAGTAACATCCACCCTGGCTATGGCAAGGATAAGATGGTCAACTCCATGCTTATCGCTATGGAACTCAACGGGATGCTGCCTGTGGAACAGCGTCCGCGCTTCACACAGGGTTACGAGGGCTTCTTCCACCTCACCGAAATCAACGGCACAGTGGAGGAGACTAACATGTCGTACATCATCCGCGACCACGACCGTGCGAAGTTTGAGGAAAAGAAGACTTTGATTACCGCTGTGGTCGAGTTTTTGAACAAGAAATATGGCGACGTGGTGAAGTTGGAGCTGAAGCACCAATACTACAACATGCGTCAGGAGGTGGAGCCGCATTTCTTCATCGTGGAAAGAGCGATTAAGGCCATGGAGATGGCCAACATCAAGCCGAAAGTGCAACCCATCCGTGGCGGCACCGATGGCGCCAATCTCTCGTTCATGGGTCTCCCCTGCCCCAACATCTTCGCTGGTGGTCACAACTTCCACGGCAAGCTGGAGTACGTGCCGCTGGAGAGCATGATGAAGGCCTCGGAGGTCATCTTGAACATCATCACCTTGTTCAATGCCGAATAAGACTAAGCGAAATACAACCCTCACTCTGGCGGTGGTCTTCACCACTGCCGGAGTGTTGTATGCGCTCATTTCCTTGGTCAACCACCACCTTTTCAAGACTTACGCCCTCGACTTGGGGCTCTACACCCATACGATGTACGACTACGTGCATTTCTGCATCGACGATTGCACCATGTTCAAGGCCGCGCCGCAATGCATCTTGAGCGACCATTTCGACCTCTATCTCATGCTGCTGTCGCCGCTGGTTCTTGTCTTTGGCTCATACACCCTACTCATCGTGCAGATTGCGGCGGTACTGCTGGGTGGCTGGGGCGTCTACAAACTCATCGGGCTCTATTCCGATGACGATTGGCTACCCATTTTGGCCGCAGCTATGCTCCTATTCTCCTTCGGTGTCATCCATCCTTTGAGTTTCGACTACCATTCCAACGTGCTGACTGCCATGATGTTCCCTTGGCTGTTGTATTTCCTTAAACTGAAAAAATACGGATTAGCCTCATTGTTTGTCGTGCTGTTTGTCATTGGGAAGGAAAACATGTCGCTATGGTTGTTCTTCGTTGCCATCGGTTTGATGTGGGACTACCGAAAGGACAAGAAAACACTTTGGTATTTAGTGGGTTATGCGGTTTTCTCCATCGTTTATTTCCTCGTCATCAATATGGTGGTCATGCCACGATTGGGTGGCGCAGGCGGTGGTTTTGGCCGGTATAAGTACCTTGGTAGCGACTACACTGAAATTGCCCGCAATCTCCTTTCCCAACCTTGGGAAAGCATCCAAATATTGTTCACCAACACGACGGGAATCTCGCACTACAATGGTATCAAAGAGGAGTTTTATTGTTGTGCGTTGGCTACAGGAATGATTCTTACCTTGCTGAAACCCAACTACTTGTTTATGCTCATTCCCCTCATCGGGCAGAAGATGTTCGCTGCATCTCATCTGTTTTGGGGCGTGTCGCTACAATATTCGGTCGAGTTCATGCCCGTGCTGGTCATCTCGGCTTTCTTGGTGATTATCAAGCTGAAAAAGCGAGTCCCGCGACTGGTTTTGGCTTGTGTCTTGCTGCTCTCCACCATCTGGACCACCTTTTACACTATCGATAAGCCCAAATCCTTCATTATAGCCGACCAAGTTCGCGTCTATGACGGCCAACACTACCAGCAGAAGGGGTTTGACATCCAATATGCCCGAGAACTCATCAAACAAATCCCCGACGATGCTTCGGTTTGCGCTGGGCGCATGTTCGTTCCACACCTCGCCCTACGCCCCGAAGTCTATGACTTTTACGCCGTTGCGCCCCATGTGTGTGCCGACTACATGCTCGTGACCACATACTATCTCGAATTGGAACGCGGTGGCAAACTATGGATGAACTATCGCGATGAATATGAGACCGTTGATACTGATGGGACCTTGTATCTCCTCCGTCGGATTCAGCCATAAGTTGCTGTAAAGTAGGCGGTTGGGCACACAATTCTTTGCAGGTATAGACGTAGAAATTCTTGGCGGGCTTGCCGCAACGCTCAATTTCAATCACACCCACTTGTTCAATCACTTTGAAAAACCATTGGTAGGTGGTTTTCGGGTCTTTCGGATAGCGACTGTCGGAGAGGAACCAATAGTTTTCGCCAAGATGGAAACCGCCACGTTCATCGTTAATCCACAAGTATTTGTGCAGAAACTCGGGCCAACCCAAGCCCATGACACGCATGCCCAAGGGTCGGGCGACGTAATAATCCAAGTTGGCAAGAGGGAACCATTGATTGGCAACGATTCCATCCTCTTCGTTCATCACGCCTTCGGCAATTTTTTGTTCTCGGAAATCGGCAAATTTCTCGCCCAACTGTCGCCAGCCGTACATGTCTAAAGTGAAGTCGTCGCGACCCAACAATTCAGGTTCAGTGTGTTTGTCCAATGGAATGAAGCCTGTCTTGATTTCGGCCACACCTACCACCAAAGTCACAAGCAACACACACAAAGCCGCAATGATGGATTTGGGCAATTTGTCTGATTCGGTCTGCCTATCGCGCAGATATACAGCGGATAACAAGACAAGCAGGACGTATGCTGGGGCGTTCCAATGCGGCAAAGTTGGGCGCGTGAGTGAAAAAATCCAAAACAGGGCTATCATTGGCAAGGCGATGCACAGAATTAGACGTTGGATTGATTTTTCTATGTTGAGTTGTTTCTTGAGCACCGCAATCACTGCAATGATGGCTAATACAAAGTTCACAGGATTGTTGTAAAAGAACTCTCCAGCCAATTCTGTTCCGAAGGTACTGAAATTGAGGCTTCCGCCCCCTACCCTTTCACCATGGAAACTGAAACTGATGAAGTCGTATTTCAGGTTCCAGTAAAGAATTGGGATACAACAAATTGCAGAAATCAGCAGCGAAAGGTACAAGTATGGGTTTTTCAACTGTTTTCGGTTGAAAATCAGGATGTAAAGACCCATGCCAACCCAAAGGAAGACACCGGAATACTTGGAAAGCATAGCGAAACCAGCGAACAGTCCGAAAAAAATCAAATTATGATTTTTTTCGGACTTCACACCCATCCAAACTGCTAACAGCCAGAACAGCATCAGCGGAGTGTCGGGCATGATGAAAATGCCCGTGATGACGAAAGCATAAATCGAGGCTATGTATAGCAGCGCGGCGTAAAAGCCAGTCGTAGCGTCTTTTAGTTCCTTGCCGATGCGATATATAATATAGGTGTTAGCAGTCATGAAAATGACCGAGGCCAAACGGATGAAAAACTCATTGTCAAACAACAAGTTAAGGCTAAACAGCTGTATCACCCAACCCACCATGGGCGGATGGTCGAAGTGGCTCCAGTCGGGATAAAGGGCGTAGGTCCAGTAGTACACCTCGTCGTTGCCAAACTCCATCCAAGCAGCCAAAACACCTCTCACGACCGCGCTGATGACCAAGAGCCAAATCAGCAACTTGTTGATATTTTGTTCTTTAATGCTCACTATTTTCCTCTTTTCTCTTTTTGACGAGATACCATCCCAAGGCCGCAAAGGCAACGATATAGACGAACCAATACAAGTAGGTTTGCGCCTTGTTGACGACATCAAGCCTTTGGTCAATGGGTTCAGGTGTCGTGTGTCTGGTAACAGGATTCAGATAGAAATGTTGCAAGCCGTTGACATTGATTTGCGTCCTGACATAATGGTCTTCGGGCTGAATGACATAAAAGGCCGTCGCTACAATTTCATCGGTTTTCAGCACCTTTCCGTCCTGCCCGATGAACTTCACTTCCTGCATCTTGTGGTTTGAGGTCTCAATAAACAAGGTGTCGCCAACCAACTCAGCGCGAGTCAGATAGGGCAAGGCTCTGGCTTGCTTGACCTTGTCCTCGAAGGACATCGGAAAATGATACCAGTTGTCGAACTCCACGGCATAGCACAGGCCTTTATCCAAAGCATCGTAGACGTTTTCAGGGTCAAGGTCGAGCGTGTTGACCATGGTCAGGTTATGGCAGACCTCGTGGTGGTCGGTGATGTCGTGCGTGTCGTCGTCGCCGAGGGCATACACGCGGTGGCCGTTGGAAAGGGCCTTGTCCCAATGCTCGAAAGCGTTGCCGTAGGGATTCAGCACCTCAAGCAGGCGGTAGTTGCTCAGCAGCACCATGTCGCTCACCTTATAGCCTTTCGTGAACGAGGCGTGGGCGGGCATGACGAAACGGCACCGCTCTCCCAATTTGTTGAGCATGTGTTGCTTCATGTTGAGGTTTTGCATGAAGGGAAAGTCAGGGCGATACACCGACTCGGCCCCGATACAGATCTGGTGCGTCTTGTGAATGAGGCCATAACCGTGTTCATAGGCAGGAATATATCCCTCTCTATCAGCCCCGTGCGAGTTGATACTCATATAGTCGGAGATGCCGTAGTGGTCATAGCCGAGGGCTTGATAGACGCTGTCAATAGTCGTTTCCTTGCTCTTGCGCCCGTTGGTCAGGCCGAAAAACTTGCGCGAATGGCAATGGAAGTGGTATTTCTTCCATTGGTCGGGCTTCATGTCCTGATAAGGGTTGTAAAGGTATTCGCCGCTGAAGGGTTTAGGCTCCTTGAAACTATAGGTGGGCACGGAGAGATAGACATACAATATCACTAACAGCAAAACGATGCCGATACCCGCCATCACCCTGCCGAAATAAAACCAAAAGCCGTGTTTTTTTACCTTGCGCATAGTAAATTTATCAGGCTGCAAAACTACTGGAAAAAAACGGAAAGGTCAAAAAATGGTCAAAAATTTCGGTCAAACCTGCGCACTGTCGGAATTTAGGTCACCTTTTCACCTGCGCACTATCGGAAAAAATAATTGCTTGAAGGGTGCGCACTATCGGAATTTTATATATCTTTGCACCTGCGCACTATCGGAATATAAATCTTATCTATATGATTTTCAGGAGAAAGATATACAAAAAGTTCTTGGAATGGAAAAGAGCTGGAGGACAGAAGGCATTACTCATTGAAGGAGCAAGGCGTATCGGGAAGTCCACCATTGTTGAGGAATTCGCCAAAAACGAGTACAAATCCTACATTCTCATCGACTTCGCCAAGATTCGCAATGTTGTTAAGGAGGCTTTTGAGCACAACCTGAATGACCTCGACACCTTTTTTATGTTGCTCTCTTCCGAGTTCAAGGTAAAACTGCATGAGCGCGAGTCGCTTATCATTTTCGACGAGGTACAGAAGTATCCGCGGGCACGCGAAGCTGTGAAGTATCTCGTGCAAGATGGACGTTACGACTACATTGAGACAGGTTCGCTCATCTCTATCCACGAGAACGTCAGCGACATCATGATTCCTTCCGAAGAACGCAGCGTCAAGATGTACCCGCTTGATTTTGAAGAGTTTTGCTGGGCTTTTGGAGAGGAACAATTATTGGAGTATGTCAAAATGTGTTTTGAGCAGCAGCGTCCCTTGACTGCCGACCTGCACCGCAAGGCCATGATGCTTTTCCGCCAGTATCTGCTTGTTGGCGGTATGCCCAAGCCTTTGGCTACCTATTTGGAAAACGGTAGGGATTTCGCTATGTGCGACGAGGAAAAGCGTGACATTTTGCGCCTTTACCGCGAGGACATCATGAAGATTGGCAACCAATATCGTTCAAAGGTGTTGGCCATCTACGACCAAATTCCCGGACTGCTCTCCAAGCATGAGAAAAGAGTGGTTTTCAACAAGATTGCGGAAGGCTCCGACTTCATGCAATATGAGGACACGTTCTTTTGGCTCGCCGATTCCATGATAGCCAACGAGTGCTTCAACTGCTCCGACCCGAATGTGGGCCTTTCCATCAACGAAGACCGCACCTACGTGAAATGCTACATGGGCGACACAGGGCTTTTGGTCAGCCATGCCTTCAGCGAAAACGACGTTTCCGACGGGGAACTGTATCGTGAAATCTTGCACGGCAAGTTGTCGCTCAACGAAGGGATGCTGTATGAGAACGCTATCGCGCAAATGCTGGTTGCGGCGGGACACAAGTTGTTCTTCTACACCCATTACAACGAAACGAAGCACCGTAACGACATCGAAATTGACTTCTTGCTTTCGAACAACAGTAAGCTGAAATACAAGATTTTCCCTGTCGAGGTGAAATCGACGGAAAATTATTCAACCACTTCGCTGGAGCGGTTCAAGGAGAAGTTTCACGAGCGCATTGGTGCTTGTTATGTCATCCATCCGAAGAACCTTTCGGTGAAAAACGACATCATCTGTTTGCCGCCTTATATGACTTTTTGTTTGTAGCCTAGTTTTTTTATGTATCTTTGCAGCCTAATTTGAAATCATTCTTAATAAGAAAATCATGGAGTCAAATCCGAAAGACAATATCATCAGCGAGGTCACGAACAAGGACTACGAATACGGCTTTGTGACCGACATTGAGACCGATTTCGTGCCGAAAGGCCTGAATGAGGACATCATCCGCTTGATTTCCAAGAAGAAAGAGGAACCTGAATGGCTGCTGGAGTTCCGCCTGAAGGCCTTCCGCCACTGGCAGACACTGAAACAGCCCAACTGGGCACATCTCGACATCCCCGAAATCAACTACCAAGACATCATCTATTACGCTGCGCCGCGCAAGCGCCAGCAGAAGCAAAGCCTTGACGAGGTCGACCCAGAATTGTTGGCCACCTTCGACAAACTCGGCATCTCGCTTGACGAGCAGAAAAAACTCTCAGGCGTGGCCGTCGATGCGGTCATGGACTCGACCTCGGTGAAGACGACCTTTCAAGAGACGCTCTCCAAACACGGTGTCATCTTCATGTCGTTCAGTGAGGCCGTCAAGCAGCACCCCGACTTGGTGAAAAAATACCTTGGCAAGGTGGTGCCTTATACCGACAACTTCTTCGCCGCACTCAACTCGGCGGTCTTCAGCGACGGCTCGTTCTGCTACATCCCAAAAGGCGTTCGTTGCCCCTTGGAATTGTCCACCTATTTCCGCATCAATGCGGCCAACACGGGCCAGTTTGAGCGCACCCTCATCGTCGCCGACGAAGGCGCGTATGTAAGCTACATGGAAGGCTGTACGGCTCCGCAACGCGATGAAAACCAACTCCATGCCGCCATTGTGGAAATCATTGCCGAGACTGATGCCGAGGTGAAATACAGCACGGTGCAGAACTGGTATCCAGGCGACAAGGAAGGCCGTGGTGGTGTGTACAACCTCGTCACCAAGCGTGGCCTTTGCCGTGGCGACCGCTCCAAAATTTCTTGGACGCAGGTTGAAACGGGCTCGGCCATTACTTGGAAATATCCAGGCTGTGTACTGATGGGTGACCATTCTGTAGGCGAGTTCTACTCCGTCGCCGTCACCAACAACTACCAGCAAGCCGACACAGGCACCAAGATGATCCATTTGGGCAAGAACACCCGCAGCACCATCATCTCGAAAGGCATCTCTGCTGGTCATAGTCAAAACGGCTACCGTGGCTTAGTGAGGGTGGCCTCCAAAGCCGAAAACTCGCGTAACTACTCGCAATGCGACTCGTTGCTGTTGGGCGACAAATGTGGTGCACACACTTGGCCCTACGTCGAGTGCGGCAACGAATCGAGCATCCTCGAACACGAAGCCACGACCTCGAAGATTTCAGAGGACCAGTTGTTCTACTGCCAGCAGCGCGGCATCCCGACGGAGAAGGCCATCGGCTTGATTGTCAACGGTTACGCCAAGGACGTGCTGAACAAATTGCCCATGGAATTTGCGGTAGAGGCACAGAAATTATTGTCAATCACCTTGGAAGGCAGCGTAGGATGACCACCCGTTCAAATAACACGCCTTTTTGGTTGCTCCTCATCGGATTGTTCCTCATTCTGGTGTGCAACAGCCTTTTGACCGAAGGCATGTTCTTTGACGGCGTGACCTACGCCAGCATTTCACGCAACATGGCGGAAGGTCAGGGAACGTTTTGGAACCCACATTACACACAGACGCTCTATCCCGAATTCCGTCAGCATCCACCTTTGGCCTTGGGCCTTGAAGCTCTGGTTTTCAAGGCTTTCGGTGACCATCTTTGGGTGGAGAAGGTCTATTCCGTACTGATGTTTTTGCTCTCTGGTTTGTTGATAGCCTTGATTTGGAAGCGAACCACCAACAACCTCCGTTGGGCTTGGTTGCCGCTTTTATTTTGGCTGACCATGCCTTTAGTCACATGGAGCGCGACAAACAACTTGCTCGAAAACACCATGTCGGTCTTCGTGCTGCTTTCGGTCTATCTGATGATTGTCAGCTCTCAGCGGAATCACAAATTCTGGCTATTCTTGGCGGGAGGCGCTTTGTTCGCGGCCTTCCTCTCCAAAGGCTTCACAGGACTGTTTCCCTTGGCTTTCCCTATCATTTACTGCATCTTCGACGACAAGCGTCGCTGGATTCAAGGCCCAATCGACACCTTATTAATATTTGTCACTTTGGCAGTGTTGTCAGGTGTAATGTTTTTGGCCTTCCCGCCCTCGTTCGTCTATCTGAAAGACTACATCAACCTTCAAGTGATTGGAGGCGGACTGCATGAAGCAACGGTTTCGTCAAGGTTTTACATCATTTTCAGTCTGTTGCAACAGCTGATAATTCCGTATGTAATCTCCATGACGCTGGTGATTTGCAAGACAAGAATCAAAGACAACAAAAAGGTCTTTGAGTTTCCACCCGACAAAAAATGGTTCTACGTTTTCCTGATTTTGGGTCTCGCAGGCGTACTGCCCATCATAGTGAGCGTGAAGCAGCGCGACTTCTACATGTTGGCTGCCTTGCCATTTTTTGCATTGGCTTGCGGACATATCACCCTTTCGATGATGAACACATTGATGCCGAGGATAACACCGAAAACACGCAAATGGATGACCCTTGGGACGAGTTGTATTGTATTGTTAGGATTGGTTTTGAATGTCATTCACATCGGCAAATACGGTCGCGACGAGGCCCTGATTGAAGAGGTGAAACAGCGGATTGCGGAAGCCGACGGCAAAGACATGATTGAAATACCGACTGAAGAATTTACACAATGGGCGAAGCATGCCTATTATATGCGATATGGCAAAATCAGCCTTCGTCCAACTGAACAACTAAACAACTGAATAACTGAACAACTGAATAATATGTTACTGAACATTAAAAATCTACATGTCTCTATCGGAGGCAAGGAAATCCTGAAAGGATTGAATTTGGGCGTCAACGAAGGCGAAATCCACGCCATCATGGGACCCAACGGAACGGGAAAAAGCACCTTGGCGGCGGCTATCACAGGTCGCGAGGGCTACGAAATCACCGAGGGCGAGATTTGGTACAAGGGCAAGAACATCGTTGGGATGTCGCCTGAAGACCGCGCCAACGAAGGCATCTTCTTGAGTTTCCAGTATCCCGTTGAGATTCCGGGCGTGAGCATCCAGAACTTCATGCGCACGGCCGTCAACTCGAAGCGTGAGTATCAGGGACTTCCGCCCATGAGCACCGTCGAGTTCATGAAGATGATGAAAGAGAAACAGGCCATGGTGGAAATCACCGAGAAATTGCAAAACCGTTTCGTCAACGTGGGCTACAGCGGCGGTGAGAAGAAGAAAAACGAAATCTTCCAGATGGCTATGCTGGAGCCCAGCCTTGCCATTCTTGATGAAACCGACTCTGGCCTTGACATCGACGCGTTGCGTATCGTGGCCCATGGTGTCAACCAGCTACACAATGCCGAGAACGCCTTCGTGGTCATCACGCACTACCAGAGGCTGTTGGACTACATCGTCCCCGACTTCGTCCACGTGATGTACGACGGGCGCATCGTCAAGACGGGCGGAAAGACCCTCGCCCTCGAACTTGAAGAAAAAGGCTACGAATGGATTAAGGAGCTTTGATTATGGACAACCAACTTATCATAGCCGCCAACCAACGTCGTGAAATCATTGAGTATGACGATGATGCGCACCTGTCGGCAGAACCGAAGGTCTCCGAAATCGTCCTCAACGAAAATTCCAGCCTTGAGTTGTATGTGCTGCAAAACGTGAACAACGAGGCTTCTATCCAAAGGGAGTTCAAAATCAGACAACTGGCTGACAGCCGACTGAAAATCGTGGTCATCACCTTCAACGGCGGCGATATTCGCAACACTTACCGCGTGGACTTGGACGGCGAAGGCGCTGATACTCAGATTTATGGCCTCTATCTCATCGACAAGACACAGCATGTGGAGAACTACCTGAAAGTGAACCACAACGTGCCGCACTGCACCAGCAACGAGAAGTTCAAAGGCGTTTTGGACGAGGAAGCCTCTGCTGTGTTCAATGGTCATGTTTATGTGGCCAAAAATGCGCAAAAGACCAATGCTTACCAAAACAACAGCAACATCATCCTCACATCGAAGGCCAAAATCAACAGCCAGCCGTTTTTGGAGATTTACGCCGACGACGTGAAATGCTCGCACGGCACTTCCACGGGCCAACTCGACCAAGAGGCGATGTTTTACATGCGTCAGCGTGGTATCAGCAAGGCCAACGCGAGGATTCTGTTAATGTATGCCTTCGCCGCCGAGGTCAGCAACCACATTGGGAACGAGATGCTGCACGAACACATAGACGACATGATCAAGCGGCGTCTGCGCGGCGAGCTGTCGAGTTGCGAGAACTGCGTCTTGCGCTGCAGCCACCCGAAGGATTACAATTTTGAAATCGATTATTCGAAAATCTGATGAATATCAACGATATACGACAGCAATTCCCCGTCCTTGACCAGCAGGTCTATGGCAAGCCTTTGGTCTATCTCGACAACGCCGCCACCACGCAGAAGCCCTTGTGTGTCATTGACCGCGAGCGCGACTATTACTTGCATGAGAACTGCAACATCCATCGTGGGGTGCATTATCTGAGCCAAAAAGCAACCGAGGCATACGAACATGCTCGCCAGACCATGGCTGATTTCATCCACGCCAAGGAAGCGCGGGAGATTGTCTTTACTCGTGGCACCACAGAGTCGCTGAACCTATTGGCTACTTCGTTTGAACACCTATTTGAGGGCATAGATACGCTCACTACGCAGCCCATGTCATGCCGACCGACGAAGGAGGGAGAGCATCTATGGGCTGCTCCGTTCGGTATGACATGCCCTCAAATCAAAGTGCTGGTGACCGCGATGGAACACCATTCCAACCTCGTGCCGTGGCAGCAAATGGTGCAACGGCATCATGGGCAACTGCTTGTCGTGCCGATGGATGACAAGGGTGTTTTGGACTTGGAGCAATACGAGAAACTGCTGAAAGAAGGCCCACAGGTGGTCTCCATCGCACACATTTCCAATGTATTGGGCACCATCAATCCTATCAAGCAGATGATTGCGATGGCGCATGAATATGGCATCCCTGTTGTCGTTGATGGAGCCCAGTCCATGGCGCACCACCCTATTGACGTCCAAGACCTTGACTGTGATTTCTTCGTTTTCTCGGGCCATAAGATGTACGCCCCGATGGGCATCGGTGGTTTGTACGGCAAGGCGGAATGGCTGGAGAAGCTGCCGCCCTATCAGTTTGGTGGCGAGATGGTCGATACGGTGAGTTTTGAGAAGACCACCTTCAATGTGTTGCCTTTCAAGTTTGAAGCCGGCACGCCCAATGTGGGTGCGGCTCTCGGTTTGGAAACCGCCATCCAGTTCCTTCAAAGCCTTGACAGAAAAGAAGTTGAAGCACACGAAAACCAACTTTTGCACTCCGCCATCCAGCAGCTTTCAGAGATTGACGGCATCCGTTTCATTGGTCAGACAGAACAACGTAGCGGCCTGGTTTCCTTTATTATAGAAGGTGTGCATCCTTACGATTTGGGTACCATTATCGACAAGATGGGTGTGGCGGTCCGCACTGGTCACCATTGCGCCGAGCCGGTGATGACGCGTTTCGGCATCCCAGGCACAGTAAGAGCCTCGTTTGCCCTCTACAACACCTTGGAAGAAGTCGAAATCTTCGTCAAAGCGGTAAAAAAAGCCGCGATGATGTTGCGATAATTGATTTTTTACTATTTTTGTGGCTACTAACCTTAAAATCAAATCGTCATGTTAACCAGACCTGAACTCAAAAATCAATCCTTGGCAATGCTTCGAGGCAAATGGACACAGCCCGTTGTGGCTGCATTGATTGTGACATTGGTTTCTGCCTTCACGCAAGGCGGCAGCCAAACCCAATCGGCAACATTCATCACGCTTGGTTTCCTCGTTATGCTTTTAGTCGCCATGAACCTTCAATACGGCTTCTCCGTCGGAATGCTTCGTTTTCATCGTGGCCGCGAAAACACCGTCAATGAAATGTTTAGCGCAGCCTTCAAGGAGGATTATGGCAGGGTTTTAGGTCTCATGCTCTTGGGAGCGCTATTTATCTTCCTCTGGTGCCTGCTGCTCATCATCCCTGGCATCATCAAGGCCTACGCCTACAGCATGGCTCCTTATATCGCCGAAGACAACCCCGAGCTTGACCCCATAGAGTGCCTCAGACGCAGTGAGGTCTTAATGTACGGCCACAAGATGGACCTGTTCATACTCCACCTCAGTTACATCGGCTGGATTCTTGTAGGTATCCTTACTTTGGGCATCGGATTGCTGTGGGTGAAGCCGTGGATGGAGATGGCGCAAGTGAAATTCTACGAGGAACTGAAAGCCGAAGCTGGTAACAATCCAATCCAAGCATAATGCGCAAAGAACAATTCATCTGTCCCTATACGGTTTACGACAGCGAAGCCGAGCTTGACCCCAAAGACGCTGAACTGCTACGTTTGGCACATGAGGCCACGAAAAGCTCATACGCCCCGTATTCCAAGTTCCATGTGGGTGCTGCGGCGCGTTTAGCCAACGGCAAGTTTGTGACAGGCTGCAACATCGAGAACGCGGCCTATCCCAGCGGTTTGTGCGCTGAGCGCGTGACCCTGTTTGCGGCGCAAGCACAATATCCTGATGTGCCCGTGGAGGCTTTAGCCCTCACCGCCACTGCGGAAGGCAAGACCGTCAACGAGCCTGTCGCCCCTTGCGGGGCTTGCCGACAGGTGATGGTGGAGACAGAACAACGTTCAGGCAGACCGCTCCGCGTGTTGTGCCAAGGCGAAACGGGACCCATCATGGTCTTCGACGGCATCGAGTCGCTCGTGCCGTTTGTGTTTTTGGATAAATTCCTTTAAGCAAACGTAAACAACAGATTCCCAAAGAAATTCCACAACGTGGACACACCTACAGCAAACACTTTGCTAAAGTAAAAGTTCCATTTCAGCTTGCCATTGAGCAGGTAGACCGTCAGCGTGTCAAGGCCCATGCCCACCAGGGCGATACCGAAATATTTGGCGTATTCCACCCCGATTTGCGGGTTGCTGCTTTGGAAGGTCCAAAGGCGGTTGAGGATGTAATTGGAGGTGGCGGCGACGATGAAGCCGAGGATGTTGCTCAAGTATTTGTTCCACTTCAGCCATTCCTTGCAGACGTAAGTCACGCCGAAGTTGACAAACACACCCGAAAAACCTACTACGCCGAATTTCAGGAACTTCAGCAGAAACTCTCGGGTTAGTTCTATGCTCAACAGCTGGGATTTCATCATCGTTTCGCGAAGCAAAAAGGCATTAGCCGACAGGGCCATCGGTCAGTTCTTTCAGGCCCTGATAGCCCCTGATACGATTCGTTTTGGCAGGCATCCGCTTGATATAGAAGCGTTCATCCTGTTGCACAAACTTGAAATGCAACAAATCGCCTTTCGGGAAGCAAGTCTTCAAGGCGGCAATACGCTTGAAACCGTTCATCTGATAGGAGAAGTCAGAGGTTTTCACGAAGGTCAATTTGGTCTTGCCCATGAGTATGCTGGTGTTGAACCCATCAAAGAAATTACGGTTGCCCCATTTTCCCACAAACTGCTCTGGGCTTTTCAAATCGTGCATGATTACCCTAAAAACCTTGTCGTTCTTCGGTTGGACTTCCAGCACTTTCTGAAGCACTACATCCTTTTCTCGTGAGATTTCAATATAAAGCCATTGGAAACGGTTTCCTGCGCTTTCCCAAATCGGTGTAATATGCACCATGGCGACAATGGAATCCTTCTCGTCGACAAGAGAGTAATCGCCTTGAAGGGTACGATAGAATTGCTTGGCATCTTCTTCCGTAAATCTGGCCGCCTTTTGTGCAAATCCACTGAAAGCCAAAAGGATAGCGGCTAAAACTAAAACAACTTTTTTCATATCAAGTCAATCTTTTATCAATTTGGACTTGCAAAAATAGCCATTTTTCCGAATAGCTCGAAAAAATAATCGAGGCGCGACACGATTGTTATTGTAGGATTCAAGTATTCTTTATACTTTTGCAGCCGTTTTCAACAACATGCTAAATGGCTAAATTTCAGATAAAAGACGTTTTTTATCCCAAGTTTTTCAGCGTGCTGAAAAAGGGCTATACCAAAAAACAATTCACAAAGGATTTGTTTTCGGGTATCATCGTGGGTATCGTGGCGTTGCCTTTGGCTATTGCGTTTGCGGTGGCCTCTGGCGTCTCCCCCGAAAAAGGCATTGTCACAGCCATCATTGCCGGCTTCCTGATTTCGTTGTTAGGTGGCAGCCGCGTACAGATCGGCGGTCCCACAGGTGCTTTCGTCATCATCATTTCAGGTATTGTGGCACAGTATGGCCTCGACGGCCTGATGATTTCAACCATGTTGGCAGGCGTTTTCATGATTATGTTCGGCTTGCTGAAGTTAGGTTCCCTACTGCGCTTCATTCCTCATCCCCTCGTGGTCGGATTCACCAGCGGTATCGCACTAACCATCTTCTCCACCCAAATCAAAGACGCGCTTGGGCTTGACATCGCCAATCCGCCTGCGGCTTTTATCGATAAGTGGGCCGTCTATTTCCAAAGTCTCGGCACCATCAACTACTGGGCCTTGGGCATCACGCTGGCTACCATAATCATTAGTTTGATCGTCAACAGGCTGACCTCGAAGATTCCAGGTTCGTTTGTGGCCATCCTGTTGGTTACAGCTATGGTTTCCATCTTTGATATTCCGGTGACGACCATCGAGAGTATGTTTGGAGAAATCAAAGGCAGTTTTGCAATGAGCATCCCTGCGATTCATTGGGAGAACTTTAGCCATTACCTGCAGCCTGCTCTCACCATCGCCCTGCTGGGTTCCATCGAGTCGTTATTGTCAGCGGTCGTGGCCGACGGTATGATCGGTAGCCACCACCGCAGCAACACCGAACTGATTGCCGAGGGTATCGCCAACGTGGTAACGCCCTTGTTTGGTGGTATTCCCGCTACTGGTGCCATCGCCCGCACTGCTACCAACATCAAGAACGGAGGCCGTACGCCCATCGCGGGTATCGTCCATGCAATCACCTTGCTGCTTATCATGCTGTGCTTGGGGAATTATGCCAAACTGATTCCCATGTCGTGCCTTGCAGGTATCCTTATCGTGGTGGCCTACAACATGAGTGAATGGCGCAGTTTCAGGTCCATCCTTCGTGGCTCGGCTTACGACATCATCATCTTGTTAGTCACCTTCTTCTTGACCGTCCTCGTCGACCTGACCGTTGCCATCGAAATCGGCATTGTGCTGGCATCGCTGATGTTCATGAAGCGTATGGCCGATAACGGTGAGGCTGTCCTGATGAATGATCTGGATACCAACACGATAGAGAACTACGATGACATTCCTACGGGCATCGGCATTTACGAAATCAGCGGCCCGTTCTTCTTTGGTGCCGCCAAGAAGTTCAGTGAGGTGCTGAAAGTGCGTCGCGATTCCAACAAGATTCTGATTATCCGAATGAGACACGTGCCGTTCATGGACGAGACGGGCGAGCGCAACTTCCTCGAAGCCATCAAGTCGCTTCAAGGTGAGAACAAGAAGATTATCCTTTCGGGTGTGCAACCCAATGTCCGCAAATCGCTCGACAAGTGCCGCATCTCCTTCCTCGTTGGAAAGGGCAACATTCACGACAACTTTGACGCGGCGTTGGCTCACGCGAAGGAAGCACTTAACGAGATGCAATAACCAGTTCAAATATTGGATTGCCTTCCAAGAAAAGCTCCAATTTGTCGCCGACATGCACCTTGCCGACACCCTGTGGTGTGCCTGTGAAAATGCAATCACCTGCCTCAAGGGTGACGAAACGCGAGACATGGGCAACAAGCCTGTTGAAACTGAAAATCATGTCGCGGCTGTGACCTTGCTGCGCCCATTCGCCGTTAAGTTTCATGCCAAAAGCAATGTCTTCAGGGCACTGTAACTCACTGATTTTCTTGAATTCGCCCATCGGTGCCGAGCCGTCAAACGCCTTGGCTTTCTCCCAAGGATGACCTTTGGATTTGCACTCGCGCTGCAAGTCGCGGGCAGTGAAGTCAATGCCCACGGTGATGGCGTCATAGTATTCGGCGGCACATTCCTCTGCAATGCAATGACCCGTTTTGCAAATACGCAACACCAATTCCGTTTCGTAATGGATTTCCTTGGAGAAATCAGGATAGATGAACGGCTCGCCCACCGGCAACAAGGCTGTTTCAGGTTTCATGAAAAACAGCGGTTCGGTCGGCAAGTCGTTGTCCAGCTCCTTGATATGCGCCAAATAGTTGCGCCCTATACATACAATCTTCATAGAATCAATGCTTTACCTTCTTCCCTCCCATACGCAGTCGGATGGCCGTCACCACCTTCTTGGTATAGAGCGGGAAGTCATTTTTCATAATCCAGTCGTAATACGGCGGCTCCATGCGGAACACATCCTCCACCCGCTTGCCCTTATGCTTGCCGAACATGAAGACCTCCTTGCCTTCCTCGTCGAAGATAATTTGTCCGGAGAGGTCGGCATTTTTGTGGTGGGCGGAAAAGTCGGCAAGTTGCTTCATGTCGTTGGTCGGACCTTGTGAGCGGTTGCCCTTACCATCCTCATACTCAACACCTTCGTAATGGTCGAGCATGGCACGCAGCACATCGTAAGTTGCCTTGGTGTCGGCCATTGCGCCATGTGCGCCTTCTAACTCGGCGTGGCAAAAGAAGCGGTAAGCGCCTTTCAACGTGCGCGGTTCCATTTTCATGTATATGTTCATCACGTCGATGAAGCTGCGGTCTTTGAGATCGAAGTCGTAATCCACGCGCAGGAACTCTTCGACCAGAATCGGAAGGTCGAATTTCAGGATGTTGTAGCCTGCAAGGTCGGCGTTACCGATGAATTGTGCGATTTCCTTAGCCTTGTCGCGGAAGGTCGGCTTGTCGGCTACCATCTCGTTGGTATAGCCATGTACCGAAGTCGACTCGGCAGAAATCGGCATCTCGGGATTGAGGAGCCACACGCGCTGCTCCTCGTCGCCGTTCACGTTGATTTTCAGCACACTCATTTCCACAATGCGGTCGTGAGAGGTATTCAAGCCTGTCGTTTCAAGGTCGAAAAAAGCGATGGGGCGTTTCAGATTCAGTTCCATAGGATTGTGTATTTTGACGGCAAAAATAACACATAAAACGCTCCGATATTTATTTTTTTCCTACTTTTGTCCCCACTTTTCAAACGACAAAGAACAAGAATTAGACATCAAATTATTGAAAGACATGATGGAAGAAAAAGAAATGAACGGCAACGGAGGTTTCTCAAAGGCCGTGAAAGCAGGTAAGAGGACGTATTTTTTCGACGTCAAGGCAACGAAAAATGACGAGAAGTACATCACCATAACCGAGAGCAAGCGTCGCTTCGACGAGAATGCCAACCAGTTCTTCTACGAGAAGCACAAGATTTTCCTCTATAAGGAAGACTTCGAGAAGGTTTCCAAGGGCCTCAACGATGCCATCAACTTCGTGGAAACGGGTGAACTGCCCGCCGACTATTATGACGAGCCGGCTCCGCGCCACTACGAGAACGAGGGCGAAGGTCACCGCGAAAACCGCACCGAGATTGACAGCGCCATCGACAAGTGGTTCGACAGCCTCGACAAGTAAAAACGACTTATTTCTCAAACTCAAACAACAAAAGGTCGCGCAGGTCGCGGCCTTTTTGCGTTCCATGAAAAACTTATCAACACTTTGCCGTTTTGTTGATAACTTTCCCCATCGGGCGACAATATTTCGCGGCATTTAGCGTAATTTTGCGGCGAAAAATTTGAGAAAATGGGCAAGACAATAGCGATAGCAAACCAAAAGGGCGGCGTGGGCAAGACCACCACCGCCATCAACCTTGCGGCCAGCCTGGCCGTTTTAGAATACAAGACCCTCCTCATCGATGCCGACCCGCAGGCCAACGCCACGTCGGGCGTGGGCATCGACCCGAGGACCGTCGAAACGAGCATTTACGAGTGTATCATTGACCATGTGGACCCCAAAAGCGTCATCACCGAAACGGAGACACCCAACCTGTTCCTGATTCCCGCACACATTGACCTTGTGGGTGCTGAAATCGAGATGATCAGCCTGCCGGAACGTGAACAGATGATGCGAAAACTCCTCGCCCCCATCAAGGACGACTACGACTTCATCATTATTGACTGCTCGCCGTCGTTGGGTTTGGTCACCGTCAACTCACTCACCGCCTCCGATTCGGTCATCATCCCCGTGCAATGCGAGTATTTCGCTCTCGAAGGCCTCGGCAAACTCCTGAATACCATTAAGATAGTACAAACCCGACTCAATCCCGACCTCGACATCGAAGGCATCCTGCTCACCATGTTCGACACCCGTTTGCGCCTGTCGAAACAAGTTGTTGAAGAGGTGAAGATGCACTTCCAGGACATGGTGTTCAACACCATCATTAACCGCAACACCCGTTTGGGTGAAGCACCCAGCTTCGGCAAGGCCATCGTCATGTACGATGCCAACAGCGTCGGGGCCATCAACTACCTCAACCTCGCCCGAGAGATCCTCGAAAAGAACCACTTATCCAACCAAAACGACTGAATATCATGTCCGATAAGAACAGAAAAGCCCTGGGCCGTGGCCTTGACGCCATCCTGATCAGCCCCGAAACCGATATCACCAGCAAGGACATCAGCGGCGACTTCGTGGCTGGTGCCATAGCCGAAATCGACATTGACCTCATTGAAACCAACCCCTTCCAGCCGAGAACAGAATTTGACGAGACGGCTTTGAGAGAGTTAGCACAGTCCATCAAGGAACAAGGTGTGATTCAGCCTGTTACAGTTCGTAAACTCGGCTACAACAAATACCAACTCATCTCTGGCGAACGTCGTTTGAGAGCATCCAAGATGGCAGGCCTCGCCAAGATTCCGGCCTTCATCCGCGTGGCCAACGACGAGCAGATGCTGGAGCTAGCCCTCATCGAGAACATCCACCGCGAGAACCTTAACGCCATCGAGGTGGCCATCTCCTATCAACGCCTCATCGACGAGTGCAACCTCACCCAAGAAGAGGTGAGCGAGAAGGTAGGCAAGAGCCGTAGTGCTGTAGCTAACTTCTTGAGACTATTGAAGTTACCTGCCGAGATACAACTCGCTATCCGCGACGGTCACATCACCATGGGTCACGCCCGCGCCCTCATCACCATCAACGACAAGGAAGAGCAGCTGAAGCTCCTCCAGCAAATCATCATGGACGAGATGAACGTGCGGCAGACCGAAGAACTGGCCGAGAAAGCCAAAAATCCAGAGGCCAAGGAAAGAAAGCAGACCAACTTCATTCCCGAACATTTCAAGAGCAAAATCAAGACCTTGTCGCAGACACTCAACACCAAGGTCAAGGTGAAACGCGACATCAAAGGCCACGGCAGCGTCGTCATCGACTTCAAGGACGAGGCCGAGTTTGACCGCATCATGGAACTGTTCGGCAACAATTGAACCGCCATGCCGCGCCGCCTGCTGTTGCTCATCGGACTGACGATACTCATTGGCTTTCAGAAAGTTGAAGCCCAAGCCGTCACATTCGACACCGTCAGCACGACCATTTCAGGCGACACCATCATCCAAGAGAAGCCCAAAGCCAAGCTACCCAAAAACAAGCGTCCGCATAGCCCGAAGGTTGCTACTATCATGTCGGCCTGCCTGCCTGGTTTGGGACAGATTTACAACGGCAAATGGTGGAAAGTGCCCATTGTGTATGCGGGTTTAGGCGGTATAGGCTACCTCGCCTACAGCAACTATTCCAACTACCGACTGTATTTGGAAGCCTATCGTTACAGCACGGGCGACATCCAAGAAGCCAGTCAGAAGGCTATCGAACTGGCGGGACATTATTCCAGTAGCAATCTTCAAACCTATAAGGAGTCGTATCGCCGTGATTTTGAGTTCTATACCATCCTTACGGCGGCTTGGTATGGCCTCAATATCGTTGATGCCTGCGTTGACGGACATCTCTATTCTTACGACATCAGCGATGACCTCTCGTTGAGCGTCGACCCATACCTGCGGCCTACGGAAACACTTATACCTCTGCCACAATACGCCCAACTGGGGTTATCATTCAAACTGAACTTCTAACCATGAAAATCGCACTCATAGGATACGGAAAGATGGGCCACGAGGTGGAGAAAGCTGCCCTTGCCCGCCAACATGAAATCGTTGTCACCATCGACAACGCCCAAGAATGGGAAGAACGCCTCGAACTGTTGAAAAAGGTCGATGTCGCCATCGAGTTCAGCCAGCCCAACCAAGTGGTAAATAACATCCACCGCTGCTTCGACCTGCATCTGCCGATCGTGGTAGGCACCACGGCCTGGCAAGCGCATTTTGAGGAAATCAAGACGCGTTGTTTGGCTGAAGGACAAAGCCTCTTCACTGCGCCCAACTTCAGCATCGGGATGAACATCATGTTTTTGCTCAACAAGCAGTTGGCCAAGTTTGCGGAGAAGTATGGCTATCAGCTTTCCTTGACCGAGACGCACCACATCCACAAGTTAGACAAGCCCAGCGGCACTGCCGTGAAGTTGGCCAACGACATCATGTCCGTTGACAAAGACTACGACCGTTGGAGCATTGACACGCCTGCCGAGCGCACCTTATATATTAATGTGAAGCGTGAGGGCGAGGTATTTGGCATCCACAGCGTGACTGCCTCCTCCCCCGCCGACCAAATCACCCTCACCCACGAGGCCTTCAACCGCCAAGGTTTGGCCGCTGGAGCTCTTGCCGCTGCCGAATTCCTGATTGGGAAGACGGGAGTGTTTGGTATGGAGGATTTGTTTGGAGAGTGAAAACACAACCAATAATATTTAGACAAAAACATCGTTAATACAGAAATTAAATATCAAAAATGTCACTGATACTCTTCATTCTCATCGTCCCAGCCCTCTTCACCATCCCGATTGCGTTCTGCTGGAAGCAATTTGAAAAAGCTGGACAAAAGGGTTATTACAGCCTCATCCCCTACTACAACATTTATATCCTGCTGAAAATCATTGGAAAACACAAGAAATTCTGGTGGTGGTTCTTCATCGTCTTCCCCTACATTAACATCTTCATGCTGTTGCTCATGCTCGTCGAACTGGGCAAGTGCTTCGGCAGATTCAAGGTCTGGGAAGAAGGCATGGCCGCCATCCTGCCCTTTATTTTCTTCCCTATCATTGTCAAGGACGACGCCTACCAAGACCCCGCCACAACCACACGACCCAAGAAATCAACGGGCCGCGAGTGGTTCGATGCCATCATCTTTGCTGTGGTCGCCGCGTTGATTATTAGGACATACGTCTTCGAGGCTTTCACCATCCCCACTTCGAGTATGGAGAAGTCGCTTTGTGTCGGCGATTATTTGATTGTCAGCAAGATACATTATGGCCCAAAACGGCCTAACACGCCGATTTCGTTCCCCTTTGTGCACAACACCTTGCCGTTCAGCAAGACCAAAAAGTCGTATGTGGAATGGATCAAACTGCCCTATCACCGCTATCCGGGCGTCTCAACGATGAAACGCTACGACCCCATCGTGTTCAACTATCCTGCTGGCGACACAGTTTGCGACATCTTCCAGAGCAGCATCAGCTACTATGACCTCATTCGAGAATATGGCCGCGAGCGGGTTTGGAACGACCACCAAAACTTCGGTAACGTCATTGCTCACCCCGTCGACAAGCGCGAGAACTATGTGAAACGCCTCATCGGTATGCCTGGCGACAGCCTGCAAATCGTTGACGGCGTAGTGTATATCAACGGCGAGAAGGCCTTTGAGCCCGAGAACATGCAGCACAACTACACCGTCGTGACGACCAGTGGCGGCATCAACAAGCAAATCTTGGACAAATACAACATCACCGAGGGCTACCGTACCGCCGACCCCAACACTATCATCCTCAATATCAGCGCAAAGGTAGCCGACGAGTTGATCAAGTTGCCATTTGTCATCTCGGTAATGAGGTACATTGAACCCGCAAATGAATGTCATGACATAAGGATATTCCCCAGCCGCCCCGACCTCTATCCTTGGAACGTCGACAACTTCGGACCCATCTATATCCCCAAGAAAGGTGAAACGGTGAAGTTGGATATCAACACTTTACCGCTGTATGAGCGCATCATCCACGCTTACGAATTGCACGACATCAAGGTGATAGGAGACCACATCTTCATCGATGAGCAAGAGGTCGACAGTTACACCTTCGAGATGGACTACTATTGGATGATGGGCGACAACCGCCACAACTCAGCCGACTCGCGCTATTGGGGCTATGTCCCTGAAAATCACATCGTTGGTAAGCCCATACTGATTTGGCTCTCCAAGGACAAAGAGAACGGCGGCATCCGCTGGAATCGGATGTTTAGAATCCCGAAATAAGTTTGTTTCACGAATATAAAAAAGACTGCCTTTTTGGTGGTCTTTTTTGTGTTTTTTACCTATTTTTGCACTTCAAAATCGAAGACCGAAAATGACCGCAGGAAACAACCGTAAAGAGAACACTTTCAGGAAGAAAGAGCCTGAATTTGAGATAGTAGAGCCGACGCCCGTCATCACTGAAGAGACGGACGAGAAGAAGAGCAAGAAAAGCAGTCCGAAGCAGGACAAGAAACCCACAAAAGCCAAGGAGCCCAAGCCGCAAAAGCCCCAAAAAGAAAAGCGGCAAGGTGACGGGAGAATGAAACGCATCTTCGGCATCCTGTTCATCTGCTTGGCCGTATTTCTCGGCATTGCCTTAATTTCCTATTTGGTCAGCTTCTTTAGCGGCCACCATCAGGAGTATGGCTACCAAGTTTTCAACCAAAAGGTCGATATTTCGAACCGCACGGGGCGCGCCGGCGTGTTCCTTGGCCAGACACTCATTAAAGAATCGTTTGGCATCGGGTCATTCTTCTTTGTTTACCTGCTCGCGCTCATCGGCATGTGGCTGACCGACAACGCCCGCATCAAGATGTGGAGCTTGTGGAAATACGCCTTGATGTGCCTCGTTTGGATTCCGCTATTTTTCGGTTTCCTCTCCGACCCCGACACTGGCCTCTCATCGTGTGCCATCTTCGGCGGCGCGGTGGGTCGCTGGCTCAATGCCAACCTTCACAACTACACGGGCTGGATTGGCACGTTGCTCATCCTCATCTTCCTGTTCCTGGTGTTCGCCGTCTACCAGTTCAACCTGACCTTCAACCACATCAAGCAAATGCGTGAGAAACGCATTGAGGAGCAACGCCGCGAAGCCGCCCTCATCGCCGAGCAACGCATCAAGGACGAGATTGAAAAGCAAAGAAACAACATGACCGACGACGGCGAGGACATCGACCCCGACTTCATCGACGACGACATAGAGGACGACAACGACCTACCTCCTGTGACTCCCCACGGCTTGTCTTCTGATAATGAAAGCGACGGCAAAGAAAACGTCTTTATCCAACCCGTTGACAATCAAGAGACAAACGAGAGCAATACTCCAACCGACAACAATGATGTGGCGTTGGTCATTGAAGAAACGCAAGAAGAGGAAACCGTCGACAAAATCGAGCGACACACCATCGACACGCCTTTCGACCCGCATTATGAATTGCGCGACTTCAAGTTCCCGACTCTCGACATGCTCAACGACTATGGCGACAAGAAATCGGAAATCGACGAGGCCGAGTTGCAAGCCAACAAGAACAAGATTGTAGAAACCTTGGGCAACTACGGCATCGCCATCGAGAAAATCAAGGCGACCATTGGCCCCACGGTGACGCTGTATGAAATCGTCCCCGCCGCAGGTATCCGTATCTCGAAAATCAAGAACCTTGAGGACGACATCGCCTTGAGTTTGGCCGCCCTCGGCATCCGTATTATCGCGCCCATCCCTGGCAAGGGCACCATCGGTATTGAAGTGCCGAACAGCAAGCCCGAGACTGTCTCCATGCGCAGCGTGTTGGCTTCGGAGAAGTTCCAAAACAACAAATACGCCTTGCCTTGTGCCATCGGCAAGACTATCTCCAACGAGACTTACGTCTTCGACCTGGCCAAGATGCCGCACATCCTGATGGCTGGTGCCACTGGACAAGGCAAATCTGTCGGCTTGAATGCCATCATCGCTTCGTTGCTTTATAGCAAGCATCCTTCCGAGCTGAAGTTTGTCATGGTCGACCCGAAAAAGGTGGAGTTGACCCTTTACAACCGCATTGAGCGTCACTATTTGGCCAAACTCCCTGACTCAGAAGATGCTATCATCACCGATGTAAAGCAGGTGGTTCGTACGCTCAACTCGCTCTGCATCGAGATGGACCAACGCTACGACCTGCTGAAAGCCGCCGAGTGCCGCAACATCATCGAATACAACGAGAAGTTCAAGGCGCGCAGACTGCTGCCCACCGAGGGACACCGTTTCCTGCCTTACATCGTGCTTGTCGTCGACGAGTTCGCCGACCTCATCATGACGGCTGGCCGCGAGGTGGAGTCGCCCATCGCCCGTTTGGCCCAGTTGGCCCGTGCCATCGGTATCCACTTGATTATCGCCACGCAACGCCCCTCCGTTAACATCATCACGGGTTCCATCAAGGCCAACTTCCCTGCCCGTATCGCTTTCCGTGTCATCTCGCAAGTCGATTCGAAGACCATCCTCGACCAAAGCGGTGCCAACCAGCTCATTGGTCGCGGCGACATGCTGCTCTCCACGGGCAACGACCTCGTGCGCCTGCAATGCGCTTTCATTGACACGCCTGAAGTGGAAAAGGTCACGGATTTCATCGGAGCACAACGCGGTTATGCCGAGCCGTTCCTGCTACCCGAAGTGCCTGAAGAAGAGGGTGATGCCGTCGACATTGATGAAGATGGCGAGCGTGACAGCCTCTTCGAGGAAGCTGCTCGTATCGTGGTGCAGACCCAGCAAGGTTCCACTTCGATGATCCAGCGCAAGCTGAAACTCGGCTACAACCGCGCTGGCCGTATCATCGACCAGTTGGAGGCCGCCGGCATTGTCGGACCGTTCTCTGGAAGCAAGTCAAGAGAGGTAAAAGTCGGCTCCGAAGCCGCTTTGGAACAGATTTTGCGGGATATCTACAACAAAGACAACGGAATTTGACAATGAAAGCAAGAAAACTTATCGTAGGACTTGTGTTATTGTTTGCAGCACAAGCCGTTAGCGCACAAAACAACGCTGAGGCCATCATCCGCCTCATGGTCAACCAAATGAAAAGCCACAAGAACGTGGAGATGACCTATAAGTATCAAGTCACCTCTGAAGGACTGACCACCGACGCCCAACAAGGCAAGGCTTGGCTGCAAGGCAACGCCTACAAGGTGGAAATGGTCGAGCAGGAAATCGTTTCGGACGGCAAGACCATATGGACTTATCTCGTTGACGAAGAGGAAGTTATGATCAGCAACGCCGCTGATGGCGTCGACAACACACCGCTCAAGCTGCTCACCTCGTTGGATGAGAGCTATGCAGCCACCCTCACGGGCATGGACGCCCAAGGCAACGCCACCATCGAACTGGCCAACCCCAAGGGACAATACAAACGCGTGACCTTGAAAGCCAATGCCAGCAAATTGGCAATCAATAGTTTGGACGTGTATTTGGATGACGGCACAAAGCTGATAGTCAACATCGAAGAGATGAAATTTGACCAAGAACTAGGCGACAAATTCTTCACCTTCGACACGAAAAAACACCCGAAGGTTGATGTGATTGATATGCGATAATGCAATAAAAACCACAGGTTTTGTGTTATTACAAACGATAAAAAAACCAACAGAATATGAATCTTTTGCAAATTCAACAGGCTGCCAATGATTTGGGCACAGCCGCTACTGAAGCCGTAGCACAGCCTACGGAAATCAAGCTTTCCATCCTCGACCTCGCCACTAAAGGTGGCTGGATCATGATTTTATTGGCCGTCCTTTCCATCATTGCGGTCTACATTTTTATTGAAAGATACATCGCCGTTTCGCGCGCCACGAAATACGACGCCAGCTTCATGGACCGCATCCGCGAATACATGAAAGACGGCAAACTCGACTCCGCCAAGGCTTTGTGCAGAGGCAACTCCACCCCTATTTCCAGAATGATTGAGAAAGGTTTGTCGCGCATTGGCCGTCCCTTGGGCGACATCAATTCGGCCATTGAAAACGTTGGCAATCTTGAAGTTGCACAATTGGAGCGTGGTGTCAGTATCCTTGCCATGATTGCCAGTGCCGCCCCGATGATCGGTTTTTTGGGTACGGTGACGGGCATGATTCGTGCGTTCTATAACATGTCGATGGCAGGCAACAACATTGACATCGAACTGCTTTCATCGGGCATCTATGAAGCCATGGTGACCACCGTCGGCGGTTTGATTGTCGGCATCATCGCCTACTTCTTCCACGCCATCCTTTCGACGAAGATTCAAAAAGTCGTCAACTTGCTCGAAGCCAAGGCGACCGAGTTTATGGACGTCCTGAACGAACCCGCTTAAAATTACGCATTATGGCCATTAGATCAAGAAATAAGGTCGAACCCACGTTCAACTCCTCGTCCATGTCGGACCTGGTGTTTTTGCTGCTGATTTTCTTCATGCTGACGTCGACCTTGGTCGCCCCGAACGCCATCAAGCTCATGCTGCCTTCGAGCAACAGCAAGACCATGGCCAAGCAGACCGTAACGGTCTACGTCAACGAGCAGTACCAGTATTTCGTGAACGAAACGCCTGCCGACGAAACCCAGCTGATGGAACTCATCAATACCCAGATTGGCAACGACAGCCAAGCCACGGTGGTGCTGCGTTCCGACAAGACCGTACCCGTGCAATACATTGTAAATGTGATTGATGCCGTCAATGACATCAACAATGCCACTGGCAACAACCACAAAGTCATCCTGGCCACCGCGCCAAAGAAATAGGAGGCACCATGGACAGCAACGAAAAGAAAGACAAGGGCATAGCTGTAGCGGGCACCATCGTAGTCCACGCATTGGCCGTGCTTGTTTTGTTTTTGATGGCCTTCCGAACGCCGCTTCCACTGCCTGGCGAAGAAGGCGTAGAGGTCGACTTGGGCTTGATGAACCAAGGCATGGGCAACATTCAGCCCGACAAACCTGCCATCCCGCAAGCCGCTCGGCCTCAACAACAACCCAATAAGAGCAAGGAAGACATCGTCACGCAAAACGACGAGGAGGCACCCTCGTTGGAAAAGCCTAAAAACACCAAGCCGAAGCAAGAAACCAAACCTGCCGAAGAGCCCAAGCCTGCTGTCAACCAGAGGGCATTGTTTAAGGGCAGCGACGCTCCACAATCGGGTGGTTCGGAAGGCATTACAGGACAACCTGGCGACCAAGGCAAACCTGACGGAATGAAAGGTGTCAGACAATATGACGGCAACGGTGGGAAAGGCAACGGAACGGGCTACGACCTCGGCGGTCGCGGCGCAAAGAGCTTGCACCGTCCCAGCGACGACTTCACGGAGGAAGGCATCGTTGTGGTTGACATCTGGGTCAACCGAGCGGGAAAAGTCGTCCGTGCCGAGGTTGCCACCAAAGGCACCACCGTCATCAACCAAGCCATGCGCGAGAAAGCCAAGCAAGCCGCTTTGCGCTCCGCCTTCGCCTCCGACCCCAACGCGCCCGAAGAACAGCACGGCACTATCACCTATACTTTTGTTATCAACCAATGAATTACAACGAAACCCTCGACTGGATGTTCAATAAGCTGCCGATGTACCAACGCATTGGCGCCGCAGCCTACAAAGCTGACTTGAACAACACCATCCAACTCCTCAACCACTTAGACAACCCACAAAACAGCTTCAAGTCAGTACATGTGGCTGGCACCAACGGCAAAGGCTCCGTCTCGCACATGCTGGCTTCCGTGTTTCAGGAAGCGGGCTACAAGACTGGTCTCTACACCTCGCCCCACCTGCGCGACTTCCGCGAACGCATCCGCATCAATGGGGAAATGATTCCCGAGGAAAACGTCGTGCAATTCATTGACACCTACAAAGATAAGTTCGAGTCGATGGAACTTTCGTTCTTCGAGATGACCGTGGGCTTGGCCTTCGATTATTTCCGAAATGAAAAGATCGACATCGCCATCGTCGAGGTGGGCATGGGCGGCCGTTTGGACTCTACCAACCTCATCACGCCCGAGTTGAGCGTCATCACCAACATCGACTTCGACCACATGAAGTTCTTGGGCGACACGAGAGCAAAAATAGCTTACGAGAAAGCGGGCATCATCAAGCCGAACATCCCTGTCGTCATTGGCGAGACCCATCCCGAAACCCAACAAGTCTTCATTGACAAGGCCAAGGAATGTGGCAGTCCCATCTATTTCGCCGACCAGATTTTTGATTGCGACAAAATCCATGTCGAATCCAACGCCGAGCAGCACTTCGATGTTTGGAAAAACAGCGAGCTCTATATGGAAGACCTCGAAATCCCGCTGATGGGCAACTACCAGCAGAAAAACCTGACCACTGTGATGTGCGCCCTCGATTTGCTTCGCGACAAGTTCAACCTCTCGGAAGACGACATCCGCGAAGGCATTTCCAAAGTCATCCGCAACACCCATTTGATGGGTCGCTGGCAAATTCTCTGCAAGGATCCGCTCACCATCGCCGACACGGGTCACAACGTGGCGGGTATCAAGGAAGTTGTACGACAACTGGCCGAGATGAATTACGGCAGGTTGCATTTTGTTCTCGGCATGGTCAACGACAAGGACATCGACAGCGTTTTGCATCTGCTCCCTCACAACGCAGAGTATTATTTCTGCAAGGCCGACATCCCTCGCGGCTTGGATGCTAATATTTTGGCTGAAAAGGCTTTCGAATTGGGATTGAACGGCATGGTCTTCGAGTCGGTGAGTCACGCCTATCGCTCCGCCGTCAATAATGCCCATTTCGGCGACGTGGTCTTCATCGGAGGCAGCAATTTCACCGTGGCAGAGGTGGTATAAAGAAATAATCCTTACCTTTGCCTCGTGAAAGGCAAAAAGCTCCATATCATTCTCGTCATGCTTGCAGCAGTCATGCTGTCATCATGCAATATTGGCCGCTTTGTCCCCGAGGGAAAATACCTGGTCAAGAGCAACAAGGTGGTCGTCGAGAATGAGTACAAAGACGTGAGCAAGTCGGGGCTGTCCAACTACATCAAGGATAAACCTTACAAGAACTTTTGGGAGACCAATTTCAGAGTTTGGGCGTATTACAAGTCAGAACAGAAACCCAAAAGCAAGTTCTGGAAATGGATGAACAAGCGTTTCGGCAGGGAGCCTGTCTATTACGACCTGTCCAGTGCCAACAATTCATCGAAACAGATGATGCGTCATTTGGATAATATAGGCTATTTCCATTCCACCGTCACGCACACCGTGAAAACAAAAGGCAAAAAGGCCAGGGTTACATTCCATGTGTTACCCAAACGTCCCTACACCGTCAACGAACTCGCCTACGACATCGGCGACAGCATCATGGAGCGCTACATCATGAGGGATTCCGCATCGCTACCGCTTCACAAAGGCATGATTTACAATGCCTACGACATGAACTCGCAGCGCGACTTGATTACTGAAAGGCTCAAAAACTCCGGATATTACTTTTTCAATCGCGACAACATCCATTACGAGGTGGACAGCAATTTCATGAACCACACGATGAAAGTCACGATGCATGTGCACGATGACAAATTGGCGCATGAGATTTATAAGATCAACAGTATCAAGGTCTACCCTGAGTTTTCGCTGAGCCGAATGAACGAACGACCTTCCGACTCGGCCACCGTAACCGTGGAACTGGGCCGTCGAAAGATGAAGAACACGCTGCATAGTTACCATTTCGGTAAGCCGAAGGTGAGGCCGCAGACCTTTGCGTCGTCCATCTTTGTCATCAAAGACGCGCCCTATCGTATGCGCAGCGTCACCTCCACCTATGAAGCCTTGAACAACTATCGGATTTTCAACAATGTGAACATCGAGTTCGACACCGTTCCAAGTCACGGCGACTCGCTCCACCTTTTGGACTGCCGCATCACCATGCAGCAAACCAACAGGCACTCATTCACTGTGCAAGCAGAAGGCACCCGCTCCGATGCTGACTTGGGCGTCAAAGGCAGCCTTTCGTACAGCAACAAGAACATTTTCCGTGGCGCGGAAACCTTCCAAATCAGTTTGAAATACGGTTTGGAGGCCCAAAACCACATCGACTTGAGCGGTGACAGCATCCAAGGCGAGAATAGAGTTTTCAACACACATGAGTTTGGCATCACAGCCAGTTTGCATTTCCCTCGCTTTTTGAGCATTTTCCCCCTCTCCAACTTTGCCCTCAACTACCAACCCACCACCACCATCGCCGTGGGACATAACACGCAACTCCGCTATTATTACTCACGCTACATCAGTTCCGCATCGTTCAGTTACGACTGGAAAAACAACAATCGTATGCGCCACACTCTGTCGCCCATCTATCTGAACAGCGTCAAAATCGACAACATCAACCCTGTCTTTCAAGAGTTCCTTGACAACGAGACCAACCAACGCAAGAAAGACCAATACACTAACCACCTTATCTTCGGCACACGCTACGCCTTGACATACAACACGCAAAACATCAGGAAGACAGGCAGTTTCTTCTATCTCCGTGCCGACATTGAAACCAGCGGCAACCTGCTGTCGCTTTTCAACAAGACCAAGCTCATCAGTGAAGAAGATGGTCATTACAACCTGTTTGACATTCGTTATGCGCAGTATGTCCGTACCAGTTTCGACCTCCGCCAGCACATCGACCTCGACCGAGACAGATGGTTGGTATTCAGACAGTTCATTGGCCTTGGCATACCTTACGGCAATTCCACCGACATGCCTTTTGAGCGCAGCTTCTACGCTGGAGGTGCTAACGGACTGCGCGGCTGGGGCTACCGTGGCGTGGGTCCTGGCGGCTTCGTGCCCAACGGCCTCGACATCGAGAGAATCGGCGATATGCAGCTTGAGCTGAACGCCGAATTCCGTTTCCCCATTCGTGCCATCTTCAATGGCGCCATCTTTGTCGATGCAGGCAACGTATGGACCTACAATCCCAACCCCTCCATGCCCAATAGCGAGTTCCGCTTCGACAGTTTCTACAAACAGATTGCCCTTGATGCCGGCATCGGCTTGCGCCTCGACATCTCATTCCTCATCCTCCGCCTCGACCTGGCCTACGCCATGCGCAACCCGTATAAGGGCGAAAACGGCAGCTACTGGCGCTTCGGCGACCGCAGCCAACGCAACCTGAAACTCTGCTGGGGTATCGGCTATCCCTTCTAATACATTATGTTGAGCCGTAGCGAGTTATATGGCAATTTGGTGCAATCCTTCGGCTTTGAGCCCACCGACGGCCAAGCCACCGTGCTGTATCATCTGGCTGCGTTTTTGCTCTCCGAAAAAGAGAATCCAACCTATATCCTTCGCGGTTATGCGGGTACAGGCAAGACCTCGTTGGTCAAGACATTGGTCAGGACGCTGCCGAAAATCGGGATGAAATACATCCTCCTCGCCCCCACGGGTCGCGCAGCTAAAGTGTTGAGCAACTACACGAGACAAAATGCCAGCACCATACACCGCCGCATCTACCAAGCCAAAAGTTATCCCGACGGCTCCTTCCGCATTACCAGAGGCGAAAACAAAAGCGTCAACACGCTGTTCATCGTCGACGAAGCATCCATGATTGGCGAGCAGCGTGAGTTTGGCGGCAAGAGTTTGCTTGACGACCTGTTGGAATACGTTTTTACAGGCGAACACTGCCGATTGCTGCTCATTGGCGACACGGCACAGCTGCCACCTGTCGGGAGCGGTGAAAGTCCCGCCCTGGACTGCGACTACTTGAAATCACAGTTTCCCATCACGGCTGCGACCTATGAACTCACCGAAGTGAAACGTCAAGCCTTGGCGTCAGGAATCTTGTATAACGCTACGAATATCAGACAGTTGCTCAAAGAAGACCGATTTGAGTACACTTTGCCTATCTTCGATATTGCCAACTTCGTCGACACGCAAAAGATTGAGCCAGAGACTTTTGAGGAGTTGCTTTACAAGGTATTTTCAGACAATGCCGACAACGAGGCCGTCATCGTCTGCAAGTCGAACAAACGCACCAACATGTTCAACCAAGCCATTCGGGGCAGGATTTTGAACATTGAAGGCGAGATTGCCACAGGCGACCGACTGATGGTAGTGAAAAACAACTACTATTGGGCCGACGGCAATGATGTCATCAGTTTCATTGCCAACGGCGACATGGCGGAGATACGGAAAATCAAGCGGTTTGAAGAAATGTATGGCTTCCGCTTCGCTGATGTGGAGTTGAGTTTTGTCGACTATCCCGACCAGCCCAACATCGAGGCCAAAATCCTATTAGAAACGCTGAACAGCGAGAGTGCCTCGCTCACCGAAGAGGAAAGTCGCCGACTTTTTGCTGCCATTGAGGAAGACTACATGGACATCCCCAACCGCCGAGAGCGTTACAAAGAAATACGCAAAAATCCGTGGTTCAATGCCTTGCAAGTGAAGTTTGCCTATGCGCTCACCTGCCACAAAACCCAAGGTGGACAATGGAACACCGTCTTCATTGACTCGTCACTCAACCAAAAAGACGAACTGGAAACAGAGGACTTGCGATGGATTTACACCGCCTTGACCCGCGCCCAAGAGCGGGTGTATTTTGTGAATTTCAAGGAGGAGTTTTTCCTTACTTCCTTAAATGCATCCTGATTCTTGAAGCCAGAATGTCAACCACCACGGGGCTGGAGCCACGCGGCAAGATAATGTCGGCAGTGCGCTTGGTCGGCTCAATGAACTGCTGGTGCATGGGCTTGACGAAGGTCTGGTAATGACGCAACACATCCTCCCAGGTGCGGCCACGCTCAGCAATGTCGCGGCGGATGATGCGCATTAGACGCTCGTCACCATCAGTATCGACAAATACCTTGATATCCATGCGTTTGCGCAGTTCTTCTTGCGTCAGCACCATTATGCCCTCCACGATAATAACCTCTGTGGGATGCACATAAATGACCTCCTGTGAGCGGGCGCAGGTGACATAGGTATAGATGGGCATCGGGATGGTCTCACCGTTTTTCAGGCGGTCGAGGTGGTCTATGAGGAGATCCCACTCGATGGCGTCAGGGTGGTCGAAGTTAATCTGCTTCTTCTCCTCGGGCGTCTTGTCGCCGTTATCGAAGTAATACGCGTCTTGCGAAATGACTGATACTGAATTTTCTGGCAGCTGTCTTACCAGTTCCTTGACGACGGTGGTTTTTCCAGAACCCGAGCCGCCTGCAATACCGATGACTAACATTTCTTGATGATTTTGGACGCACAAAGATAGTGTTTTTATCCAATTTTTCCCTACTTTTGCGCGAAATTTCAAAAAGGAACCAAAAAATGAAGAATTTCAGAAACCTCATAGGCGGATTGTTGCTTGCCGCCACCATCACTTTCAGCAGCTGCGGCCAAATGCCTGTCCAACTGCCCGAAGTACCTTTGGAACGCGTCACGCCCTATTTCAGCGAAGCCGCTGAAGTACAGGCCATTGACACCTCTTTTTACCAAGTCAAGGACGCGGAAGGCGAGTTGCTTGGCACCCTGCTCTACTCCATGCCTTACACTGAGGCAGTGAAAGGCTACAACGGCAACACTCCTTTAATCATCGCTTTGGATGCAGAAGGTCGCATCAAACAAGTTGTTGTACTGCCCAATCATGAGACACCTCGCTTCGCGGAACGTGTTGAGAGCAGCGGCCTGTACAAATCCTGGGATGGCTTGACTGTGGAAGAGGCCTTAGCCAAGCCCGTAGACGCCATCAGTGGTGCCACCTACACCTCTAACGGTGTGAAAAACACCCTTGCCGTGCGTCTCAAAGCCTACCAGCGCCAGCTCCAAAAGGAACGCGTCGAGCCGACCTTCTGGCAAAGGATTCTCGGAAAACTGATGAAAAAATAAAGCCCTTATTCTTCTTCGGAATCGTCATCGTCGGGATGGGTAGCCACTGCGCCCTCCAACACGATGACAATTTCGCCTTTTATGTCTTTCTTGGAGAAATGCTCAATGACCTCGGCCAAGGTGCCTCGGGCGTTTTCCTCATGGATCTTGGTCAGTTCGCGCGACACACAAACTTGTCGCTCCGCGCCACACACCTCGGCCAACTGCTGCAAGGTCTTCAACAAGCGAAACGGCGACTCATACAAAATGGTTGTATAAGGATAGTTAGCCACAGCCTGAAGCTTAGTCTGACGGCCTTTTTTGTGTGGCAAAAAACCTTCAAAGATGAACTTCTCGGCAGGCAGTCCCGAGTTGACCAACGCGGGCACAAAAGCCGTCGGCCCTGGCAGACATTCTACCTCGATACTACGTTTCACGCACTCGCGCACCAGCAGGAAACCTGGGTCAGAGATGGCGGGCGTACCTGCGTCGGTCACCAAGGCCAAAGTCTCCCCCGCTTCGATACGGTCGGCGATGCGCTCCACCACCTGATGCTCATTGCGGATATGGAACGCCGTCATGGGCTTACTGATATCGAGATGACGGAGCAGATTGCCCGAGGTGCGCGTGTCTTCGGCGAGGATGCCATCCACCTCTTTCAGGACACGAATGGCCCGCAAGGTGATGTCCTCCAAGTTGCCGATGGGCGTGGGAACGAGATATAACTTACTCATATTCAGGCTTGTTCAAATTTCCTTTTGACCAACTCGGTGAGTTTTTGGTAAGCCTCGTTGCTGCTATTCCATTGGAGCTCAATTTTCAGCTCATTGAGGTAAATCATCGCGCCGTTCAAAGTCTTCAGGTCGTTGAGGTTTTCGATGGACTTGTTGTACTTTTCCATGCTACCGCCAAACAACTCATTGACAAACAAGAACTTGTCGTTAATTCCAATAACCGACTTCAGGTCGCGGACAGGGTTCTGTTGTAACTTGGCGGCCAGAGAACGATCTTCTTGCATGAAACTCTCACCAAGGGTTTCGGCCATCTCAAAATCCAGTTCGTCGCTGCCATCGTCCATGCGAGGCATGTCAAAAGGATTTTCGCGCACGATGCTGTCGCCGTCAACAAGGTCGCGGGCGGGAATCTGCTCCTCTGGCACCTCCTCCACAAAATGCACCACCTTGCCTTCTTCCGTGACAATCGGTTCTTTAGGCTGATTTACAGCAGGTTCTACCGGCTCTTCCATGACAGGTTGCTGTTCCTCTTCCACGGGCTCATCCTCGAAACGGAAGAAGAAACCGTATTCATCACCAGCAGGCTGCTCAACTGGCGCAGGTTGTTCAGTTGGCACGGGTTCCTCAACTATGGGTTCAGGTTCTTCAATAGGTTCCGGTTCGGACACTTCCTCTGGTTCGGGCTCAATTTCGGGCTCGGGTTCTATCATCGGTTCGGGTTCCGGCTCTATCTCTGGCTCGGGTTCAGGTTCTTCAGAAACAGGTTTTACAACTTCCTCAACCTCAACTGTTTGTTCCTCAACAGCTGGCGTTTCTTCTGCAATAGTTTCTTCCTCTTGCTGCTCTTCTTCAGTCATTCCGCCAAAAAGCCCAGCAAGGGCTTCGGAGTCAATGTCCAACTCCTCATCCTCGGTATTGTCGCCCAAATTGATGGCGCAAAGCATGTCGTAAAGGGTATGTGTGCGATTCATCAACACGTCCAAATCGAGCAGTCCGAGGGGCTTTTCGTTCCTCAAAAGATAATTGACCTGCTGACGCAACAAGCTGATTTCTTGATTGATAGCAACTAATTTTTCTTTTTGTTCGCTGAAAATGTCGTTCATATCGGAATAATCTATATTTTTGCTTGAAAGAAGGCGTAAAAGTACACAAAATCCTAAAACGACTGGCATGTATATCGAAAAAGATTCTCACAACAAATCGCAGGGCTGGATTGAGGTGGTCTGCGGCTCCATGTTTTCGGGCAAGACGGAAGAACTCATCAGACGCTTGAAACGCGCCAAAATCGCCAAGCTGAAGGTGGAGATTTTCAAGCCTGGAGTCGACACGCGCTACAGCGAAGAGGACGTGGTGTCGCACAACGCCACCGCCTTGCACTCCATCCCTGTGGAGAGTGCCAACGAGATTCTTTTTTATGCCAACGACGTGGATGTCATCGGCATCGATGAGGCACAATTCCTTGACGATGAGTTGCCTAACGTGTGCCAGCAGTTAGCCAACCAAGGTGTACGCGTCATCGTGGCAGGCTTGGACATGGACTTCATGGGCAACCCTTTCGGCCCCATGCCCAAACTGATGGCCATCGCCGAAGACGTGACCAAGGTACACGCCATCTGCGTCCGATGTGGCGGTCAAGCGCAATATTCACACCGCACCATCGCAGGTGACAAGTTGGTAGTCCTAGGAGAAACAGAGAGTTACGAACCTTTGTGCAGAGCTTGTTATCTCAAAGCTAGACAAGAACGTTCGAATCAGACGCAGGAGCAACCGAATCCGTCTCTGGAGCTGTAGGCACGTTAAGGTCGTGGATGGCTCCCTTCACCAAATCAAAGCCCTGATAGAGATAAGGCACCGTTTTTTCGATGTAAGGATAGAGACGCGAGTCTTTCTTCACATCTTCTTTAATCAGTCCTGTAAACTGCAGATTATTGAATACCAATACAATGGTACTACACAACAATACGCCTGTTGCTGCCCCAAAAACAAAACCGCCCAAACGATCGAAAAAGCCAAGATTCATGGCTTGCACCATTTTTTTGACCATGCGGCCAATGATGTTGACAGCAATGACCAAAAGAACAAAAGTCAGGATGAAAGCAACGGTATTCAGGTACTTGGGGTCGATGGTCATCACCTCTTGCAAATGCTCTGCCGTGAAATCGGAGAAACGCATGGCACCATAAATGCCCGCGCCAAAGGCCAACAAGGTGGCCACCTCGACAATCAGGCCCTTGCGTAGCCCTTTGAAGCCGAAGAGAAAGAGGATGATGGCTATGACGATATCTAAGTAGTTCAAAGTTTAGAGTTGAGTGTTTAGAGTTTAGAGTTTAGAGTAGGGGCAGACCCATGTGTCTGCCCTTGATTATTTCGAATAATAAAGTATCATCCGTTCAATGGCACGTTGGCAGACGGGGCAGAACTCGTGTCCTTTGAAGGTCTTCATCAGGCAATCCATGTGGGGGCTGTACATGCCTTTTGACTCGTAGCCGCCTCCCTCAAACACGCCGATGGTCTGTTCGTATTTCGGTTCGCGTGGTGTCGGGACAGGCGTTTTCTTGTTGATCATGTCGCCCCATTTGTTGCTGAAGTCCACCAAAGTAGTAAGGTTGGGTTCCCAAGGCTCCACGGCAAGGTTATACATGTGGTCATAACCCGTTTCGTCCGTGTAATACTCATCAGCGAGGCCTGCAAAGCCATGCCCAAACTCGTGGATGATGACATCGCCCGAGAAGTGGTTGCTGCTTGCGCTGGAGCAATAGAAGTTGTAGATGCCACCACCACCATATTTATCAGTATTGACGAGTACATAAATCTGATCATAAGGCACTTGTCCCGCCAGGTCGCGAATGTCGCGGTTGTCGGTGCTCATGCAGTAGCGCTCCGAGTCGAAAGTCCAGAAGCTGAAACGCATGGCCGTGTTCTTGTAGACATGGTCGCCAGGCATAGTGCAGCCGCTCTCTTCTGAAGCCACCATCAGGCCACGGATGTTGAAACTCTCGCGGTAGCGGTCGTAAGGCGCATAACTGAACAGACTCTTCACAAAAAAGTCGCAGTCCTTGACGAACTTGCCCATCTCGGCCTGGGTGTAGCCTTCGGGAAGTATCACAATATCAACGGCTTTCGTGTAGTCTTTGTTGCCAATCCAAACATCATAGACGGGCAGGTTGAGGTTGTTGTAATCGCGGATGAAATAGTCGTCAGGCGACACGGTGAGGCGCATCCCCTCAATCAGTTTTCCGTCCCAATTTTTGTAAGTCAAGGCGATATCGATTTTCACCTTCGGGAAAGGCACTACGACCGACTCCTCAAAACTTTTGGTGACGTTCAAAGCCTCGGGCGTAGTCTGCCATTCGCCAAAGAGATTTTGGTAGCCCTTGGAAAACAACAGCTTATCCGTTCCCGCCTCATACACCTTGACGATGAAATTGCCGAACTCAAGGCTGTCGACAAGGTTGGTCTTCGAGCCGCTCCAATACGGTTCGTGAATCAGTTCCTTGAGAGAATAGGTTGTCATTGCGCGGTTGCCCGTCAGGCAATAGTCCACGCGGAGGGACGACTCGGAGAAATAGCTGTCGAATTGTGCCCAAGTCGTCATGGGCAACAAGGAGTTTAGAGACAGCGCTAAAACGACTATTATTTGTTTCACGACAGTAGTATTGGTTGTTTGTTTCATTCGCAGTTGTTCATTTTTCAGTCTGTAGGCGAGAAGCATCAATAGTACTCTATTACGCGGTTAATTTCCTTCTCATACTCATATTCGGCCTCAGTTCTTTTCTCCTTGCGGCGCGTCCAGTTGCCGTGGTCGTCAAACTCAAGATATTCGTATTTAGTAACAGCACGATTCGACATATCTGTCTCGTCGTCAGGAGAAGTCCCTCGTTCAACAGCCTGTATCAATCGACCCTCTTGATCATAGCTATATTGGATGACATAATCTGTCCCTTCGGCAGTCCCCACGATGGAATCCACTCGCCCGTCACCCCAAATAATATCCTCCATGCCTTCCCAATACATGATGGAAACGACGTATCCCTCATCGTTGCGGGTCCACAATTCGATTCCCATAAAATCCTCATTCTCGAACCTTTTCTCATATAGTTCGCGGTCGAAGGGGTTATATCCCTTCATTGAAACGATACTACCCCATTGGTCAAATTCAACCTCATCGCATCGTTTCACTAGACCTCTCAGTTCGAAAAAAGCCAAGTCGGGGGTTGTTTGGGATTCAACGAAGGCTTCGCCATTCCAAACGAACCATTTGGGCAGCGACGACACCATGATTCCTCCATCGTAGGCATAACATTCCATCACAAACGAAAGCCGGTTGCCATCCATCCCAAAAAGTTCCCTTTCTTCGTATCCGTTATCCATGGCTTCTTTGCCGAGACCACCCATTTCAAAGGTAATGAGACCTTCTTCTAACAGTTCGTCCACCGACAGGTGGGGTAACACATCGGGAATTTCTTTCAAGACACCGTCTTTGTAACGATAAGTCTTAGTCTTTTGGATGCAGCCATCGAAACACCTTTCATTGACCAGTACGGCCACCCAGCCGCCGTCATTGGCTGGTAAGCAGTTGACCTCGAAAGCATATGAAAAGATGTCATCCGCATCCGATTCATAATCGCTTTCGAAATGGCGCGTGCAGTCGTCGGGGCAGGTGTATTGTTTTCCCCTGAAGCATTCCTGCAGATCCAATTTGGGGATTTTCTGGAAGATTTCAAATGCAATGCCCTTGTCGCCGTCCGAAAAAATCAAGGCTATAGGCAGAAACAAGGCTGTCAAAAGGGTTTTTGCTATCATTGTTTCAATTTTAATTCGTTCGACAAAAGTAATAAAAATCCTGGAATCATCGGAAAAATCCTTATTTTTGCGCCAAATCATCACCTGATGTCCTCACCTTTATTATTAGTGCGCAACCTCAAGGTCTCCTTTTCACGCGACGGAAAATGGAGCGAAGCCGTGCATGGCATCGACCTCAACGTGTTTGCAGGCAAGACTTTAGGGCTCGTGGGCGAGTCGGGCTCGGGCAAGTCGGTGAGTTCGTTGGCCGTCATGCGCTTGCTCAACGAGAAAGCCAGCCGCATCGCTGCCGACAGCATCCAAATCGAAGGTGAGGAAATCAAGGACTTCGACGAGAGCCAGATGGCCGATGTACGCGGCAAGCGCATTTCCATGATTTTCCAGGAGCCCATGACCTCGCTGAATCCAGTCTACAAGTGTGGTTTTCAGGTCAGTGAGATGATTTTGCAGCACGAGAAAAAGTTGCCGCGCACAGATTCACTTCGACCGTCCGTCCATGTCATATCGACCGAGGAACGAGGGAGTGTATCTATGGACGAACGGTCTCGGAATGACATGCGCGGCAAGGCCAAAGAACGCGTCATCAGCCTCTTCAAGCAGGTGATGTTGCCGCGACCCGAAGCCATCTACGACAGCTATCCGCACGAGCTTTCAGGCGGACAGAAGCAGCGCGTGATGATTGCCATGGCCATCGCCTGCAATCCCAAACTGCTCATCGCCGACGAGCCGACAACAGCCTTGGATGTGACGGTACAGTTAGAAATCCTCAAATTGCTACGCAAGCTGCAAGCCGAGACAGGCATGGGCATGATTTTCATCACCCACGACCTCGGCGTGGTGGCCGAAATCGCCGACAATGTAGCTGTGATGCACAACGGTGAGATTTTGGAGCGCGGCACGGTTCAGCAAATCCTCAACCATCCGCAACATCCTTATACCCAAGGACTTTTGGCTTGTCGTCCACCGATGGACGTGCGCCTCAAACGCCTGCCTATCGTCAAAGAGTTTTTGGACGGACAATGGCAAGGTGGAAAGGAACAGATTCTCCACGACTTGCAAATCACCGAAACAGAACGCAAGGCACATTTGGAACAACTTTATTCCAAAGAACCTTTGCTGAAAGTGGAAGGTTTGAAGACTTGGTATCCTTTGCGCAAGGGCGTGTTCAGCCGCGTTTATGGCCATGTGAAAGCCGTGGATGACGTGAGCCTCGAAGTTTATGAAGGTGAGACTTTGGGCTTGGTGGGCGAGTCAGGTTGCGGCAAGACCACTTTGGGACGTTCCATTTTGCGTTTGGCCGAGCCCACGGGCGGCAAGGTGTGGTTTGACGGCATCGAGGTGACCGCCTTGAAGGGCCAAGCCTTGCGCGACTTCCGCAAACAGGCCCAAATCGTGTTCCAGGACCCCTACTCTTCCCTCAACCCACGCATCACCATCGGCGAAGCCATCGCCGAACCCATGCGAGTGCATGGCATCCATTGTCGTGGACTGCGTCCCGCAGTCCAAAACGAGAACAAATTGCGAGACGCAATTTGCGACAATGACTTGCGGGATGCCGTTTGCGAGCTGTTGGAACAAGTCGGCCTACAAGCCGCACATTACAATCGCTATCCGCACGAGTTCTCCGGCGGCCAGCGCCAGCGCATCTGCATCGCCCGTGCTTTGGCTGTCAATCCGCGTTTGGTGATTTGCGACGAATCGGTGTCGGCGTTGGATGTGTCAGTGCAGGCGCAAGTGCTCAACCTGCTCAACCGCCTGAAAGAAGAGCGCCATCTTACCTATATTTTCATCTCCCACGACTTGAGCGTGGTGCGCTTCATGAGTGACCGCGTCGTGGTGATGTACAACGGCAAGCCCGTCGAGATGAACGACGCCGACGAGCTGTTTGAGCACCCGCAGAATGATTACACTAAGAAATTGATTGCGGCTTTGCCGGGGAGAAGACATTAATAGCCCTTAAGGAGGGCAACTCTTTTTGTAATTCTTATTTTAGAAGCTTTGTCATCCTTGTAAAAGCTTACTATCATTAGAAGCCAATTCCTCCGCAAGTGCATTGAGGGCTTTACATTGCTCACGGGTGATTTTTCGAAGGCTTTCCCAATAGGGATTACGAAGTGTTGGTGCTGTGGGTTGAGCGGTCGGCGTAGTCGCCGACACAACTTCTTCATGGAGCAACAACAAACGCCCCGTTGTGCAGGCATCAAAAAGGTCTCCTGAGGGCTTATAGAGATTAGAGAATTGCTCATGGCAGAGTTGGATGACTGGCAGGCCTTCTCGGAGTGCCTCATCACGCACTTGCTTTTCGTATTCGCTGATAAATGCACCTATCAGAACGGTTCCCTTTCGAGCGGAAAGGATACAAGCATTCATATAGTCTTTACGCTCGTCATCCGTAAACTTTCGCCTAACATGCACTGCTTGCAAAGGATAATCCAACCATTTGAGGTTTCCTACGGCAGAGAACTTATGCCCTTGGAAAAACACATCACGTTGAACAGCAAAACTGCCTGAATGCTGACGGCGAAGCATCAATCGGCGGGGGTTGTCGTGCACATAGTCAATCATGTTTTGAAGCTGTCCTTCGCGTGTTAGGCGACGGTCATGATAGCCTTTTTCGAATAAGGGGCGCATTGGAGAGGATGAGCTCGGCGAATACGCTGAGGCTGGGGCTAGGCCTGAATAGAGGATTTCTGGGCTCGGCGAATACGCCGAGGGCTGGACAAGGGTGTCCTTTGACGTGAGGAAGGCGTTATAGGCGCGAGTGCAGCCCACCATGAAACCACGGATGACATTGCCAAGGGAAATGTCCATCTCCTTTTCCACAAAGATAATTCCATGCAGATGATCAGGCATGAGCTGTCTTGCAAGAAGCTTGATTTCACGATGGCACTCCTTTCCTGTTCTTTTGCTTTTCTTTTCCGCCAAGTGTTTTTGAATGTAGGGGATGTTATCCCAACAGCGCAGCACCACCTCTCCTAATGGGGTTGGCTCTATAAAAGCTTTATCGGGCGTTTGACCACGAAGCATCCCCAGCAAAGGCTGCCTGTTTTCGGTGCAGACCGTAATCAGATAAATGCCCCTTCCGTGATAGTTGCCGAAAAGGCTTCGGCGATGTGTAAGCGGCAGCTCTCGATTGTCGTGCGGATGCTTTTCTTTCTCTTCCATAGCTGCAAAGATACTAATTCCTCTGGAATTGACAGCCAAGTCTACAATTTGAGAGCATTGCTCAAAGTTTTTTGGAGAGCATCGACAGGCTTTAATCCCTGCAATGCAGTTGGACAGCAAATGGAATTTATGGTCGCAAGAGACATTTGACAACAATCCGCGTTATATCATAAAAAAGCCATGATTTACGGATACATTCGCGTTTCGAGCGACAAACAAACAGTTGAAAACCAACGGTTTGAAATCAATAACTTTTGTAAAAAAGAGAACTTACACATTGATGGTTGGATTGAGGAAACCATCAGCGGGACAAAGAATTACAACAAACGTCAACTAGGCAAGCTGCTCAATCGAGTCCAAAAAGACGATCTCATCATCTGCGCCGAGTTATCGCGCTTGGGGCGCAATTTGTTTATGATTATGGAAATCCTGAACATTTGCATGACAAGGGAATGTCGGGTGTGGACCATCAAGGACAACTACCGACTTGGTGAAGATATCCAAAGCAAAGTTCTGGCCTTTGCATTTGGTCTCTC